>Ga0247727_10009938_pt1 | contig 17017 bp, 17 predicted proteins | sample WisWelCaveWW1625_FD_202498 | JGI IMG/M metagenome (GOLD analysis project Ga0247727, IMG submission 202498) | Biofilm microbial communities from Wishing Well Cave, Virginia, United States - WW16-25 | ecosystem: Environmental > Aquatic > Deep subsurface > Groundwater > Cave microbial mat | place...
CAACGCCACCGCTTTAGCCGCCGCCGCTCCAGCCATCCCGATTGAGTCGTCGAGGTCTTTAGGGCCGGCCGCGGCCCCGGCCACAAAAATTCCGGGAACCGAAGTGGCGGTCGGATCGAGCGCATCGTGCGGCACTTCAATAAACTTGTATTTGTTCTGCTTGAGGCCGAAAATCTGGGCCACGTCCTTGGTGCCCCGGCTCGGCTCCATGCCGACGGCCAGCACCACAATATCCATTGGCACTTCCATCGGGCGGCCCATCGTCGTGTCCTCGCCGCGCACCAGCAGGCGGTCGCCCTTGCGAATGATCTCGGTGATGATGCCCTTGACGTATTGGACGTGATACTTCTCCTGCGCCGGCCAGTAGATTTCGTTCTCCCAATAGCCGTACATGCGCATGTCAATGTAGAAGATGAAAACTTTTGCGCCCGGCACTTGCTGTCGAATTTCAATGGCTTGTTTCGAAGAGATGCCACAGCACACCTTCGAGCAATACTCGTTGCCGATCTGGCGGTCGCGCGAGCCGACGCACTGGATGAAGCACACCCGCTCCGGCGCTTGCCCGTTGGACGGCTTGACGAACTTGTGGTGCTTGAGCATGTGCTCGGCGTCGGCCAGGGTGATCACGTCGTCGTACTCGTAGTAGCCGTACATCTGCGTCTCGCGGCCCGGATCGAAATGCTGAAAACCGGTGGCGACAATGACGGCTCCGGCGTTGATCACCTCGCTCGCGCCATTGCCGGATTTGGCGACCGTCACTTTAAAATCACCCGCGTTCCCCTCCGAAGCCGCCACTTCCCAACCGAGCCGCGCTTCGACGTTGGGGTGATGAGTGACACCACGCATCATCTCGTCCATCGCCTCTTCCGCGTCGCGAAAGCCATGCGTGAGCGCCGCGTAATTTTCGGCAATGGGCGCGCCGCCGAGGTGATCACGCTTTTCTATGACGACTGCCTTCGCGCCCAGGTCGCCAACCAGCCGGGCCGCCTCCAGCCCGGCCGGGCCGCCGCCGATGATAAGAACTGTTTCTGATGCCATAGTCCCTCCGGGAAACTTCAAATCTCAAAATTCAAACTCCAAACTTCAAAACTCGAATTGGGGGTTTGAAATTTGATCTTTGAAGTTTGAAGTTCACCCAACGTCTTCCCAGGTGAGATATTGCTTCTCGCCGCTCTTCAACTTCTTCAAGTCGCCCTGGAACTCGGCCCAGGCCGCCTCGTGGTCAATGCCCATCTTCTCGAGAAGCGGCTTGTAGTCGGTGGAGTGCCAGTGCAGTTGGCAGACGCGGTACGGATGCGCGCCCATCGCCAGCGCCGCGAACTGGGCGTCGGACATGACCGGGACGCCGACGTTCAGCCCGTGCGCCTCCCCCACGAACTGGCTCTTGTCGAGCGTGGTCACGCAACCGGTGTCATGGGTGATCACCACGTCCGGGTTAGCTTCTTCTTTCATGACCTGAATCTTGCGCCGGGTGGCGAACGACCGGGTGAAGTCGCGCTGGACGAGGATGTGCCGGAAGCCGAAGCCACAGCAGTCGTACCACGTTGAATAATCGCGCACTTCAGCGCCGAGCGCCTGCACCGTGGCCGAGACGGTCGCCGTGCGTTGCCCCCCGTAAATGTCGGGGTCGTAAATCGCGTCTTCCTGTACCAGCTTGTAATAATGGCAGGCCGGGTGTATGGTGACGGCGATGTTGGAGAAATCGCGCGTCTGTTTCGCGGCAATGCGGTCGCGGACGGCATGTATCCACTCGGAGTAGTGGACGATTTCTTCCGGCATGACCATCGGCTTGCCGAGTTTCTTCATCACATCGCGCACCTGATGCCGTACGTCGCGGTGATGCATCATCTCCTCGCGCACTTCCTTGTAGTGGCCGTAGGACGTGCCGCAATGGATGATAGGGAAGTAGCCGGTCTCGTAAGCCGCCGCGAAGTTGCGCATGGCAACGCCCGCCTGCGCCGCCGCGTTCGAGGTGGCCGAGGCGTAGTAGTTCCACGCCGTGCACGAGGTCTGGTCGGTCGGGTCAATATATTTGAAGTTCAGCTTGCGGTTGAGCCAGAAGATGGCAGTGGAGTAGCCGGGGATGTGGCCGCACTGCCCGCACGACTTGTGATGCCACGTCAGTTCGAGCGGAATCTTCTTCTTGCGCCCGTACTTCGTCATCACCTCGACGTAAGGCTCCGGCACGCGCTGGACGATCCACTCGCCCTCGTGCTCCAGTTCGAAGACATGCTTGTGAAAATCTTCGGGCGCATATTCGGCCACGCGTTCAAACTTACGTGACGATTTCGTGTTGACTGCATCGTAAGGGATGAAACCGGCGGTTGTTGTCATGTTGTGCCTCGGTCACAAAACTTCAAACTCCCAACCTCAAACTCCAAAATGTAGACCTCCGGTTTTGAAGTTTGAAATTTGAAGTTTGGGGTTTATGCCTCGTAGCCTGCCTCTTCGAGTTTTTCTTCCATCACGTCATTCAGGATCATGTGCAGGCCCTCGTCCACTTCAGCGATCATGTCCATCACACCGGTGTTGTGCCAGATGAGGTAAAGCTCGATGATGGTCTTGTCGTCCACCTGCCAGCCGGTGGAGACCGTGTGATGGGTTTCGGGTGGGAGGGCACGGCGCCAGAGTTCGAGGTCGGCGGACACTTCGCGCACTTGCGGACCCCAGTCGGGGAAGGCGTCGGGCTGGAGCATGTCGGGCGAAACCTGAGTGCCGGTACCCATAATTTTGTAGATGATGCGCGAATAGCCTTCGAGCGCCTGCTTGGCCGACTTGAGGCCGTTCTTCACCGATACTTCGCGCATGATGGTAATCAAGCCGCCGGGCGAATTCTGGCGCGGACAGCGGTTGCATGAGAAGCACTGCGAGCAGTTCCAGACGTCGTCGTTCATTTGCTCGTAAAGGAGTTCCACATCCTCGCGCCCCGCCGCCTGCGCAATTTTGCGCGGCGAGAAATCGTAGAACCGCGCCGACGGGCAGGCGGCGACGCAAATGCCGCACTCGTAACAGCCGTATAGGTAAGAGGGGAAGCGCGAGTCCGCCTTCACTTCTGCCCACAGGCGTTCTTTGGTCTCGAGGGGAACTTCGGGATATTTGTCGGCGAAAAGGCCCATAGAGAAAACTCCAAATCCCAAACTCCAAACTCCAAACCTCAAATCTCGCACCGCTTTTGAAGTTTGAATTTTGGACGCTTCGCGTGAAGTTCAGAAGGCGATCACCGCGTCCGCATTCAGCGCCATATCGTTGAAGGCCGCGCCGCCGATCATCTTCACGTCGTCAATCAAGTCTTCGAGCTTCAGCGCGTGCAAGTCAAGAGAGGGCTGGCAGACGTACAAACTTACGCCGCAGTCGAGGGCCTGCTTGATGAAGAAAGCCAGTTCGCGCCCGCCGCCGCCTTTCCGGGGGACGATCAACGTTTCCGGCACGCCCTTTTGCAAAAGGGTCGGGCCGTTCATGGTGAAGTAAATGCCCACCTCGGCATCCATGGCCGCCCCGGCCGCCGCGAGATAGAATGGCGTCGCCGAGCGTTCGGGCATGTCCACGCCGTGTGTTTGCACATAGAGAATCCGTTTGGTGTCCTCGTCGTCGAGATTTTTCCACATATACTCGTCCTGAATTGACAAAGCTCTGTCAGAAGCTGGCGACGGCTTCCGCGCTTGAGGGATAGATAGAGAACATGGGTGTCATGCCCAGGGTCTTCAGCACCATTGCCACCGGAGGCGAGGGTGAGGCGAGGCGCAAGTCACCATCGGCGCGCCTCACCGTTTTGTACGTCAGGATAATGGCTCGCAACCCGATGGATGATATGAAGTTCACATCTTTGAGGTCGAGCACGATGTTGTTTCGTTTCCTGTCAACCAACTGGCCGAGGGCGGTTTCAAGGTCCGGGGCAGTGGCGGCGTCAAGCCGTCCTGCAACCTTGACGACGGAAACCCGATCATGATCCTGAACAGATATCTCCATCTTGCCTCTCCTCTCCGACGACTTCGCGATCCGTGGTCGGCCCCTGCGCCAGCGCACGGAATCGAAAGAAGCGCATGATGACGCCGGCGTTGGGGCGCTGGCTTGAACGAAGCCGGGTCCTGACTAGATGAACAGTTGCACGTCGGCGTCAGCCGCGTAATCCAGGAACATCCCCGCGCCACCCACCGTGCACTCAGGGATAAAGTCCTCTTTCTGGAAGCCAAAGACGCTCATGGTCATCTGGCAGGCGATCATGTTGACGCCGGCCTCCACACACATGGCGCGCAATTCCGGGATCGAAGCCACACCCTTGTTCTTGAACAACTGCTTCATCAAGTTAGTAGCCAGAGCATTGAAACCCGGCGCGGCCATCATGGCGATGGGGATAGGCCAATCGATTTTCTGGAAGCCATCAGGGCCGAAGGGCATTTTCATCGGCATCGCCGGGTTGCCCAACGGCGACACCTCGGCCTGCAACTCCTTCAGCAGGAGGGGCAGGCCGTAGAAGGTGTGGAAGATGGCGACATCCCAGCCCATGGCCGCCCCGGCGCTGGCGAGGATCATCGGCGGGTAAGCCCAGTCCAGGGTGCCTTTGCTGGCAATGATCGCCAGGCGCCTGGGAGCATTCGGATCGGATTTTGACATTGGTGCCTCCTGTGGCTAATGGCGGTTGGCATATGGCTGATAGCCATTTGCCATCTGCTACTTGACGCGGCGGAAGTAAAAAATGAACTTGCCGCTCTCCTGGTGCGAGTCCAGCAATTCGTTTCCGGTCTGGCGGGCCCAGGCTTCCATATCGGGCGGCGCGCCGGGGTCGGTGGAAATCATCTTGAGCACCTGCCCGATCTGAATTTCCTTGATCGCTTTAGATGTCTTGATGACTGGAACCGGGCATAACATGCCAGAGCAGTCGATAAGTTTGTCCTCTTGAAGGGTTGTCATAGCTCCTCTCCTTGTAGGCAGGACAAGTTTCAAACTTGTCCTACGCTAAAACAAAAGCGCGCCCTGGACTCAAAGGCCCGGCTACGCGCTACGTTAACTCTTCAACTAATGCTGTTCGCTGTTCCAAAATCCCGGCTAGCACCTCGCGCAACAGGTTAAGCGCTTCGATCACGCGCGCGTCGGCCAGGGTGTAGTAAACGTTCGTCCCCTCGCGGGTTGCCAGCACCATCCGCCGATCGCGCAAGACCTTCAGGTGCCTCGACACGGTGGGCTGGCTCATGCCCAGGCTCTCTGCAATCTCGCCCACGTTGCGCGGGCCATCACGCAACTCATACAGGATCAAAATCCGGCTGGGATCGGAGAGCGCCTGACAGATTTCGGCATGGAGTTGATGGACTTCGCGCCGGAGGGTGGTTTGCATAGGAGGAGTCTACACCGAAATATATGTTTTGACGAATAAACGAATAGACGTACGCATTGTAGCCTTAGAGAGGGACAACTTCATCACCCCCAGGGGGGAAAGCGCCTCCCCCTTTCAGGTGATTTGCAAAAATACTTCCCAATTAGCCAGACAGCCTTCTTGTAAATTGACTCTGGCAAGCGAGTCAATCGAGGGTGATCAGCCCCAACTTCACCGCGGCCACCACGGCCTGGGTGCGGTTAGGCTGATTAAGCTTGGCGAGGATGTTTTTGGCGTGAGAACGGACGGTCTCCTCAGAAATGAACAGCTTCTGGCCGATTTCCCGGTACGTGGCCGCCGTTGCCATCAAACGCAACACTTCCAATTCACGCGGGGAAAGCGAGGCACGCACCTCCGGGGGATTGCCCAGTGTGCCTGGGCGCTCCAGCAACGCCGCCTTCACCGCCGCGTGGACGTATCGCCCGCCTGCGGCCACGTGGCGGATGGCGCGAGCCAATTCGTCCGGACTGACGTCTTTGAGCACGTAGCCGTCCACCGTTTCAATCGCGTCCAGCACAGCCTCGTCAATTTCTGCCCCGCTCAGGATGAGAATGCGGGTTTGTGGGCAGTGCGCGCGCACCTGCCGGGCCGCCGCGTCGCCGCTCAGAGCCGGCATCTTCAGATCGAGCAACAACACATCAGGGCATAGCGCTTGCGCCTGCCGCACCGCCTCCGCGCCGTCTTTGGCTTCGCCGATGACTTCAAAGCCTGGTTCGAGGCGCAGAACCATCGCCAGTCCCTTGCGAACCACTTCGTGGTCGTCGGCGATGAGGATGCGGATGGTGGGTGGCATGGGGCGAATGGCGGGTGGCAGATGGCAGGCGGGTTGTCATCTGCTACGCAAAGCGGCTATTTGCCATTGGCGATCGGAATACTGACAAGCACAGTCGCACCAGCGCCGGACTGGGAAAGGACTTCGCTGGTTCCTCCGAGAGATGCTACCCGTTCACGAATACCGCGCAGGCCGAAGCGTTCCCGGTTGAACTCACGGGCCATCGCCTGTTCGGGGTTGAATCCGCGCCCGTTGTCGCGCACGGCCAGCATCGCCTGGCCGTCGGTAACGTCGAGGCATACCTGGGCCTGGCTGGCCGCCGCGTGCCGGACGACGTTGGTGAGGGCCTCCTGGGCAATACGATAGAGACTGCGCTTGGCGCGCGGCGGCACAATGCTAAAATCGCCGCGGATGTCAATGTCGAAGTCCAATTGGCCCGCCCGGCAGGCTTCGGCCACGTAATGGCGTAAGTCATTCGCGAACCGTTGGGCCGTCAACTCTGAGGGCCAAATGTCCAGAATGGACTGGCGCACCTCGTCACGGGTGGCCTGGGCCAGACTCTGCAAGCTGGCAAGCTCGGTTTTCACGGTTTCGGGCTGTTCCGGAAGAAGCTTGACGCAGGCATCCAGCGAATAGGTGATGCCAAAGAGGGATTGCGAAACGGTGTCGTGAATTTCTCTGGCGATGCGGATCCGCTCATCCTGCACGGCCAGCCGTTGCGCGCGGTCAATGCAGAGCAGGGTAGTGCCTAGCGCCACCGCCGCCTGGCTGGCAACGGCCTGTAATGAATGCAGGCGGGCCGGGTCAGGCTTCTCTGAAGCCTCGATCAACAGCACGCCCACCGGGTGCTCGCGCAACAGCATCGGGAAGATGTGATATGGCTTCGCTCCCAGATAGGTGTTTACTTGCGCGCTTGAAGTGAAGGTGTCATCTGCCGACAACCGCGCCTGCCCATCTAGCAGGCATTGAGCAATCAGGCCGCCTTCCGGTGCGAGGGGCACGCGGGCTGGATGAGGCAGGCCGCCGGCGAAAAGAATCTGCCCGTCTCTGGCTCTGCCCAGCCAGGCGGTGACGACACGCTCGTTCTGATCCACCAACGCCACCACAGCTTGCGGAAAACCAAGATCGCCGGTGACGGCCTCCAGCACGCGCTCTTCAACTTCGTTCACGTCCGCCGCGCTTTGCAGGGAGAGGGTGAGCTGGTGAATGATTTCCAGATCGCGATGGGCGCGCTCGAGATCGTCGCCGGTGGCCCGCAGGCGGGTCATCAGCACCGGTTGATAGCCGAAGACGCCGGCAATGATGAAATAGCCGACGCCCTGGATCACGACCATGAGCCAGTCGGGCGATTGGCCGGAGAACTGGATGCCGACGAGAAAGAAGCCGTTCAGCACAGCGGCGGCGAGGAGCGCGCCGCGCACTTCAAAAAAGTAGGCGGCGGCGAGGAGCGGGCTAAAGCTATACAATGAATAAGGACTGCGCCAGTGGCCGGTGGCGGCCAGGAGAGCGGCGTTGAAAGCCAGATCAACGGCCAGCAGGGCCGGCCAGCGCCGGAGTATTCGGTTTAGCTGAAGGGGAAAAAGAGTAATCAGTAAGTTGCTGGAGGCGGCGGCGAGGAAGATGGCGACCAGGCGGGGGGCCTGGGCCGGGCCGTCTACTAATATGAAGAACAATGGCAGGATAAGGGAGAACCAGCGATACAGCACCAGTAGTTTGAATACTGACTGGAGGTGGGCGTGATCGTCGGCAGGGGCAGGGTTAGACATCGCGGGGAGCCTGAAGCGATTATGGCATTCTCACCCCTTGCTGTCAATTGCTCGTTTCGATGGTTAGCATCCTGAGCGGAGGCCCGCGCTCTTGGCGATATGAGTTCCACACAAAAAACAAGCGGGCCGTAGTCGAAGGAAGCGGGTCTCGCGCGGGGTTGGCAATCCGCCGCGAGCGGAACCTGTGGGTCTGGGCTTGCGCCCTTTGCCATTTGGGGTGATAAATACGGCACTGCCGAAAATCATGATCAGCAAAACACCCTTTGTCCATCTTCGCGCCCGCTCCTGCTACTCTCTCCTCGAAGGCATCCCTTCTCCCGAAGAGCTGGCGCAGGCCGCCGCCGCCGATGGCATGACGGCGTTGGCCCTCACCGACCATCAGAGCCTCACCGGCGCTGTAGAGTTTGTGGATGCCTGCGCCGCCGCCGGCGTGCGCCCTATCCTGGGCCTGACACTCGACGCCGGGTTTGGCTCTCTGGTTCTGCTCGCCGCCGACATGGCCGGTTGGGCCAGCCTCTGCCGCCTGAGCACCGCCGCTCAATCCAGCCCCAACCAAAAGGTTTCCCTTGAACGTCTCGCCCAAGAGGCGGCTGGCTTGCTCTGTTTGATGGGCCTGGCCCACGGCGTGCGCGGCCCGCTCTATCGTTGGTCCGACTCGCAACAGTTGGACATAGTCGGCCAACTCCGCGACCTCTTTCCTGATCGGCTGTATATCGAACTGCAAAAGCACACGCCCGACGATGAAGCCGCCACTGCTCGTTTGGCCTCGCTTGCGCGTTCGCTTTCCCTGCCCGTCGCCGCTACCCACAGCATCCACTATCTCACTCCCGATGACGCGCACCGCCAGCGCCTGCTCACGGCCATTCGACTCAATACGCCCCTGCGCGACTTGCCCCCGGAAGCTTCAGCCCCGCCCGGCGCGCACTTCCTCACCAGCGCCGAAATGGCGGCCCGGTTCGCCGACTTGCCCGAAGCCATCGCCGCCACCTGCGAGATAGCCGATCGCTGTCATTTGACTCTGCCGCTCGGCCAGCCGCATTACCCCGAAGTCAACCTGCCGCCCGGCGCCACTGCTATTCAAGTCTTACGTCAGAAAGCGGAAGCGGGCGCGCGGCGGCTCTACGGGGACCTCACCCCCGAACTTCGCGCCCGCCTCGACCACGAACTGGCCGTCATCGGCGAGCGAGGCTACGCGCCGCTCTTCCTCATCATGGAAGAGATTCTGACTCACGCCCGCCAGACCGGCGTGCCCGCCTCATCGCGCGGGTCGGCGGCCTCGTCGTTGGTCGCCCATTGCCTGGGCATCACCTCGCCCGATCCCATGCGCCTCAACCTGTACTTCGAGCGCTTTCTCAATCCGGCTCGCGCCACGCCGCCGGACATTGACACCGACCTGTGCTCGCGCCGTCGCGGCGGCGTCATCGAGCATGTCTCGCAAGCCTATGGCCCCGAGCGGGTGGCGATGGTGTGCACCATCAACCGCTTTCGCGCGCGCTCTGCTTTGCGCGAAGCGGCCAAAGCACACGGCCTCACGCCCGCCCGCATCAAGACCCTCACCGACTCTCTACCCTATCGCGGCTGGGGCGGCCCTTACTGGCGTTCCGACGAAGACCCCTTCTCATCTCTTCTCGCTCAACCCCCGTCGCTTGAAACGCAAGACATTATCCGCGATGCCCAATCCCTGCTCGGCCTGCCGCGCCACCTCTCGGTGCATCCGGGCGGCGTCGTCATCACCCCCGGCCCCATGACCGACCTGGTTCCCACCCAACCGGCCAGCGTCGGCGTCACCATCACCCAGTTCGATCTGGACTCGGTCGAGCGGTTGGGGCTGATCAAAATTGACCTGTTGGGCATTCGCGGCCTCACCGTGCTGGGCGACGTAGCCGACGCCTTGCGCGCCGCCCAACCGCAGAGGTATTCATCCTCTCTGGTTGTCTTGGACTCGATCCCTGAAGACGACGAAGCCGCCCGATCGCTCGTCCGAACCGGGCGAACCATAGGCTGTTTCCAGATTGAGAGTCCGGGGATGCGGGCGATTCTTAAAGAGATAGAGGCGGAAAGGGTGGATGACCTCATGGCGGCGCTCGCCCTTTATCGCCCCGGCCCGCTCACCGGCGGGCTGAAGGATGCGTTTGTGCGGCGGCATCTGGGGCAAGAGGCGGCTCAACATTTGCATCCGGCGCTGGCCCCTCTGCTCGGCGACACTTATGGCGTCATCCTGTATCAGGAGCAAGTTCTGCGCATCGCTCACGAACTGGCCGGCCTGAGCCTGGCCGACGCCGACTTGTTGAGACGGGCGATGAGTCACTTTGACCCCGGTAAGCAGATGCAGACGTTGAAAGAGAGATTTGTGGCCGGCGCAGAACGAAAGAGCAATGTGCCACCGGCGATCAGCGAACGGGTTTGGGAGTTGATGGCCGCCTTTGCCGGGTATGGCTTCCCCAAGGCCCATGCCGCTTCCTATGCCCAAGTGGCCTGGCGCTCGGCGTGGTGCAAGGCTCACGCCCCGGCGGAGTTCATGGCGGCGGTGCTGGCAAACTGGGGCGGGTTCTACGGCCAGCGGGTGTATCTCACCGAAGCCAGGCGCATGAATTTGAATCTGCACGCGCCGCACATCAACCACGCCCGGCGCGAATTCAGCGTGAGCTACCACGACGGCGAGCCGCACCTGTACATGGGCCTCGATCAGGTGCGCGACCTGACGGCGCGGGCGCAAGAGCGCATCATTCGCGAGCGGCCTTTTCACTCACTGCCGGATTTCCTCTCCCGCGTTGACCCGCGCCTGCAGGAAGCGGAAACGTTGATCAAAGTGGGCGCGCTCGAAGGTTTTGGCCCTATCCCGAAACTGTTGAAAGCGTTGAAGGCCGATGGCTGGCAGGCGGGGCAGATGGCGCTGTTCGAGTCGCCAACTGTTGAAGGCGATGACTGGTCACTGGCCGAGAAAGCGGCGGCTCAGGAAGAATTGCTGGGCGCAGGCATTGTGGCCCACCCGTTAGAGTTGATGGCCGCTTCGCGTGTCATTGCCAGGGCCGGCGCCCTGACGACGGTGGGGGCGGCGGCCAGAGTGGGCCAGCGGGTGAAAGTGGCCGGGATGCGACAGACTTGGCATCGCACTCGCACCGTTCGAGGCGACTTCATCTACTTCATGGCCCTGGAAGATTTGGAGGGAATGTTGGATGTCGTCATCTTCGGCGATGTGTATCAGCGCCATCGAACGGCGCTTGCCTCCGGCCCCGGGCCGTTCGTCGTCGAAGGCACGGTGGAGCTTGATCCGGGGCGGGAGGAGCCGATTCTGAGGGCGGAGCGGGTGTGGCGGATGGAAGAGTCTGCCTCATGATTGCTCAAGCACCTGGAATAACGTGACTTGCATGCCCTCTGGGTCCTGGAGACGTACATTGTAGTCTCCCCAAGGTGTAACCACGGGCGGGTGGACTAGGATTGCGCCTTTCGAGAGCAAGCGCTCCATAGCGGCCTTCAAGTCAGGCACCTTCAACGCGAACCGGATCTGCCCGCTGAGGCGCTTGCCCGCTTCTAACTGATCAATCGTATTGGCTTGTTTTTCGTCGAAAATCTCCAGCGTGGCCTGGCCCATATCGAGAATGACTGCACGACCTTGATCGCTTGGCCAGACTTGCGTTGTTTCAAGCCCAAGGCCGTCGCAATAGAATCTCACGAGGCGCTCGTATTCGCGGGCGGTAAACGCGACCCGCAATTCCATGACAGGGCGATTAGGAGTTGACACAGACATGATAGGCCATGGCCCTTTCTTTAGTGACTACCTGATCGGAGTGTACCTGGGCTTGCAGAAATGAGCAATTGGCATTTGAGCGCGTGGCACAGTAGATGAAATTTCGTCTGCAACGAGCGGCCCAACGGTCGGCGTCAGTTGCGTTGCGGAGCGATAGCGGAGCAACGTCAACTGCACGCCGGGGTTGGGCAGGCATTTGTTGACCTACTCTGCCAAAACACCCGCTTCGGTCATTGCCTTCGTCAACGCAGTTTCCTTGACACCCTGTTTTTTTAGACTGGCGATCAACTTGGCGATTTCCGGTTTGCCTTCTAAGGCGGCCAGGTCGTCTCGAAGCCCTTGCCCCACGTAAGCCCGAATCAACGGCTGATAACCCGAAAAACCCCGATGCGGGGCGACCCGTTTGAGGTCGGCAATCACATCTTCGGGCATTCGCATGGTGATCGTGATCATCGTGCGGTTGGGGCTGAGGCGTGTTTTTAATTTATTGATTTTCATAGTGTTTTCGTTCCGTTTTGGTTGCCTTGCGTGCCGAGATGATCCGTAAGGTTAACTTGCGTCACATATACGCCACGTATAGCAACCGCCACTTGCGAGTTAGGCCGATAGCCGCATCGCGAGCTTCATCATCGACGTCGCGGGCTTCAATCGGATACACGAATGGGTCAAGAAATACTTCACATGAAATCCATTTGAGAGTTACTTCCATTATTTGTATCCACACTATCCCTTGACGTAGGACAACTTTTCGCAGATGGAACCGTTCTTCACTTGGAATATATCGACTCCTCGGACATGTCCCTTTTTTCCTGCCCCATCTACCCAGTCGTATCTCCAGCGCATAATGCACCGAATACCAAAACCAAAAATCTCCTCGATTTCGAGGTGGGCATGGGGCGACTCGCGGAAGAAGTCCTGCCAAAACTGAGTTACTACTTCCTTCCCCGAGTACACAGCGCCGTCGGGGGCTGGATCAGTGTTTTCGAAGACACAATCGTCGCTCATAAGCTGCATCATACCTGCGACATCATGACGATTGAAGGCCTTATTGAACTCGAGGACGACGCGGATCGCTGATTCTAACCGTGACATGCGGGTTGGACGCATATAGATGACACCTCCTTCAGTAGAAAGCCGATTGGCTGCCTAACGGCCTCGAGCTCAGCCGCCCGGCAAAACCATTCTCAGCGGATTAACGCGCCATGGCCGGGTCGGCTGCAACGACTGGTTAGCCAGCGGATAATGCGAAGCCTTGACCTCACTTGATTAGTTTACTCCCTGATAGGTAGACCAGGAACGCTTTTCGCTGCCATCACTACGAAGTAGACCATGGAAGAGGTTGGCGACTGGAATATCTTGCAAGAAGAACCAGTAGGTGAGCGAGGTATAGGCTATCTGCTTGAGTTTCGTATATGCAGTGTTGAGATTGTCGGCTTGATTACGTTCGCTGACCAGGCTCGTTGTCCAGCCCATTTCGGTCACATGCGTCGTTTTGGTGGTGCTGCCACCCTCTGCCGCAACATAGCTGTCGCGAACCAGACGTACGGCCTTCTCGATTCGACTCGCTCTGGTGCGACCCCACTGGTCAATGTAGAGATGCTGGCCGACCGCATCGAGCGGGTAAGACCCGTAGGTGCTTTTGATGGTTTCCCAGCCCGCGCTGGCTTTACCTTGCGTGTAGGTGTCACGCAGATAGTCGGCGCCGGTATTGGCGGACGTGAGGCTGGTGGAGGTTTGACTGTGCGTACTCAGCACACCGCCCGATACGAGCGTCAGGTTGGGAATGCCGCTCTCTCGCGCGGCGAGGTACACGCGCCTCAACAACCAGGCAAAGTTGGAAGGATAAAGCCAGGTACCTCCCGCGTTTGGCTCATTCCAGACCTGCCAGTGATCAATCTTCCCAGCAAAATGAGGGATCAACACTCGGGCGGCATTGGTTTCAAAGTTCTGGATGTAGGTGTTATCACCGCTCCCTCCAGCAACCTCGGCATTGTTCTCCTGCCAGTCAGCCGGGGGAGGATTTGTTGTGTTCCATGCCTCGTTGGAGAGAAGTCCCAAGACCTTCAGGTTGTTCGTGAGCGCATTGTCGATAATGGTGTCGTAACGGGAAAGGGCTGAGAAACCGAAGGTTGTGATTTCGGTCCAATCCTTGAAACCGGGACCCAGGCGGAAGTTGAGTCGAACCCGGCTAGCACCGGCTTGCGCGATCTTGGCGGCGACTTGGCTGGTGAAATGGATCTCACCATTGTCGCCCATCGGAGCACCGGGTTGAAGACCCTTATGCGTACTCATAGCAACCTCCTTCGGAACGCCCGCGCTGGCTAACGGCCTCGAGCTGAGCGGCCCGGCCAAGACACCTTCATCTGAAATCGCCGAGCTGGCCGGGTCCGCTCCAGCGAGTGGTTAGATGGCCCGAAGCGGTCTGGGTACGAAAGCTGCAAAAAGTCTCTGTACTAGGTGCCTATGCCAGCCCCAACACGATCCCAAGGATCAGGAAGGCAAAGAACACACTCTGTGCTGAGTGGACGATGATGCCCATCCAGGTACTGCGGAAGCGCCAGGTCGGAAATGCGTACAGGGAGACACCGCTAACGACAGAGCCCACGATGCCCCATGGCTGGTGAACGTGGTAGAAACCGAACAACACTCCGTTGGCTACCCAGCTCCACTTGCCGAAAACGCCTTCCATCTTTGGCAGCAACACACCTCGGAATAGAAACTCCTCGCCGAGGATGGTGTTAAATGTGGCGGTTACCACAAACAGGCCAAAGAACCACCAGGCGCCTACCAGTCGTTCCAGGATTTCTTGCGATTCAAACACCGCGCCAAAGCTATAGCCCGGAGGCTCGGCGAAAAAAGGGAAGACCGTTACCCATAGGCCGTCGACGTAAGATGTTAAGGCAAGCTCCCACACGACGGTCGCGATAAGAAACGGAATCACCCACAGCCATAGCCTGGGTCGAGTCACACCGGTTCTTGGATCGCGCGGAGTGTTGAGTCGAAGCCTCCGCCTTACCGTCTCCCAACGGAGATTGCCCTCTTCCTTTCGGACGATGATCATGGAGAGGACGAACAGCCAGATTAGCCCAACTGTGAGGAGCACTAGTCGGGTGACGCCGGCTCCAAGAGGGTCCGACCCGGAATCGGGCGATAAAGCGGGAAACAGGATCCAGCCTAGGATCCCCATCGGGACGGCAGCGAGCGCCCAGATGCCCAGGATTTTGGCGAGCGAATACTGCTCTCCTGTCTCAGTTGCCAAGTGTGATCCTGCGTGAGTCTTGTTTTCCATCTTCGTTTCTCCTCTCATGTGTCTTGACGACAGGCCATCTAACGTTTCGCTTCACCCGCTCGGCGGTGAACTAATGACTCCTTCGCGGGGGATGACTGGCTGGAACTGCACAAAACCCGGCGAGGGCGCGCCGTAGCCGAGTCGGGTGCAAGCGGTTGTTGGGCGGCGATGACGAAGGAAGAGGCCGGACACAGGCACAGGCCGCTGATTAGCACAGGAATACCGCCACGCCGCATGCCACCTATCATTCGGTTCTTGCGCTACTGGCTAGTGAAACTAGCGAGCCAGCAATAATCCGCCCACAATGTTTGGAACCACAATTAGCACTAACAACAATATGCCTATTGCCAAACCGCGCGACGCTAACCGATGCTCCGTTGTTCCCGTTTGCGAGCGTTGTCGAGCAATGCGGCCAAGTCCAATGCTGGCGATTCCTGCAAGCAATGCACCTACTTCGCTAACGAGAGGGAGGAAACTCAAAGAACCCATCTCACGCCCTGCCGTAGCAAACGGGACCCATGAGTAAGATAGCAGCCACATTGGGAATCCAATCATTCCACAGGCGATGGCTACTCTCGCAAACTTCTCTGTTTGTCTGTTCATGCTTGTTACCATCTATGACTCGTCTGCTCTGACTCATTCCGGCTGTTGAGCTCGTGCAAGACTGGCCGCCCAACGTTCCGCGTAACCCGCGTTGCCGAAGCGTAGCGGAGGCAACGTCGGGTTCACGCGGGTGTTGGGCGGCCTTTGGTTTTGGCGTTAGACCTTTCAATAATTAGCGCGGAAGGGTTAGACGCCATCTCAATCCATCAAGTCGGTTGTCAGTTTCAAATACGAAATCCACATACGACAGTCCTGATAAACTTGATGTATTGCGTACTGCTATCAAAACTGTATCCCCTGCTTGAATGGTTTCAAGATTGAAACTGCCATAGCAGTCTGCTGATTGACTGCCGAATTGGCTATAAACCGATAAACCAGAATCGCTATCCCCATACAATCCGAGATTGCCCGAGTTCATGCCGAGTATTATTGGCTGGCCCGTCGTATTTCTTAGCGTAATTTGGAAGCCAAGTGTCCCATTACAACCGGGAAAGTAATTTTCTTCTCCTACTGTAACTTCGAGACCATCTACATTGATGGCCTGTCCAAAAGGCGTTCTTCTTGTGTCGTAGGATGCGCCGAGGTCTAACCGCCATTTCTCTCCAGCTAAACGCCCCGTTCTTTCTCCGAAAACAAGTTCTAGATAACTATAACTTCCGATGCTATCGGTTGCGCGTATGGCAAACCTGACTGTAGAGTTTGGTGCTAGTGTTTCAAGATTGAAACTGCTGTAGCATCTTGGGGTAGCGGCTCCATAGTCACCATAGAGCGAAAGTTGGCTTTCTCCATTGCCCAATAATTCGATATCTCTCAAGCCAAAACTTAGGACGATGGGATTGCTTGTTTCGTTGGACAGAGTGACTTCAAAATCCAGTGTTCCTGAGCATCCCGAGTCGTAGTCAGGTGGGCCAACACTCACGACCAAGCCGCTGATATTCTTGCTCTGGCCGAAAAAAACTGTTCCGTTTGATACAGGAATAGGAGTATCTGATGGTATGACTGGCGGCAAAGTTGGGACAGGTGTTTTTGTCGGCGCGGGCGGCCTGGTATTTTCAACAGGAACTGATGTAGGTTGGAGGCTTTGATTTTCGGTTGCAACTATGGCGGTCGCTTGTGTAATCGAAGCAGGAGTAGGGGTCGGCGCGAACCTTGCTTCTTGGATTATGAACGCAAGTATAACGCCGCCAACGACAGTAATGAGTATTCCAGCGACAATATTGCGGACTGATAGCGGGTCATGTGGTTTTTCCATAGTCCTCAATCGATGGCGCTATGCTTCATAGTTTTAGGGTTTGACCCTGCACTCTGAACTTGATGGCAGGTTTGACGTTGAATGAGCCGCCCAACGTAAAGTTGAGCCGCCTGCGGATCAGGCGCACGAAACTATCCCTTCATGGGCCCCTGCGGGCAAGACCGCTTACCCGCTTATAACGAGAGCAGGTCGGCTCCAACGGCGAGTTGGACGAAACCG
>Ga0247727_10009939_pt1 | contig 17016 bp, 10 predicted proteins | sample WisWelCaveWW1625_FD_202498 | JGI IMG/M metagenome (GOLD analysis project Ga0247727, IMG submission 202498) | Biofilm microbial communities from Wishing Well Cave, Virginia, United States - WW16-25 | ecosystem: Environmental > Aquatic > Deep subsurface > Groundwater > Cave microbial mat | place...
CGCTGCTCATCAAGGGCCCCGCGGGCACGGGGAAAACGACGCTGGCCCTCCAGCTCCTTGAGACCATCTACGGGTTCGAGCGCAACTTCTACCTGTCCTCCAGGGTTTCCGACCGGACACTCCTCAACCAGTTCCCCTGGCTGATTCACAAAGAGCGCACGGAGCGCCTCCTGCTCGCCTCCCGGTCGTTCCTGAATTCGCTTGGCGACAAAGAGCCGGGGAAGGCGAAGGTGCACGAGGGGAAGGCCGACGGCGCGCACCCCCAAGGGGAGCTGAAGTCGGCCAAGGTGCTTCTCCGCGAGCTTTCGCTCCTCAAGGGCGTGCATGCGCCGGACGTCGTCGACCGCACGGAACTCACGCGCGTCGGCGGCCTCTTCGAACCCCAGGAAACCGGCGACCCGGCCGCCGACGAGACCCGCGACTTCTCCGCGTATCAGTCCCTCATGGTCGACTTTAACTCCGATATGCCGGAGGTCGAGCGGCTGTACGAGCGCGTGGAGAACGCGCTCCCCGACCAGATCTGCGTGGCGATCGACTCGGTCGACGCGCTGGCCGAGAAGTACGGCATCCCCGCCGCACGGATCGTGAACATGCTGCAGAAGGACCTCGTCGAGAACACGAACACCAACATCGTGCTCGTCGTCGAACACGCGGACCACTCGCAGATCGACTACCTCGTCGACGGCGTCGTGTCGCTCTCGTCGAAGGTCGTCGAAGACCGCGCGGTGCGGGAACTCACGATCCAAAAGCTCCGCGGGTGCTCGCTCGAGCGCCAGAGGCACCTGTACACGCTCGCGGGAGGCCGGCTGACCTCGTTTTTGCCTACCAACTTCCGGCCGGGCGCGGAGCCCTCCGCATGGTCGGTAGTGCCGGGCCTCAACGGGGACTTCCTGTCGACCGGGTCGCGCGACCTCGACCGGGTGCTCGGCGGCGGGTTCCACCGGGGCTCCATCAACCTCCTCGAAGTGGGCCGCGGCGTTCCGAACAACACCGCGACGCTGTTTGCGATCAACGCGGCCGCAAACTTCCTATGTCAGAGCCACGCGGTGTTCTGGCTTCCGACGCGAGACCTCTCGGGAGCGCGCATCCGCCAGGCGATGGAAGCCTACGTGGACCCGCGCGTGCTCGACGACAACCTGCGCATCCTCGAAGTTTTCGTCCAAGCCGGCCGGGAGCACCCCGCGTGGATGATCCCGGCGGAGCGCGACCGCCTGGCCGACTACATCCGCTGGGACATGATCCGCCACCTCGTCAAAGCCGGCCGCCCGCCGGTGCTCCACATCATGAGCTACGACGCGCTTGAGGCGAAGAGCTCGCGCGCGACCGAGGACCTCGCGGAGCACTACAGCGGGATCAAGGAGCACCGGAATGTCGACCTGTCGATCGTGAAGTCGAGCGTCGACGTGCTGCCGAAGATTGCGGACTTTGCCTCGACCCACATCCGGCTGGAGAAGGTCGACGGCACCGTCGTCGCGTACGGCGAAAAGCCTCACACCGGCGTGTTCCATGTTTCCCTCCCCTCGCCTGGAAAAGCCCCCGAAATCCTGCTCACGCCGCTGGTCTGAAGGCCGCGCGTGCGCCCGCGGGTTCACCCCGGGAAAAGTTACATTAGAGCCGCCACGGGATCGCGCCGCGGATGGGCGAGGGATCTCCTGGCCAGGCGCTCACCCCAGAACAACTTGAGGCGTTCCGGCGAAAGCTGGAGGAGCTCGACGCGCTCGGCGTGCCGACCCATGACTTGAGGGCGGTGCTTGCAAACCGGCCGCAGGACTTCGAGCGCGAAGCCGAGGAAGCGCTTCGGCGCGAGGTGCAGGGAGGCGGCGAGGCCCCCGCGGGCTCGGCCGGTGGGCCTCTCCGGGAGGCTGAGGAGGTTCGCATCTCGGGCGCGGGGCAAGCGGCGGCGGAGATCGAGGAGCCAGTTTCGGAGGAAGAGGCGGCAAGCCCTCCGGTCGAAACCGGCGCATCGGCGGTGGGGGAGCCCGCCGCCGCAGCGCCTCCGGCGGCCGGCGAGGCGACCCCGGCTCCGGGATCGCTGGAGGAACTGGAGGCGAAGCTCGCGGCTTTCGTTAGCGCAGCTTTGCCCGCGGCCCATTCAGCGCCTGAGCCCGTCGTCCTCGAACAGGCAGTACCGGGCCCGTCGGGAGTCGAAACCGACCTGTCCGAGGAGCTGGCCGAGGCGCTCGCGGAGGCGCCGGAGCCCCTGTCCGCGCCTCCGCCCCTTTCGGGTGGCGATGCGCTTACGCTCGAAGCCGCGCCTGTTGCCACATCGCGCGTGACCGGGGAAGACGACCCCAAGCCGCCGCCGCCCACGGGCCGCGCGCCCCTCGTGGCGCCCCAACGGGTCGTTGTGCGCTCCGCCGCCGCGCCGCCCGGCGCAACGCCGATCGCGGCCTCCGCAGGCGCTTCCGTCGAGGTACTTCCGACCGCGCTTGAGCCGCGCACGCGCCACGCCCGCACCGCTGGCGCAGCCCTCGCGGTTCTCCTGCTTTTCGCCGCGACCTACGTGCTCCTCATCAACACCGGCCCCGCGGCGACATTCACGTTCGCGCCCGCCGAGCCCGTCGCCGGGGAGGCCGTGGCGTTCAGCGCGGCCGGGACGAGCGACCCCAACGGCGACCCCATCACGTTCCGATGGCAGTTCGGGGACGGCGGGAATGCGACCGGCCCTTCAGCGGTCCACACGTTCGCGCGCTCCGGGACATACACGGTCACGCTCTCAGCCACCGACGACCACAAGAACACGGGCGCCGCCACGCGGCAGGTCAGCGTCACCGCCGGCACCATCACGCCCCCGGTCTACCGCTTCGCCGACCGCGTCGAATACGACGTCCAGGGGAATTCGCATGTCGAGGGCCTCGGCGCGCCGCTTGCCACCGTAAACTTCACGCTCCTCGGCTCACCGCAAAGTTGCGACATCACCGCCGTCGACCTCCTCTACACCGGTCCGCAGTCGCGGCTCGTGCTCCCGAGCCCCGCCGCCGCGAAGGACGGGTTCCTGGATGAGCACAACACCTACGTGCTCGAGCGCTCTCTCCCGGCGCTCCAACTGGACGGCCAAATCAACACCACCTGTCCCCGCAACCCTCCCTTCTCCGGGACGGCCGCCATCCACGAGAGGTCCTTCGAAAACTTGGACAACAACGACACGGTGCGAAGCGAATCCGACGAAGAAGTGCATATCACCGTGGAGACGGACATCAGCGAGCAGCTCGACTCCAGCGCTTCGCTCACGGACTACCCGGAACTTGCAAGGGCCGCGCAGCAGCTGCACGTGGAGCGCATCTACGCGGGGCGGCCGTTCTCCACGGAAAACGTTTCCAGCGGAAATTTCACGGCCGAAGGCCTCTCGTGGCTGTGGATCACGCAGGGCACCGAGGTCGTCGCGGGGTCTCTTGCGGTCAAGATCCACTTGGATGCGGTCAACCTCCCGCTCCAGATCACCAAACTCACGACCGACCTTTGGGTCTCTTCCTCCTCGTCGTTTCCGCTGAAGGAGGAGTACTTCGTGCGCGGCGTCGGCGAGGGGAAGACCTACGTATCGCGCTTCACCGCCACGGCGACCGGCCCCGGAGTGGCCGGGGCCGACCCGATCGCCTTCGGAAGCGGCGCGCGCGACTACCGGGACGTGCTTTCGAGCGAACTTGCGCCGATGACGCAGGTTCCGCGCGCGACCGCGGGCGCCGACTTCAACTTCACCCCGCGCAGTGCCTTCGACGAATCGGTTTCACAATGCGCGGACTTCGCAACGTTCGTCGTCGACAACCCAAACGCCTACTCCGTAAACGGGACCTACGACCGGGCGACGGGGAACCCGCGATGGATGCTCGAGTTCGCGCAGGACAGCGTCGGCGAACGGAAGCGCACGGTGGACGAGCACTCGGCCACGAGCCAGGTCCGCTGCTCGAGCGGAGCGGTCGGCGCGGCGCACTCGCGTGCCGAAATCGGCCAGGTTGTGTCCCTCAACTATGCTGCCGACCTGCTGAAGCAAGAGCCCACCGCGTCCGCCTTGTTCCCGGCCCACGCCTTCGACGCGACCCGCGCGAATTTCACGATCAAGCAGGACGTCAAGTTGCCCTCCGTCTCGTTCAACGCCGCGCTCGCCGCGTCGCGGGCGGCGATCCCGTTTGCGTTTGGGGTGGAAACATTCCCTTCCGCCCCCGCCCGCACGACCGCCTACGTCGATGCGCAGACCGGCCAGCTCGTGTTCGTGCTCTATGATACGGGCGACCGCCTTCCCTGAACCCCGGCAAGGTTGAAATCGCGCCCACCCGTTGCCGCCGGGGATGAGCCCCGCGCGAATCATCGTCGCCATCACCGGCGGCTCCGGCGCCCCCTACGCGCTCCGCTTGCTCGAAGTGCTTCCACAAAAGCCCGACCTCATCATCTCCGACGCCGGCCGCCAGGTCATCGAGTACGAGACCGGCAAGAAGTCCCGCGTCGTCGAGAAGATGGCGGCTCGGGTGTTCGACAACCGCGACCTCGCCGCCGCCCCGGCGTCCGGCTCGCACCGTTACGACGCCCTCGTAATCGTCCCTTGCTCCACCACGACGCTCTCCAAGATCGCGGTCGGAATTGGCGACAACCTCGTCACCCGAGCCGCGCAGGTCTGCCTCAAGGAGCGCCGCAAGATCATCATCGTGCCTCGCGAGACCCCGCTCTCGGCAATCCACCTCGAGCACATGGCGAAACTTGCAAGCCTCGGGGTCGTGGTGCTGATGGCGGCCCCGCCCTGGTACATTCGCCCCAAAACGCTTGACGACTTCACCAACTACATCGCGGGCAAGATCCTCGACCACCTCGGCGTGGAGAACTCGCTTTTCCCGCGCTGGAAGGAAGGCGATGCCAAGTGACGCGCCCCAGGGAGAAATCGCGCGTGGCGAGGAATGCCAGGTGCACGCGAAATCCCGCGCCTGGCGTGATTTTAGGCCCGCAAGGTATATACGGCATCCACCGCACCCATTCAGATAACGGGAGCAGGGGGTCTTGCACGGCATGACGGAGGACCCGAAGGGGGCTGGCGGGGCCCCGGCACCGGCCGACGACGCAGGCGGACCGCCGCTTGACTACTCGGCCCTGCCTCGCGTCATCATGGACGAGAAGAACATCCGCATCCTCTCCGCGACCGCGTTCCGCCCTCTCTCGGCCCGTGAGATCGCCTACATGTTCGATATCCCGCTCGTTTCGTGCTACCGCAAGATGGCGGAACTTGAGTCCCTCGGACTCCTGAAGTGCGTGGACCGCCCCCTCACGCAGAGCGGAAAGCGCGTGAAGGTCTACAAGTCCCAACTCATCCGCGTCTCCGTCAACTTTGAGGGGGGCAAGCTCAAGATCACGCTTGACGTGGCGTGGAAGAAAACGCAGCACTTCGAGGTGTCGTGGACGCAGCCGGCGGCCCGGCCCCCGGCGGATGCGGCCGGCCCCGAAAGCCCATAAATATTATTTGCCCCCGGAACCGCCTGGGTGCGAATTCTCCATATTCTCACCTCTGAAAATCTCTGTTTGAGATTGATATACCAAGCGCCCCCAAGTAGGCCTACAAGCCTTTGGGGGAAAACGAACATGGACAACCTAACATTGCCTAAACTGTTGATGGATGAGTACAACCTGAAGATTCTGTCCGCAACGACCTTCAAGCCGCGGTCGGCGCGCGAACTCTCCTACATTTTCGGCATCCCGCTCGCGTCCTGCTACCGGAAGATCAAGGAACTCGAGGACCATCAGCTCATCAAGGCGGTGTCGAGGGAACTCACCCGCGAGGGCAAGCGCTTCTCGAAGTACCAATCGCAGGTCGGCTCGATCAAGATCGCGTTCGAGCAGGGGCGCCTCAAGATGCAGCTCCAGCTCGCCTGGCGGCAGCCGATTGAGATCGAGGAGACCCCGGAATCGATGATGCAGCGGGTCGAGAAGCCCTCGCCGATCATCGAGGCCGAGAGCGCACCGGCCGCGCCTGTGGGCGCGTGACCCGCGCCTCGCCGTCCCCGAGCGCAACCTAAATAGCGGACGCTCCCTCCCCCGGCCGATGCCCTCGGCTACGCTGGTACAGCACAAGCACTGCGCATCCTGCGGGAAGGCGATCGTCCCCAGCCGCACGACCTGCGAGGGCGACTGCGAGCAGGCGCTCCAGCGCATACGCAAGAACCGCAAGCGGTTCTGGCTGCTATGGCTCGGCGCCACCCTCATCCTCATAGCCGTTGTAGTGTCCTACGGGCCGAGGTAGCGGGGAGGAGTTTGGCTTTGATCGACGGGAAGACGGTGGCGTGCCTCGGGGGGACTTTCAACCGCATCCATGCCGGGCACCGCCTGTTGCTTTCCACGGCCTTCGGGATGGCTGACCGCGTGGCCGTTGGCGTTTCCTCCGACGCGCTTGTGCGCCGCCTGCGCGGGGCCGGCGCCGCTTCGGTGCGGCCGTTCCAGAAGCGCGCCGACGACGTGCGGCGGCTGCTTGCGCCCTACGGGGAGGAGCGGTTCGAGCTCCTCACGCTGGACGACCCCTACATCGCCGCGCACCGGGCGGAGTTCGACGCGATCGTGGTTTCCCCGGACACGCTCGAGCGAGCCGAGGAAATCAACGCGCTGCGCGACCTTCACGGGATGGATCTGCTCAAAGTCGTCACGGTCGACCTTGTGCTCGCGTACAACGGAAAGCCCATCTCGGCGACGCGGATTCTCGCGGGTGAGATCGACGAAGAGGGCAAGCCGGTGGGCAAGCACCGCCCGCCGAAGGCGGCCCCACCCGTGGAAGCCTCGGTGCCGGCCCCTCCAGCGCCACCCGCACCGGAGCCCCCGGCACCGGTCATGGCCGCTCCCCCCGCGCCCGCGCCGGAAATGCAGGAGACCCCCGCGCTGCCGGAGCCCCAAGCCGCGCGCGCGGTGAGGGAGCCCACGGCTCAGATCGCCCCGAAACGCAAGGCGAAGCTGGCGGCGAAATCGAAGCCCAAACTCAAGGGTCAACCGAAGGCCAAACCGAAGGTCCGCCCCAAGCTTCGATCGAGACCAAAGCGCGCTTCGAAAAAACCTACCGGAAAGAAGGCCGCAAAGAAACCCGCGAGGGGCCGTTCAAAGGCTCGGAAGGGTAACCGGCCATCCGGTCCTCGATCTCGCCGATGAGCGCCTCCTTGGACAACGACCGCTCGGGGCCGTCGCGCGAGCGGACCGGGAAGGTCTGGCTTGCCACTTCCTTCTCGCCCACGACGACGACCATCGGCACCCACGCCGTCTCAGCATCCCGGATTTTGCGGCCGACCTTCTCGTCGCGGTCGTCCACATCGACGCGGCCCGGGAGCGCGGCGGCAAACTCTTCGGCGAACTTGAGGAACGCGGCCGCCACGGGGATTACGCGGACCTGCACCGGCGCTATGAAGAACGGGTACTGGCCCTTTTCGCCGCGAGCCGCTTTTTTGCTCTGCTCTTCCAGGACGGCGTAGACGATGCGCTCGACGGCGCCCGACACGGACGTGTGCAGGATGAGAGGCCGCTGCGTCTTCCCTTCCGCGTCGGCGTACCGGATGTCGTAGGTCGTCGCGTTTTCCACGTCGATCTGCACGGTGGAGAGCGCCGCCGCCTTGCGCTGCGTGTCCACGTAATTCAGCTCGAACTTCGTCACCCAGTATGCGTACCGGTCGTCGAAGAGTTCCATCAAGATGGGGCGGTTGAGCCGCCTTGCAAGCGCCGTGTAGAAGTCGCGGTGCTCCTTGAAGAACGACTCCTGCGCGCGCAGCGCCATCTCGAAGGGGATGGAGAAGGTGTTCAGCGTCGACACGGAGAGGTCGAACTGCTTGAGGAATTCCTCCTTCGCCATCCGCACATCGGCGACGATCGTGTGCATGTCCGGCATGGTGAAGGCGCGCAGGCGCCGCAAGCCCGCCACCTCTCCCGACTGTTCGCGGCGGAATGAGTAGCGCGTGAGTTCGTAGAGGCGCAGCGGCAAGTGCCGGTACGAGATGTTCGCTTTCGACGCGATGAGGAACTGGCCGAAGCACGCCGCGAAGCGCAGGAAGAACTGCTTGTCGTCCGACTGCACGGTGTACTGGCGCGCGGGGAACCGGTCGAGGTAGGCCTTGAGCGCCGGGTGTTCGAAGTCGTACATCACGGGCGTCTCGACCTCCATCGCGCCCGCCCCAATGCACACGGACGAGATGTAGCGCTCGAGCACCTTCTTCATGACCCGGCCGGCCGGGTAAAATTTCAGGTTCCCGGAATCCGAGCCCTCCTCGTAATCGACAAGTTCGTGCTTTTGCATGAGGGCGACGTGCGCGGGCGCCTCCTGGGCCGTGCGGTCCTTCTTGCGTTCGTAGTCGGCAAGCGCCTTGAGGTCGCCCCACTTGCTAAAATCGAACGCGTCGAGGTCGCGGAGCTCGCCCGAGGGGTCGAGGACGGTAAGGCGCGACTTTGCGACCGTCTCGGCCTTGAGGGACTTCGAGACGTGGTCGCGCGCCGAAGCGCGCTTCTTTCCGGCGTCGGGCGAGGGCTCCCCCGGCCGGATCGTCCGCGAAAGCTCGGACAGAGGGTGGCCTTTGCACACGATCGTGAACGCCTTGTACCAGCCGAAGGGGGAGCGAAGGACGTCGAACCCCGCGGCCCTCATTTCTTCCTCGGCCTTGCCGAGCAGCGACCGCGCGAACCACGGCGCGGCGTGGCTTTCGGAAAGGTGCGCGTACGGGTAGAGCGTGATGTGCCGCGCCTTCACCTGGTCGGCGATCGCGCGCGTCTCCTTCACAAGCCCCGCGACGGAAGCGTCGAGGTCCTGCTCGTCCTCGGCCTCAACGGTGACGAAGCAAACCAGCGTCTCCTCGGCGTGGCCGCCCTTGTGGTCGGGGGGAATTTCCTCGGCAACGCTCGTCTTCTCCTTAATGGAATAGTCCAGCGAGTCGGCGTGGATGTAGAGCGCGCGCAAGCGAAGGAGCCTCGTCGGCTCGCACGCCCTGACCTCTCATAAACGTTGTCGGCGGCCCTCGGGCGAGCGCAGTCGCGGACCCGGAAACCGGCCCGCCTCAAACTCTTTATCTACGCAAACCCGGAATGAAGCGCCCCAGCCAGGAGGCCTTCCCCGCGTTCGTGAGACTTAACGGCATCCGCCACCTGCAGACGAAGGCGGGAACGTTTTTCCAGACCCGCATTATGGCCTCCCGGCGGACCCAGGCCCTGTTCATTGTGGTGGTTGCGGCGATGGCCGCCACCCTTGTCCCTGTCACGGTGGCGGCGCTCTCGGGCGGGGGCTCCATCCCGCCCGTCGCCTTCAACGAGGACCGGGCGATGGAATTCGAGCGCACGCTCGTCTCGTTCGGGCCGCGATGGGCGGGCACGGAAAACGAGGCACGGACGGCCGAATTCGTCTCGTCGGAGTTTACGAAGGCGGGGCTTGCCGACGTGAAGGTGGAAGACTTCGAGGAGATCCTGTGGGAGCCCGTGACCGCCGAGATTTCGATCGTGCCGTACAACCCGCTCGGCTTCACGCCGAGCCTGCGCCAGAGCCCGATCTCCTACGAGCACAAGAAGGACTTCGTCGTCCAAGGGTACTCGGGCTCGCGCCCGGCGCAAAACTTCCGCTTCGACCTCCTGCCGTTTTGGGCAAGCGGCGACGGGTCCAACGTGTCGCACTTCCAGGGCGGCAGCGGGCGCGTTTGCTTCGTCGAGTGGGCGGAGGCGTCGATCACCGGCAATTGGGTGCTGTTCAACAACTCGTGGACGGCCGGCTGCGCGGCGCTGCTTGCCCACAACCTGCTCTACGCGCCGGAATTCGACTATGCGCCGATCTCGAAGGGCAACCCGCAGCCGGAGACTTGGCCGGACTCGAACTACCCGGACATCCCGTTTGCGGCCATCTCGAAGGGGATGGGCGACGAGATCAAGTCGCACCCGAGCTGGAAAATCCGCATCAACTTCAACATCGTCATCGAGAAGCGCCTGACCCACGTTGTGACCGGAGACGTGAAGGGCACCGTCGACCCGAGCCGGTTTGTCATGCTCGGCGCCCACATGGACAACGTCTACGTCAACAACGGCGCGGTCGACGACGGCGTGGGGACGGCGACCATCCTTGAACTCGCGTACCAACTCGCGCACACCGCGCCGAAGTACACGCTGCGCCTCGCGGCCTTCGGCGCGGAGGAGCAGGGCCTTTTCGGTTCCGCGGACTGGCGCGACGCACACATCGAGGAGGTCAACAACAGCATGATCGCGATGCTCCAGTTCGACATGAACCATGTCGACCTCGAGCGCTGCACGGACATGCGCTTCTTTACGAACGATAACAGCACGCTTTCGACGCTCGCAAGCGCGGAGGAAAAGGTGCGCCGCGAGACCCCGATCTACTCGCAATACACGCCCCTTGTGACCTACGCCGACACTTCCCAGATGGGCTCGGACATGGCGGTGTTCGCGGCCGTCGGCAAACCCGCCCTCTTCGCCTCCGGGTGCGGCTCGCTCGAGTACCACACCTACCTCGACGACATCGACCGCGTTCAGCCGGGGAGCCTTGCCTACTCGGGCCGCGTGTTCGCTTCGTTCGCCCTGTGGCTCGCAAACAGGTGATTGCACGGCCGGAGTCGGGGGGGGCGAGGGCGCCCGGTGCAGCTGCGGCGAGCGCGCAGTGACTTTCCTGCGATACAGCGGCGCGCATTTTTGCGCTGGGTGCTTCAAGGATTTCGTGGAGGCGCGCGTGCGGCGTGAACTCTCGCGGCAGGCGGACCTCGGGCGCGGCCGAAGAATCGCCGTCGCGGTTTCCGGGGGCAAGGACTCGCTTGCGGCGCTCCACCTCGTGGCCAAAATCGCGGGCTCCCGCCCCCTGACGCAGCTCCTCGCCATCACGGTGAACGAGGGCATCGCGGGCTACCGGCCACCGTCCTTGGAGGCGGCGGCGGCGGCCTGCGCCCGCCTCGGCGTGGAGCACCGCATCGTCGACCTTTCCAAGGAAGCGCAGGTCACCGTCGACGAGATCGCGGGCCTTGAGCCGGACAAGGCCCCCTGCAGCTACTGCGGCGTGCTTCGGAGGCGCGCGGCGAACGCCGAAGCCCGGCGCTGGGGCGCGGACTTCCTCGCGACCGGCCACAACCTCGACGACGTCGCGCAGTCCATCCTCATGTCGTTCACCCGCGGCGACCTGAACAAACTCGCGCGCATGGCTCCCCACGATGAGGTTCACGAAGGCCTCGTGCCGCGGATCCTGCCGCTGCGAATGGTCCCGGAGAAGGAGGTTTTTCTCTACGCGCTCCTCGAGGGGCTTCCGATCACGGGCGAGCAGTGCCCCCATATGGGCCGCGCCGCAAGGGGCCCAATCAAGGACATGCTGATGGCCCTCGAAGACGCCACGCCCGGCACACGCCACGCCATCGTGCGCGCCCACGAGCGCCTGCGGCCCGCGCTGAAGGACTTGGTGGGCGCTGCCACCCCGCCGATCGGCCTCTGCCCGCGCTGCGGCGAGCCATCGGTGGCGGGCGTCTGCCAGGCCTGCCTGCTGCTCGACGAACTTCGCGACGCGCGTGAGCCGGCGGAGTCGGAGTAGCCGGCCTCGCGCCCCCAACCGTTAATTCGCGGCCTCGCGCTCACCGACCCCATGCCCCCGGTATCTCTCAAGTTCCTAGGTACGGGTGGCGGCCGTTTCACCACGATCTACCAAGCCCGGTCGACCGGCGGCTGCCTCCTCGATGCCGGCGTCCGCATCCACATTGACCCGGGCCCGGGCGCCCTGCTGCGCTCGCGTCAGGAAGGCGAAGACCCGACCTCCACCCGCGCGGTGTTCGTTACGCACGCGCACCCCGACCACTATACGGACGCGGAGGTGGCGGTCGAGGCCATGACCAAGGGAGGCACGGTGAAGCGCGGCATCGTGGCCGGCTCGGTGAGCGCGATCGAAGGCAGCGGGACGCACGACGCCGTGTTCTCGCGCTACCACAAGGACCGGCCGGAGGAGATGTTTGCCGTCCGGCCGGGGCTGAACTTCAAGGTGGGCCCGGTTAGCGTGCGCGCGACGCCGTCCAAGCATTCGGACGACACGACCGTGGGGTTCCGGTTTGTGACCGAATCCGGCATCATCGGCTACCTCGCCGACACCGCGCTTACCGACGAGGTCGTCGCCGCGCACCGGGGTTCGCGCCTGCTCGTCCTCCCCGCCACGCGGCCGCGCCGCTCGCGCATCGACTGGCACCTCTGCGCCGAGGACATCGTCACCCTCCTCAAGTTGGTCCGACCCGAGGTGGCGCTGCTGAACCACCTAGGGCTGAAGATGATCCGCGCGGGCCCCGAGCGCGAAGCTCAGTGGATCGAGGAGCAAAGCGGCGTCCGCACCGTGGCCGCGTTTGACGGCATGCGCGTGGCCGTCGGGGACACCATTGAGAGCGCCAGGCCGCCTGCGGGGACGGACACGGCCGACGTCAAGGACGTCGGCGACTTCCCGGAGTGACTCGGGGGCGTTCATTCGTTGCGGCGGCCTACTTGGTTGCGGAACATCGCGATGAGTTCCTGCACCGTGGTAACGTCCTCGACGGCCTTGTCCTCCCGGTATTTCTCGAACCGCGGGAAGCGCATCGCGAGCCCGGCCTCCGGCTTCACCGCTCCCCACGCCACCCGGTGAACGGGCGAGAGCGTAAGCTCCGCGCCCCGAACCTCCATCACGACCTTCGGATCCAGCCACACATCCGGGACAAGGCCCGTTTCCACGAGCGGGTTCCTCTCGCCGCGCTCGTGTGGCTTCAACCGCGTGTCGAATTCCACGAGCTGCGCGTCGTCAAAGCCCGACGCGAGTTTGCAAAGCGAATAGAGCTTGCCGGTGCCGGCATCCCTCGCGGCCATGAGGAGCGCCCCGTAGCGGCCCGCGCGCCGCCCCCGCCCTGCAAACGCGCCCACCACCACGAGGTCGACCGTGTCGCCGAGCTTCGCCGAGTAGTCGCGCTTGAACTTGATCCACGCCCAGCCCCGCGCGCCTGCGCGGTATACCCCGTCTTCCGCAACCGACTTCGCGATGATGCCCTCGCAGCCGTCGTTTAGCGCGGTCATGAAGAACGCCTCGGCCTCCTCGGCACTCCCGACCTCCTTCATGGTCGAGGGCTTGACCGCGTCCCCCTCGCGCATCGCCTGAGGGATCGCCTGCCGCCGCTCGAGGTACGGCCGCCCCGTGAGGTCCTTTCCGTCGAGGTACATGCAGTCGAACAGGTAGAGCGCGAAGGGGAATTCCTGCGCCGTTATGCCAATGTCGAACTTGCGCCCGCGCCGCCTCGACGCTTCTTGGAACGGTCGGATCTCACCGGTCTCGGGGTCGACCGTGACGCCTTCGCCCTCGACGATGAATTCGCCTGCCCGCGCCGCTTTTTTCACCATCTCCACGACGTCCGGGAACTGCTCCGTATAGGGCTCGAGGTTGCGGCTGTAGATTCGCACCTCGCCCGCCCTGTAATGGACCTGCATCCGCAGGCCATCGTACTTGTAGTCGAAGGCCGCGCGCCCGCCCATTTTTTCGAGAATCTCCTCCAGGGTTTTCAAGCGCTCCGCGAGCATCGGGCGCAGGGGCACCATGGGCTGGACCTGCACCTTTGCAAGCGCCTCGAAACCTCCGGCCTTCATGGCGAGGGCGATAAGCGCGAGGTCGGGGTGCCGGTTGAACGCCGCCTCCACTTCCGGTTTGCGCTTGCGGTCACCGTGCGCGGCGGCAAGAGCCTCCATGATCGTCCCCGCGCCGATGCCGACACGCATCGTCCCCATGAGGAACCGCACGATGTACTTCGCTTCCGCGGAGGTCGCGGACGAAAGCAGCTCCTGAAGCGCCTTCAGCTTGCGGTCGCTCGACCCCTTCCCGGTCGACAGGGACATGCCGATAAGCTGGGCGCGCACATGGGCAAATTCGAGCGGCAAGGTGGCGAGGCGCCCCTGCTTGCCTTGGGCGACCGCTGCGGCTGCAAGCTCGCCGAGGTCGCCGACCTTGCGCATCTCCTCTTGGATATCGACATCGGGGCGCCCCGATATGGCCGCCACCGCTTTCACCACGTTTTTGTCGCCGATCCCCACGGGGATCGCGTCGTACGCCGGCCCCAATTGGCCGAGCAGGAAGTTCACGGCGAAGCCCAGGTCTTCCCCGTCAAGGCCTTTCAGCGCCTCGCCAAGCAGGGCGGCCGTTTCCGTGCGGGAGGCGGTCGCGTCCGCGAGGTCCAGGGCCTCCGCGAACGCGGCGAAGCGCATCGTCAAACCGCGCTCCGAAAGGCGGCCATGCCTGCCTACGCGCCTTCAGGCGCGGGGCCGGGCTCCTCTTCCTCCGAGATTTCGATGATGACCCCGCATGTCTTGCATTCCCCTTCCGCGCCGCGGATCCACTGCTCGGTGCCGCAGCTCGGGCACACGATCTTGTGCTCGGGCTGCGGCGGCTGAGGGGGCGCGGCGGCCCCTGGCCCGCCCCGCGCGCCCTGGCCCTCCGCTTCAAGCGCGGCGAGCCCGGCAAGGGCGGCCTCCGGGCCCTGCGAAGGCGGGGCGGCAGGGGCGGCCGGACGCGCGGCGGGAAGAGGCGCGGGCGCGGCCTTCCTGCGGCCACGCGCTGCAAGGCCCGCCACGAGCCCGATCACGAGTCCGATGACCATCATCATCTGCAAGTCGGTGTCGCTCGTGATCTTGTAGACGAGGCCCCGCTGCAGCGCGGGCACGTCAACGCTTCCGTCGGCAGTCGCCGACGACCCTCCGGGGATGCCCGCGGACACCGTGTGCGACTTGCCGGCATGCTGGTCGCCGACGGTCCAGGTCAGGGTAACCTGCACCGTGCGGTTGGGCTCCATGCGCTGAAGCGTGTCCTGGTCGGCGCGTTCCTGGCCGTCGATCAGGAGCTGCACCTGGACGCCGGTCGCCGTCCCGCGGCCGGTGTTAGTGACCGTGAAGGTCACGCTCACGGTGCTTCCGGACGCGGGGTTCAAGTCGGAAACTTGGACCGACCCGGCAACGACCTTGACATCCGGCGCCAAGAAGTGGACGGTGATCGAAAGGCTGACGGGCGGCGCCAGGTTGTCGGCGGTTCGGACCGTCACGCTTACCGTGTCGTCCGCCGCCCCCGACGGGAAGCTTGCGATGCGCACGACCGCGGTCGCATTTGCGCCGGGCTGAAGGAGGATGCTGGAGCCCGGCTGCCCGCCGACGAGGAGGTTGATGACCCACCCGGAAATCGGCGCCCGCGACACCTGAATGGTCTCCGGCCGATTGCCGAGGTTGCGCAGGAAAATCGTGAAGTCCAATTGGTCGGGGTCGGCGCGGTCCACATCAATGACGGTTGCGGTGACTGACCCGCTGAGGTCGAACGAGGCGCCGAACGCGGACATCTCGTCCACCACGACGGCTCCAAGGACCCGCGCGGAAACCGAAGTGCCGCCGCCGACCGACCGCACCGTCGCATTGAGCGAGCGGCTCCCGGCAATCGCGACCAGCGGGTCGGAGGGCACGTCCACGAATACCGCGACTTCCGTCGTGAGGCCGGCGGCGAGGAAGACCTGGCCGGATGGCTGCTGCGCCCACGCGGCCGCTTCACCGTCGAGAACCCATGTGAAGGTGTCCGGGCCGTTGCCGCGGTTCGTGATGTTGAACGAAAGCTGCACCTCGGTGCCCGGCGCGCCCGCTCCCTGGAAGGTGTCGGAAGGCAGGCCCCTCGCCGTGAGGTTGTACACCTGGCGCACCGTGGCCGTGAGGTTCACGGTCGCCACATTGCTCCCGCCACCGAAGACCGTGAGTTGGATCAGCACCGAACCTGCCGTTGCTCCGGAGGGCGGAGCGTAGAGCAGCGACACGTTTGCGACCCGCTGCGCGTCGGCGGTCGCAACGGAGGGCGAAAAGGTGGCATATTGGCCCGGAGTGGCAACGAAGGTGTAGGTGTCGTTCGTGTTGCCCGTGTTCACGACGCTGAAGTTGAAGGCGGCCGTCTGGCCCGGGGACACCAGGATCGGCACGGAGGGCGCCACGAGGCTGAACCCGTACACCTTGAGCACCGTCACCGAGACCTGAATGGTACGCGCGACCGAGGTGCTCGTGCTGCGCGCCTCGAGGATCAGGGTGCGGACGCCCTCATGCTGGTCGGAAGGCACCGTCAGGTCGACCGTCACGGTCACCGAGCTGTGGGCGCCGAGCGTGACGACCGGGGGGAAGACCGTGGACCAAGCTGCGGCCGTCCCGTTCGGAACCAAGGTGTATTGGTCCGAGCTCGACCCGTCGTTCGTAAGCAGCACCGTCACCGTCGCTGTGGCGCCCGGCAGCAACGAGGGACCGGAAGACGCGTTGGTCAGCGTGTGCAGGTAGGTAACCACCAGACTGAGCGAGAGCGTCGCGCGCACGGCCGAGGTGGCAAGCGAGGTGGCGCCGACAAAAGTGCTCCAAGTTCCCGTCGCCAAGGTCGACGGCGCCGTGATGGTTACGGTCACATTCCGAGAGGCTCCGGGCGCGAGCGTGAAGTTGGTGTCGCTGAAGGAAATCCCCCAGTTGCCGGGGTTGCCGGGGCCTGCGGGGGGCGCGGTGGCGCCCATGTCGTAGGTGTCGGAGATGTTCCCCGTGTTTTCCACGGTCAGCGTGTAGTTCAGCGTGTCCGTCGGCCCGCCCTCGCGGGAGAGCGGAGAGGCGCTCAACGTTACGGCGCGCACGACATAGAGCGTGATGTTTGCAAATTCGTTGTCCTCGAAGGCGCTGTCCGTGAGCGAGATCAACCGGAAGGTGATCTGGTACGGGCCGTCGTACGGATAGCTCATGGTGATCGGAACGGTGAACGACCCGGCCGCGCCGGCCGAGAGGGTGAAGTTCCGCAGCACCGTCTGGTTCATCGAGAGCGGCGTCGTCACCGTGAGCTGGAGCGTGTCGGGGAGGGTGCCGTTGTTGCGCACCGTGTAGGAAATCGACACGGTGGCGTAGGGGAGTGCCGCAAACGAGCGCGTTGGGAGGGTGAGCTCCGGCCGGAACACGTCGTTGACGGTGATGTTGAAGGACCGGCTTGCCGTGACGCTCGAATTGGAAAGCGAGGTGGCGTTCACCCAGAAAACGTGCGGGCCGTTGGTCGGCAGCGGGGGCACGGCG
>Ga0247727_10009940_pt1 | contig 17015 bp, 15 predicted proteins | sample WisWelCaveWW1625_FD_202498 | JGI IMG/M metagenome (GOLD analysis project Ga0247727, IMG submission 202498) | Biofilm microbial communities from Wishing Well Cave, Virginia, United States - WW16-25 | ecosystem: Environmental > Aquatic > Deep subsurface > Groundwater > Cave microbial mat | place...
CAAAGTTTGGGTTCGAGCGCGTCAAGAAGCGGAAGAAAGAACAACCTGGTAAGCATCGACAGCTGAATCTCTTTGCCGGTGGGGGACAGGTCCTGCACCTACCGACCGATATCGGCCGCTTTGAGGAGGCTCTGATTCTTGATGAGCGGGGCGATGCGCGGGCCGAAGAGGTTTACCTGCAGGCTATTTCCGAGCAAGACAGCGTTGCGGACGCATACTGCAACCTTGGTATCATCGAATCGAAAGCCGGAGCCACCGCAAAGGCGTTCGACTGCTTCACAAAGTCACTCGAACACGACCCGCGACATTTTGAATCGCATTACAACCTTGGGAACCTGTATTTCGAAGCTGGAGATTTCCGCCTGGCACGCATGCATTACGAGCTGGCAGCAGAAGTCGATCCGGGTTTTTCAAATTTGTATTTCAACCTTGGTCTTGCTCTTGCCTCTCAGGAAGAGCTGCAGTCCGCAATGAATGCTTTTCGGAGGTACCAGAAACTCGCGCCCCGCGATGAAGCCCAAAAGGCGGATGATTTGATGTCCAGCCTCGAGCGGTCGCTCACCCTGAAGAGCCGCCGACCCTAGTTTTTCCCGCACACGTGCAGTAGGACAATCGTCGATTGTCCGTATGGCCCATAACGTGGCCACCTTGGACGGTTGACTACGGGAATACACCCGCCTTTGATCCTTGCAAGCACCACCGCCTTGCCTTTCGTTTGGTCATGGCAAAGTCGGAATTCTACTCATATCGACGTCACCTCCCGCATTTTCGATTGGATGGTCACGCGTATTTCGTGACCTGGCGGTTGCACCGAACACAGAAAGATCTTGGCCCTTTAGAGCGAGACGTTGTCGTTTCATCCCACCGACATTTTGATGGGCAACGATATAAACTCTGGGCGCACGCTATAATGAACGACCATGTCCACGTCATTGTTTGGCCGGAAGAAGACAGAAGGCTGGAAGATATAGTGCATTCATGGAAATCGTTCAGCGCTCACGAATTGACCAAAAAATATGGCCGGCCTGCACCGATCTGGCAACATGAGTCCTACGATCGGTTGGTGCGAAACAAACGCGAACTCCACCGGACAATTAGCTACATCCTGAATAATCCGAAGAAGCGCTGGTCGGAGATGGAGTCGTATCAATGGTCGTGGTGCAAAGGGATGGACCAATAAATCCCCCGTAGACAACCGTCCGCGGTTGTCCACATAGCCCGTCCTCGGTTTTCCAAATGGCCTACTTCGCATACAACACTGAACTCCATTCGGCTACAGCAGCGGCAAGCTCATCAAGAATTTGGGAATCGGGCTTCCCCGAGCTCTTCAGAACATGAAACGAATGATCGGCCCCTTCAATTACCCGCAGGGTTGACCTTTCGCCCAACCTCTCACACACCGGCTTCAAGAGGCTGAGATCGGCGAGTGAATCACGTGTCCCCTGGAGAAACAACATCGGAACATGCAGCTTGCTGAGATGCTCAGCCCTCTCGGTTGACGGCGTCCCTGCAGGATGGAGCGGAAATCCGAAGAAGACAATCCCCTTCACGCTTTCCAGCGGCAACTCAGCTGCCGCCATCGAGGTCATTCGTCCTCCCATCGACTTTCCCCCTGCGAACAACGGTAGGTCAGCAAGTTCCTTGTGAGCTGCTGCGATCGCAGACCGGACGGTCGCTAAGAGAATCGGCCTCGGATCGGGGCGCTTGCTGTTTCGTTCCATGTATGGGAACTGGTATCTGAAGGTCGCCACTCCGTTCTCCGCCAAAGCCCTGCTCATTTGCTCCATGAACGGATGCTTCATTCCGGCGCCCGCACCATGAGCAAAGACAAGGAGTGAGTTAGCGTTCTCGGGCTGAACCAACAAACCGCCAACCATCCCGGCACTCCTTGATGCCTCAAAGGAAATCTCTTTTCGAACCAAATTCTTCCTCCTTCTTGATTCCTGGTTGGGTGGATAATCCCCGGGGCAGGATAGAGAATTGGCAAAAGAGTTGCAAGACAGGCCTCTTCCTTGGGACGGAACAGTTGCAGTTGCCCTTTGTCTATACAAATCGCATATTCTGTCATTAAGAGCCTTCCCACGGAGGGATCAATGGCTTTCACCCGTTCCTCCTTGCTATCTCATCTCCTCGCCATCCCAGGAATTATTTTTCCCCAGAAGAACTATGCGAAGGGCCATCAAAGGCTAGCTGTTTTTCTCCTTGTTGCGTTTTTCCTTCCCTTCTCTTCCCGATCACAAGGCTGGATCGAGATTACACCTGAAGGGCTCCATCCTGTCCATTTCTTCAGCAGCTTTGATTTCGAAGATGGAACATTCGAGGTGTTTGTATGGAATTCAGCAGGAGAGGCAACAAGAGGATACCGGCTGAATTCATCGATGCTGTGGGATAGCATCCCGGCATATTATTCCTACTGGTGCGGTCCCCCCAGCGAACGAGAGGCGTATCGTCTCATCTCTATCGGTCGATCCTCCACCGACTTCAGGAGGGCATTCTCCATCTTCATCAGGGGCGGCTGCATCACAGAGTGCTACACGCACATCTATGCCGATACCACCGGTGAAGTGCCTACACAAAATGAGGTCGCATTCTTCGACGACTTTACCTGTGCAGGGATCAGCGCGGCGGTTGCCGTTTCACCGATTGATCAGCAACATGTATTCGTGTCGTTCTTTGATAGTCTGTATTCTTCTTCAGATGGCGGACAAACATTCTCAGGGCTCTCCTCTCTCATACCTGACATGTACGATCCATTCCTGCACTACCTCTCCCTCAGCCCTTTTGATACAAACCTCATCTTCGTTGCCGGTTTTGAACAACTGCGGAATACTTACTCGCTTTACAAAAGCAGTGACATGGGGTTGACGTGGAGCAGTGTCCTGGATGAGAATGTCAGCCAACTGGAGTTTCATCCTAACGACTCATCAGTCGTTTACGCCGCTACAGACTCGGGAATATTCAAGAGCATCGACAATGGAGATACATGGACCCACCTTATGGCCGGAGGGTTTGGTGCCATCGAGGTGGAGAAGGATTCTCCTGACGTGGTCTATGCCGGTGGAACATATGTCGGTGGTACCGGAGGAAGGCTCTATCGCTCGACCGACGGCGGATCCAGCTGGAGCATTTACAACGATACTTTCACGACCCTCTCTATCATCGGCATCTACCAAGTTCCTTTGAGCGACACGCTGGTTGTTGCGACAACCGACGCGGTCTTCAAGGTATATGCTTCGTTTGTGCTGGATGTCGAAGAATCTCCGGATGTTACATTCCGATTTCGTCTGGAGCAGAATTACCCGAACCCGTTTAATCCTCTCACCACTATTGAATTCACAATCGTCGATCGACCCGTCCCTTGGACGGGGTCTCGTCCCGATAATAGTCGGGACGGACAATCCACAATTCTCCGGGTTTATGATCTTCTCGGCCGGGAAGTCGCAACTCTGGTCAACGAGGAATTGCCTCCCGGGACATACACGCGAGATTGGGATGCGATTGGAGTTTCGAGCGGTGTGTATTTGTACCGGCTGAAGGCTGGGGCTTTTTCAAAGTTAAACAGAATGATTCTGATAAAATAACTTACAGCCAAATGAAAAAAGCAGCACTAATCATCACATTGATTTGCGCGATTCATAAACCTCCCCAAGGGGTGGCCCAAGGGTGGACAGAAATCACCCCATCCGGACTTGATGAAATTTCTCAATTCAGATCCTTCGAATTCGACGGCCACGTTTACGAGATATTCGTATGGGGTAACTTGACGGGATATCGGTTTGATTCAAACCAACAGTGGGACTCCATTCTTGTCCATTTTCGATCATACTACTGTCCGCAGGGTGCATGGGAAGAGCACTATCTCACCGAGGTTGCCAAGGGAGGAACCGACGCTGACATAACCCTCTGTTTGTATATTGAATCGGGGTGTATCACTGAGTGCATCACAGGAATGTATCGCGACACGACAGGCTTTCCTTCAAACGAGAACCGCCTTCACTCCCTCGGCGATCTTGTTTGTGCCGGCATTTGTGCCGATCTCGTCTTCTCGCCATTTGACGGGAACACCGTCTACCTGACGTTTGCTGACAGCGTCTACCGTTCCACCGATCAGGGGGGAACATTTGCAGCGCTTTCATCACCGAGTCCTGACCCCTATGCCTTCTTCCCAGTTTTGACAACCCTTGCGTTGAGTCCTTTTGATCCGAACATTGTGTTCACCTCCACACTGGACACTCTGTACAGGAGTTCGGACGGCGGATTCACATGGTCACGGGCGCTTTACCTCGGTATCAATGAGTGGCTCGGAGTCAATGCCGTGAAATTTCACCCGTCGGATTCATTGGTTGTTTATGCCGCATGTGACAGCGGGATGTGGAAGAGCACCGATGAAGGTATGACCTGGGTTCGGATGCTTAGCGGAGGATTTGAGTGTCTGGAGGTTTATCGAGATGAACTCACTGGTATCTTTGCCGGGAGAAACGATGGAAAGCTTCTTTGGAGTTCAGATGAAGGACAATCATGGAACATATTCAACGATACATTCAGTAGTTCCAGAATTTATGGAATTCAACGTATTCCCGAGAGCGACACGTTGATTGTGGCGGCATCGGACGGTATATTCAAGGTGTACGATTCTTTTGTTCTCTCAGCGAACGAACAAGCCGGTCAAACACCTCAAGAGATTAACCTTTTCCAAAACTACCCCAACCCGTTCAATCCAAAAACGGATATCGGATTTCAGATTTCGGATTACAGATGGGTGAAGCTCGTGGTCTTCGACCTGCTCGGCTGTGAAGTGGCGACGCTGGTGAATGAGCAATTGCCTCCCGGGAGATATTCGCGACAGTGGGATGCGAGTGGAGTGGCAAGCGGGGTGTACTATTACCGATTAACTGCAGGCCATCAAGCTAAGACAAAGAGAATGATTCTTATCAGGTAACAGTTTGTTACGAAGAGAACTACGGGCAATATGATAAGGATGCCAGCATCATGAAAACCGCGCGACAAATACTGCAGAGCCCTCTTTTCTTTTTTTCACTGCTGATCTTCTGCTCACCGATTCGGTCGGCGGCTCAATGGATTCAACAACCGTTTCCTTCCACGGAAACACTTTGGAAGGTCAGATTTTTCAATGAATCAACCGGCTGGATTCTGGGGGGATTGGGACATTTGTACAAGACTACAGACAGCGGAACGTCCTGGACAGAAATGGAATCGTGGGACGGCGGCGGTTGGACGCTTTACACCATCGGCGAAGATACCGTATTGCATACGCGTTGGCTAAACCAGGCCCCGTATCCAAACCAGATCCGGCGAACCACAGATGGTGGGCTTACATGGGAAACGGTCGACAGTCTCGCTGAAAACGTCTTCTATGATGAATTCGCGTTCGTCAACGATCGAACCGGGTTTGTTGTCGGAAGGATGGATACTGGGAATGGGTTGTCGGGTTTTGTGAGGAGAACCATAGATGCCGGAAGGACCTGGACCACTCTCTACGTTGCGGTCGACCTTCAGTACGAGTTCACGGGAGCCTCCTTCATCGACGAACTTAACGGCTGGATTGGATACTACTTCGGCAAGGTCTTCAGAACTACCGACGGCGGGTACTCATGGACAGAGCTGACTTCCTATGCGCCGCCCGGCGGCGGACCAACCCGCGATATCCAGTTCACATCTCCCGACAGCGGTTGGACCGTCGGTGGCATCGGCGGGAATCTCACCGTCTCAAGAACAACCGATGGAGGAGCAACGTGGACATACTACACGGTAAGCGGTGGAAGCAGTCTGAGGGAGATTGAAATGTTGGATTCCCAGAGAGGCTGGTTCGTCGGCTCAGTGAATCTTCCCCCCTACATCGGGCAAACAACAGACGGCGGAGACTCCTGGAGTGAACAAGAGCTTGCCCCAGAAAATCTCGGCGGATTTGAATCACTATCGATGGTGAACGAAAATGTGGGCTGGGCGGTTGGAAGCAATGGGTACGTCTACAAAACGACAAACGGAGGCGTAACCCTTGTCGATGATCAGGCCGAGTTCCCCCTTCAATTCCGGCTCGACCAAAACTACCCAAACCCGTTCAATCCTCTCACCACTTTTCAATTCACAATCGTCAATCGACCCGCCCCCTGGACGGGGTCTCGTCCCGATAATAGTCGGGACGGACAATCCACAATCCTCCGGGTCTATGACCTCCTCGGCCGGGAAGTCGCAACGCTGGTCAATGAGGAACTACCTCCGGGGACTTATACGCGGCAGTGGGATGCGAGTGAGTTTTCGAGCGGCGTGTATTTCTACAGATTGAAAGCTGGAAAGTATGTGGCAACAAGGAAACTCGTCTTACTGAGGTAAGGCAATGAGGATTCTGGAATTGTCATCATTTTGTGCTTGTTGATTGGGTTGATCAGCAAGCTCCAACCAATGCCTCAGCGATCATCATTTGGACGAAGCTTAATGGAACAGCAACAGAGAATGTGAAATCACAATCAGACCTCGAATTGCAAGGGAGGTTGCCATGAAATCAATCAATACGCTCGTTTGTATCATGTTGGTATTTTCCAACACATCTCAACAACTGACTGCTTCACAAAAGGATTCCTCACACAAGCAGCGCATGCGTCCGGGAGGACATGCGGTTCTTGGTCTGCCGAATCGGACAAAGTCGAATATCAATAATGTCTCGTCATGGTACGACGATGACGGCACTCAGGAACTGAACACCCGCAGCGGAAACTCTGGACTCACATATCCTCGTCAGACTGCCACTGCGGTATTCGCCGCCGGCCTGCTGTGGGGAGGGATATTCAACGACGGGACACTTCCTCAACTTCGGGTGAACGGTCAGAGCTATAACACCGGGACACAGCGGGGAGCAATACTTGGGATTCGTACAGGGATTACAGAAGATCCAGCTGCTCCCGACGTACGCATCTGGAGAGTCCGGAGAGATTACTTTACTGCCGACCTGACGCTCGATGCAGCTGAAATCTTTGAGGTGTCGCCTGATCAGGTCACCGCTGAACAAATACAATCCGTTCGGGATCAATATGCCACCAACTGGGTGGAGTGGCCGGCCTACAAAGGAGCACCGTTCTACGATTCTGACGGTGATGGCATCTACACTCCTGAGTTCGACAATGGCGTGCCTGTTCCATACCCCACAGCCGACGAGCCGGGGTTGGCTGATGCGGATCAGGTTGTTTGGTACGTTTGTAATGATCTGACGAACCAGCCATGGACAAATGTTCAAAGCGGGATCGAGGAGCAGGCGACAGTTTGGGGATATAACCAGACCGATGCGCTCGGGAGCGCTATCTTCAAAAGGTTTCGATTGATTTACAAGGGTACGGCCTCGACGCTGGAAAGCGCGTCCATCGAGAATATGTACATAGGGCAATGGTCCGATCCGGACGTTGGATCTTTCTCAGATGATTTCGCCGGTTGTGATTCTGCGCGAGGACTTGGATACGCGTACAACGGACAGCCAGTTGATGCCGAGTACAGCACTTTTGGGCTCGAACCACCAGCTTCGGGATACGACTTGCTCCAGGGCCCAGTTATCGTCACTGGCAACAGCCTCGACACCGCCATCTTTGATTTCCGGAAAATAGCTGGTGCAACGAACGTTCCGACGTCATCATTCGTGTATTATGAAGCAGGAGGTCTCTACTCCGACCCTCCCTTCGATGCCAATGGAGGAGTTCAGTGGTATCAGGTACTTCGGGGCTTACCGCCAACACCGCAGGGGCCTCCGGATCCTCCACCATTCATTAATCCCAATACGGGCCAACCAACATTTTTCTGGTTGAGCGGCGACCCGGTGACGCAGACAGGATGGATTGACGGAACATTTGATGGCCCCGGCGATAGGCGATTTCTCATTGCCACAGGCCCTTTCTTCATGGCCCTTGGTGACACTCAGGAAATCGTCGTTTCCACAATCCTCGGTCTTGGTAGCTCATATCTGAACAGCATCACGGTGCTTCGCTCGAATGATGACAGCGTTCAGAATTGGTTCAATGAACTGGTCGACTGGTCATTCCCAGTTGACGTGAGAGAGTTTGAATCTGATTTCCCACAGTCCTTCGAGCTCAGCCAGAACTACCCCAACCCGTTCAATCCGAGAACAGAAATCGGATTTCAGATTACGGATTACGGATTGGTGTCGCTGAAAGCGTACGATCTTCTCGGTCGGGAAGTCGCAACGCTGGTCAATGAGGAATTGCCTCCGGGGACGTATACGCGGCAGTGGGATGCGAGTGGGGTTTCGAGCGGCGTGTATTTCTACAGATTAAAAGCTGGAAAGTATGTGGCAACAAGGAAACTCGTCTTACTGCGGTAGTATGGAAACGGCCCTTGTGGATTTTGGCATTTTCACCATTTTGTGATTGTCGATTGGGCGGTTGCCAGAACCAGAGAATGATCCACATCAATGGGGTCGATGTTGAAAAACTCAACTCTTCTCCTCTCAGCTATTATGCTTGGCGTGTGTCCAAATGCTCACCCTCAAGGCGAAGCCGCCCTCCCTTTCTTGCTGATAAGCTCCTCCGCCGACGCGAATGCATGGGGTGGAGTATCGACCTCGGTCGCTTCAGATGACGCCATCTCGGTCATCACAAATCCGGGACAACTGGGCTTGTTTACACTTGAAAGCTACTTCTCGGCGTCAACCTACACTAACAAGACGGCGTGGCTCTCTACGTTTCAACAATCGGACCTCACCTATAACGCTCAGGCATTGGCCGCCGGCTACAACCTGAGTAACGATCTGCCGCTGCCTTTCCCATAAGTCTCGGAGTCGGCTACTCGGAAGTCGATCTTGATCTTGGAACGTTCATCATGACGGGCCCCGGGGGGCCGGATCCAATCGGGACGTTTGAGGCGTACGAGAAATCGAACAATATTTCGATCGCGTTTGGAATTGAATACTTTTTAAGACTGGGGGTAGGATGGAATTTCAAGGATGTTGAATCGGTGCTTGGCCCGCTTTCGTCAGGAGAGGTTGGTAAGGCACAAGCGTCAATGAGTGATTTCGGCCTCCTTCTTCAGGCACCTATGGTTGAAATCCTGGAGAGGGCGACGTCAGACAGCATCCAGTTCCTGAGCAACATCAAGCCTTACTTCACCCTGTCCCTCGGCTCTGCAGTAAACAATATGGGAGATGACGCAGTAAGCTACAGCGATTTGGCCCAGGCCGATCCCCTCCCCAAGAACGCAATTACCGGATTGAGCCTGGAGTTGGGGTTCAGCAAAAAAGCCGGCGTCGCTGAATGGAAGGTTCTCACATTTACCCTCGCAAGAGAGGCCGAAGACCTGCTCGTGAAACGGAGCGCAGACGGGAGCTTTGAATATCAATCCGGATGGGGAGAAATTTCCTTCTTCAAGAATGTGATTGGAGGAAAAGCTGCCGATTGTGTCAATCTGCACAGGGGATGGCAGCTGAACGTTTGTGAGTTCGTGTACCTGCGCGGTGGATCATACGCAGAGACGAAGCAATGCGGCAATCGCAATTATTCGACCTCAGGGTTTACACTGAGGCTGAGCGGACTGTTCAGACTCCTGGAACAGACCGCCCCAGATGTACTTGGAGATGACGTTGTCTCGTTCGTGGCCGATCACATCGACATTGTGTACGACCATGCCGAGTACTCCGATCATGAACTACTGGGCGGGACGTCGTTCAATGCCCTGAGTATCATTGTGAGATAGAGAGCCGGGAAGAAGGAGCCGACCCTTGATGGAGTACTCCGGGATGAGCTTCCAATCCATCTCACGATAGCAATGAGTGAGCAACTCCTGGAATGCGGAGCGGACCGCGGACTCATGCGAAACGTTGACAGACTTGAATTGTCTCAACGCTTCGTAGTATGCTCTGATCGGCCTGTGTGTGGGTTTGAGGTTGAGAGAATGCATGAGGAAGGGCGTGCTCTATCGGTACACGTCCCGGCGGTGGCGGATCTTGATGATGTCTACAGCCCGCTTGGTATCAAGCACGGCATAGACTATCCTGTAATTTCCCACCCGGACGCGCCAGAGATTCTTTTCTCCTTCAAGTTTCCTACATCCGTGTGGCCGCGGATCAACTTCGAGCTCATCGATTTTGCGGATTATCCGCTGAACAGCAGAGGCATCGAGTGATTCCAGTTCCCTTCGAGCAGAACGGGCGAAGGTAATGGCGTAGTCAGCCACGCAGCTTGCCTCTGCGTCTCAGTCGTTGCTTCACAGATTCGTATGTCTCTCTCGGTTCCTCAACACGAAGGCGGGCACTCAGACTATCTTGAAAGTCCTCCCAAAGCGCTCCATGCTTTTTCAAATCGATGATCACAGCTTTCTTCTTGCCTTTGCTATCGGTAACGTATTGAATTCCGTTCATATCAATCTCCTTAGTCAATCATGTCTGCATTTATCGCAGTGGTCTAAATCACTCCACCAGAACACTCGAAAGATTACACAGAACTGTGAGAAGAATCAAGAGAAGCTCACAGGCTGGAAGAGTAAAAGCAAAATCGATTCGAAGCGAACCTTTACGAAATCATAAGGCTGTATTTGGATGTGTCGCTTTTTCAATCGCCTCAACCACCATCCCGCTCGTGATGACCTCGGGAAGCACTATCGGCTCCCGCGGCTTTCCCGCCGGAAAAATCACATACAATGGAACGCCAGACCTCCCGAATTTCGAGAGCAAGCGCGTAATGGCGGGGTCTCGCCTTGTCCAATCAGCCTTGATCGCGATAATACCGCTGGAATTGAATTTCTCGACAACGTCTTCGTCGGTTAATACCGCCTTCTCATTCACTTTGCAGGTCAGACACCAATCGGCCGTGAAATCGATGAACACCGGCTTTCCATCTTTCAAATATCCTTCCAGGACGGGAAGTGAGAACGGCTCCCATGCAATGCCGCTTTCTTCATTAGATGCTCCAGCAGCACCTGAGATCATTTCATCTGCTTCAATGACCGGCTGCAAGAACAGCCAGTAGCCGGCGGCCAGTACAAGAAGAGCAAGTACCCATGTGCGCAAGTTTTTTCCGCGGGAGGCGGTCAGTGTGGCAAAGCGGCCTATCAGCCAGCAGGCAAATCCCACAACAACCAAAAAGGCACCAGTCCAGATGACCCCTTCCATCCCCAGTTGTTTACCGAGAACATAGAGAAGCCATACCAGTGTTGCCATCATCAAAAAACCCATGAACTGCTTTGCGGTCACCATCCACTCGCCCGGTTTCGGTAGCCACTTCATCCATCCCGGTTTCAAAGTCAGGACGAAGTACGGCAGGGACATCCCAATTGCTACGCATGTGAAGATGAGGAGAACCACGTCGGCCGGCTGAGCAAAAGCAAAGCCGAGGGCGGTACCGAGAATTGGCGCGGTACATGGCGTTGCAAGGATCGTCGCGAAGACACCCTCTGAGAATGACCCCGCGGAACTTCCACCCTCCGACCCCGCCTTGTTTACCGCGTCGCTGAGACCTGCAACGGCAGTTCCCGGCAACCGAATCTCAAAAACGCCGAAAAGGCTCAGTCCAAAGGCAAACACGATCGTGCACATGATGATGACAAACACCGGCTCCTGAAACTGAAAACCCCAGCCAATCTGCTCTCCCGCTGCTTTCAGCAGGATCACGAGCAAAGCCATGACAAGAAACGTCGCGACGATTCCAAGCGAAAAGAACGCTCCGAGCTTTTTCACCTTCGCCGGATCCTCGCCGCCAAGCTTCATGAGCCCGAATACCTTCAGTCCAATCACGGGCAACACACACGGCATGATGTTCAGCAACAGCCCGCCAACAATAGCAAAGAATACATAGGTGAGAAGTGGTTTCGCATCCGTAACCCCATCCGTGATGAACGGCTGATCGAGCAGACTCGAAGATTTCCCGCCGACAACACGAAGCGTCCCGATGAAATCGCTCGAAAGAGGAATATCGATCATGCGCGCCTTTCTCTCGCCGGAAAGCAGCTGGTACAAAAGGACACCACGAATCGTGTCAGGCGCGGCGCCTCTTGTGAACAACGACAGGGGGATCCGAAGTGTTGCTCCATCTGCAGTTGCGCTGACCTCCGTCCTGCCGATGCCCAGGTCGTCGTAGGCTTCGGGGTAGAAATCCGGCACCGAGTCTCTTGCCACCGCCAGTTTTTTTCCGGCCCCGGGGGCGATGTGCAGCTCAACCGCTTCGTTGCTTTGACGAATTGAAAGAGAAACTGCATCCGATTTGGAATAAGACTGAGGGACACGTTGAACGTAACGATCAAACAGCGCGAGGTTATCGGGGGTCGGCTTCCTGCCATCAATCGCGAGGGCAAGCTCTGTTGAATCATCGGCAGGAACGCAGAGTTCTTTACATTCAAGCCAGCTTGCAAAGGCCTTGATCGTTACGGTTGTTCCTTCGCTCAGGCTGGCGGACGCCGTCATCGGGACGATCAGCATGTTCTCCTTTTCGTACCCATAAACAACAACCTCTCCTCCCTCGACATACTTATGCGGCACCGGCCACAGAATCTCGCCGGCCGTAATCCCCTCCGGAAGAGTCCACTCGATTTCCGGAGGAAGCCCCGCCTCCCCTGGGTTCTTCCAGTACGTATGCCAGCCGGGGTCCATCATCATCAGGAGTCCGACATGAAATGTCGTTTCCGGCTGAACGCTCTTCACGTCCGCAACGAGACGCACCTGCGTATGATGTCTTTCCTGTGCAAACGAGTCTCCGGGACACCACTGGAGCCCGAGCAAGCCGAAAGCAACTGCAAGCTTGATGCTCAGAAATTTCGGGACCATCTGTTACCTTTCCAGTGAAGCTTCTTCAAAGAAGTCTTCGTGTTTTTGTCTGCAAGCATGATGTTCACTCACGAATAGTACTCAAAATGGCCGGAACTTCCAACCGAGGACAAAGGATTGGGCGATTACTCCAGGAGAGCTTCCTGCAAGGCACGAACAGAAAAGCGGAAAGAAAGGAGGAGAAAAAGAAAGTACCCCACCGCTTCGATTGCAACAGTTCCGGGGATCCCAACACCGATGGTGGCAAACCGGAGTACGTCTGTGTGCCAGGTAAGAGGATTGACCAGTGACAACCACCGAAGCCACGACGGCATGGAGTCGAGCGGATAGAAGAGACTACTTGCAAAGAGCAGGACGAAGTACAGAACATTGACAATGGTATTGTACATGTCGTTTCTCCGGATGCGCAGGGCGAAGGTCGAGAGAAAGAAGAACCATCCAGCCGTTCCGACAATAATACCGACCAACACCAGGAGAATCCGGTCCCACAGGAGGGGGATGTTCAAAGCCAAAGTTCCCACGAGAATCGTTATCAGTGCCGAGACAACTGAGAGCATGCAGTTGAAAAGAATCTTCCCCATCAGGAATTCACCTCTCGTCATGGGATAGGCTTTCGGGGGCTCCGGTTTCCGACGGCCTTATTCGGTCAATAATTTCAATAAAGGCGTCTTCAAGGGAGGTTGTGGCGACTTCCACATTCAGCACCTTGGCGCTTCGTGCGAGCTGAGCCACGTAATCAAGTACCGTCAGATGATCGACTCTCAGGCAGAGTTCGACGGTGTTTCCCGCTTGAGAGAACTTCTGCAATGGCAGCGTCTTCAGCTGACGGAGTACTTCATCCGTCAGTGTTTCAAAAGTCAGAATGATGTCGATGGTTCCCGAGACAATTGACTTGATAGTCGGAAGGTCTCCGCTCGCAACAATCTTTCCGCGGTCGATGATCGCAACCTTGTCGCAAAGCTCCTCGGCTTCTTCCAGAATATGTGTCGTAAGGACAATGGTCCGACCTTTCAGGGTTTCTTCGTGGATGGCGTTCAGAGTAGCCCGTTTGTTGATCGCATCCATGCCCATGGTCGCTTCGTCAAGAAAAATGACCGGCTTGTCAACCATGAACACTTTCGCAACCTGCACCCGCCGTTTTAATCCACCGCTCAGGTCGATCGTTTTTTGCTGAAGCACATCACCCAGCCCGAATTGTTCGGTCACTTTTTTGATTCGTTCGGGAATCAATACGCGCGGTACGCCCTGGAATCTGGCGTAGGTGTCAAGATTGTCACGCACGGAAAGATAGAGCTCGACGGCGGTTTCCTGCAGAACGACGCAGATGTTCCTGCGAATCTCCAGTTGTCGTTCACTCACATCAAGTCCCAGCACGGAGACACGGCCGCTCGTAGGCCTGATCAGCGTTGTCAGGATTCGCAACAAAGTGGTCTTGCCTGCCCCGTTTCTCCCAAGCAGGCCGAAGATCTCCCCGTTTCCAACGGAGATGCTCAGACCATCGAGGGCGCGAACAGGATGGTCCGTCCGGGACTTGTACAATTTGACAAGGTCTTCGACAATTATCGCGGGATCAGACATGGGGCCAAAAGGAGAATCCGGCGGTCAGAAAAAGAGACTGTGCAGACAATCGCGCAAGCATTGTTTATGAATCGGCTGATCATTTGTCAAGGAGGTATCGTCCGACGCGGCTGTGGGACTGGACAGAAGGGTAGCTGGGAGCTACCCCCTCGTGAGGTCACCCCCACCGATCAAATCGAAGCGCTGGAGTCCGCCTTGCATCCTGAAGGAAACACCGGGTGAAGGAACCTCATCGTCCCTACTTTCTGTCATGAAGGAAATTGCGGCGGGAACGCTTGCGAATAAGCATGAGCATATAAATGAAGATCACCAGAACGACAACACCAATCAAAACGATGTTGTCCCGGAAAAAACTTACATCCTGTTCGCCCACTTCATGAACTCTTCTTGAAATGAATTGATTGGATTGAGAGGCGCCGGTGTGTACGGCCAGTGTCCGGGTTATGTTACGCCACGATGAAAAAGGACCCTGCGCTGAGCATCAATCGAAACCGGACTCCGAGGGCCGTGCTAATATACCCAATGCTCGTGTTCTGAAGCAAGTGGCCCCGAGGCATCGCTGACAAATACAACCCAAATCAAACGGAACGCGGTTGGCGGGCCGTCACTCATAAACCCAACTGTTGCAGAACCTCGATATACTTCAGACCCGAACCGGTATTGAAGAGCAGGACACTGGACTCGGGGCCGGCACCACAATCCCGGAGTTGCTGGATTGCCGCAACTGCGGCTGCACCTTCCGGGCAGAGCAGAATGCCCTCCAGCGCTGCCACCATCTGAATTGTCTGGAGGATATCATCGTCAGAGACTGAAAAAGCGTGGCCCCTACTTTCATACAGCGTTTTCATGATGAGCCCATCGGCAAACGCCTTGGGAACGCGAAGCCCTGAAGCCAGAGTGCTTGCGTCATTCCAAAACTCCGACGAAGCAGCCCGACGCTGATACGCTTTGACAATGGGAGCACAACCGCTGCTTTGAACCGCCACCATCTTCGGACGGGAAGAGTCAATCCATCCCAGTTCATCCAATTCCGCAAAGGCTTTCCACATCCCGATCAGTCCGGTGCCGCCGCCGGTAGGATAGACAATGAAGTCCGGAAGGCGCCAATGGAATTGCTCTGCAATTTCGTACCCAAGGGTCTTCTTACCCTCCAGGCGATACGGTTCTTTCATGGTTGAGACATCGAACCAGTCGGCTTTCCTATCCTCGCTCATCGCTTTTGCGGCATCACTGATAACGCCCCGCACCAGATGGACGTCAGCCCCAAGGACATGGCACTCCCGGATATTCACTTCGGGGGTGTCCTGCGGCATGTAGATGTGTGCCGTGATACCGGCTGCAGCCGCATAGGCCGCAAGGGCTCCGCCCGCGTTCCCCGCCGTTGGAATGCACAGATCCCTGATCTGATGCTCGCGTGCCTTCGATACGGCGAGGCAGAGACCCCGTGCCTTGAACGAGCCGGTCGGGTTGAAGGCTTCGTCTTTCAGCCAGAGATTCGAAAAACCGATCTCCTTCCCCAGACTTTTCAGCGGGATGACCGGTGTGAGGCCCTCTCCCAGCGAAATCACATTCCCCTCATCCTGAACCGGCAGTAACTCCCGATATCGCCAGAGATGGCGGCCTCTTGCGACCAGGTCATCTTTGGACAGGGACTTTTTCACACCTGCCAGGTCGTACCGGACTAGAAGACTTTTGCCGCACTGCGTACAGGTTGATTGCAGAATCGTGTGATCATGAATGGTCTTACATTCTGAACACTCAAGGCAGCTAATGAAGGAAGAGAAGGATTTCACGTCCATGATTCTGTCTGGTGGATTTTCAGGTCAGGCAATGATATCGACCGCGCCCGTCAAAAGCAAGACCGACCCCCAGTTGCCGGTGCGGCCATATTGCTTTGCTATTCGCACCAGATTTTATTAGGTTGTACAGCGTTTGCGTCAAACCCCTGTTTCTTTTTCCCTTCAACGATATTGATCCGGGCAGTAGCCGACCCCATGCACCCTTCGCGTGCCGCTCTCATTGATGAAAGTATTGATAGGTTCCGCAAAGCATTTGGGGATCTGCCGACGATCGTCGCCTCGGCCCCTGGACGCGTCAACCTGATTGGTGAGCACACCGACTACAACGATGGTTTTGTCCTGCCGGCCGCCATCAATCATTCCACCACGATTGCTGCCCGACCGAGGAGTGACCGCGTTCTCACCGTCCGGTTCGAATCTCGGAAGAAAACGATCCGAATCGCTCTTGATGATCTCCATCCGAGCGTTGGCCAAACGTCGTCGAATTACATTGCAGGCGTCGCAGTCCTATTGCAACAGAGGAGGTACACATTGGCTGGAGCCGACCTTTGTATTGTCAGCGACCTCCCGGAGGGAGCAGGCCTTTCCTCTTCGGCAGCCCTCGAAATCGCAGCCGCGTTCACTTTCCGTTCCCTCAATACCCTCACCTTGTCCGATATGGAAGTGGTACTGCTTGCCCGCCAGGCCGAACACGAGGTTGTTGGCGTAGAGTGTGGAATCATGGATCAGTTTGTCAGCGTGTTTGCAAGGGAGGGAAACGCCCTGTTGATTGACTGCCGGTCGCTTGAGTCCTGGCCGATACCCTTTCCGCCACGATACACACTCATCGTCTGCCATTCCGGAGTAAAGCGCGACCTTGCGAAGTCGGA
>Ga0247727_10009941_pt1 | contig 17013 bp, 17 predicted proteins | sample WisWelCaveWW1625_FD_202498 | JGI IMG/M metagenome (GOLD analysis project Ga0247727, IMG submission 202498) | Biofilm microbial communities from Wishing Well Cave, Virginia, United States - WW16-25 | ecosystem: Environmental > Aquatic > Deep subsurface > Groundwater > Cave microbial mat | place...
GTAGCGACGAAACTCACGCAGTCGCCCTGGTTCTTGAAGACCTTGAAAGTCTGCCAGCCGCCGTTGAAACACTGTTCGATCGTCGTGGGACGCGTCTGAGGAGGAGGAGGAGGCTGTGCCGCCGCCTGGCCGACCGCAGCGAAGGTGAGGAGAAGGGTTGCCCACCTAAGTAACGGCTTGAATTTTCTCGTTGTGCTTGTCATGGCGCTGCGGTCCTTTCAACCCATTTTGCACACTCGCCCAGAATAACACGTCACTGACTGCCGATGGGCACGCCGGGCATCCTCACCCCACTCGCTGCAGCGTGAAGCACACCGCGCCGTCGCGGTTCTCCGTCAGCGCCAGCGCGTAACCGCTCTTCTCCGCGTGGCGCGCGGCCTGGTAAAGGCCGATGCCCAGGCCGCCGGCCGAGCGCACCGGCGCGCGCAGCAGCTGGCCGGCGATGTCCGCCGGCACTGCGCCGCCGCTGTCGTGCACCCGCAGCTCGGCGCCCTTGCCGCACAGGATGGAGACGCGGATCCGGGTCTCGGGCCTGGTGGCGCGCTTGGCGATCGCGTTCTGGAGCAGATTGTCGGCGACGCCGTCGAACAGCGCTCTCGGCACCCGCAGCCCGGGTTCCAGGCCGGCGGCGGTGAACTCCACGTTTTGCCCCTGGTATTGGCGCGCGAGCGATTTCCACCATTCGCGCAGCGGCACCAGCTTCAATTCCTCGTCGCCGGGGCTCTGCAGCTTGTCGAGCGTCGCCGACAGGCGCTGGGCGATGGCCGGCAGCTGCCGCCGGATCAACGCCTGCGACTGCGGCGAGTCGTCCTGCCCGGCAACCGAGCACAGCACGTTCAGCGACTGCAGCAGGTTTTTCACGTCGTGCGTCAGGCGCGCGCCGGTCTCGTGCACCGCCTGCAGGTAACTCGCCTGCCGCAACGCCTGCTCGCGCAGCTTGGCGGCGTAGAACTCGCCCAGCAGCTGCCCGAGCAGGTGCATGTGCCACTGCAGGGCGGGGCTGGTGCGGTAGCGCGAGAAGATCGTCATTCCCAGGTCGGGGCTTTCGTAGTGCACCGCATGGTCGGTACGGCTGCCCGTTTCGCCATGCTGGCCGCCCGCCTGCCAGGCCGCACCGGCGATCCAGGGCAGGCGCGCGAGGCCCGCCACGCCCTCGGCGAGGAAGCGCTCCGGGCGGGCCTCCGCTTGCGACAGTTCGGCGAGGAAATAGAGCCATTTCTCCACCGGCAAGCCGATCGAGAACAGGTACCTGGAGAAAAACACGTTCAGGCCCGCGTAACCGGTGCGCGGGCTCCACGCGAGGCCGAGCGCGAAGATCGCGCCGGCGATCAGGAATACCGTGTTGGTCAGCGCTTCCAGGTAGGGCACGCGCCCCAGCGACATGAACGTGAAGCTGCCGAGAATCACCATGCCGAGCACCAGCATCAGGAAGATGCTGTAGAAGAAATCGATCACTTGGGGCGCTTCGGCGGTTTCGGGCTCCGTGGGCATCAGCGCGAGCGCAAGCAGCAGCAGCGGCAGGCCGTACTCCGCCGCCGTGCGAACTTCGGCGGCGACCTCCCTGCGCGGCGCGATCTCGGGGAGGATCAGGATGGCGAGCAGCGCGAGCAGGTAGACCAGCATCACGAGGTAGCAGCGGCGTTGCCAGCGCGCCTGGTGCAGGAACACTTTGCCGCCGATCAGCCCGGCCAGCACCACCACCCAGAAGGCAAGCAGCCACCAGCCCACCCACAGCATCACCGCGACCGCGACCAGGCCGATGACCAGTCCCTGCGTGGCGCTGACCTGGTGCTCGCCGCGCAGGAACGGCTGCCACAGCAGCAGCAGGCCCAGGTGCGCGAGCAGCAGCGCGCGCGCCCAGTCGTCGGCGGTGCCGCGCAGCACCGCAATGTGCAGGAGCGCCAGCATCGCGATCACGACAAAGCGCCAATGCCGCTGGCTCAAGCTCCAGATCGCGCTCGCGAGCCGCGCAGATACAGGAAGGGATGCCGGCACTGCTCGGCTCGAGGCTTGCATGTATGGTGAGTGATGACTAGTCTAGCGCACCCGCCAACCGGGCCACGATGATCCACGGACCTACGCTCACTGTTGCCCGCTATGCGCTGATCGAAGCGCGGCGGAGCGGCTTGCCCTGGCTCGCCGCGGCGTGCGTGCTCGGGGCATTGGCGCTCTCGGGTTTCCTTTCGCAGGTCGCCATCACGGAGGGCGCGGCGCTGCAGGCGACGGCCACTGCGGCGCTGCTGCGCGGCTGCGCCGTGTTCCTGATCGCCGCGCACGTGGTCGCGAGCGCGGTGCGCGAAGCGAACGACAAGGGACTGGAACTCGCGCTCGCCCTGCCGATTTCGCGCTCGGCCTGGTATCTCGGCAAGCTGATCGGTTTCGCCTGCACCGGCGCCTTGCTTGCCGCGCTGTTCGGGCTCTCGCTGCTCGCCTGGGCCGCTCCCGCGAACCTCGTCTCCTGGGTCCTCGCGCTCGCCGCGGAGGCGGGGCTGGTTGCGGCGGCCGCTTTGTTCTTTGCCTCTGCGCTCGGCCAGACCGTGGCGGCGATCGCGGCCACCGCCGGCCTGTACCTGCTCGCGCGTTCCATCTCGGCGATCCAGGCGATCGCGGGCGGCCCGCTTGCCGACGACAGCCTGGCGGGCCAGGCGGCGCGCTGGCTGGTGGATGCGCTCGCCCTGCTGCTGCCCCGGCTGGACGCCGTGGCGCGCGGCGATTGGTTGCTCTACGGCGCGCCGCCAGCCGCGGAATTGTCGCAATCGCTTGCCGCGCTCACGATCTACTTCCTGCTGCTCGCCGCCGCGGGCCTCTTTGACATCAGCCGGCGAAACCTGTGAACGGGATCTTCACCAACCGCGAGCGCCCGCTGCAGGCCGTACCCGGTTGGATCCTGTGCCTGCTGGCCACCGCCCTCGCAGCCCAGATCGGCTGGCAGTTCGCGCGCCGTGCCGAGGCGCCCTCCGCCGCCGACCTTCCGGCCGCGCCATCGGCGCAGGCGCTGCGCCTCGCCGGCCTGGGGGAGACCGCCGCGCTGGCGCGGCTCGCGATGGTGTGGCTGCAGGCCTTCGATTCGCGCGGCGACAACGCGATTCCCTACCAGCGGCTCGACTACGGGCGCCTCGTCGCCTGGCTGGACGCGATTCTCGCGGTCGATCCGCGCAGCGGCTATCCGCTTTTCGCCGCCTCCCGCGTCTACGCCGAGAACACGGATGCGCAGAAAGCGCGCCGCATGTTCGACTTCATCGAAGCCGGGTTCGCGCGCGATCCGAACAGGCACTGGGCGGCGCTCGCGCATGCCGCCTTGCTCGCCAAGCATCGGCTGGGCGACCTCGCCCTAGCCCAGCGCTTCGCCGCTGCGATCCAGCGCCAGACCACCGATCCGACGGTTCCCGCCTGGGCGCGCCAGATGGAGATTTTCATCCTCGAAGACATGAACGAGCTCGAGGCCGCCAAGGTCATGCTGGGGGGCCTGCTCGCCACCGGCAGGATCAGGGACACGGACGAGCGCAGGTTCCTTCAAGAGCGGCTGGAGGAGATCGAGCAGCGAATCATGAGGTCTCGCAAGGCCGGTGCGCGTTGAAGTTCCGTCATTGATGTCCGATTTTCGACACTTTTATGAACGTTCTTGACTAAAACTGCTGTAAGTTGGCCCTTTTCCCCTGGCATGGGGCTTGCAGCTACCCCACCACTTGGCATCTCCAAGGAAGGACTTAGGCTATGAAACGCATGCAAAAGGGCTTCACGCTGGTGGAAATCGCGATCGTGCTCGTCATCATCGGGCTGCTGCTGGGCGGCATCCTGAAGGGCCAGGAGATGATCACCCAGGCGAAGATCAAGAACGTGGTCGCCGACTTCTCCGGCGTCTCGGCCGCCTATTACGGCTACCAGGACAGATACCGCGCGATTCCGGGCGATGACCCGAACGCCGATACGCGCTGGGCTGGCGTCCCCGTGGTCGTGGGTAGGGGCAACGGGGTCGTTGGCGGGACCTATAACGCCGTCTGCCCGAACCCTCTGGTTGCCGCGAGCGCGGAGTCCTGCCACTGGTGGGACCAGCTGCGCAGAGCCGGTTTCGTCGCGGGCTCGGGGGGTCTGCAACCGTTCAACGCGGTGACCGGCATACTGGGCGTGCAAACGGGCGACGGTGCCGCGGTTCTCGGACCCGCCCTGGGTGCGGCGGCCGGCGTTGGGGGCTTCGCGTCCCTGCTCGTCTGTTCTGCAAACCTGCCGGACAAGATCGCGATTGCGGTGGACACGCAGATGGACGATGGCATCAGGACGACCGGCACCGTGCGCGGCCAACTGCAGGCGGCACCCAATCCGAACATCGTCACCGACGCGACTGCCGCGGCGGCCGGCGGCGCTGGGAGCTACGCGGAAACCGGCACCAATACCTACTCGCTCTGCCGCTCGCTGTAAGCGCTCGGCGTTTTCGCTGCACTGAAAAAGGCCGGCTGGTAGCCGGCCTTTTTCGTTGCTAGCCCTGCAGCAGGCGGATTTCGGCAGCGACCAGCAGTTCCGGCACGCCGAGCAGCACCACCACGTCGCCCTGCTCCAGCACGCCGGCATCCTGCGGCGTAAACCGCTCGCCCGAAGACGGCCGGCGCACCGCCCTCACCTGCACGCCGATTTCCTCCAGGCCTGCCGCCGCAAGCGGCTTGCCGAGCGCGTGCGCGTTGCCGGACAGGGTGACCGAGTGCAGCCGGGGCTGCGCCTCCTCCGCCGTGTCGGCTTCGTCGCTCGCACCGTGGAACAGCCCGCGCAGGAGACTGTACTGCTGGTCGCGCACCGCGCGCATGCGCCGCACCACGCGGTTCAAAGGCACGCCCACCCAGACCAGCGTATGCGAGGCGAGCATCAGGCCGGATTCGAGCGCCTCGGGCACGACCTCGGAGGCGCCGGCCGCTGTCAGGCGGGCGATGTCCGCGTCCTCGCGCGCGCGCGCGATGATCGGCAGCGAAGGATTGAGCGACTGGATATGCGCGATCGCGCGCAACGCCGCGGCCGACTCGGCGAAGGTGACCACCACCGCGGCGGCGCGCAGGACGCCCGCGGCGATCAAGGCCTCGCGCCGCGCGCTGTCGGCGAACACCACCGTGTCGCCGGCCAGCGCAGCTGCGCGCACCCGCTCCGGGTCCAGGTCGAGCGCGATGTAGCGGACCTGCTCCGCCTCCAGCAGGCGCGCGATGTGTTGCCCGTTACGGCCGTAGCCGAGGATGAGGACGTGGCGCTCGGTCTCTAGCGAGCGCACCGCGACGCGGTGCATCTCAAGGGACCGCAGCATCCACTCCGATGTGGCGAAGCGCAGCACGATCCGGTTGCTCGCGCCGATCAGGAACGGCGTCGCGATCATCGACAGGATCATGGCGGCGAGCAGCGGCTGGCCGAGCGCGTCTCCCACCACGCCCACGACGCCCGCCTGGGCGAGCAGCACGAAGCCGAACTCGCCGCCCTGAGCCAGCGCGAGCGCGATGCGCAGCGCCGAGCCCGGCGCGGCGCCGAAGGCGCGCGCGAGCGCGCCGATGAGCGCGAACTTGCAGCCGACCAGCAGCACGACCAGCAGCAGCACCAGCCAGGCCTGCTCCAGCACCAGCCGCGGATCGAGCATCATGCCGACGGTGACGAAGAACAGGCCGAGCAGCACGTCGCGGAACGGCTTGATCTCCTCCTCCACCTGGTAGCGGTACTCGGTCTCCGAGAGCAGCATGCCGGCGAGGAAGGCACCCAACGCGAGCGACAGCCCGGCCAGGCCGGTCAGGAACGCCATGGCGAGGATTACCAGCAGCACGTTGAGCACGAACAGTTCCGTCGACTTGCGGCGCGCCACCAGGCCGAACCAGGCGCGCATCAAGCGCGGCCCGGCAAACAGCAGTACCGCGAGCACGAAGGCCGCCTTGGCGAGGGCGATCGCGATTGCCACGCCAATGCCCGAGGCGGGTTGTCCCAGAACCGGCACGAGGATCAGCAGCGGCACGACCGCGAGGTCCTGGAACAGGAGCACCCCGACAATCGAGCGGCCGTGCGGCGTGTCGAGTTCCATGCGCTCGGCCAGCAGCTTGGAAACGACGGCGGTGGAGGACATCGCCACCACGCCGCCGATCGCCAGGCCCGCCTGCCAGTCGCCACCGCCGGCAAACAGCGCGAGCGCCACGCAACCCGCAATCGTGATGGCGACCTGCGCCGAGCCCAGGCCGAACACCTCGCGCCGCATGGCGCGCAGCTTGGGCAGGCTGAATTCCAGCCCGATCGAGAACATCAGGAACACGACGCCGAACTCGGCCAGGTGCTGCGTCGTGGCATCGTCCGGAACCGCGCCGAGCGCCCGCGGCCCGAGCGCGAGGCCGACCATCAGGTAGCCGATCACCGGGGGCAGCGCGAGAAACCGGCACGCCACCACCGCCACCACCGCTGCCGCCAGCAGGATAAGGATCGGTTGCAGCGAGGCGGAGGCGGCGTCCACGGGTTTGGTAAATGGATGAGGAAAATGAAGGGCTGGCGCTATACTCCTTCGCCATGATACCGAAGGACGCCACGGCTTCTGCGCTCGAACTCGCGCGCCGGGTCCTCGCCATCGAGGCCGACGCGGTGCGCGCGCTGATCGCACGCCTGGACGAACGCTTTCTTGCCGCAGTATCGCTGATCCTGGCCTGCAAGGGACGCGTGATCGTGAGCGGCATCGGCAAGTCCGGCCACGTCGCGCGCAAGATCGCCTCCACCATGTCGAGCACCGGCACGCCGGCGTACTTCGTGCATCCGGCCGAGGCCAGCCACGGCGATCTGGGCATGATCCAGCGCGACGACGTGTTCATCGGTATCTCCTACTCCGGCGAGAGCGACGAGCTGCTGCAGATCCTGCCGCTGGTCAGGCGGCAGGGCGCCAAGCTGATCGTGATGACCGGAAGCGCGCAGTCTTCGCTCGCGCGCGAAGCCGACGTGTTCCTCGATGCCGGCGTCGCGCAGGAAGCCTGCCCGCTCAATCTCGCGCCGACGGCAAGCACCACTGCCGCGCTCGCGCTGGGCGACGCACTGGCGGTAGCCTTGCTCGACGCGCGGGGCTTTTCCGCCGACGACTTCGCACGCTCGCATCCCGGCGGCGCGCTCGGGCGCAAGCTGCTGACGCACGTTGCCGACGTGATGCGCAGCGGCGCCGATGTCCCGAAAGTGTCGGGCCGTGCGATGCTCAAGGAGGCGATCCTCGAAATGACCCGCGGCCGCATCGGCATGACGGCAGTGCTCGATGCATCCGGCAAGGTATGCGGGATTTTCACCGACGGCGACCTGCGCCGCGCGCTGGCGACGATCGCCGATTTATCTGCGACGCGCGTAACCGACGTCATGTCGACCGCCCCGCGCAGCATCCGGCCCGAGGCGCTGGCCGCCGAAGCGGTCCAGGTGATGGAAACCCATAAAGTCAACCAACTGCTGGTTGTGGATGCGCGCGACGAGCTGGTCGGTGCGCTCAACATGCACGACCTGTTCCGCGCCAAAGTCATTTAACGTGAGCGACGCGCTGGAACGCGCAAGCCGCGTTCGGCTGATGCTGTTCGACGTCGACGGCGTGCTCACCGACGGCAGGCTCTGGTACGGGCCCGCGGGCGAGGCGCTCAAGGCCTTCAGCGTACTCGACGGGCACGGCATCAAGCTGCTGATGCAGGCGGGCATTGCCGTGGCGCTGCTGAGCGGCCGCAGCTCTCCGGCGGTGGCGGCGCGCGCCGCCGAGCTCGGCATCGCGCAGCTGCTGCAGGGAATCGACGACAAGAAAACCGCGTTCGAAGGGCTGGCCGCGCGGCTGGGCGTGCCGCCCGCCGAGACCGGCTTCATGGGCGACGAGGTAGTCGACCTGCCGGTGCTGCGGCGCTGCGGCTTCGCCTGCGCGCCGCCCGGCGCGCACGCGCTGGTGCTCGCCAACGCGCACTACGTGACGCGCGCGGCCGCAGGCGGTGGCGCCGCGCGCGAGGTCTGCGAATACCTGCTGCGCGCACAGGGCCGGCTGGAAGCCGTCCTCGCGAGCTACCTCGCATGAGCTGCGCATGAAACTGAGCACCACGCGCCTGTTTCCGCTGCTGCTGATGCTGGCTCTGGCGGCGCTCACCTTCTGGCTCGAGCGCACCGTGCGCGAAGAGGAAGGCGCGCACCCCTCGCTGCGCCGGCATGACCCGGACTACGTGGTCGACAACCTCAAGCACACGCGCTTCAGCGCGCAGGGCGCGATCGAATCGACGCTGGCAGCGGCGAAAATGTTACATTACCCGGACGACGATTCGACCGATCTGATCTCCCCGCGCGTGGTGCAGACCAAGCCGAGCGAGTCGCGCGTCACGCTGACCGCCGACCGCGGTGCGCTTTCGCAGGATGGCGAAGAAGTGTTCCTCTATGGCAATGTGCTGATGGTGCGCGAGGGGGGAGCGGATCGATCCGAGACGCGCATGCGCACCAGCTTCATGCACATCGTACGCGCGCACTCGGTGATCCGTACCGACCGCGAGGTCGAGATCACGGAGGAAGATCGCGTGCTTTCGGGCCGCGGCATGGAGTACCACAACGATTCGAAGCAGCTGTTTCTGCGCGAGCGGGTGCGCGGGCGATTCGAGCCAAAGAAAAAATGAGCAAGCACATTCATTCGTTTCTGGCGGTGCTGATTCTGCAGGCCCTGCTTACGGGGCCGGCGCTCGCCGAAAAGGCCGACAAAGACAAGCCGACCAACATCGAAGCCAACCGCATGAGCTCGGACGATGCCAAGCGCATGAGTATCTTCGAAGGCAACGTGCTGCTCACCAAGGGAACCGTGGTGGTGCGCGCCGACCGCATCGTCGTGCGCCAGGACGCCGACGGCTTCCAGTTCGCCACCGCCTACGGCTCGCCGGTGCGCTTCCGTCAGAAGGGCGACCCCAAGGGTGAGCGCGAAGGCGTCTGGACCGACGGCGAGGCGCTGCGCGTGGAAATCGACGACCGCAATGAACGCATCGAGCTGTTCGAGCGGGCGCGCGTCACCCGCGACCGGGACGTGGTCAACGGCGAGCATATCTTCCTCGATCAGCGCACCGAGTTCTTCTCGGTGAGCGCCGCGAAAGGCGCCGCGCCGACCTCGCCCGAGGGCAGGGTCAAGGCGGTGATCCAGCCCAAGACAAAACCCGCGGCGAAATGAGCGTCCTGCGCGCGCAGAACCTGCGCAAGCGGTTCAAATCGCGCACCGTGGTGGACGGCGTCACGCTGGAGGTGGCGAGCGGCGAGGTGGTCGGTCTGCTGGGGCCGAACGGCGCCGGCAAGACCACCTGTTTCTACATGATCGTGGGCCTCGTGCCGGCCGACGCCGGCCGCATCCAGCTCGATGGCCGCGATCTCACCCGGCTGCCGATCCACAAGCGCGCACGCCTCGGCATCTCCTACCTGCCGCAGGAAAACTCGGTGTTCCGCAAGCTCTCCGTTGAGGAAAACGTGCAGGCGGTGCTCGAGCTGCAGGGGCTGCCAGCGGCCGAAATCCAGCCGCGTCTCGCCGAGCTGCTGGCCGAGCTCAACATCTCGCACCTGCGCAAGCACACCGCGCTGTCGCTCTCCGGTGGCGAGCGCCGGCGGCTCGAGATCGCGCGCGCGCTGGGCACCAAGCCGGCCTTCATCCTGCTCGATGAGCCCTTCGCCGGCGTGGATCCGCTGGCGGTGCGGGACATCCAGCAGATCATCGGCTTTCTCAAGGCGCGCGGCATCGGCGTCCTGATCACAGACCATAACGTGCGCGAGACCCTCGGCATTTGCGACCGCGCCTACATCATCAACGAAGGCGCAGTGCTCGCCTACGGACGCCCGGAGGAGATCGTCTACAATGAAACTGTCCGCCGCGTGTACCTGGGCGAGAATTTCCGCATGTAGTCCCCGCAGTTGCTCCCGCGTTCTCCCTCCCATGAAACCGACCCTGCAGTTCCGGCTCTCCCAGCACCTCACGCTGACACCGCAGCTGCAGCAATCGATCCGGCTGCTGCAGCTCTCGACGGTTGAGCTGAATCAAGAAATCGAGCGCCTGCTGATGGACAACCCGATCCTCGAGCGCGAGGACGGCGAGAGCGACGCAGCGGCGGCGGCCGCGCGCGGCACCCAGGACGCGGTTGAGCAAGCGCCCTCCGAGGCGGCAGCCGCCGAGCCGCGCGAGCGCGCCGAGGACCGGAACGCCGATCTGCCGGCCGACTACGCCGCGCCCTGGCGCGGCACTGACGAAGGGAGCGACGACGAGGGTGACCGCACGCAGGCCGCGCCCGACCCGCCGACCTTGCGCGACCACCTCAACAGCGAGCTCGCGCTTACCAACCTCGGCGCGCGCGACCGTGCGCTGATCGGGTTGCTGATCGACGCACTGGATGACGACGGCTACCTGACGCAGTCGCTGGAGGAAATCGCCGCGCTGATGTCCGCCGAAGCTGAGGTCGGCGTCGAGGAACTCGCGATCGCGCTCAGGCACCTGCAGAATTTCGAACCGGCCGGGGTGGGCGCGCGCGCCCCCGCCGAATGCCTGGCGCTGCAGATCCGCGCAATGAAGGAGGCTGCCGGTCCCCATGCCGCCCTCGCGCTCGCGATCTGCGAGCAGCATCTCGAGCTGCTCGCCAACCGCGACTACGTGCGCCTGAAGAGCCTCACCGGTGCGGAGGACGAATCGCTGCGCGCGGCGCAGCAGCTGATCCGCGGCCTGAACCCGCGGCCGGGCGCCGCGTTTGCGTGCGTCGAAACGCGCTACGTGGTGCCCGACGTGTTCGTGCGCAAGGTGAAAGCCGTCTGGCGCGCGAGCCTCAACCAGGACGCCATGCCGCGGCTGCGCGTCAACCGCCTCTACGCCGAGCTCGCGGCACGCCCGCGCGGCGGCGGCGGCAACGCCCTCGCCGCGCAGCTGCAGGAAGCGCGCTGGCTGATCAAGAACGTGCAGCAGCGCTTCGACACGATCCTGCGGGTAGCGCAGGCGATCGTCGACCGGCAGCGCAATTTCTTCGAGCACGGCGAGGTCGCCATGCGCCCCATGGTGCTGCGCGAAATCGCCGACGCGCTCGGCGTGCACGAGAGCACCGTCTCGCGCGTCACGACGCAGAAATTCATGGCGACGCCGCGCGGCAGTTACGAACTGAAGTACTTCTTCGGCAGCCATGTCGCCACCGAGAGCGGCGGCGCGGCCTCCTCGACCGCGATCCGCGCCCTCATCAAGCAGCTGGTCGCCGCCGAGAACGCGCACGCGCCGCTCTCGGACTCCCGCATCGCGCAGATCCTCGGCGAGCAGGGCATCGTGGTGGCCCGCCGCACCATCGCCAAATACCGGGAATCCCTGCAGATTCCGCCGGTCAACCAGCGCAAAACCCTGTAGGGTTTCCCGGGCTATAATCCGCGCCCTCCGCGCATCTGCCTATGTCCCTGGTCGCAAAGCTCCTCCCCGCCGCCAACGTCCTGCCCGACCTCGCCGCCTCGAGCAAGAAGCGGCTGTTCGAGCAGGTCGGGCTGCTGTTCGAAAACCAGCACGGCATCGCGCGCGGCGTGGTGTACGAGAGCCTGTTCGTGCGCGAACGGCTGGGCTCGACCGGCCTGGGCCAGGGCGTCGCGATCCCGCATGGACGCATCAAGGGACTGAAGGACGCGTTGGGCGCGTTCGTGCGCCTGTCGCAGCCGGTGGCCTTCGACGCGCCGGACGGCAAGCCCGTGAACCTGGTCTTCGCGCTGCTGGTGCCGGAGCACGCCACCGAAAAGCATCTTGAGATCCTGTCGGAGCTCGCGCAGATGTTCAGTGACCGGGCATTGCGCGACGCGCTCGCCGGCGCGGCCGACGCCGCGGCGCTCCACCAGGCCATCTCCGCATGGCAGCCCGATGCTTCAGGTCAACGTCGCGCAGCTGCATGAGGACAACCGCGAGGCGCTTTCGCTCGCCTGGGTGGCCGGGCGCGAAGGCCGCACCGCGGTGCGCCGCGAGTCCGCCGCGGCCGCGGCGCTGATCGGCCACCTTAACCTCACCCATCCCAACAGCGTTCAGGTAATCGGCGCCTATGAGGCCGGCACCGTCGCAGGCCTCGCCGAGCGCCTGTTCGCGCCCGCGCCCGCGGCGCTGATTTTCGCCGACGGCATCACGCCGTCACCGCCGCTGCTTGCCGAAGCGGAGCGTACCTGCACCCCGCTCTTCACCTCGCCGCTGCCCGCGGCGCGCGTCATCGACAAGCTCGCCAATTACCTCGCCAAGCGGCTCGCCGACACCACCGAGCGCCACGGCGTGCTGATGGACGTGCTCGGCGTCGGCGTGCTGATCACCGGCGATTCCGGCGTCGGCAAGAGCGAGCTCGCGCTCGAGCTGATCAGCCGCGGCCAGGGCCTGGTGGCCGACGACGTGGTCGAGATCTCGCGCATCGCCGCGACCACGCTCGAAGGCCGCTGCCCGCCGCTGCTCAGGGATTTCCTCGAAGTACGCGGGTTGGGCTTGATCAACATCCGCGCCATCTACGGCGAGACCGCGATACGGCCGAAGATGAAGCTCAAGCTCATCGCCCACCTCGAGAAGCCCGCCAAAGGCAGCGCGCGCGACACCGTAGAGCGGCTGCCGCTGTCGGAACTGTCGGAGGATATTCTCGGCGTGACGGTGCGCAAGGTGGTGATCCCTGTGGCCGCCGGCCGCAACCTCGCGGTGTTGCTGGAGGCGGCAGTGCGCAACTACATCCTGCAGCTGCGCGGCAAGGATTCGGCCGCGGAATTCCTCGCGCGGCAGAAACAGGCGATGGAAGGCGACGGAAAGTAGGGCCGGCGCGTGCAGCTCGTCCTGGTCAGCGGTCTGTCGGGGTCGGGCAAGAGCATCGCGCTCGGCGTGCTGGAGGACAGCGGCTACTACTGCGTCGATAACCTGCCGGCGACGCTGCTGCTGGACGTGGTGAAATTCCTCGAGCACGGCGGCCATCGCCGGATCGCAGTGAGCGTCGATGCGAGAAGCATCGCGCTGTCCTCGCTGCCGCAGCACCTGACGGCGCTGAAGGCACTGGGCGTCGAGACGCAGGTACTGTTCCTGGAAGCGAGCGCCGGAACGTTGTTACGCCGCTTCTCCGAGACGCGGCGCAGCCATCCACTGGCCGGCGCCGGCCTGGCCAGCGGGCTGACGCTGAGCGAGGCCATCGAGCGCGAGCGGGCCTTGCTTGCCGGCGTCTCCGAGCTCGGCCATCGCATCGATACGAGCGGGCTGCAACCCAGGGTGCTGCGCAACTGGATCAAGGATCTGCTCGGCCTGAGCGCCGGCTCGCTCACGCTGCTGTTCGAGTCGTTCGCTTTCCGCGACGGTCTGCCGCTCGATGCGGACTGGGTCGTCGACGCGAGGATGCTGCCCAATCCCCACTACCAGCCGGGCCTCGCGCAGCTCACCGGGCGCGACGCGCCGGTGATCGAGTTCCTCGAGCAGGAAGACAGGGTGCGCGCCTTCCTCGCCGACTTGCAGGGGTTTCTCGCGCGCTGGCTGCCCGACGTGCGGCGCGACAACCGCAATTACCTCACCGTCGCCATCGGTTGCACGGGCGGCCGGCACCGCTCGGTCTATCTTGCCGAGCAGCTGGCGAAGTACTTCGCCGGTGAATGGCGCGTGCTGCTGCGCCACCGCGGCCTTGCCGCCGCAGCGACCGATGCGCCAGCGGGCGGCGACGGGTGATGGAAGTCCCGCTCTTCCTGCTCAACACGGTCCTCTTCCCTGGCGGGCTGCTGCCGCTGCGCGTGTTCGAGCAGCGCTATCTGGAGATGGCAAAGACCTGCCTGCGCGAAAGCCGGCCCTTCGGGGTGTGCCTGATCCGCGAAGGTGCTGAAGTGGGCGCACCGGCAACGCACGAGGACATCGGTTGCCTCGCGCGCATCGTGCACTGGGACATGCAGCAGCTTGGCCTGCTGCAAATCGTCGCGCAGGGTGCAGAACGCTTCCGGGTAGTCGAGCGCCGCCTGCAAAGCGACGGCCTCGCGCTCGCGGCAATCGAGCCGCTGCCCGCAGACGCGGATGCGCCGTTGCCGGAGAGCTTCGCCGCAGGCCGCCAGCTGCTCGAGCGCATCGCCGCCGAGCATGGCGAGCGCCTCTTCGTCAAGCCCTACCGTTTCGATTCCAGCGCCTGGGTCAGCGCGCGCCTCGCCGAAGTCCTGCCGCTCGCGGGCCCGGTGAAGCAGCAGTTGCTCGAGCTGGACGGACCGCAGCGCCTGGCGGCGCTACAGCGCCTGCTCCCGCAGCAGCCCTGACAGCAGCGCCTTCACCGGTGCCGGGACCGCCGCGCGAACGGCGTCGTCCACGTCCAACCAGATCCGGCCAGGCGCTTCAGCGCGGGGGAGAATCGTCCGCACCTTGCAGCTGAATGGTTGTACCCGCAGTTTGAAATGCGTGAAGGTGTGCTCGATGACCGGCATCCGGCGTGGCTTCTCGATGTTGCAGGAAAAATGTCTCCTGCAGAATGCATTGACGTCCTTGCCCGGACCCTCGGGAAAAGCCCAAAGCCCGCCCCAAATTCCGCTGCTAGGGCGCCGCTCGAGCAGCACTGCGCCCTGGTGCAGCAGCACCAGCCAGATCGCGCGTCGCAGCGGCAGCGGCTTGCGCTTGCGGGAGGCCGGCAGTTCGTCAAGCCGATTTTCCCGCAAGGCCACGCAATCGTCGGCCACCGGGCAGTGCCCGCAGGCCGGTTTGGCGTGCGTACATACGGTGGCGCCCAGATCCATGAGCGCCTGCGTGTACGCCTCGACGCCGCGTGCCGGTAACAGCTTCTCGGCGAGCGCCCACTGTTCGCGCTCACGCTCGACGCCGAAGCAGCGCGCCAGCACCCGCTTGACGTTGCTGTCCAGGATTGCCGCGCGCCGGCCGAAGGCGAACACCGCGATCGCGGCCGCAGTTGAGCGCCCGGCACCCGGAAGCCTCTGAATATTTTCCGAACTATTCGGAAAACCGTGAGCAATGATCAGCTTCGCACTCGCATGCAGGTTGCGGGCGCGTGCGTAGTAGCCCAGCCCGCTCCAGAGTCGCAGAACCTCGTCCTCGGAAGCCGCGGCGAGCGAACCGATGTCCGGGAAGCGGGCGAGAAAGCGCTTGTAGTAAGGAATCGCCGCGGCGACCTGCGTCTGCTGCAGCATGATCTCCGCGAGCCAGATGCGGTAGGGGTCGCGCGTGCCCTGCCAGGGCAACCCGTGCCGCCCGTGGCGGCGCTGCCAGGAAACAAGTTTTCGCGAAAATTCCGCCACGCGCGGATTTTATGGCAAGGTAGCGCTCCGGATCTCCTCCCGCACATGCTCGCTTTCATCCTTCGCCGCTTGGCCCAGGCAGTCCTCGTCATGCTCGCGGTGGGGCTGATCGCGTTCTCGCTGTTCCGCTTCGTCGGCGACCCGGTGCTGTTCATGCTCGGCCAGGACGCGACGCCCGAGGACCGGGTGCGCGTCACGAAAATGCTCGGCCTGGACGAGCCGTTCCACGTGCAATACGCCGGCTTCGTCGGCCGCGCGCTGCGCGGCGAGTTCGGCTTGAGCCTGCGCCAGGCGCAGCCGGTATCCAGGCTCATTGCCGAGCGCCTGCCGGCGACCCTCGAACTTTCGGCAGTCGCCGCGCTGTTCGCGCTGGCGGGCGGCGTCGCCATGGGCGTGTATACGGCGCTGCGGCGCAATTCCTGGCTGTCGCAGCTCATGCTCGCGGTGTCGCTGATTGGCGTGTCGCTGCCTACCTTCCTGATCGGCATCCTGCTGATCCTGGTCTTCGCCGTGCTGCTCGGCTGGCTGCCCTCGTTCGGTCGCGGCGACACGGTTGCGCTGGGCTGGTGGAGCACGGGCTTTCTCACCACCTCCGGGTTGAGGTCGCTGATTCTGCCCGCGATCACGCTGGGCCTGTTTCAGATGACGCTGATCCAGCGGCTGGTACGCTCGGAGATGCTGGAAGTGCTGCGCACCGACTACATCAAGTTCGCCCGCGCGCGCGGCCTCTCGGATCGCGCGGTGAATTTCGGCCACGCGCTCAAGAACACGCTGGTGCCGGTGATCACGATCACCGGTCTGCAGCTGGGCGCCATCATCGCCTTCGCGATCATTACCGAAACGGTGTTCCAGTGGCCGGGCATGGGCCTGCTGTTCATCCAGGCGGTGGGTTTCGCCGACGTCCCGGTGATGGCGGCCTACCTCTGCCTGATCGCGCTTTTCTTCGTCGTCATCAATCTGATCGTCGACCTGCTTTACTATGCCGTCGATCCGCGCCTGCGCATCGACCGATCGGTCGCTGCAAACTGATTCAGCTGCCGCACCAGCCATCAAGGACCTCCATGAACGCACCTGCCGAGACGATGCACGGCCCCGTCGAGAAGATCCGTGGCTACCACGCCGAGCTGAAAGCCATCCGGCGCGATATCCACGCCCATCCCGAACTCGCCTTCCAGGAAAGCCGCACCTCGCAACTGGTCGCCGATCGGCTGGCTGGCTGGGGCATCGAGGTGCACCGGGGCCTGGCGAAGACCGGTCTGGTCGGAGTCATCAAGGGCAGGAAGACCGCGAGCGGCCGTGCGATCGGCCTGCGCGCCGACATGGACTGCCTGCCGATGCATGAGACGAACGATATTCCGCACAAGTCCACGCAGAGCGGCCGCATGCACGCCTGCGGGCACGACGGCCACACCACCATGCTGCTGGGCGCGGCGCGATATCTGGCGGAAACACGGAACTTCGATGGCACCGCTTACCTGATCTTCCAGCCCGCCGAGGAAAGCGGCGGCGGCGGCAAGCTGATGGTCGAGGAAGGCTTGTTCGAGCGCTTCCCAGCCAACGAAGTGTATGCGGTGCACAACTGGCCCGGGCTGCCGCCGGGCCAGATGGCGGTGCGCCCGGGTCCGGTGATGGCCGCGACTGACGAGATCGTGGTGACGGTGCGCGGCAAGGGCGGCCACGCCGCCATGCCGCATCTGACGGTCGACCCGGTGATCGCGACGGCGCAGGTGATTTCCGCGCTGCAGACCATCGCCAGCCGGAACGCGAACCCGCTGGATGCGATCGTGGTGTCGGTATGCTCGATGGAAACCAGCCAGACCAACG
>Ga0247727_10009942_pt1 | contig 17013 bp, 17 predicted proteins | sample WisWelCaveWW1625_FD_202498 | JGI IMG/M metagenome (GOLD analysis project Ga0247727, IMG submission 202498) | Biofilm microbial communities from Wishing Well Cave, Virginia, United States - WW16-25 | ecosystem: Environmental > Aquatic > Deep subsurface > Groundwater > Cave microbial mat | place...
AATGTGATTCTATGCAAAAACATCCTATTAAATTAGCTGCTGTAGTGGAAAAGGAATTGGAAGCTTTTATAAAGCGATATAAGCTTGGGCCGAAAGTTACTTTAACATCTGTTAAGAATATGATTTTTGAAAATACTGGCACGGCCAAAGAAGCTTCCGGAAAATATTTTAGATTTGCGATGGACGCACTTTCTTCCATAGAAGATATAGATGAACTAAACGACCCAACCGCTCCCATACCAAGTCCTTGGATGTTTATGTAGGTTAACTTCCCTTGACTCTAACTTTAGTTTGGCGGTTTTTGTTAAGTTTGGGGAGGCGGAGGATGAGCAGGCCATGTTTTTCGGTGGCTTCGGCAGCATCGACATCGATTTCTTGGGGCAAAACGACTGTGCGAGAGAAGGAACCCCAGTAGAGTTCTTTGTGGAAGTAATCATCTTCGTTTATAGTGCGTTCCTCCTCGCGTTTGCCTTTGATAGTAACCATTTCCCGAGTGATGGAAACATCCAAATCCTCCGGCTTCACCCCAGCGACCATTGTTTTGATGATGATGTCATTCGGCCCCTGATACACATCTACCGAAAGCTCGCCTTCTTCGGCAAGCGTATCATCCCACATTTCTTTTGGCTTGATGAGCGAAGTCTTGGCTTCCTCTTCCGGATTATCGTCAATGCGTACTGCCCCGGTCAGGCGCTCAAAAAAAGAACGATTGTTTTTTGCCATAATTTATAAAGTATAAGCTATTAATTTTTTGGGTCAATTGTTTTTATTTTTTCAAACAGAAGGATGAGGGCAATGATGAAAAGCCACACTGCTCCAAAAACGAAAAACACTCTAATTCCCAGGCTAATTATAAAGAAGTTGAATATGGTGTGCAAGATGATTGCAAACATAATGCCGGCGCCAAGTGAAAGCTTTTTATTTTTTTGGCTCCTGTAAAAACTCATGGCCATAAAGATGCCGACAGTGGCCGAAGTAATAGTATGCAAGAGAGTAGCGCCGAGAAAGCGCATATTGCCGCTTATAATGCTCTGACTAATGAGGCCATCGCCCATTAATTTGGCCAAGAATAAAGAGTTTTCAAGAGCCGAAAAACCTAGGGCTACCGTTACCATGTATATGACAAAATCTATCGGCTCGTCGGCGTCTCTGGAGCGGATGGCGGCAAAGTAGGCGGCCAAAAACTTTAAAACTTCTTCCGTAATGGCCCACAGCGAGAGGATTTCAATATTCAAATTGGGTCCAAGCAGTTTAAAAACAAATTGTTCTATGGGCAAGACCAAAACGACCGCCAACATGCCAAAAACAAATGCTGTTACAATTCTCCTTTTTGGTTCCGGCCGCTTCTTATCCTCCCGGAGCCAAAACCAAAGCCATAAAAGCGCTGGTAATACTCCACCCATTAAAGAAAGAAAAACAGTTAATGTTGAAGACATTATTATAAGTTTATCATTTTAGCCAGCTCTCAACCATTAATAGATTTTTTGATTCGGGGAGTTCAGACCAGATTTCTTCAGTGATGAAAGGCATAAAAGGGTGGAGGAGTTTCAGTTGCTCGATAAGCAAAAATCTCAAAATTTGTTTATCGTCAGCTTTCTTTTTATTTTCAATGATTAAGTCGGCAAAGGTGTGCCAAAAGTAATGATAAATTTTTTCTGCTGCTAGGTAGAACCTGTAATTCTCCATATCGCTCATGACATCTTTTACAATATCTTCAAACTCTCTTAGAATTTCCTGGTCTTCTTCACCGAGGGTTGCCCTAAAATCAGAATCCTCGAGGATAATCCTCGGCTCCGTGTGTTCTAATACAAATCGAGAAGCGTTCCATATTTTATTAGCAAAATGCTTATAGGTCTTAAGCTTGTCTTTTGAAAGTTTGCTATCAGAGCCGGGACCAATACCTACAATAAGAGCCATGCGTAAAGCATCGGTGCCGTATTGGTCAATAATAGAGAGGGGATCGACATTGTCACCCAGAGATTTGCTAAGTTTTTCTCCTTTCTCGTTTCTCACTAATCCGTGCAAATAAACAATCTTGAAAGGTATTTCTCCCAAAAGGCACTCTGACATTAAAATCATGCGCGCTACCCAAAAGAAAAGAATATCGTAACCTGTTTCGAGTACTTCGGTCGGATGATAAAGTTTCAAATCGGAGGTCTCTTCGGGCCAGCCCAAAGATGAGAAAGTCCAAAGACCTGAAGAGAACCAGGTATCCAAAGTGTCTAGGTCTTGCTCCCAACCTTCTTCCTTCGGAGCTTCCGTCCCAACATATACTTCATTATTTCGATGCCACACCGGAATCCTATGTCCATACCAAATCTGACGCGAGATATTCCAGTCATAAAGATTATTTATCCAGTTAAAATATTCCTTCTCGAATCTTTCAGGAAGTATTTTAATTTGTCCATTTGAGACCGCATCATGCATTAATTCTTTAAGTGATTTTCCTTTACGATTTTTAATCGGCTTATTTACATCCACAAACCACTGCTTCATTACTTGAGGCTCTACTCGTCCTCCGGTGCGCTCTGCTGTGGCAATGTTATGAGTGTATGATTCTTCTTTAACCAAGAGGTTCTTCTTACGCAATTTCGCAATAATTTTGGGGCGGGCTTCAGTTATTTTTAAACCGGCAAACTCTCCTGCTATCGGAAGCAGTTTCCCGTACCTATCTATGATTTGTTCTTTTAGAAGCCCATGCCTTTCGGCAATTTCAAAATCTACCTGCGAGTGCCATGGGGTAATAGTCATGACACCGGTTCCAAATTCCTGATCTACAGATTCATCTTTTATTACGGTTGCCATAATTGACCCACTTATCCACTCTAACTCCAGCTTATCGCCGTGCTTATAATTCTTATATCTTTTATCATTGGGGTGCATAACTACAAATTTATCTCCGAATTTAGTTTCTGGCCTCGCGGTGGCGATGGTGAACGGTCCGTACTTAAGGTAATAGAACACCGACTTTTCTTTTTTGTACACAATCTCATCGTCGGAAATAGTTGTTTGGCCTTTGGGATCCCAATTGATTATTCTTGTGCCTTGGTAAATGAGTCCGGCATCGTACATTTTTTTAAAAGCTGTTCTGACAGCCAAGTTTCTTTTTTTGTCGAGGGTAAATGCTTCACGGCTCCAATCTAGAGATGCTCCCATCCTACTGATCTGTTTTTTTAAAGCCCCGCGATTTTCCTCCACAAACTTTTCTACTTTGGCCACGAAAGCTTCTCGGCCGACATCATGGCGGCTCTTACCCTCTTCCTTATAAAGAATTTTTTCCACCTTAGCGTTGGTGGCAATAGCCGCATGATCGGTTCCTGGCAGCCAAAGAGTTTTAAGGCCCGCCATTCGCTTGTGACGAATAATGATGTCCTGAATCACTATCATAAGAGAACCGCCGACATGGAGTGTCCCGGTGGCATTAGGAGGTGGTAGCACAACGGAGAAAGGAACTTTATGTCTTGCTGGCAGGTTATCAGGGTTAAAAAAGCCGCTTTGCTCCCATAATTTGTAGATTCTTTCTTCAGTATTTTTAGGATTATATGGCTTACTGAATTTTTGGCTGATCATTGAATATAATCATAGTCTTTAAAGCATAAAACGCAAAACAACTAGACGTTTTGCTTTTAAAAGACATTTTTTGTCCTTTAAAATAATAGTCCTTTAGATTTATTAAAAACTTATGAATTATAAGACATTTTTCCTGAAATTTAATGTCTTTTAAAAGACAAAAATTTTTTAATTTACTCGTATTTTTTCAATATATTGAAAAATAAGCTCTTTTTAAACATTATTATTAAATCTAACGAGATTCTCTAGTTGACAAATTAAGCCCAATCATGTAGTACAGAGATATTGATGATAGCATTCATATATACAAAACCTAGAAAAAGTCTCTCTGCACTATTAATATTTAGTCTGCTTTTTTCACTTGCTTTGCCTTTAAATGTTATTTTGGCCAACGATGATTACGATGATCATTTGGTTCCACCAACGATTTCAAAAACTGCTGATAAAACAACTGCTACTCCAGGTGATTTTATTATTTACACAATTACAGTAAATAATCCCAATAGTGTTGAATTCGAATTTGTACATTTTCAAGATCAATTGCCAGTAACAGTGGTATTTGATCATTTTATCTCAAATCCTGGAACGACAACGGAGAGTGGTCTAATTATCTGGCCTTATATTTTCATACGCCCCAGCGAGACCGTGGTTTATCAATATGTCGTCAAAATAAAAAATGATGTGACGGACGGCACTATAATTACGAACAATGCTACATCACGATATTGTTTTGTATACGATTGCCACCAATCTTCCGATGTTTCTGCTTCAGTTTTGGTTACGATTCCTACAAACCATGCTCCAATTATTACTCTATTAGGAGATAATCCCATGATCGTGCTGGAAAACAGTGTCTTTACTGATCCGGGAGCTACAGCCACCGACACTGAAGATGGTGATTTGACGGCCCAAATTGTAAAAACCGGCTCGGTTAACACTTCTATAACTGGCGATTACACTTTAACATATTCAGCTACCGACTCAGATGGCGCTTCCGTCTCAGTAAACAGGATAGTTACTGTTATTCCGACTAGTGAATGCGAAATAATCATAGTGAGCGATATCAATACTAAACTCAATAATGGCTCTAATTCAGTCCCAACTTATGCGGGTAATTCGCGTTGGACTGCCAGTATTCCTGACGCTACTTGGATTTGGAAATCATTCTATGTGGAACATCCAGAACAGGATGAATTCACCACTTTCATAAGAGAATTTAATATTTCAGCAAGCACTTCTGTCACTACATTTGTAGTTGCTGCTGATAATTCATATACGGTGAGTATAAATGGCACAGAAGTTGGAAGCGATTCAACTGAATTTAATTATTTTGATGAGGAAAAAGATTCGTACGATTTAACTGATTTTATCCGCCAAGGACAGAATCAAATTTCTTTCATAGTGAAGAATTGGGGCAATGTGGATAGTACTCCGGAAGGTAACCCTGCCGGACTTTTATTTAAACTTAGTGTGGGATTAAGGAAAGAAGAATGCATAGCTAATACAGCCCCAACTATTCACTTAATCGGTGATAATCCTTTAAATCTTTTCGTTGGCGACAGCTTCATTGATCCCGGTGCCACTGCTACCGATACTGAAGACGGAGATTTGACCTCGCATATTGTTGTTACAGGGAGTGTCAATACTTCTACCATCAGTACTTCTACCTTGATCTATTCAATAACCGATTCTGGCGGTCTTTTGGCCTCAACCACAAGAATAGTGATTGTATTAGCTACTTCGACTGCTACAACTACTCCTCCTACCTCTACCACTACTCCTCCAGTTGTCAACCCTCCAATTAACCCGCCTAGTAACAATAGCGGGGGAGACAGTGGAGGGGGTGGTGGCGGTATGGGCGGACATAGACGTGATATAAGCCATTTACTCTCAACTACAACCATTATTGGGGGTCAAGTATTGGGTATAATATCCTGTTCTTACCTCAGAGATTATATGAGAAGGGATTGGAACAATGACCCAATGGAAGTTCTTAAGCTTCAATCGTTCTTAAATGTCTTTGAGAAAGAGAATTTGTCCTATACAACTGTCTTTGATGAGCCAACTTTTCAAGCGGTATCACGATTCCAAAATAAGTACTTCAATGACATATTAGCTCCTTGGGGCCACACTGCTCCGACTGGCTTTGTCTATATTTTAACTAAGAAAAAGATCAATGAGATTTATTGCAACACAATCTATCCTTTAACTACAGAACAACAGAGTGAAATTACCACTTTCAAGGCTTATCTTCTAAGTCTTAGGAACGGCGGCACAGAGTTGCCTAATGTTTCTGAGACAGTAGGCATTGATAATACAAAGGAAAAAGTTGCAAAAACAGATGAAGAGGAAAAAGGAGTTTTATCGAATAATATTTTACACAACGCCGCAATATCGCTCTTTGCAATTCCAAAAAACTTGCCCATATCTTTTAAGTGGCTGTTTATATTTCTTATTGCGCTTGCAGCTATATATGCCGTTTATTCATTCTTGAATAGCAATAAAGAAAAAGACAAAACCAAGCGGAAAAAATTTGATGCTAACTTGCCTCCGGCTACTATTTCATACGATAAATCTTTAGAAGAGCTAGTCAATGAAATCGTCAAAAAAGAAGAACTTAAGGAAGTCAAGGAAAAAGAAGATTCTAAAAAGGGTTTTAAAGGAATACTGGACGAATAACTTCTCTAAGAATATTTAAGATTGCCTCTAGCTTTTAATTCCATTTTTGAATTTACGCCTGAAATATGCGAGAGATAACCAGCCATAGCTATCATCACGGCATTATCGGTAGCTAATTCCCTTTCTGGAATTCTTAAAATTAAATCTGGAAATTCTCCGTTTAATTTTTGAAAACTTTCTCTGATTTTCTTGTTAGCAATCACCCCGCCGCCAATAATAAATGTACCGGGATTGTATTTTAAAATAGCTTGCCTAGATTTAAATGTAAGCACTTCTACCACTGCGTCCTCAAACTCTCTGGCTACTTCCATCTTTATTCCCTCATTCAAATCCGGAACCTTTCTCAAAAAATAAAGTACCGCAGTTTTTAATCCCGAAAAAGAAAAATTCAAATCTCCCGAATGAATCATCGGTCGCGGAAACCTTACTTCATAATTCATAACTCTTAATTCACGAGCCTTCTCGGCGAGCTTGCTTATCTCCGGTCCTCCCGGATAAGAAAGCCCAAGCATTCTGGCGACCTTATCAAACGCCTCACCCACCGCATCATCTTTTGTTTCACCCACAATTTCCTTTTCTTTCCAGCTCTTCAAATATACGAGCTCCGTATGACCTCCGCTTATTAATAATGCTAATGCCGGAAAACTTAAAGGGGACCTTTGCGCTTGCTCTGGCAAGTCAGCAAGGGTCCTCCTTAAGTTTTCGTCAAGTAGCACAGATGCCATGTGTCCTTCCATGTGATTTGTGGGAATTACTGGAATATCATATTTCTTGCTCAAATCTTGTGCAAAATTTATTCCTGTCCAAAGCGCCGGCTCAAGTCCAGGACCTACGGTCACTGCGATTTTATCAATCTCTCCCATTTCAACCCCGGATTCTTTTAGGACTTTTTCCAGCACAATCGGCAGATTTTTTATATGTTCTCTTTTAGCAAGATTGGGGTGTACACCCCCGTATTTCTCATGTAACTTCATTTGCGACATAAGCGTACTGCCGAGTAACTTAAAAGCGGGTTCTTCTACTGGCCCGCTTGCCCCAACAACACTTACCGCTGTTTCATCACAGCTTGTTTCGATTCCCAGAATTAACATCTGGTGACCCTAACGATACCAGATTCAAAACCCTTAATAGATTTCTTCATTAGATTAGAAAGTATAATATCACACTTTGAAAGTAAGCCAATTTATCAGCCTTTTGAACAATTAGCTCTTCAAGAAGCAATCCCCTAATAGGGTTAAAACTACTTAATACTCAAACAGTATTTATAGAAATTACCTTTTTATTTACCATTATCTACAAATCCCTCATAAATTGCTAATACAATAAAGCTACTTAGACCCATCCAAAATAAGAGTTCTTCGAATGGAAATCTTAACCCCATAAGTTCAACCCAACCTATATATTGTCCTGGGAAGTACCATTGCCCTAGTTTAACTGCTGTAAGTTCATATATCAGAAATAGCATAAAAAAGAAAACCCCCGTCTTTATAAATTTCATTATTAGATTAGGTCGATTTTTTACAACATAAACAATTGGAATTATTGCTGGTGCAAGAGAATAGAAATACGCATGGTTTAAAAGAAGTTTGCTTTTATCTAGTATTGCAACAGTAATGATTGCTAAGACCGCCATGAAAGTTGGAATAGCAATATACTTAAATCGTTTGGATAATCTATCCTTCCTGTCTCTTTCGTAGAAATGTTCATAAAAAGAAATAATGAATAATGCCCAGAAGAAAAACCAAATTGGTTCGTCTGCTGGCATAAAACCAAAGATTCTATAATCAAATACTAGTTGAGAACTAATCTCGTCCCATGCCTTATTAGCTGAAGCAATAATATTAAAAATGAGACCAAACCCACTTCCAATAAGGAGAGAGCCGAGTAAAACTTCTTTTACAGGTTTTCTTTTTCTATAAAAGAGATAGGTCGTGGGAATAATAAAGAAAAATAAAGCTGAAGTTAAGGGGCGGACTTGGAAATAAAGAATGATTGGTATTGATATAAAAATAATTCCAAGAACTACATAAAAATCTAACCGAAGCTTTCTATTCATGTAAAAAGTATAACAAAATTAATAATTAAATAAAAGAATCGTGGATCAATAACTACTTTCCAAAATCTTAGTTAAGAGGGATACTTATTTTCGTTACAACATAATCGTCTAGGTTGATTAATTGATTTTATAACATTTATGGAAAAGAGAACTGTAAAACAAAATGGAGGGAAAAGGTATGGAGCTGGAAGAAAGAAAGCAAAACACACTATTGCCTCTGAAAAGGCTCGAGAGTATCTTATAACCTCAATTGTTGAACAGCTTGCTCCAATTGTTTCTGCTCAAATTGATGCTGCTAAAGGTTTATTCTATGAGGGTAAAGAGGGAAAGGTGTATAGCAGACTTCCTGATACAAGAGTTGGAGAATATCTACTTAACCAAGTGGCTGGAAAAGCAAAGGAGAATGTTGAATGGAGTAGTAGTGATAAAGAGCCAATGATTGTTATACTAGATTCTTAAAATGTAATTTCCTTGCTTCTCTAAGAAAGTGAAGATCTCTCACTCTGATAAATTTACCTAGATAATTTTCTATGTCAGTTTCACCCTCTAGTGTTTTAATAGCAACATCTAAATTTAACCATACTGACTCAAATCCATCGGCTATTTCGTCTTCTTCAAGGTGTGGTGTTCCTTTTTCTCCAACAAGATTTGCAATAAAACAATATGAAAGTTGATGTTCTGGGATTTTGTTTCTGAATTCCTCAATTATTCCAAGTTCTTTAATATTAGTGATTTCACATCCAATCTCTTCCATTGCTTCTCGTTTTAATGCCTTAATAAAATCTTCTCCTTCTTCCACACCTCCTCCTGGCAATTTGTGGTAGTGCTTCTTTGTAGCGTGGAGAAGAGCTACATTATTTTTCTTATCAAAAATAATTGCCCTAGCTGCTTTACGCTCCTGATAAACAGATGTATTTTCAAAGTCTAACCCCAAATCTTTATCTTTAATTGTTTTTAAGATTTTCATAGTTTTATCATTTATGAACATATTTAGAGACCAACTTCTTGATTGAGTTTAGACATTAGTTTTAGAGTTTTTTGTATTTAATAATAAGTTTTTCCTTGTGATAAAAGTTAATAACCCAAAGACGGGCTTCAGTATTTTATTCAAAGAATCAGTAAATGTGAGATAAAAAATTATAATAAGAGAAAATATCGAATACTTTAATGATAAATATTTGCTTAGTCCTAACATAGAAAGGAAAATTAGTATTGTTCCACAAATAAAACAAAAAACAACAATTTCACCATTATATTCAAAACCTACTTTATGATTTTTCCTATTCTCTCTTTCTGTATTCAATTGCTCATTTTCCTTTTTCATTTTTTCTATTGCAAGCGATCCCAACAACTCTTTTTGATATGCTTCAAATTTTTGGAAGATATTTGTTTGGTCACTTATAAAATTAAGCAAATATCTCTGGGCAAGTTCTATTTTATACTGGAGAACATTATTGAAATCATCTTTAACTTTCAATAAAGCTTCTATTTCTTTGTCTATGGTTTCTCTTAAATAAAGAGAGACGAAGCATATCAAAAAAAGATGCAATGCAATTCCTATAACGAAATGGAGATTGATAACTTCTCCACCTTTGCTTATTACTGAAAAGGCAGAGACAAAACCAAGTAAAGTTGCTGATGTTATAGCAATGTTTTGTAAAAATTTTCTTTTTGCTCTAAATTCAGCTATCTCATTATCCCCAATATTCCTATTTAACTCGTCTCTCAATCTTGCAACATTCTCCATTTCTTTTTCAAGATAAGTTGCAAATTCTTCAGGTGTTTGTGGAGGAGTTAATACCATATACTTTGTACTATAACACAAAATATACTGATTATAAACTTTTCCTAACAGACATTTCTATTAGCTATTTTGTCTCCTTATCTGTATTTCCAGCCATATAGTCTTCAAATCTTTGTAGTGCTTCTTTACAGTTATGTTTAATGTAAAAGTCCACCCTTGCTTTAGATAATTCCACTACAGAGGCATTTGGATTGTTGTTATAAAAATCATCAATCCATTTGATCGTTGTAGTCACTCTTTCTTCAGAAGTTGGAAAATCGTTAGGACAAATTGGTTTATTTGCTTTATAACCATAATTCACAAATAGCACTCCTGTAGCAACAGCAAGAACTATTAAAAGTTTTTTCCATTTATTGCTATTGAGGTTCATAACTTTTAACAAGTTGATTAAAATTACTTTGAGCATCAGCCATAAATTTGCCTTCAGATATTACAGTTGCTTGAGTAATAACATCACCAGAAAGAGCATCTGCTAAATATAAAGTTGTATATCTATCTTTGGCTTTTATACCAAATGAACCGCTGTAAACATACAAGCAAGACTCTTGTTTTGGGCTATAAAATATCTTATCAAAATAGTAGTATTCTATTGCAATTTCTCCATTATTATTTCTTTCAAATTTATCTTCAATTTGTTTTTTATAAATTGCACATTCTTGTTTTCTCTCAAAACTTATTTCTTGAGTTTTTGGGGTGTTTTTTTGTGAATCACTAAGTTTAAGATTGTAATAAATAGATACAATCAAAACTATAATCAATAACAGTCCTCCATATTTTGTAGTTTTATTCATTTTTGTTTGTTAATACTTTTTTAAGTATTCTTCTAGTTTGTGAATAAATCAAATTTAGTGATTTTATCCTTACAAATTCATAAACTTAGAGCTTATTTGAACAGCTCTTATTATTGGGTTCAGATGATTATGCTCTTTTAATTCTGGTGTAATTTTACTCAAAATTTCTGATATTTTTATAACTTTAATCTTATGTCTTTTACATTCATTGATAAATTTTTCTAGTGCATCTTTTTTCTTCATTGAAACATCTCCAACAACCAATTCTTTTTTATAAATAGAATTATTTCCAAATCTATTTTTAACTTCTCTTTTTATTGTTGGATGATTAAATTTATTAGAATATTTTTCTGCTTTGGTTTTTGGATTACTTGTATAGTCTGCCATTTTTACAGAAACTGAAACCTCAATATGCCTTTTATTTCTTCCCTCACCATCTATAGCAAGAATATCAATTTCTCTTCCTTGCTCTTTTTCCACTCTGATTGAAGATTGGAAAAAATATCCTGTATTTTGTAGCCAAAATTTTACTATCTCTTCTGCTGGATTCATGGTTGATGTTTGGCAGAAAGCAAAAAGCTCCTAGCCAGATCTGATGGTTTTGAAGCCACCCATACCCGTTTCCGGATATGACCCGATGAAAGGCAAACTCTGACTAGGAGTTTTTTATCTTTCATCGGGATTTTCACCATGCCACAGATTGTTCAATGGTTTAGGCTCTTAACTTATTAAGTTGTATACGAATAATAACATGCAGGTCTAACTAATTACAATCTGTTATTGTATTGGTTTTTGTAACACTAGCTACTTTCCATATGTATTGCGTAATGCTAATTAGTGATTTTGCTGGAAAAGGAAAGTAGCATCCTCTCAAAAGTAGAGGAAAAAGGAAAGTATTGAAGTTTTTTTAAATGAGCAATTTTTGAAATATACACTTTCTTGCTTGCAACATTTTAATTCTTGAAATAATCTACCCATAGATAGAGTTCTTTATCAATAAAGGTCGAGTTATTAGAAAACATTTTTTTGACATTTCGTAGCTTTCGCAACGGATGTGTTAGGTGGAGACCATTGTAAATATTTTCAGCAACTTCCGTGATATCAGAATGAGGCCAAGTGGTAATCATAGCTAATACCCTAAAAGTGAATCCACAACTTTTTTAGTTGTTAATTTACTTTTGGTGTGTTGGCTGTTTTGTTTATACAAAAGCCACCCACTTGAAGTAGCGAAAGCTACAATGCTGGAAAATGAAGAAGAGATCCACAAGCTCAGCGATCTCCTAAAGAAAAAGTTTCCTCAACTTAATGAGGATGAAATAAATAAAATATCCCAAAATCTTTTTAGACTTGGGTTATTTCTCGTTGAATTACAAATCGAAAAATGTTCCAAATTAAAGGACTTGGAAAATTTTGAGCAGATTAAAAAAGAGCCACCTTGATAATTGTTTCTGCCAAAAGTAATTTATAAAAATTAATTAAAAATTATGAAGAATTCAAAAATTTATCTTAGAACAGCAATTGTCTATGTGAGGTCATTCAAAAAGGAATCAATAAACATCCACAACTTAGAAGAGCAAGAAAAAGCTATTACAGACTTCGCCTCTGATAACGGATATAGAATTATAAAAGTTTTTAGAGAAGAAAATATCTCTGCAAAAACTTTTGAAAGACCTGCATTTAAGGAAATGATGGAATACATTAAATCAAATAAATGGAAAGTGAAATTTCTGATTGTAATAGATGTTCAAAGATTATCAACCAATCCTGCTGGAATGGCAAGATTGAGGAGATTTCTGAAGCTAAACGGGATAAAGTTGATTTCCATAGTCCACTCGATGCTTAAATACACTGGAAAACAAGCAAGGAAGCATCGCTAGACAATCTTTGTTGCCTTATATGGGGAATCACCACAATTGGTGGTTCTCCACAATAAGACAACAAATTTGGTGTTTTTAGCTTTTTCCTTTTCTGGGTATACATTTTGAGTTTTCAAAATTAAGAGATTTAATTAAATAAAAACATGAACAATTTTAAAGGTGTGAATTTTAGGTTAGTAAAAAATGAAATACCAACTGCAATTATCTATACTCGTGTTTCTACAAAAGAACAGGTGCAAAATTTTAGTTTGGTCAGTCAAGAAAAAATATGTCAGTCCTATGCAGAGAAAAATGGATGGGAGGTATTAAAGGTTTTTAGAGAAGAGGGTGAATCAGCAAAGACAGCTGATAGAACGCAACTCCAAGAAATACTTCAATATGTTGCAAAAAATAAAGGAAAGGTAGGTAAAATGATAGTGTATAAATTAAATAGGTTTGCCAGAAATGCTGAAGATCATTTTACTGTAAAAGTTGTTTTGAGAAGATATGGAGTTGAATTAAGATCGGCAACAGAAGCAATTAGTACTGATGCATCTGGAGAGCTGATGGAAATTGTATTGGCTGGCATATCGCAATTTGATAACCGCATAAGAGCAGAAAATACTATTATTGGAATGAAATCTCGTCTTCTAGATGGATTGTGGAGTGGGAAAGCCCCATGGGGTTATTATAATGATAAAGACAAAAAAATCATTATTCCTCATTCGGAAAAAGCTCTAATAGTAAAAATGCTCTTTGAGAAATATGCAACAGGTAAATACACCTTTCCAGAGTTGGCTAAAATGGCAAATAAGTTGGGACAAAAAAGCAGACATGGGATGAAGATTAGCAAACAGCTCGTTGCAAAAATCACAGCAAACCCAATCTATTATGGAATGGTTGTAGTTCCAAAGTTTAAAATATCAACAAAGGGTTCTCATGATCCGATTATCACTGAGCAATTATTCAGACAGGCTCAAGGTGTGAGGAATGGTATTATTGGCAGAAAATCTCCTCGGAATAAGGATAACCAAGATTTTCCACTTAGAGGTATAAAATGTAGTGGTTGTGATAAAAGTATTTCTGGTGGGAAAACAAAAGGTAAAACTAAATACTACCAATACTATAATTGTGTAAACTATAAATGCCCTAAAAGAAAATCAATCAATAAAGATGATTTTGAAAATGATTTTACTAAATTTCTCATGAGACTCACTCCTGATGATAATTTCTTTGAAGCTCTTAAAGAAGCAATAAAAATAGCTCACAAATCAGAATTCAATTCCATAACATCTTCAGAAAGAAAGATTAATATGAAGATTTCAGAATTGAAAGAAAAAAAAGATAAGCTACTTGATTTGAGAATGGAAGAAAGTATATCTAATGAAGACTTTATACCAAAAAATGAAAGCTATAAAATCCAGATTGTAGAACTAGAACAAGAACTGAATAACCTCTCTATCCCAGAGTTAGGATTAGATAGTGTGATTGATTCAAGCATTGAATTTTTAAAACATCTTCCTGAGACTTGGAGAAGTCTTCATGTTAAAGATCTAAGAGTCCTAAGAACTCTTCTTTTTCCTAAAAATATATTTTACACATATCCAGGTATTAGTATTAAAACTCTTGAATTATGCTGTGTTTACAACATAAAACCACCAATTAATGATGATGAAAATCGTTTTGTGACCCCACGGAGAATCGGACTCCGGTTCCGAGCTTGAAAAGCTCGTGTCCTGACCATTAGACGATAGGGCCTTAGGCCACAAAAATATAACATTTTTTGAGAAAATGACAAAAAATGGTAGATTACTATTGTTTATTATGGATGGGTGGCTCGAGTGGTTTAAGGCACCGGTTTCGAAAACCGGCATTCGCGAAAGCGAATCGTGAGTTCAAATCTCACCCCATCCGCACTAAGAGATTTTTGTCGCACAAAGCATCAAATTGCTTTTGTTTTTCAAGGGTATTTAGAGGTTCTAACCGATTCTTAATTGCGTTGACTGATTTTGAGACTCTTTTTAAAGGAAAGAGCGATTTCTCTATGGAAAGACTAAGTATTTTGTCTTTCAGCACGAGGTCTGAACTGAGAGTAGAAAGTATGGAGCGTTTTACTTCTGGTTTGCCGTTTTCAAACTTATATTTGGCATTTTCAATAAAATCAAACATTCTATCACCAGTTTCAATCCAGCCATCAATTCTTTTACCCGTGTCTGCAAATAATTTTTCAAATTGTTTCTTTTCTTCCAAAAGTTTAGACCGCTTTTCAGCAAATTCTTCTGGTGAGATTTCGCCTCCTGCTCTCATATCGGTTAAGCCGTCTATCTTCGCAAGGACGGCCTTGTAGCCCCTCTGTTGGTTATTTACGATGGAGTTTCTGCTTGATACCTCCTTTTCGTTTTCTCTCCTAAACCATTTCATTGCAAAGCTGTGAAATTCGGATGGAATTTCTATGCTTTCAATTTCGGCAGTGATTTGTTTCTTTAACTCCTCTTCTTTAATCGCTCCCTGTGAGCAGTTAGGGTTAATTCTTCGGGTGCAGTGATAATAGACATAGCGATGGATATTTCCATTCAGCTGTTTTTTAATTTTTAAGGTAGCTGTAATCGCCGCTCCGCATTCTCCGCAGTGCATTGTGCCAGTAAAATCAAAGATGTGGGACTTGGGACGAGGTTTACCTTTCTTACCGAGAATAAATTGAAGTTTGTCGTATTCTTCTTCGGTCATCATTTTTTCATGGATGCCGTCATACCAGTTTCCGCTTCCTAATGGATATTCATATTTTCCATAATAAAAAGTGCTTGAGAAAATCCTATAAGCCGTGGGTCTACTTATTTTCTTTCCACTTGGCATTGTTAGACCCCATTCATTCCTGGCTATTCTCCAAACATTGGCGACAGTGTGATTTCCAGTGAGTATTAGGTCTATCATTTTTCTAACCAATGGAAAGTTTCTCTCATCTACCAAAGGCACTTTATTTCCTTTTTCAGAATACTTGTCATTTTTATATCCAACTGGCACAGGCCCAGGATACATCCCAAGACTGGCTTTTTTATGTAGACCTCTTTTTACATCCACTCCCTTTTTATCATTCTCCATTTTTGCTTGGGAGCACTGGAGCATAAACATAAACTTATCAAACGGAGTATTTCTAAATGTCTGACCTGGGGTAACTATCTCAATGAGATTTCCTTTATCCATCTGTTCAATAAGCCGAGCCGCATCAATGGAGTTTCTTGAAAGTCTGTCTGGGTGCCAAGCGATAATTGCATTTATTTCTACTTTTTCAATCATACCTAGCATTACTTCAAATTTCGGTCTCTTATAGGCAACTTTTGCCGATTTTGACTCTGTAAGAAGATGTTTAGGAGAAATTTTTATTCCCAACCCATCAGCAAGTTTTTTACCCTCATCAATTTGAGAGTCAATTGAAAGCATTTGACGGTCTTCGGATTCTGTAGATTTTCGGCAATAGTTTCCGTATATGAGCTTGGTTGGTGTGGCGTTCATGGTGATACTTAATTATATCATTATTATTGCTTCTTGTTTATAAGTTTGTTGGCAAGTTTTTCCATATCTTCTTCTCCAAGATGATATACTACCTTTCCTTTTTGGCCTTCAAAATCTATATTTTTTATGATTTCAATCTGTCTATCTTCTTGAATTTTTCCATAACCATAAGAACCAAAAGTGGTTCCTACATCCTCATGGCCCAAGTTTTGGCTTAGGGCTTTCTTTTCTTCTTCAGTAAGTGGCAGTTTGATTATTTCCCTCACAAGCATGTGCCTAAAAGTATGAGGCTCATAGCATTGAACTCCAGCTTCCGTGAATCTCTTTTTAAAGATATTTCCAAGAGAAGTGGTGCTTTTCAAGAAAACTGGCTCAACTGTTTCTGTGTTATAAAATCCCAAATTCTCTTTGCCATTTTCTACTTTTGTTGCGGGGAATATAGGGTCATCATCGTTAAATTTCCTGTCTATTTTTAAATGTCTATACCATTTTAGAAAATGCTCAACCGCTTCTTTATAAGGAAGAGGGATAAAACAAGATACAATTCTCTTAGACGATTTTGTCTTAACTTTGAATTTAGGGTCTTGGTCTACTATTAAACTTTTTTCATCAAAGCTCTTTATAGGCAGAGAAGAAATAGCACTAATTCTAATTCCAGTGAGAAGTGCTAGTGAAAATAATGCTTTGTCTCTCATATCAACTTCAGTATCGCCCTTGATATTTTCAATGACTGTTTTTATTTCTTCA
>Ga0247727_10009943_pt1 | contig 17011 bp, 19 predicted proteins | sample WisWelCaveWW1625_FD_202498 | JGI IMG/M metagenome (GOLD analysis project Ga0247727, IMG submission 202498) | Biofilm microbial communities from Wishing Well Cave, Virginia, United States - WW16-25 | ecosystem: Environmental > Aquatic > Deep subsurface > Groundwater > Cave microbial mat | place...
CTTACGTGTACGATTCCGCGACTGGAGCCGTTTGAGGAGGCAAGAATTCGAGTGATCGCGCGCGCGGACTCGATTGGGATAGCAATCAATAAGGCGAGGATAACTTCATCTACGCTTGACTTCAATCCATTAAACAATACTGATTTCGATACGACATATGTTCGCCTCTTGACCGCTATAGGGTCGCATTTTGACATACCTACTGAGTTTCAACTTTATCAAAACTATCCCAATCCGTTCAACCCCAGTACAACTATCACCTACAAGATTCCAAATGCCAATCACATTACGCTGATGGTGTATGATGTGTTGGGAAGAGAAGTTGCAACGCTTGTAAATGAATTGAAGCAGCCGGGAAAATATGAAGTGCAGTGGGACGCCAAGAACTTTTCTAGCGGCCTGTATTTCTATCGAATGGCCGCTGGCACCTTTGTCGAAACAAAAAAACTTCTCCTGCTGAGGTGATATATGAAATTCAAAAATCTTAAGACGAGCCCATCAACAATGGAGAGCCACAGCCAACGAATATCAAGTTCGTCTGCAAGTGCGTTGATTGGCGAACTCTCTGGGGCGAGTAAGTTGCCCGACGAAAGAGAAAAGGACGAGAAAGCCTTTGAAGAGAATATGAATCTATCATCAACAACCAAAAGGAGTAGTGCCATGAAATCAACCCAAGTTTTTGTTCGTTCGTTTTGCGCGATTGTCTTCATCGCTGCAACGGCGGCTGCACAGCAATGGCAGCAAACAGCAAGCTCTCCGAAAGGAAGCGGCATCACCGACCTTGTCGTGAAGCAGAGCAACGGCTACCTGTTTGCAACGACGGGAAGCTTCAACTGGCCCAATGCTGATACGGGCGGGGTGCATCGCTCCACTGATGAAGGAAATACATGGACACGAGTGTTCCCCGCATACATTGCGCGAACGATAGCTGTGAAAGACGACGGGACCATCTTCGCGAGCGTCTGGCCAAATCCCGCGCAAACAGAAGGCTTGTACTACTCCACCAACAACGGCACTACATGGACTCTTACATGGAACGCAGGCCCTGGCAACAACGTCTTCGCCGTTGCCTTCGATTCTGCAACTCAGTATGCCTATGCCGGCTCGCGTTTAGGCATCGCAAGAAACACCTTCGGCGGAACCACAGGCGACTGGAGCGTTATCAGCAATTTACCATTTAGGCTCGTGGGTGAGGGATATTGCATTGGACAACAGATTCGCCAACAGGAATTATGTGTATGTCGCCGCGCAGCATCCCTCCAACCCCTCGGCAAACGGCGTGTACTATTCCACCAATCAAGGATCCGTTTTTACGCGTATCGGGGGGATCCCGCTGGGCGATACAGTTGTCTCAATGATTATTGTTCGCGATTCGTCCCTAGCTTCTGCTGGATTTGCTGACAGATTGAATGTGGGCACCTCTGGATTTGCTGATTACTTGATCGTCGGCACCTCGAACGGTAAAATCTACAAGGCAACACTCAGCGCGGTTATAATCGCGTTCAACCTTGTTTACTCTATCACAGGCAATCCCGAGGTTGCGGCTTTCTGGTCGATCTACGCTGGTACAATAGCCTACATTTACGCAGGCGGGTTTGACAGAGGCGGCGGGGGCGGCGGGGTTCTCGAAAGTATTAATCGTGGTGCGTGGGCTGGAATCGATCAAGGGCTTCCCCCTGAGCGAAAGATTGCAGCAATAGCAGGAACAGTTGCAGTTGGCAATCTCCTTTTGTACACGGGAATGTTCCTCAATCAAAATGCCGCAGCGCCTCAAAATGCCGTAGCGCCTGTGGGCGCGCCTGTGTACAGACGTACGGTAACCATCACAGACGTGAAGGAGGGTTCAAGTGAGCTTCCACGGGATTTTGCATTGCTTCAAAACTATCCCAACCCATTCAACCCGGAAACGCAAATCCGCTTCCAGCTTCCGGAAGCCACTCATGTCGTGGTGAAAATCTACAACATCCTCGGAAAAGAAATTGTAACGCTTGCAGACGGTCTTCATGATCCGGGATATTATGCACTTCGTTGGGACGGAAAGGATAAGAATGGAAGCTCCGCATCAACCGGGGTCTATTTCTACCGCATTCAGGCAGGGAAATTCAGTGAGGTCCGGAAGATGGTGCTATTGCGATAGTGATTTGTCCCGTAGTGGCGCCCCCACAACAGGACTGTAGTGGCGACCCACGGGTCGCTATAGTGATGCAGGCGTTGCGGCAAGACATCGTATCGCTATCGAGCAGCCCATGCCCGCCCGCCCTTCAAAGCTTGAGTTGGCGGGCGGGGGCCGCCACTACAAGGGGCTCGGGTGAAAGTAGTCCCTTGACGTACCGCTCACGGCCTCAGGATCACTCACTCAAGTTGGCAAAGGCCCATATGAATAGAAGGGCAATCCCCTCCCCAGCGAAGGGATTGCCTCTCCCACTACTGCGCATCAATTATTGCGCCACAGCTGCAGCAGCTTCTTCGATGGCTTTGCGGAACTGATCAATCGTCTCCCCAAACACGCGAACGGTGGTGCGTTTCTTCTCCTCACCCTCCAGGCGATTCTCGGAAATCGAGAGATACTTGCTGCCGTTCTTCGCCTCTTTCACATCGACAAAGTACGTGGTCTTTCCAGAACGGACCATCGTCGAATAGATTGCGTTGTTGTTTGTCATGACATCCTCCGTATGTTTTGTGATTAGTATGTGTTCTTTCTGCCCCGACTTGTCGAGACAGGCGCGACGAGCGCAGGAGAAAAATCCGTTTCCTTCATCTCCTATTATATATAACGAAATGAGGTAACAGGCCCAAAATAAGCTGAAAAGAGGCAATTCCAGGTCTAAAGAAAGACGCACGTTCTTGTGTTTACACCGGATGGGCATCCTTGGGACGACTACATGGACCTTCGCCATGAGGACTTATAAGAATCTGTCTCACTTGTAACCCAAGACCGAAGACCCTTGCATATCTCACATCACACATCCAATCTCGCTCCGTAAGTACCTTTCTGTATCATCGCACTTCAATTCAACGCGGTGACATTTTCCCTTCTCGTAGCAAATACTCAATATGTACGAAGACCATTTCAACAATCCGTCTTCGTAATTCGAACAACGACTTCTCATTAGCAAAGAGGCATGTATGGTTCGATCGTTCTTTGCCATATTTCTATTTGTTCTGTGCAGCATTACCACACCTGCCAGAGGACAAATTCCCCGCACCATTCCGTATGCAGGTGTATTAACAGATTCACTGGGCAACCCTAAGCCTGACGGATTGTATGTCGTAACATTTCGATTGTACCCGGACAGTGTAAGTGGACTCCCCGTATGGACAGAGATCAAAGAGGTTTCACTCCGGCGCGGACTGTTCCACACACAACTCGGTGATCAGAGTTCTCTAAGCCCGTCTCTGTTTAGCTCGCGCCGCTGGCTGGGCATTAAGTTCGGAGTCGATCCAGAACTATCTCCACGCGTTCCCTTGGGCTCCGTCCCATACAGTTTCCTCGCTCAGCGGGCCGACACTGCAGCCTTCACATTGAATGCAAGCGGAAACGGGGACACATGGCAACGAGAGAACAGCTCACTGTATTATCTCAACGGCCAAGTTGGTATCGGAACGAAGGCCCCTGCAACCCCGCTCCATGTTCGAGGCGGCGGAAACGCCACACTCTATTCTCAGGATACTTCCCAAACGGGTGAGACGTTCGGTGTTGTCGGCGAAGCCAGTAGCACGAGTGGGACGGGAGTGTACGGAGTTGCAACTGCCGCCTCGGGAATCACTGTCGGCGTGATTGGAGAAGCCAACAGTCCTGACGGGACGGGGGTGTTTGGAGGTACGGGGTCAACATCGGGAGACGGATGGGGGGTATGGGGATACAGTAACAGTACATCCGGAATCGGAGTTCGCGGACTCGCTGTCGCAACCACAGGCCTCACGATTGGAGTCCACGGAATAGCGATGAGTCCCGATGGATGGGCTGGGTATTTTGACGGAGATCTGGGAGTCACTGGCTTGAAACTGTTTCAGATCGATCATCCGCTTGACCCTGCGAACAAATACCTGAACCACTATTGTGCTGAAGGTCCTGAGCCAATCCTCATCTATCGTGGCAATGTTGTCCTCGATAATAATGGGGAAGCACGGGTCGAACTGCCAACATATTTTGAAATAATAAACCGCGATTTCCATTACCAGTTAACATGCGTGGGCACCTTTGCTCCTGTATACGTAGCTGAAGAAATTGTGAACAACGGATTCATGATCGCGGGAGGCAAACCCGGGATGAAAGTCTCGTGGACTGTGACAGGCAGAAGAAACGACCTCTCCGCCCAGCGCTCCGGCGTTCCTGTTGAGGTCGAGAAGTCTCCACAACACCGAGGCAAATATCTGCAGCCGGAACTCTATGACATGCCGGAGGAGATGGGCATCCATCACATTGAGAAAACGCGATATGACTCAAGAACCAAGAGAGATGGCTGAAATCTTATGAGATTAGGCAAGTGTACTGTACCCTTTGGAATTCTCATGTTTGCACTCTCCGTGAAGCCGCCGCTTGCACTTTCGCAGAGCAACAGAATCTCGTGGTGGGTAATGGGATCGGGTTTCGGGATTGCAGGAATACCAGGTGCTTCGCTCAAGACCGCGGTGGGCGAGCCGCTCCTGGCCAGAAGCATGATTGCAAATACCATGATCGAAAGTGGATTTCTGGCCAATCCATTCTTCAGATCGACGGCGACATCGGCAAGTGGTGGCGGTGACGAACTTCCATCTGCGTTCGAGCTTCTACAGAATTATCCCAACCCGTTCAATCCGGCGACCCGCATCGGGGTTCTCCTACCACAGTTGAGTGAGGTAACATTGACGGTGTATAATGTGCTCGGGCAGGAAGTGGTCACGTTGATTAACGACCAACGGCCTGCGGGCTATTTCACAGTAGAGTGGGATGGCACAAATTCCTCCGGCCAGAAGGTAAGCAGCGGCCTCTATTTCTATCGAATGATCGCCCGCCCGCAATCAATTGATGGTGCGGAATCATTCATAGCCCTGAAGAAGATGGTAATCCTCAGGTAGTCATCCCAAAAAGATATCTCCTGTAGGGCCGATGCTTGCCTCGTCCTCGTGGGAATCTGGAACGGGGCGGAATCTTCGGTACGGATGACAAAGAATTCGTTCCTGGGTTATACCAAGATGGACGGAGCGAGCCCTATTCCTACAGTTGGGTAGTCTTCATCGTATTTCACTGCGTTCCTTCATCCAGCTTAACCTCAACATCCTTTCTGAATTCATGATCATGGCCAGGGCTTGACCACTGATTCCATGCTTTTCCTTCAAGATGGACTCGAACGCTAGAAGTGTGATTCCTTTAGCTCTTGGATTCTCCATGTCAAACTCCCACATCAGAGGATTCAATTCTATGTATTGGCGAATCATGTAGAGAGAAACATCATCGCGTATGATATGATCATAGAATCTTGACTGCCAAATGGATTTTCTGGGGAAGTACCCTGCCCCATGCAGGCGGTTTGTTACTCCTGATTTGTATGAACAAACAAGAGAGGAAAGAGAATGTGCGGGACGCTTGTCACCTTTTTGATGTTTGGAATCCTTAATCTTTGTTTTGGTTCGTTCTTTTATGGTAACGATGCCGTGTATATGATTGGGCATTAATCTGAAGGCGTCCAGTTTAACATTGGAATAATGGTTAGGAACCGCAATCCAATCCTGATTGACAATTTCCCCCACAGGTGATAACTGAACATCGCAATTCGTTACCTCTCCAAAAATGCAAACCCGGTTTTTCGTGCAAATGGTAACGAAATAATCCCCGGGTTGCAAATAGTCAAATCCAGCTAGACGTACAGAACGACGATGGTGAATTCTAGGATTGTAGGCCATTGGAATGTTCTCTCAGATGGACAGGGCAAGCCCTGTCCCTACAGGGATCAAACAACAAATTTTTCTTGTAGGGACGAGGCTTGCCTCGTCCCGATGCAATTCTCTTACAAGCTTTCCATGGTATTATGGGAATAGAGATCTTGATATGCAAATCGGACGGGCCCCGCAAAAAACGTGGCGGGGCAGGCAAGCTTTGTCCCTACGGGTGACCAAATAACAAATTGTCTTGTAGGGACAAGGCTTGCCTTGTCCTGCTCAGTTGCTTTTCAATGGAAAATAGAAGAACGTTGTCATGCTATACCCAAGTCCCAAACGCACCGAGATCTACAGTCTTCCTTATCCCATAGAATCACCCGACATGAATTACTTCGCCCGTCTTGTTTGCACATACTGCGGTGCGACCTACGCAAAAAATGAAATTCATAACGTCTGCAGACAACAACACTGCCGCCTTCCTCTATTCGCCCTCTATGATATTCCTCATCAACTATCCCGAAACGTTCTTACTTCCAGACCAAAGAATATGTGGCGATACAGGGAGATGTTGCCGATCGAGGGTGATAAGAATATCGTATCTCTTGGCGAAGGCTTTACGCCGTTGATACATGCAAATCGTTTGGGGATGAAACTCGGCATGAGCAGGTTGTCCATAAAGGATGAATCGGTCAATCCGACAGGTTCATTTAAGGCTCGGGGATTAGCGATGGCCATTTCAAAAGCCAAGGAATTGGGTGTCACCAAGTGTGCAATTCCCACAGCAGGAAATGCTGGGGGCGCAATGAGCGCCTATTGTGCGAAAGCGGGAATTGAGGCCTATGTCTTCATGCCGGCCGACACGCCCGAGGTCTTCAAACGGAAGTGTGAATACTTCGGCGCCCATGTTACGCTGGTCAATGGACTGATCACTGATTGCGGCAAGATTCTCCAAGAGCGAAAAAACACAGAAGGATGGTTTGATGTTTCGACACTGAAAGAACCATACCGGGTTGAAGGAAAGAAAACAATGGGATATGAAATTGCCGAGCAAATGAACTGGGAGCTCCCCGATGTTATTGTGTATCCCACGGGCGGCGGAACGGGCTTGATCGGCATGTGGAAAGCGTTTGAAGAAATGGAGCAACTCGGATGGATCACCTCACGACGCCCCCGGATGATTTCCGTCCAGGCGGAAGGATGCGCACCTATTGTGAAAGCGTTCGAACAAGGGAAGGAGTTCTCCGAGCACGTTGAGCACGCTCACACGGTCGCCAGCGGTTTGCGCGTCCCGAAGGCTATTGGAGATTTCCTGATCCTGCGCGTCATCCGTGAAAGTCATGGACTTGCCATGACGGTAACCGACGATGAACTCATGGATGGTGTGAAGGAGATCGCTCAATCTGAAGGAATTTTTGCAGCACCGGAGGGAGGAGCAACGTGGGCAGCATTGAAGAAGCTCCATGAAAGGAAACTTGTGATGCCTGATGAGAGAATTGTCTTGTGCAATACGGGAAGTGGATATAAATATATAGAAGCAATCAAATAGAAGGGGACACGGCCCCGACAAATAGCGTCGGGGTAAACAAGCCGTGTCCTACAAAAGAAATTTCCTTTCTGTCAGCCCCCCTCGTGCTCTCCCCTTGTTAGCCCAAACTTCTTCATTTTATTGTAGAGATGGCTTCGTTGGATGTCGAGCTGGACGAGAGCCCACTATTTCGCAAGCTCCTTTACATGGGATTGCAAAGTCTTCTTCACCGTCGTCCAGGAGGCTCTGCTGATCATCCTTGGCATGGGTTGGTGATTGGCGTCATCAAAGTACGTTAATGCGTAGAGCATATGAGCTACATCGCCTAGTGAAAACTTCTTCTTGTACAAGTTGACCATTGATCGCAACGACCTGTGAGTGTCCAGCAGCGCGTACAAATCGACAAAGTCCTTTTTCTCACCCCTTTGGGCAACAGCAGAAAGTTTCATGCATGCCAGGTCATCGAGGGAACATACTTTGCATTGAACATCTTTCCACATGCGCAACGGCCGTAGCAACGGATAGCTGAATTGAAGAAATGTGACAGGGACACCACCGATAACAGTGTCCAGTGTGCCTTCAGCTACGTGCCGGATTATCGGTCGTGCACCCACCTGCCGAAGCTCCTGAGCAAGTTGTAAAGGATCGAATCCGCTTGCGGTGAACCAATCCAAGTCGAACGAACGACGGTGACCCAACTGAAGCGCAATTGCGGTTCCTCCCCCCAGATAGAATCCTTTCGGTGACAGAATGGGCGAAAGTTGACGCAGCGTCTTCTGTTGCCGGGAAGATAATACTTTGCTATGGAATTTCATGTGGAATGCGCTGATCCCAAGGATTTGACGCCCTCGCTGCCAGCCATGCGCTTACGGACTTGCGAGGCAAGCCGAGAATCAGCTCCCAAAATCGCAGGGTTCTAGCATCCAGACGTGCTCCTTGCTTCTCGATGAGCCATTCACGCAGCATCGTATCCCCAACCGTCGCTCTCAGCCACCGCACTTCACCCCACGTCCCTAACGCCAGAATACGACCAATAATAAAATCACGGTGCTGTGCCCACCTGAGAGCTCTGAAGTCCACATCCCAGAATATCTCTTTGAGATACCCAGGAAGCTCAGCATTGCGGAAATAGTTTTTTCTTGTGCGTTTCATCAACAAAATTTGTGATGGTTTCGTACGTGTGTTAGACGCGGATCTTCAATGCATTGGACGACCTGACAACCACCCGAAGGATAAACCAATCTTAACCGGCCTCTTCATCCCCCCTCGTCAATCCAAACTTCTTCATCTTGTTGTAGAGATGGCTTCGTTGGATGTCGAGTTCCTCTGCCGTGCGGGTGATGTTCCAGCCATGTGCCTCCAGCTGTTTCTTGATATACGCGGCTTCGGTCCGGTCTTTGAAGTCCTGGAATGTCCCTCCAAGATTTAGCAAATCATCGAACTCCCTCTTCACGACTCCAGCCCCTTGTTCAATCAGTTCGACACCAATGAAGGCGTGTGGCGTCATGATCACGAGACGTTCCACGATGTTCCGCAACTCCCGCACGTTTCCACTCCAGTCCATCCCCTTGAGTTTACGCAAGGCTTCCTCTGAGAATTTCACTTTCGGCAGGCCATCGCGCTGACAGATCTCTTCTGCAAACGCCACGGCAAGGATCGGAACGTCCTCCCGCCGTTCACGAAGAGGCGGGACATGGATCGGGATCACATTCAGCCTGTGGTAGAGGTCTTCGCGGAAGGAATTCTGCTTGATTGCATCAAGGAGATTCTTGTTCGTGGCAGCAATCACCCGAACATCGACAGAAATCTGCTTGCTCCCGCCGACGCGCTCAATTTTTCCTTCCTCCAACACTCGGAGTACTTTTGCCTGAGCGTTCAGGTTCATGTCACCGACCTCGTCCAGGAAAATAGTCCCGCCGTCGGCAAGCTCAAACTTCCCAATGCGCTGAGAAGTTGCACCGGTGAAGGAGCCTTTCTCATGGCCGAACAACTCAGATTCGATGAGCTCATTCGGAATCGCGGCGCAGTTGACCTCGATGAACGGCTTGTCTCGCCGCTTGCTGCTGCGCTGGATCGCTCTGGCAACAAGCTCCTTGCCGGTTCCGTTCTCGCCCGTGATGAGGACTTTCGCATCGGTCGGGGCAACCCGCTCGATGACGGCAAGGACGTCCTTCATCTTCGCGCTGTCGCCGAGGATCTCGATCTTCCCTTCCACTTTCTCACGAATTTCCTTGTAGTCCGCGATCAAACGTTTGCGCTCAACGGCATTCCGGGCAACAATCAACAGCTTATCCTTGTCCAGCGGCTTCTGGAGAAAATCATATGCGCCAAGCTTTGTCGCTTCGACCGCCGTCTCAATCGTTCCATGTCCGGAAATCATAACCACGGGAAGATCAGGCTGCACCTCGCGGATCTTCTTGAGCAGTGTGAGTCCGTCGATCCCGGCCATCTTGATGTCCAGGAGCACAAGATCAAACACATTCTCGGCAATCTGTGCGAGCGCCGACGGTCCATCTTCTGCAAACGCGGCCTCGAACTTCGCGTACTCCAGGATCATCCGGAGACTGTCACGAATGGCCTTTTCATCATCAACGACCAAAACAGATTTCATCTTTCCTCCAAAAGTGCAGACGCAGAATCCAAAGCAGCACCAACAATCTGGTCTCGCTGAGAATCCTTCGTCTGGTGATCATCCATCATCATGAGAAACTCTGAGGGACGGACAAATGGATGACCATGCAGTGCAATGCCGAACTCCTGTCCCTGCCAGTTTGTGCGGAAATCCCGTTCATCAGGCGTTCCACCGACGATTGCACTCTCTTCACCCAATTCAATGAAGCCTCCAATGCGGTCTGCAACCTCTCGCGACTCAAACACATACGTGAGGAACGCCGACCCAAAGAAGTGTTGAAGCTTATCCCGATCGCCGGCCCGGCCGGCTGGAGTGTCTGCGTATAGGTTTCGCGGGAGCGCACTCACGCGCGCGTCAAACTCGTCCTCGAATTCTGAGGTGAGTGGTATCCAGAGTAACGGCCCGAGAAGCGGAATATTGATCCCAATCCGGCGGTGATCCATTGTGCTGCACAGTGTGATCAAGAGCGCTTCATACACGTTGTCCCAGCTTAGGGCGAGCGCGCGGTCAAAGAGATCATCAACTGCATCCAGATCGCCACCGCGCTCACGGAGCAGCGCAAATTCCTCGCTGACGATGTAGTCCTTGAGCTGATACACATCCTGAATGACCTTCGGAAAAAAGAACGGCGCAAAAAAACGGATAACTTCGGGCAAAGCGGCATTGTGCCTTTGCGGCAGGGGTTCGTAAGCCCACTGGCCGAATACAGATGAAACTGGCGCAAGAACGATGGATCCCATCAAACAACCTACGAGCACACCTCTCATTCGACTCTTTCGATTGCCCTCATTGCATCGTACTGGAATTCCATCATGTCTGAATGACCCCGGGATTGAAAGGCGGGATATGCGGATTATGGGCAGCCATCGTTATGCCCGTTGAAACAATTCTGCGGGTCTCCACCGGATCGATGATTCCATCGACCCAAAGGCGCGCCGCAGCAAAATACGGATCAGTTTCGCGTTCGTAGCGCTGCTGAATTCCCTCAAGGAGCGTCTGCCTTTGTTGCTCGCCAATGTGCTTCCCACCTTTTTCTCCTCCTGAGGTGGATTGCATTTTGATGCTCAACAGTGTCTCACTTGCCTGCTTTCCTCCCATGACAGCAATTTGCGCCGTCGGCCAAGCATAAATCAGTCTGGGGTCGTACGCCTTTCCGCACATTGCATAATTCCCTGCGCCATAACTATTTCCCACAATGAAGGTGAACTTGGGCACAACACTATTCGCCACAGCGTTCACCATTTTCGCACCGTCTTTGATGATTCCTCCCTGCTCTGCACGGCTTCCCACCATAAAGCCGGTCACATCCTGAAAGAAGACAAGCGGAATGAATTTCTGGTTGCAGTTCAGAATAAAGCGTGTGGCCTTGTCAGCACTGTCGCTGTAGATCACACCGCCGACTTGCATCTCCCCCAATTTCGTTTTTACCACCGAGCGCTGGTTTGCCACGATTCCGACAGCCCATCCATCGATGCGAGCATACCCGGTAATGACGCTTTTTCCGTACCCTGCCTTGTACTCATCGATCTCGCTGCCGTCAATGATCCGCGCGAGCACCTGATACATGTCATACGGTTTTGTTCTGTCCAATGGAATCAGTCCATATATTTCCGCTGGATCGAACGTCGGCAGCGATGGCTCAGTGCGATTGAATCCTGCCTTCGGCTTCTCGCCGAGCTTACTGATGATGCTGCGGATCTCTCGTAAACACTCATCATCGTTTGCTACCTTGTAATCGGTTACCCCGCTGATCTCCGAATGGATCGATGCGCCGCCGAGCTCTTCGTTATCGATTTCCTCGCCAATCGCCGCCTTTACCAGATGCGAGCCTGCCAGGAACACACTGCCCGTTCCGTCGACGATCAGTGCCTCGTCGCTCATGATCGGCAGATAGGCTCCGCCTGCCACGCAGGGTCCCATGATCGCCGCGATCTGCGTGATCCCCATGGAACTCATCACGGCATTGTTTCTGAATATCCTGCCAAAGTGTTCCTTGTCGGGAAAGATTTCGCTCTGGAGGGGAAGAAAGACACCGGCGGAATCCACGAGATAGACAATCGGCAGACGGTTCTCCATTGCGATTTCCTGCGCACGCAGGTTTTTCTTGCACGTGATCGGAAACCAGGCACCTGCCTTTACCGTGGCGTCATTCGCAACGATAACGACGTCGCGGCCCTCAATGCGACCGATGCCAAAGATTGTCCCTGATGATGGTGCGCCGCCTGCCTCCTCATACATCTCGTACGCCGCAAACAGACCTATTTCAAGAAAATTGCCTCCCGGATCGATAATCTTCTCGATCCTCTCACGCGCGCTCAACTTCCCCTTCCTATGGAGTCGTGCAATAGCTTCCTTCCCTCCACCAAGCTTCACCGCTTCGCCTCTCGTCCGAAGACGCTCAAGTAACGCGTTGAGACTCTCCTGGTTCTTGACAAAGGACGAATTCTTCTGGATCGCTGAGCCGATTACTGCCATAAAGCCAATTCCACGGAAGTGTACCACGAGATGGTGAACAATTTAGCCTCCCGCATCATGGAATGCTTTCTCCAGCACATCAGAAAGACCCAATTCCTTTGCCCAACGGCGAAGGTATGTTCGATCCAACGTCTCTCCCTGTACTTTGATTATTCCGGTGACGTCACGCCACTGCTGCTCTGATATACCCTCTCCTCTCTGAAACCATTCCAGCTTGCTGAGGAGGTTGTCCTCAGCGGATGCAATATAAAACCCTTGAGCTCCTTCCTCATCATCCAATTTGTCTTTCCTTTTTCGTTTGAACGCTTCTTCCTGATATGATTTCTCTTGAGCGATAAACACATCGACCTTCACCATTGTTTCAAGGTGAACGAGATTAAAGATGTACCATGTCCTATGGCATCGACAATCATGTCTTTGTCAACGTAATACGTGGAAGACAGTTGTTCTGTGAAATCCTTGACATGGTTGAGTCGCAGATTGGCAACAACATCAATGTCCAATGTCGCTCGTGCTATACCGTGGGCAGAACTGGCAACAGAACCACCGATATAGTAGGAAACGCCCAGCTCCTCAAAGAGCTTCGCAACCGGCGCGACCGCAGCGGCGATCTCTGGGTTTCTCACTTTTTTTGGTTATGCAAATACGCTCGAAGTCGTAACGCCAATTCAGCGCCGTAGTGATACTCCACAAAAAGGAGATCGACTTCCTCGTCTGTGATTCCTGGATGAGCACGCTCAATGCCGCGCCGAGAAAGCTGCATCATCCCCCGAGAAAGAGAACGCATGAGTGATAATCTTCGCGGAACACTGGCCTGACGGATCAGTGCAATCTGAACCTGCTCAGCACCCTGATGCGTATCCACTGATTGCGTTCTCATAGGTGAGTGCAATTGAATACTTGATGTGGTAAAAATACAGTTGATCACTGTTCACAGCGGAACGGCCTCTTTCAGGATTTCAGGCTCAAGGTAAGGACTAATTCCGCCGTCTGTGAGAACATCAACCTTGCATTGGAGCAACCCTTCAAGGTCAAGCCACAAATGTGTCAGATCAAGCAGGCTGCGACCCTCTTCCATTGTCACCAGAAAATCTATGTCGCGCTCTGGATGAAATTCATTCCTGGCAACCGAGCCGAAGATTCGGACGTTGTACGCTCCGTGTTTCTTCGCAATTTCAAGAATTGCCGCACGGTTTCTTTGAAGAACGTGCCTGAGATTCGGTGTTGACATTTCTTTCACACCCTCTGCGCAAATGCGCCGAAACCTGTCTTACATGCTGAGGAGATTCCGTGCAATGACCATCTTCTGCACTTCCGACGTCCCTTCACCGATCGTCATGAGTTTCACATCACGGTAGAGCTTCTCGACCGGAAATTCTTTAATCAAGCCGTACCCTCCATGGATTTGCACGGCCTCGTTTGTTGCACGTACGGCCGCTTCGCTGGCAAAGTACTTGGCCTGTGCAACGGCAAGGTTGATATTCATTCCCTTCGTTTTCATCCATGCCGCGCGCTGGGTAAGGAGCCGCGCAGCGCTAATCTCGGTCGCCATGTCGGCAAGCTTCCATTGAATGGCCTGAAATTCACCGAGAGTTTTGCCGAACTGTGTTCGCTCTTTTGCATACTTCACGCTTGCCTCCAATGCTGCCTGTGCAATTCCCACGGAGAGTGCGGCGATGCCAATTCGTCCTCCGTCCAGAACTGCCAGCGCTTCTTTGAATCCTTCACCCACTTTGCCGATCAGATTCTCCCCGGGAACGCGCACATTCTCGAAAACGAGTGTCGCAGTATCGCTACACCGCATGCCCAGCTTATTCTCCTTCTTCCCGACACTAAATCCCTTCATTCCTTTCTCAAGGATAAACGCCGAGATGCTTTCCTTCCCTTTCCCTCGCTCGGTGTGCGCCATGACCACATAGGTCGAGCCAACCGATCCCTGTGTAATAAAGGTCTTGCTGCCATTGAGGATCCAGTCGCTCCCGTTCCGAGTTGCGAGCGTTTTCATACCGCCTGCATCACTCCCTGAGCTGGGTTCGGTCAGACCCCACGCACCAAGTTTCCTCCCGGATGCCAGATCAGGCACGTACTTCTTCTTCTGATCGTCGTTGGCAAATGCCATGATATGCCCCGTACATAAGCTATTATGGGATGCAACCGTGAGGGCGACAGAGGGATCCACCTTGGCAAGTTCTTCGATGATCACGATGGCTTCAAGTTCCGTCAATCCTGCTCCACCGAGCTCATCTGGCACCGTGATACCCATGAATCCGAGTTGTGCGAGTTTCGAAACAATCTCAAACGGAAAGTCCTGCGACTCATCATACTTCATGACCACTGGGCGCATTTCCTTTTCGGCAAAACTCTGTGCAAGATCTTGAACCGCTTTCTGACTTTCCGTAAGAGTGAAATCCATTCCGACGTTCGGCATCACAATTCATCCGTTCCCATACTGTTCTCCTTCTTCCGTCTCCGAGTGAAAATGTTGGATCAGCTCATGAGCCACGTCGTATGGGGTCAAGCGCAACTCCATAACGATGTTCATTTTTTGCGAAAGGAGTTCCCTCCGTTCATCGTTCCAGAACTCGATCCGCAATCGGTCGGCAATAAGTTGACGGACCCGCCGTTCCAGTCGTTCCCTTCTCTTGGTGACAAGTCGCCTTTCTTGCTCGAGGTACGCACGATGCTCATTGATCTTCCCCGCGATCTCTGCAGTCCCTATTCCTTCGCTTGCCACGGACTTCAGCACATCCGGCTTCCAGCCCGAGTTGTGTCTGAAGTTCAGAATCATCTTGACCGCCATGAGCGCCTGCTCGGCCCCGGCGCGATCCGATTTATTCAACAGGAAGAAATCACCGATCTCCATCAGTCCGGCTTTCATTGCCTGAATGGAGTCCCCAGATTCCGGAACGAGCACGACGATGGTCGTGTCCGCCGCTCCGGCGATATCCAACTCCGATTGGCCGACCCCCACGGTTTCCATGATCACGATATCCTTCCCCGCGGCGTCGAGCACGTCGGCAGCTTCGATGGCTTTCTTGCTCAACCCACCCAGACTCCCACGCGACGCCATGCTCCGGATGAAGACGCCGTCATCGAGCTCAACGTCGGTCATGCGAATACGGTCGCCGAGAAGAGATCCGCCGGTAAAGGGGCTCGTCGGGTCGACCGCGATGATACCGACACCGAGCCCTTGCTGCCGGTAAAACTGGGCAAGCCTGTTGATGACCGTACTTTTCCCTGCGCCTGGAGGTCCGGTGATGCCAACACGATAACAGCGGCAAGTTTTAGAAAATATATCCTTTAGCAACTGCTCTGTTCCATCCGTTTCGTTCTCAACCGCAGAAATGGCACGCGCAATCGAGATGCAATCCCCTGCAAACAGTTTGTCAAGATCAATCCTGGTCTTAATCCCCATGCGTAGTAGCGTTCCTGAAATGCTCGACGGTTCTCCGCAGCCCCTGCTCGAGCGAGACTGTGGGTTTCCATGCCAGACGTCCCGATATCTTCATGGCGCTGAGGACACTTCGTGTCTGCTCACCCTGTTTCGCCGGGCCATGCACCTCTCGGGCCAATGATGTCGTGAGTGTCCTCAGAAGTTGGAACAATTGATTCACATCAGTCTCGATGCCGGTACCAACATTGAACACGTCCGAGCCTTGATATCCAAGGGCAAGAACATTCGCCTGGACGACGTCTTCAACGAATACATAATCTCTCGTCTGTTTCCCGTCGCCATTAATGACGGGTTGATCGCCTCTCAGCATCTTCGATGTAAAGATTGCGACCACTCCTGCTTCCCCTTCAGGATTCTGTCGTGGACCGTACACGTTGGCATACCGCAATGACACCGACTCGATGCTGTGGACGGTCTTGTAGTAAAAAAGATAATTCTCGGTCGCCAACTTGGCAACACCGTACGGCGATGTCGGTCGTGTAACATGCTTTTCATCCGCAGGAAAGTAATCCTGCTCCCCGTAAATCGCACCCCCGCTGGATGCAAAGATCGCTTGCGAGACCCCTGTTTTCAGACAGCATTCCAGCACACTCAATACACCAACGACGTTTACGGACGCGTCGAACATCGGATCGGTGACGGACCGCCTGACATCCATCTGGGCAGCCTGGTGGTTGACCACGTCGAACTTTTCGCGCCTGAAGACCTCATGCACCTTGGCAAAATCGCGGATATCCAGCTCATAGAAGGTAGCCCCCGGATTGATATTGCTCCGCCGACCTGTGCTGAGGTTGTCGATGATCACCACATGGTGCCCGCGTTGTACGTACGCATCAACAATATGGGATCCGATAAAGCCAGCCCCGCCCGTCACAAGAATTTTCAAGACCACTCCATAAGTAATTATACTGATCCCCGGCTAAAGAGCCAACCTGTATAAATATACAGCACTACGACAGAGGCAATCATAACGCCGGCAAGCTGTTTTTGACGCCGGGCAGCGAGAAATGCTGCAAATCGCTGAGAATTAGCAAGCACCGCGGCTCCCCACCCGCCTAGCAGGCTG
>Ga0247727_10009944_pt1 | contig 17009 bp, 12 predicted proteins | sample WisWelCaveWW1625_FD_202498 | JGI IMG/M metagenome (GOLD analysis project Ga0247727, IMG submission 202498) | Biofilm microbial communities from Wishing Well Cave, Virginia, United States - WW16-25 | ecosystem: Environmental > Aquatic > Deep subsurface > Groundwater > Cave microbial mat | place...
CGACAAACTGCTAGTGTCGGGTAGCTAGATGAAGTATTACACAGTCCTCGACCTCTCCCCCGACGCAACGGCGGAGCAAATCAAAACGGCCTATCGTATCCTCGTGCAACTGCACCACCCCGACCGGTTGCAACAGGCCAATGACGGGGTGCGGCAATATGCCGAGGACAAACTCAAACGCATCAACGAAGCTTACACGGTGTTGAGCGACCCCGCGCGCCGGGCCAAATATGATGCGACCCTGCGAACACCGATGCCGCGCGTCCCCGCCGATGGCTACGGCTATGCCACGCCCGCCGATGACGATTGGGATTATGCGCCACGCCCAACGCGCCGCCGCAAAACGACCGAGCAAGCGGCGGCCGAGGCCGCCTATGACGAATGGGCGCACCGCGCCGCCGACCAATATGCCGAAGCGCGCGAGGCCGAGCGCCAGCGTCGCGCCGCGCGTGAGCGCCGCGAGGCCGAAGCCCGCGCCCAACACGCCGAGGCCGGGCGTTATCCACGCGTGCGCGCCGATGCGGAGACGACCGACCTGCGGGTGTATTTCGCGCCCGGCCAATGGACGACGTTGAAGCGGGTGCCAGCTGGAGAGTTTTGGATGGGGGCCGACCCCGCTCTGGATTCAGACGCGACACGGGCCGAACTGCCCCAGCACCGCGTGGCCGTTTCAGAGTTCTTCATCAGCCAATACCCCATTACCAACGCGCAGTATCAAATTTTCGTGGAGGCCCAGCGCCCACCGCTGGCCGCGCCGGCCGAGTGGCAGAGGCCGCTGGGCCAGGAGACTCATCCGGTGGTGAACGTGACCTGGGAGGAGGCGGTGGCCTTTTGCCAATGGCTCACGCGTATTGCGGGCCGGACGTTTCGCCTGCCCACCGAGGCCGAATGGGAAAAAGCGGCGCGCGGTTCGGAGGGACTCATTTATCCGTGGGGCAATGAATGGGCCGCCCGCCATCTCAACCATGCGGGCCGGTTGGGCGGCTCAACGGCCGTCGGACACTATTCACCGGCCGGGGACAGCGTTTATGGTCTCGCAGATATGAGCGGGAATGTGTGGGAGTGGTGCGCGGATTGGTATGCCGACCGGCTGTATCCGCAGCGCGCCACGAACATCGCGCACGATCCGCCCGGCCCCGCAACGGGGGAGGGGTGTGTGGCGCGCGGCGGCGCGTTTGATTCATCGCCCCGGCAAACGCGGGCCTCGCATCGCAACTGGTTCTACCCGCACCAGCGGCGCAATAATGTGGGGTTCCGGATCGTGGCTCAAGCTGGATAAATCCCCCGCCACCAAGAACACAATGGATTATTCCGCCAAACACACCCGGTTGCGTCCGGCTTGCTTGGCGCGATAGAGCGCGGCATCGGCCTGGGCGGTCAGTTGATGAACGGAGGCCAGCCCGCTGAGCGTCGTCACCCCAAAGCTGGCGGTGAGTTGCAATTCGCCGCCCGTCGCCAGCGGCAGACGCGAAGACTCAATGGCCACGCGGATACGCTCGGCGGCGGCCTGGGCCTCGGCCAGCGCGGTGTTGGGCAGGAGAATCAAAAACTCCTCGCCGCCCCAGCGCCCCACCGCGTCATACGCCCGCACCTGCTGGGTGAGGGTGCTGGCCACCAATCGCAGGGCCGCATCCCCGGTCGCATGACCAAAGCGGTCATTGACGGATTTGAAATGGTCAAGGTCCAGCATCATCAGACTAAAGGGGGAGGCGTTGCGCGCAGCCCGGCTCAGTTCGGCTTCGGCGTGGTCATGCAGGGCGCGCCGGTTGAGCAGACTGGTCAACCCGTCGTGCAGGGCCAGGTATTCCATTTGCTGGCGTGAGGCAGTGAGATTTTCTTCGAGCTTAAGGATGCGTTCACCAATGCGGAGGCGCGCCATCAGTTCATCCGACTCAAACGGCTTGGTGAGGTAATCATCGGCCCCTGCCCCCAGCCCGGCGACGATGTTGGGCTTGGCGCCGAGCGCGGTGAGCATGATGATGTAGGTGTAGCCGCTGGCGTCGTTGCCCCGGATGCGGCGCACCAGTTCCGGGCCATCCACCTCCGGCATCATCCAATCGGTGATGACCAGCCGGGTCTGCTCGCTTAAAAATTTCTCCCAGCCAGCGCGGCCATCTTCGGCCTCCACCACCTGATGCCCGGCGTATTTTAAATGAATCGCCAGCAGGCGGCGTGAATCGGGTTCGTCATCCACGACTAGAATTTTCATCGGGGCAAATTGTACAGGCAAGCGCCCAAGCGTGCTTTTGCGGTTGGCGTTTAATTTGAGTACACTGCCGTCGTGTCCAACCCCACACTAACCGCGGCGCTTCAGCGTCGCGCCCCACTGGCCGCCTCCCCGAATACCAACACCTATCGCCTGCTTCACCGCGCGGCGGATGGCTTCCCCGATTGGACGGTTGACCAATTTGCCGATGTGCTGGTGGCGCACTTCTACTCCAATCAAGAAACCCGTTTTCTCGCCTCGGCGGAAAACGGGTTTCTGGCTGACTTGGCAGAACAGACCCGCGCCGTCTACGTCAAATATCGCCCCACACAAGCCAGCACGTTGTCCGAAAAAGAACGGGCGGCGTTAGCGCCCCGCGTCCCACTCATCGGCGAACCAGTAGACGAAGTGGTCGTGCAGGAACATGGACTCAAGTTTTTGATTCGGCCCGGTGCCGGGTTAAGCGTGGGCTTGTTTTTGGATATGCGCGAACTGCGGGCGTGGGTACGGGAACAGGCGGCGGGCAAGACGGTGTTGAATTGTTTTGCCTACACCTGTGGCTTTGGCATCGCGGCGTTGGCGGGCGGCGCGGCCCGCGCGGTGAATGTGGATGTGGCGAAGCCCTATTTGGAATGGGGTCAACACAACGCTAAACTCAATGGCTTTGCGCCTGACCCCCAGGATTTTATCTCCGGCGATGTCTTTGACTGGCTTAAACGTTTTGGCAAGCGCGGGCAAACGTTTGATATCGTCATCATTGACCCGCCGCCCTATTCCACCACGCGCGAGACCCGATTTTCGATCCAGCGCGATTATGCCGAACTCGTGGCGCGGGCGGCGCGCGTCACCGCCCCGCGCGGCTGGCTCATCGCCTGCGCCAACGCCGCCGAACTTTCACTGGCATCGTTCAAAGCCAAAGTGCGCGCGGGGCTAAACGAAGCCGGAACCAGCGCGCGCCTGATTCATCTATGGCACGAACCGGAGATTGATTTTCCGGTCGCGCCAGGCGAGAAGCCTTATCTCAAAATTGGCGTCGCGCAAATGCAGACCTAAGCTGAATACTGTTAAGTTAGGGTCCGTAAAAAATAACTTCCGCTCCCGCCGGATTGCAAATCCGGCGGGAGCAAAGAAAGTGCGGACTTATTCTTTTATGAGTCCTAAGCTAACGTGAGTTCGGGATAAGCCAGCCCGACAGTTTTGTACACGGATAAAGGCGGATTTTCTTTTGATTATCCGTGCTCATCCGTGTTAATCCGCGTACGAAATTTCTTATCCCGAACTGACGTTAAGCTACGGCTTTTCGACAAACACCAGCACGGTCATGCGGAACAGGCCGGCGGCGTAAGGCCGGACCCCGGCGGCCACCGCGCGAATGGGGGCCAGCGCGGCGAGGGTTTCCTTATCCACCGGCGACTCGGCGGCCAGGGGCGAGTCTTGGGCCAATCGCAAAACACCTTGCACATCCATATAAAAGGCCGGGGCCGTGCCAGCCGGGAACGCGGCCCACAGCTCCCGGTGCGTGGCCGAAGCGGCCAGCGTGTCGCCAGGCTGATACAGGGCGCTAAACACATCGGCGGACGAGGCGATGCTCATCCAACTCTGGCCCACCCCATACAATACAGCCGGGTCACTGCCAGGCGTGGCCTCCAACCCGAATGCTTCAATGCCGCCCAACGATTGGCCTGCCACCGAGGTGCCGTTGTCTTCCAGCGCGGCGTTAAGTTGAGCGAGGGTGGTTTGCAGGGCGGCGTCGTTGCCGCTTTGCGCGATGGCGGCAAAGCCAATCTCGCCCAATTCGCTTTGGGCCATAAAGCCGTTGGGGTCGCGCAACAACGCGATGGCGTAATCACCATTGAGATGCGCGAAAAAATCGCTGGCGGGGTTAAAACCAAACTGTCGTTCAAAACTACCCATGGCCTCATCAAACGCGCCGGGGTCACTTTCTTCCATGGTGGCGCGGGCATTCTCCAGCACCAGGTCGAGGCGCGTGCCCACCCCATAGGCCAGCACGCCGTCGGGCAGACGCTCCAGGGTGGTCAGGCCGGGGGCGAGTTTCAACACTTCCAAATTGAGGGCGGGGAGCAGACTTTCATCGTAGGCCACAACCAGATCCACCCGCACACCGGCCTCGACCGCCGAAAAGGTGGCGAGGGCACCGCGCACGGCCTCGAGCGCGGCCGAATTGTCGGGCAGGTTGAGGCCGAGGTTTTGTTGATTTTCGGAATTGATTCGCACCAACGCTTCGCCGGGAAAATAGAAACTGAAGAGCGCGTTTTTGGGCGCTTGGCGTTGCAGGTCGGTGAAGGCGGCGTCTTTGCCCAGCGGGTCGGCGTTGCCCGCCTGTACATCCAGCAAACGTTGCAGGGCGGGCAGGCTGTTGCCCAGAAATAAAATCTTTTTGGAGTGCGCCACCACCAACGGCTCGCCGCCGCCCGCCTGCGTGTAAAGGGTCACGCCTTCATACTCGGTCGCGCTAAAGGTCGTGCCGGAATTGTCGCTCAGGCCCTGGGTAAATTTGGTGACGAACTCACCGGCTTTGCGGGCATCGCGCGCTTCCACCAACAGCACAAACTGGCCGGTGGTGTCACCCACCAGTGCTTGATAGTTGAGATCGGTGACGGCCAGGCCCGCATGCCGCCCGATCCAGGGTTGGATGTCGTCGGTGAAGGTCAGGCCGAGTCGTTCACGCATATCGTCATCGAGGCGTTGGATGGCCTGCTCGGGTGTGGTGACCTCCTGCGCGCCGGGCAAGCCGGAGAAGGCCTCCACCAGTTTTTGCATTTCGGGCGAGGCGAGTTTGGTCACATCAAAGGCTATATAGGCGGTGACATCGGCGGGGACGGCGGCCACCAGCGGGTCGCCGCTTTGTAGAAACGAGAGCAGGCCCCAGCCAAACGGGTCGGCCCAGACCAGCGCGCCAATGATGATGATTAGACAACAACAGAGCGCCAGCAATCCCCCCGCCCCGCCCAGCATCAGCATTTGATTGCGGCGGTTGGGTGGCGCGGGCGGTGGGCTGGCCTCAGGCATGGGCGGCGCGGGCGCTTCGGGTGGCGCGGGCGGCATTTGAGTTTCAGTTTGAGTTTGGGTTTCAGGTTCCATGACAGCCTCCTTTGGGCTTAAAAGCGCCGGGCGAATAAAATTCGCGGCAACACGCGAAGCGGGCGCAAAGTTCGCCTGCGCGGACTCTAAATCTGGTTATCCCGGTGATCTGTGTTCTCGATCTTTATCGGCGCGCAAGAGCAAAGCCGGAATTAACGCCGCCCCACAAACGAGAGCGGCAATCCAAAACGTTTCAGCAATGACACGATTGGCGACTTCCATACCAACCAATGCCAGTTGATTCAAGTCGGCCTGAGCGGGCAAGAGTAAATGGGTGAGCGCGTCGGCCCGTTGCAGGCCATAGGTCGTCATCGCCGCGAGTCCGATGGTCATCCCGCACAGGCGCAAAATGATGACGAGGGCCGAAGCCACCCCGCGTTGTTCAGCGCGGGCCGCGTTGACGACGGCGGTGGTGATGGGTGAAATCACCAACCCAAAGCCCACGCCGGCCAGCGCCAGATGTGCCAGCATTATGGCATACGTTGTTTGCGCGCGCCATGTGGCCATGAACACAAATCCGACCAGCGCCAACAACAGGCCAGGCGCGGCGGTGAGGCGATAGCCCACGCGCGCGGTGAGCCAACCGCCGACCAGCGCCGCGCCCGCCATCGGCAGAGTTAAACCGGAGAGCATCCAGCCACTCTCCCAGGCACCTTGCTGTAAATCGCTGGCGATGAGGGTGTTGATAAAGAGCGGCACATTGGCGATGGCGATGATGAGGCTGAAGCCCAACAGGCCATTGGCCAGGCAGGCGGCGGCCAGGTTGCGGTCTTGAAACAGGTGGAGGGGGAGGAGGGGGTGGCGTTGGCGGGATTCGTAAAACGTGAAAAGTAAAAAAAGGAGCAGGGCCAGACCCAGCAGTGGCGCGGAGATGGCGGGTGGCGCTTGAGCGCCAAAGGCCGAGGTGGTATTCAATTCACCACCGCCACCCAGGGCCAGGCTTAAACAAATCAGCGCGGCAGAAATCAGCGCCGCCCCCAGCCAATCAAACTTACCTTCGGCGCGCGGTTGAGGCAGGCCGCGCAAGGCCCACGCAATCAGCGCAAAGGCGAGGGCGCACACGGGCAGGTTGAGCCAGAAGATCACCCGCCAATCCACATAGCGGACGAGGAGGCCGCCATAGAGATGGCCCACCACCCAACCGGCTGTGTCCACCGCGCCGATAAAGCCGAGTGGGCCGGCGCGCTTTCCGGCGGGGAACAAATCGCCCACGAGCGCCATGCTGACCGGCACCATCGCGCCGCCGCCAAATGCCTGAATCACACGGCCCGCAATCAACGCCCACAAATCCATTTGCGCGGGGTCGGGTCGGATGCCCGATAGCGCGCGGTAGCCCAACGTGAGCCAACGCGCGGGCAGTCCATCGGCCACCGCCACCCAGAGCGAGCCAATCGCAAAGATGATGAGCGAGAGCAGGTAAACGCGGCGGCGGCCCAGCCCATCGGAGAGGCGGCCCATAAACGTCATCGCCACCGTGTAGGCCAGCAGATAGCCCGTGACCAGCCAGGCCGCATCGTCGAGGCCGGTTTGCAGTGGGATTTCTAAATCGTAGATGACGTGCGGCAACACGGCCGAGACCACCGTGAGGTCGAGCGCCCCGATAAAGATGGGGAGGCAGACCAGAGTGAGGGCAAAATTGGCAGAGGGACGCACACTGAATTCTGCCACGAATTACACGAATTTACACGAATTTTTAAAAATAAATTCGCGATAATTCGTGGCAAAGGTTTTGTTTTCGGCCATGGGTCATTGTGTGGGTGGCTCAATGGTGATGTCCGTGTCGAAGCGGTCAAAGTCAACGAGCCACACGGTCGGGTCGGCGGGGTCGGTCTCCGGCTCGGTCACGCGCAAGCGGAGGACGTGGTAGGTCTCGGGCTGAATCCACCAATCGAAAACAACCTGGCCCCGCCCCACCAGGTTGGCCGTCATGGCCCGCACCGATTCACCGGGCGCGGTGGCGGTGAGGTGAAAGAGTGGCTCGCCGGGCCAGTCTTCCAGTTCTTCCACGCCGATGAGTTGCGCCTCACTTAAATCATTTTGCATGAGGGCTGCCAAGCCGATGTCGGGATGGAAGAGACTGGCGGGGTTGTAACCCAAGCCCGAATAATTGCCCCACTCGCCGCTCAATGGGTGGGTCTCCCAATACTGGTCGCCGATGGCGATGACGCTGACCTGGGTGACGAGCGCGGGGCCGATGACGCGGACAGCGGCGCGGGCCGAGGCGGGCGCGACAAAATCACCCTCGGCGCGGCGAAAGATGAAGGTGTTGCTTGGGTCAACGTAGGCCGGCGCGCCCTCGCGCGCGATGACAAAATGCGCCGAGCGCAGAGTCAGCATCGCCTGAGCGGACTGTTCCAGGATTTCGGTGGCCGAGGGGAGTGGGGTAGGCGTGGCCCCGCAGGCGACCAACGCGAAGCTGAGGAGCAGGCGAAGGCCGTAACGCCTCCGACAGGGGATGAGCATGGCGCGAAGATGGTAGCATGGAGGGAGGGCGAGGGCAAGCCGGAAACAATTTTTACACGGACGGACTCGGGCTGGGCAATTCCACTTGGAGTGTCAGACCTTCACCTGCTTGTGAGTCAATTTTTAAAGTCCCCGACAACAGCGCGACCCGCTCGCTAATTCCCAGCAAGCCAAAATGCTTCTTCGCCGATAACGCGCCCAAATCCACCGGCTCGGCCAGGCCGTGGCCATCGTCGGTGAGCCGCAACACGAGGGTGGCATTGGGGGTGCGGTGGAGGACCAGGGTGACGCGGCGCGCGGCGGCGTGGCGGCGGGTGTTGTTCAGCGCCTCCTGCACAATGCGGAAGATGGACAATTCAATCGGCTCCGGCAAACGGCCCAAATCCGGTTGGAGTTCCAATGTCAAGGTCACGGCATTATTTTCGGCCCACTCCTGAGCGTGGGAGCGCAGGGCCGCCGCCAGGCCGTGGCTGTCAATCGTCGGCGGGCGCAGGTCACTGCACATTTGCCGCAAGTCCCCCACAATTTGGCGAATGCCTTTCCGCAAAGCCGAAAGTTCTCCCCGGTGCGCTTCGCCGCCTTCAGCTCCCTCCAACTCTTCCAGCCGGTAATTAAAACTCAACAAATCCTGAATCACCTGGTCGTGTAATTCGCGGGCCAGGGCTTTACGCTCGGCCTCGCGCTCGGTCATCAGGCGGCGTTGGGTGGACTGCAAGGCGGTGGTGAGTTGATTGAGCGCCTCCACCTGCGCCTGCAACCGTTCCAGCAATTGCTGATTGAGTGACCCCTGCGCTTCGAGGCTTTCGCGCAAATTGGCCTGCACGCGGCGGAGGTCTTCGGCTTGTTGTTGGGCCTGATGAAAACTCTCCAGCGCCCAAATGATGGGGGTCACTTGTTCGTGTTGCGCCGCCCCCACCGTCAGTTCCACAATCTCGCGCGGGGTGGTGTCGCTGGTGCGCCGGTCACTGACCAACCGGCCTTCATACAATACCAACAGGCGGTGGGTGATGGCGAAGAGGTGTTTGAGGTTGTCGCTGGTGATGAGGAAGGCCAGGCCCTGACGGGCTAACGTCTGAATCAGGTCCAGCACTTTTTCCTGGCGTTGAAAACTCAACGCGGACAGCGCATAGTCCAGCAGGATCAGCGCCGGGGAGTGGGCCGGGTCGAAACACAGCGCCCGGGCAATCGCCACCACTTGTCGTTGCTCATCCGCGAGTTCGCGCGTGCGCTGGTTGAGCAGGTCGGCCGGCACATCCAGCGCGGCTAGGAGTTCCCGCGCGCGCTGAACCATGCCCGGCCAATCGGGCCGCACCCGGCCCAATTCGCGCCCAAGAAAAATGTTTGTTAACACCTCCTGTTGGTCCGACAATTGGGGCGTTTGCGGCACCAGTTCAATCCCCACCCGATGCGCTTGATGTGGCTCGCTCAGTTTGAGGAGTTGCCCCCGAAAATGGAGGGCACCGGTGGTGGGGGCATGGAGACCGGCCAGCAAATTGAGCAGGGTGGATTTGCCAGCACCGCGCCGCCCCACCACGCCGATGATTTCACCCGGCGCCAGCGTAAACGAAACATGGTCCAGCGCCGGGCGACTCCCATAGCGTTTGGTGAGTTGAATGGCCTGTAGGAGGGGCGCAGACGAGGCCATAAGCATTAATGATGGGCGCGGGCCGCCCGAGGCAATGGCTTATTGGACTTTGGCAAGTCTCTGGATTCGAGGCTTTAGCCAGGGAATATCAAACCGGCTAAAGCCTCGAATCCCGCAGAAAACTCAATCGTTGCCAGACTCCAATAACTTATTTCCCACGACTCCGGGTAGTCACGTCAAAGACCACCGCCGCCACCAGCACTGCGCCGCGCACGATGTATTGATAGGAGATGTCAATGCCCAGCAAGTTCATGCCGCTGGTGAGCGACGTCATCACCAGCGCGCCGATGATGGAGCCGATGACGTTGCCCACCCCGCCCGCCGCCGACACCCCGCCCACATACGCCGCCGCAATCGCATCCAATTCAAACAGGGTGCCGGCCGTCGTGGTCGCCGATTGCAAGCGGGAGGTGAACAAAATCCCGGAGAGCGCCGAGAGCAGGCCCATCGAGCCAAACACCACATAGGTCAGGCGTTTGACGCTGATGCCACTTAACTCCGCCGCTTCCGGGTTGCCGCCAATAGCGTAAATGTGCCGGCCCAGCACGGTGTTGGTCGTCACAAAGTGATAAACCGCCATCACGATTAACACCACCACCACCGTCCACGACAAGCCATTGTAGCCCGCCAGCACCCACGTCACCCCGCCGATGAGCGTCGACACAAACACCAACTTGAGGACAAAAATATCCAGCGGCAGGACTTCAAAGTTGTAAGCCTGTTTTTTGCGGCGGTCATTAATTTCGCTGATGACAAACAGGAGCATGGCCAACACACCCAACAGCAGGGTGAGTTTGTGGGTTTCGGGCAAAAAGCCGAGGTCGGGCAAATCGGGAATATAGCCATTGCCAATGGCGTTGAAGGCGTCATCCGGGATGATGATGGTGCCGGTGCCGGCCGTGGCCAATTGCAGCGCGCCCCGATAAATGAGCCAACCCGCCAGCGAGGCCACAAAGGAGGGGATTTTCAATTGCGCCACTGGAAAGGCCGTCATCACCCCCGCCAGCGCGCCCAGCCCCAGCGCCAGTGGGATGACGACCACCACCGGGAGTTTCCACATCACCAGCGCAATGGCCGTGACCGCGCCGAGAAAACCGGCCAAAAAGCCCACCGACAAATCCACGTGCCGGATGACGATCACGAGCGTCATGCCCACGGCCAGCACCGCAATGTAGCCGGTTTGATTCAGCAAATTGCTAATGTTCCGCGACGAAATAAAGACGCCGTCTTTGGTGGTGGCGGTAAAAATCACCATGATGACGAACAGCGCAATGTACATGCCGTATTCACGGATGTTCTGTCGCAAAACTTTTTGCAAGTTGGTGATGAACATTGCGAGTCTCCTCAATTGGTGGCCAGGCGCATGATTTTTTCCTGCGTCGCTTCGGCAATCGGTAGTTCACCGGCGATTTTGCCGGAGGCCACGATATACACCCGGTCGCTCATGCCCAGCACCTCGGGCAGTTCGGACGAAATCATGATGATGCTCAGGCCCTGCTGAACCAGCCGGTTCATAATCGTATAAATTTCATACTTCGCGCCGACATCAATGCCGCGCGTCGGCTCATCCAAAATCAGCACATCGGGGTTGACGAACAACCACTTGGCCAGACAAACTTTTTGCTGATTGCCGCCGCTTAAATTAGAGACGCGTTGTTCGACACTCGGCGTTTTGATATTGAGCGAGCCTTTATACTCATTGGCCACCTTGACCTCCGCGTTGCGGTCCACCACCCCGCGCGCGGCGATGGCCCGCAGATTGGCCAGGGTGATGTTTTGCTTCACGTCCTGAATCAGAATCAACCCATCGCCTTTGCGGTCTTCGGTGACATAGGCCAGGCCGCGGTCAATCGCCGCCTGGGGATGATTGAAACGCTGTTTCCGGCCTTTGACAAAAATTTCGCCATCGAGGTGATAGCCCTCCGGGTTGCCAAAGATGCTCAAGGCCAGCTCGGTGCGGCCCGACCCCATCAGGCCCGCCAAGCCAATAATTTCGCCTTTCTTTACATTGAAACTCACATCTTTGAGAATGGCCCGCCCCAGCGCCGGGTCATAGGCATTCCAGCCGCGCACTTCCAGCATCACCTCGCCGGTGGGCCGGTGTTCGCGGGCCGGATAAATGTTGTCAATCTCGCGCCCGACCATGTGTTTGATCAGCGTAATTTCTGACAGCGCGGCTTGGGCCAGCGTGCCAATGGTCTGGCCATCCCGCAGAACCGTGACCGAGTCGGCAATCTCAATGACTTCTTTCAGCTTGTGGGAAATGAGGATACTGGTGACGCCGTGCGCCTTGAGGTCGCGCAGGAGCGCCAACAGGTTTTCGCTATCGTCTTCGTTCAAGGCCGCCGTTGGCTCGTCGAGGATCAGCAACTTAACATCCCGGCTCAGGGCTTTGGCAATTTCCACCAGTTGTTGTTTGCCCACGCCCAAATCTTTCACTTTAGCGGCGGGGTTGACGTTGAGCCGGACCTTCTTGAGCATTTCGCCCGCGCGCTTAACCGTTTCGTTCCAATTCACCGCCAGGCCGCTGGTAATTTCATGGCCCAAAAAGATGTTTTCGTAAACGGTCATTTCGGGGATGAGGGCCAATTCCTGGTAGATGATGGCGATGCCCGCTTTTTCGCTGTCGCTAATGCCGCGAAACTTCTGCGCCTGGCCGCCCAACAGGATATCGCCGCTATACGCGCCGTATGGGTAAACGCCGCTCAACACTTTCATCAACGTGGACTTGCCCGCGCCATTCTCGCCCACCAGACAATGAATCTCGCCCTGGGCCACCCGAAAGCTGACGTTGTTCAACGCCTTCACGCCCGGAAATTCCTTGGTGATGTTTTGCATTTCGAGTATGGGGGTATTCATGGCGGCATCCAATTTCGGGAGGGATGCAAAAAAGTATACAGGAATAGCGATGAAACCAAAAATCGCTATTCCTGTATATCGAACCGTTATGGGTTACGGTAGACCGGTGAAGTCGCTGGCGTTGTAGTAGCCCGAGTCAATCAGTTCGGCTTTGACGTTGGCGTTGTCCACCGTCACCACCGGCGATTGAATCGCAGGCACGTCCACCGCGCCGTTGTTGTATGAGCCTTTGGACGCCGGCACATTGCCCTCGAGCAGAGCCACCGCCGCGGCAATCGCATCGCCCACGAGGGTGCGGACATCCTTGAAGACGGTCATGGATTGCTTGCCGTCAATGATGTACTGCACCGAGGCCTTCTCGGTATCTTGCCCGGTCACGAGGAAACTGGTCACATCCTTGTCCGCGCCAAACGCATCGGCAATCGCGCGGGCGGTGCCATCGTTCGGGGCCAGGATAAAGACATTGCCTTTGTCCGCCGCGCCCGCCACCGTCAGGTTGGCTTCGGCCAGATTCTTGGCGGTGTTGAAGTCCCAGTTGGTGGTGATCTGGCCGAGGATCTTGGCCTGCTCGTCACGGGTCAGCGTGGCCTGGCCGGAGAGCGCTACCGCTTCGCTGGAGTTCTTGATGACAAACATGCCATCGGCGATCTTCGGTTGGAGCACGCCCCACGCGCCCTCAAAGAAAACGAAGGCGTTGTTGTCCGAGGCCGCGCCCGCATACAGGTAGAGCGGGTTGCCTGCGCCGCTGGCGTTGTCCACCAGGTACTGCGCTTGTTGCGCGCCGACAGCGATGCTGTCAAAGGTCACATAGTAATCCACCGCGTCGGTCTCGCGGATGAGGCGGTCATACGAAATCACTTTCACGCCCGCCGCCCGCGCGGCTTCGGCCGCCGCCGCCGCCGCCGTGCCATCTTGCGGGGTGATGATGATGACCTTCACCCCTTTGGTGATCAGGGCTTCCACATTTTCTTTTTCTTTAGCCGAGGAGCCCTGGCTAAACAGGATTTCAACATCGTAACCGGCGGCCACGAGGGCCTCGCGGAAACGCGCCTCATCCTGAATCCAGCGTGGTTCATCTTTGGTGGGTAGAACAATGCCCACCGCGAGTTTGGTTTGAGGCGCCTGGGTAGGTTGCGGGGCCTGGGTGGCCGGCGTGGTGCAGGCCGCTAACACGAGCGCCGATACGGTCAGCAAGGCCAGCCGGCGAAACATCGTCTTCTTCAACATAGATCCTTCCTTGTGTATAGCGTGAGGGAGAAACATTACGATTTCAGAGGCCGAGCGATTTGGCAAACTCGATGCAGAGTCACCTCCTTTGATTCAAATTGTGTGGTTAGAGAGATAAAATCTATCCCACATCATAGTAAAAACGCCTCAGCGATACAATAGGCTACCCCCCGATTTACCCCTGACCAGCCCCTAAAGTGGTTAGGGGATTTCCCCCAAAGCCCCAATCCGTAGCATAATAGCCACATGTCAATTCGGATTCTGTTAGCCGACGATCATGAGGTCGTGCGCGCGGGCTTACGCAATGCGCTGATGGGCTTGCCCAATGTGGAAATGGTGGGAGAGGTCGGAGATGGCCGGGCTCTGGCCGAGGCCCTGGCCCAATTGACGCCCGATTTGTTGGTGGTGGATGTGGCCATGCCCGATTTCGATCCGGTGAGCGTGATCCGGCAGATTAAGGGTCAATACCCTGCCCTACGTATTCTCGTCGTGAGCGCCTATGCCGACGAAGGCTATGTCACCGGCCTGCTGGGCGCGGGGGTGGATGGTTATCATCTCAAAGACCAATCGCTGGCCGATTTGCAGTTGGCGGCGCAACGCGTGCTGAAAGGGGAACGCTGGATTTCAGGCCCGCTGGTGGATCGGTTGGTGCATCGGCAAGCCGCGTCTCGCCTCGCGCCGACCCTGACCCGTCGCCAACGCGAACTGCTCCGCCTGCTGACCCAGGGATACGACAACCGCAAACTGGCGCTGATCATGGATTTGAGCATCAAAACTGTGGAGAACCACCTCACCACGTTATATCGCGCCCTCAACGTGGAGAGCCGCCTGGCCGCCACCACCTTTGTCAACCAGCATCCAGAAGTGTTGGCCTCCGCCGGACAAGATACGACCGAGCCAGAACCCAAACCGGAGGGCACGGTGATTGTGCTGGTGGTGGATGACAATGCCCGTTATCGCCAGCAGTTGGCGCGCCTGATCGGCAAGACCTTTCCGGGGGTCATGATTTACGAGGCCGAAGACATGGCCGAGACCCTGCGCCTGGCCGAGCGCGTCCACCCGCATTTGGCGTTGATGGATGTGATCTTGCGGGATGAGGATGGGATTCAGTGCGCGCGGCGACTCAAGGCGCTCTCGCCCGCGACCCGGGTGGTATTGATCAGCGCCTACCCGGACCGCGAATTTCGGCGGCTGGGCCTGAGCGCGGGCGCGGTCGCGTTTCTGGACAAGAAAGATATTGACATGGCCACCGTGCGGCAGGTGGTGGAGGATACGTTGGGGTCGTTGGCGAAATAGAGACGTTCCGGTGGAACGTCTCTATAGTCATCCAGATAAATTTTTTCCGTGCCAGACCTTTAGGGTCTCGAAGACCCTAAAGGTCCCTCGGTCTAAAGCCTCGATTCCGAGTTCATTTTTTCCAACTAGACCCAATACCTTTTGGATAAGGCCAGCGGAGGCGGCCGCTGGCGCGACGCCGCCGGGTGCTTCGCGAGGAGCCCGGCCCGCTAATCAAAAGGTATTGCAACTAGACCGAGTCCTACCCGGGCAACGCGTGGTCTTTGTATTGAACGCGTAATACTTTCTTGTCGAACTTGCCCACCGAAGTCTTCGGCACCGCCTCGATAAAGACAATGTCATCCGGCAGATACATCTTGTCGAAGCGCGCGCGCAGGTGTTCGTAGATGTCGTCTTTGGTGAGCGAGTCCTTGAAGTCGGGCTTGGGGACCACACAGGCCAGCGGGCGTTCCTGCCACTTGGGGTGCGGCACGGCAATCACAGCGGCCTCCAAGACTTTGGGGTGGGCCATGATGGCGTTCTCAATATCCTGAGATGAAATCCATTCGCCGCCGCTCTTCACCAAATCTTTGGTGCGGTCCACAATTTGCACAAAGCCTTCGGGGTCAATCGTCACCACGTCGCCGGTGCGGAACCAGCCGTCCATAAACGAGTCGGCCGAGCGGTCATCGTTGTAGTAACTGCTGATAATCCACGGGCCGCGCACCTGCAGTTCGCCAAAGGCCTTGCCATCCCAGGCCACTGCTTGGCCATCCTCGCCCACCGCGCGAATCTCCACGCCCGGCACGCTGGTGCCTTGCTTGGCGCGGATGCTAAAACGCTCGGCCTCCGGCAAATCCAATTGATAACTCTTGGGGCGGCTGACCGTGCCCAACGGACTCATCTCGGTCATGCCCCAGGCGTGCATCACGGTCAGGCCATGTTTCTTTTCAAAGGCTTCAATCATGGATTGTGGCGCGGCCGAGCCGCCCACAATCATCCCGCGCAGACTGCTCAGGTCATAGCGTTCTTTTTCCAACAAGGCCAGCAGGCCCAGCCACAGGGTCGGCACACCGGCGGTGAGCGTCACCTTCTCGGCTTGAATCAACTCGGCCAAATCGCGCGGTTGCAAATGCGGGCCGGGGAAGGCCAGCTGAGTGCCCAGCATGGTGCAGGCAAACGGCGTGCCCCAGGCCAACACGTGAAACATCGGCACAACGGGCATAAATATATCGCGCTCGGAGAGGCCAAACGAATCGGCCATACTCAGGCCGAGGCTGTGCAGATAAATGGAGCGATGCGAGTACACCACGCCTTTGGGGTGTCCGGTGGTGCCGGAGGTGTAGCACATCGCCGCCGCATCGTTTTCATCCAGATTGGGCCAGGGGTAATCGGGGCTGGCCGTCATCAAGTCTTCGTAGGCGTGGACGGGGCTGAGGGTGGTGCCTTCCGGCACTTTGTCGCCCATGACGATGTAGTGCTTGATGGTCTTAAGATGTGGGGCGAGTTTTTCGACGCCGGGCAGGAGGCTGGGATCCACAAACAGCACTTGGTCTTCGGCATGGTTGACGATGTAGGCCAACTGGTCGCCGGGCAAACGCAAGTTGAGCGGATGCAAGACCGCGCCCATGCACGGCGCCGCCCAATAGATTTCCAGGTGGCGGGCATTGTTCCAGGCAAAGGTCGCCACCCGGTCGCCGCGCCGCACCCCCAGTTTCTCCAGCGCATTGGCCAGTCGCCCCACCCGCTCGGCCATCGAGCCATAGGTGTGGCGCTCCAGGCCCGGCCCGGCTTTGGTGACGATTTCTTTTTTGGCAAACAACCGTTGGGCGCGCTCCAGCATCGGGCGCAAGGTAAGGGGATAGTCCATCATTTGTCCGCGCATGGGAACCTCCAGAGGGAAAAAAAAGAGAAAGAGGGTAGATGGGAATTATAAACGCGGAGAGGCGAAAGGCCAAACTGGATAGGACCTACGCAGTTGGTAAGCGTGGGAGGCGCGAAGCGTGCAAGCCCGATCTCATCGCGGTTACACGCTTCGCGGCTCTCACGCTGAACGGAAGTCTCAGCGTGCGGCCAAAAATCCCGAATGCGCCCTCAGTGATTCTCCGGCAGGGTAAAGTAAAACGTCGCGCCTTTACCCGTCTCGGCCTCGGCCCAGCTACGCCCGCCGTGCTTCTGCACAATGCGTTGCACAATGGCCAGGCCGACCCCGGCGCCTTCAAATTCATTTTC
>Ga0247727_10009945_pt1 | contig 17008 bp, 32 predicted proteins | sample WisWelCaveWW1625_FD_202498 | JGI IMG/M metagenome (GOLD analysis project Ga0247727, IMG submission 202498) | Biofilm microbial communities from Wishing Well Cave, Virginia, United States - WW16-25 | ecosystem: Environmental > Aquatic > Deep subsurface > Groundwater > Cave microbial mat | place...
CATGTTCCCATTCCCCGTTTGCTCTTATTATCCAGTCGATCCAACCGCAAAAAAGTACAGGCCGTAACCCGCATTGCCGCGGTAGTCCACACCGTACATGAATTCATCGGTGGTGAAGACGTGCGAATCATTCGGGTCCGTCACCATTGCCATACGAGGCTCAGTCTCTTTCTGGTAGATGAACGGCTTGAGCGGGAATCCAATGTCGGACAACATCCAGTGAGTGTTCGTCCCCAATTCATCAACTACCAACAGACTCGCCGCGCCTTTCCAGATGTTAGTGCCGCTGGCCGTGCCGGCCGAATTGATGATGATCTCCGCATTGAGTAGTTCTCGCGCGGCTTTCTCACCAGCCGGGCCGACCACCAGGAGGAACCGGCCCGATCCAACGATCGGCTCACCGTTACCTCCCTTCTGTTGACGAAGCTGCTTGATGGCAGCCTCAAAGTTGGCAGCCGTGACGCCGCCGGTCAGCAGGTTGTCATTCACGTCCGGGCCGATCGGATGGTCATTTGCGAAGAACGCCTTGCCGTCCCAGATCAGATCGGTGTGACCGTTCACGATCAGGTCACCGATCAGGCGATCACCGTGTTTGCGGCCGCGGAATCCCAGGTCCTGAATACGCGGGTTGTACAAGCCGAGAACGTCGCGCTCAATGTCCTCGCGCTTGACCTTGATCGACGCTTCCCACTTCTTGTTGGTCAGCGTGTAATCAAAGCCGGTCAGATCCTTCAGACCGCGCTCACCCAACCACTCACGCAGTTGGGGCACGTCATTGAGCCACTGGTAGGTCTCCTTCGCCCCCTTGCTCGGCGATAACATCGCAAGCTGCGGATGCCAGACAGGCGCATCCTGGTAGCTCCGGGTGAACAGCGCATTGAAATTGTCCCGCACAGCAATTAGGGTTGATGCATTAACAGCAGCCATTTTTCATTCACCTTTCCTACTGCGGGATCACCAACGCACGCCACACGCCGGAGGCCAAGTCAACCGTGGCGCCCCCTTCATTCTGGATGCGGACCTCAACCGTGTCAGCTGCCTGAACGTAGCCGGTGACGGTAATATCTTGAAGGTCGTAGGGGGCAGAGATGAGTACATGGTCACCCAGTTTCGCGCCGGTGACGGTGATTACCATCGTCTCGCCGGCAGCATCTATGAGCGAGCCGGGGTTGAGCGTCGCCTGGCCCTTAAGATATCCGACAACCGCCTTCGCCGTTGAGATGAAGAGCCGGCCCTTTGTCGTAGACACGAAGTTCACCAGGACGCCGGCAACGATACCCTGCCCCGGATTCACATCGTCGAAGTTGTTGTCATCGACAACGTACATCACGTCACCGGTCATCGCCAGCGTGATCGACGTAGCCCCGAACTCGAAGATGGCCCCAGACCACACATCAACGTTTCTGTCCCCCGCAGCGCCGGGATCGTTGTCAACCTGCTTGTCCGCCACGCCGACGACTATCAACGCCGCCGTGTCCGACGCCGGGACGGCATTCCCGGCAGCATTCAGCGCCACCAACGAGCCGGAATAGATGACCGTCGTAGCCGCAACGGGAAACGATTGCAGCAGGCCGCCTCCCTGTCGGAGGGTTTGTCTGTCAGCCGTCAATGCAGCCATAAGCTCAACTCCTTCCTATGCAGCGACTTCCTGCAGGTATTTTTCCAGGTCCTCTTCCTGCTGGCCCATCTGCCGTGCAATCTCACGATGGCTGTCCGTGAGCTTCGATCCCTGCGACTGAGTGCCGCCAGATATCGCCATAGTCGAGAGGGGCACCAACTGCGGAGGGTTCAGCTTGAGAGCATTCAGGTACTCCGCACGGTCCGCTTCACTCAACCGGGTGGCCGCCTTGGCGCTGAGTTCCGCATGCGCCGGCGCAATCTGCGACTGGCCGTTGTTGAACCGCCAGGATAGAATGAGGGCCTTGGTCGTTTCCACAGCCGCCGCATTCTCGCGCTGGGCCTGGGCCTGGGCCTGTTGGTCCAGGAAGGTTTGATGCTTCACGCTCTGCGCGCTCAGCTCCGTCACCGATGTAGTGAGCGGCGCCAGGAGCTCAATCACTACCGGCTTCACCAACCCTGGCAGTTCTGCCCGCAAAACAGTCTGCAATTCTTCAATGGTCATATCAACGACCTCCTTCAGTGTCTTCTTCGGCACATCCACCAAACTCAACAGGAAGCGGCCCTGCTTGGTGTTGGCCGACAGCTCGAGCGCCGGCTGACCGGCAAGGAATGGCTGATTGGTCAATGCAGCAGAAACGATCACCTTGTCGAATCGGATCTTGGTGAGTGGGTGAACCCAATGCTCATAAAGAGTGGGAGACAAATACTGATACCGTTTGTTCGACACCAGCTCAATGCCGAGGTCAGTCCATTCAATCTCCCAATACATGCCCTCAGCCCGGACTTCCATCGACCGAACCCAACCAGGTGCCCCCTCCTCGTTGGCATTATGCTCGATGTCCAGAGGGATTTGGGGATTGCCTGCATCATCCGCCAGCCCGCGAACATTCGCATCAAAGTTGGCCTTGTATTCATCCAGGACCGGCGTCGTGAGGTCCAGGTCATCAATTTCATAGTAGGTCCACTTGCCGGCAGGGATCACCAAATGAGTGGTTCGATCACCCGCTTTGGCAGCAGCAAGTTTGATCGCCTTAAGCAACATCAACCGAGCCGCTTGACGCTGAAGCATGATTTGGAAGTCTATCAGGCTGGAAGTGGGCTTACAATGGGGAAACACAAAACATGAAAGATTCAGGGGGCCGGCCTTTTTTGCAGCAACCTCTGCTTCATGGATGCCAACCATCCGTCATCAGACCTATGATCTCATCAATATCCGAAAGCCGAACGCGAACCGCTCGGACATTTATCACCACAATCGGGAGCTGTCCGGTGTGACCGTAGAGCAGAGAACGCGGATGGTTTTCACCGGTCCGCTCATTGATAATACGCATCGCCTCCGACAGGCTCACCAACTCATCGGGATTTGCCGATACCGTTAACCGCTTTCCACTTGCGCGAACCGCGCACACGCTTCCCCCCCTTTGCATGTTTACCACGCCGGCTCTCCCCACCGCGAACGAGCCACCATGCCCGGAGTGGCGTGATCCCTTTATCCGGCTCTGACGGCGTAATCTTGTCCGGCTCTGACTCATTTTTCATAGGGTTCGCCTCTGGATTTCGGTCCCTTCGATTTTCGCCTCACGCATGGCAGCCGTATCCAGCTCACCGAACATCTGCGACAGTTGCTCATACGCGCCAGCCGCGCCATCGACTTGATCATCGTGGGCGCCGTGAGGAAAGCCCTCAAGTTCATCGAGGAAGTCCTCGTTCCAGCGCCCGGAGCGCAGCCAGACATTACCAGCCTGGGCATAGGAACTCAATGGCTCCGCACGAACATCCTTCGGTCCGGTTGGACGTTTGGCCAGCACCCGATAGCCTATCAGTTTTCGGATGTATTGGTCAACCAGGTACACCCCCGATGATCCGGGCTCCTGTTCAATGCAGACCGTCGTGTTTCGGCCATCCAGCGCAGCCGTCTGGATCACCAACGCCTCTACCTCACCCGGAGTACCACGCATCCGTTTGACATCGAGGATGCAGACTCTGTTGTCGGCAGCACGACCCATCAGAACACCGGCCGTCCAGTCCCCCTTGCGGCTGCCGCCGAGATCCCAAAATCTTACCAGTGCCAACCCGATGGGTATCTCATCCGAGATCGTGAACCACTGGCGTTGAAACATACCACCCTCACGGTGGCGCGGGCGCTGCTGGTAGAGTGCCGCCCACCAATACGCCCGGATGGACAGCTCAATCTCAGACAGCGCAGCCTCATCATACCGCTCCGGCCAAAGGGCCTGACCATCAGGCCGGCCGAGTTGGTCCGGAACCGGCTGGCCGGCAATGATCGAGGTTTCCGCAACCGCCGGCAACATGACGACATCCCACAGGGGAGCTTCCTGATCGAGGATCCGACCACTCAGATCATCCTCATGCCAGCGAGTCATGACCAGGATGAGCGAGCCTCCCGGCTCCAGCCGCGTGTAGGCTGTCGATCGGTACCACTCCCACACCTTTTCGCGATAGATGGGACTGTTAGCCTCCTCCTCATTCTTCACGGGGTCGTCAATGATCAGAATGTCAGCGCCCTTGCCGGTGATGGGACCACCGACGCCGGCAGTGGTCATGCCGCCCTCACGACCCAACAGATCCCATGCATGAGCCGCCGCAGAATCAGCCCGCAGCCGCACCCCGAATAGATCACCGTATTCCATCATCACGTCACGGGCCTTGCGACCCCAGGACAACGCGAAGTCCGCTGCATAGGTCGTGAGAAGCACGCGGCGATCAGGGAATCGCCCCAGGTACCACGCCGGGAAGTAATGGCTGACCATCGTCGATTTACCGTGTCGCGGCGGCATGAACAGCATCAACCGGCGAAGGCGCCCGGTCGCGATGTCCAGGAGCTTCCGGTTGATCAGGTCAATGTGAGGCGGCACCTGGAATCGGTCACCGGTGACGTGACGCGCCAGTGCGATTGGTGACTGTGTTATTCTGGCCGTGCTGCCCGTTTGGGTCAGTCGTTCGGCCAGCGTCCCCAACCAGGAGTGCTCTAAGGCGCTTCCCGATGGCCATACGCCGCTCGACCTCTGGTACCTCGGCTTCAATCGCATTGAACACTACTCCCAACATGAACACGGCTCGATCAGCCGTGATCGTTTGATGGTCTTCCATCAGCCGCCGCCGCTCAGATTCAACCAGGGCACAGCGCAAACGAATCTGGCGATTGATCTCCTCCCACGTCATGGCCGCAGCCGCACCGGAGTCAATCAGCAACCGCATACGATCCAGTATCCCGCGGGCAATACCCGGAGACTCAGCCGAGAGGAACTCGGTAAATAGAATCTTCAGACGCTGACAGATACGACCGGACTCCCCCGTCTCAATGCCGCTCAGGAGCTCCATCAGGCGAGCATCCACCAGGACAAGCTCCTCCTTCAGCTGCAGCAGCACCTCATCATCTTGCACGGACTGATAATGCTGCAGCAATCCGGACGGAATGAGGTGCTTGTATTTGGAGAATCCACCGTGTTTGAATTGCGGGAGGGCAGGACCGGCAGGAGTCAGGCCACCGTGAATACGACAGCGACCGTTGGACATGGCAGGCTGTGTGCAAGTGCGACCTGGTTTCTTGCGCAGGCGCGCACCGCACAGCGTAGCATGAGGCAATGGCATACAGGTTCCGGTATCAACTTAGGGGTTATCGACGGAGCTCCCTCAGTACCCGGACGACCAAAACCGAACCTACGACGATCACAATCAGAACAAGCACATCAATCACGTTGGTCATTTGTCTCTCCAGGTGCAGGCTCCCATCCGGGGTTGAATTGTGCGTGCTCATCCGTGGCCCGAGCCGGCATACCACGGACGTCATACAACCGATCGATCTCTTCATCTTCCATCCCCAGGCGACGCTCAATCTCCTGGTCCGTCAAGTGGTGATCATTCTTCAGGGTCTGAACGATGTCGGCCATTTTCAGGACCGCATGAGTACCCCGGGCCCGATTGTGACGAATGGTAGACATGATCTGATCCGCCTTCCTGCGATTCAGGAAGACCACAGGCACATAACCACCAGTCAGGTCCATCAATTCCTTGCGCTCCGATACCAGCCACCGGTGATATCCATCAACGATCTCCAGGACCGCGCCCGCAGGCCGAACAACAATGGGTTGAGTCCAGCCGTCTTCGAGAATGGACCGAAAGAGAAGATCGAGCTCATTGACCGCAACGTGATTCGGGTTGTAATCATTCGCCCGAAGGTGCCGTCGATGTATCCACCGAATACTGTCCACCGGTTGATCAAAGTGCTGCGTATCCGACTCATCCCACGGCGGCCGGCGTTTATGAGTAGCGGGTTTGCGTGCTATGTTGCTCAATCTCCCTGAATCGCGCAGTGTCCCAGGTCGGTTTCTTGCGACGTTTCAGATCGGCGCGGCAGGCCAACATGGCCATAAACTTCCAGCAAATACCGGAGATTGCATGGGGCTTCTCATCCGGTATGGGATCACTACTTTTCTTCTGGTGGCCAAGCACTTCCCGCTTGATTCTGTGAGCAATCAGGGGCTGGATGTTGGAAGGATGCTGCAGAATATATGGCTCAACGCTCGCCTGCCAAGTATCTGACAGCTTTACCAGATCACCATACCCGTACACTGGAGTGTTGGCATACCGAGCTGCCGTCGCCGCTCCCGGCACGCGACGACTCATCCTGTCCCATAGCTCAGGCCAGCAGCAACGGAACATCCATAAACCGCGCATCGGCTCCTCGCCGTAGGGAGGTGCCACCCGCTGATTGTGAGGGGTGATGCCGGCCTTGTCCATCGCATCATAGGCCCGATTGTAATCCCATCCCTGTTTCGCCGGCGCCAACCAAACGTCAGCCGTCGCCCAATCATAGATCGGTTTCACCCGAGCAACGTAGCCATTTGATTCCCAGGAAATCCAGTTGTCGCTCAAACACATCGAAACCGAGCGATAGCGTGACAGGCTCTCAGCCGCTCGAAGACCCAGGATAAGGGCTGCGCTGCCCCTGGCTGGATGAAAGATCAGCGGGTTAGTGTCCGGTACCTTGTGACGATTGAAGCCGTCCAGGACCGTCAGGACGGCAGAGTGATCAGGCAGGGACCGACACCACAGCGCCGGACAGGCCGGATCCCAGGGATACCACCAGGGAGATCGACGGCTGCAGCCATTACGGTGCTTCACCGGCAGGCAGTACCACTCCATAGACACATCCGGATTCTCAGCCACCCGCACCATGTACTCGACCGTCTCAGGGGGAATCGCCTCCTCATCCCAAAACACCACACGCACGGGCGTTTGTCGGAGCTCCCGGGCAACCTGGACAGTCAGGTTCAAAACCACCGTGCTGTCCTTGCCACCAGAGAAGCTCACGGCTACCTGATCAAACCGAGCAAACGTCTGCCGGATTCGATCAAGCGCCAGATCGAGGACGTCCCGATCCAGCGTCCGCTTAGTGTGAATTATCATAGACCAGCTTCATTCGATCCGTTGCGCCGATGTGCTTGTGAGGGTGACCGAATGCAAGGAAGGTGAGAGGGGATGCCTGAAGGGTCTTCACACCGTGAGCATACTCACCCGGAATGAAGACCAGGTCGCCGGTGTTCATCATTTGGTCAGTGCCATCCACGTGTAGGATGCCCGGACCCTCAAGAACGTACAGGATATGATCACCGGGGTGCATGTGCAGGGGGAATTGCGATCCGGCATCCATGGCTACCAGGTCACAGCCGATTGCATACCCCTCAGCCGTCACGGCCTCAACTCCGACGCGGCCGCGGATACCTGGCAGGACGTGATCGTTCTCATCACGCAGAGACACCCACTCACCACCCTCCAAAATGTTGCGAATGTGATCCTCCGCAATGAATTCCCGCACGTGCTGGAATAGGTCAGTGTTCGGCATTGCTACGCTCCACCAGTGTGATCAATGCATCCGCCTTCGTGGTCAGGCCGTGCTCACGCTGCAACCGATTGAGACACTCAAACAATCTGTCACGGTCATCCGGCATCATCATGAACAGGAGTTTACCATATCCGGCCGGTAGCGCCGCAGACGTCGGTTCATCATCACCAGTGCCGGCTGTGTCATCGGCCTCGGCCTCGAAGCGATCGAGGAACGACGTATCCGTGCTGGTGAGACGTTGCCAGTCCTCATCCGTCCAGCCAGGAGGCCAGTCCCCCTGTCGGTCCGTCAGGTACTCACGTAGGAAGTCATCTCGCCACTCGGCGAGCTCCTGCGTCCGACCAAGGCCGAGCATGAATGATGCCTCATCAGCCTCATCCCAATCAACTACAATGACCGGGATCTTCTCGTCCAGCCCATCCAAGACGATCTGCCGGCGCAGATGGCCGTCAATCAGTCGCTGAGTCCGGGCATTCCAGATAGCAGGAACCACCCACCCGAACCGCTCAAGCATTCGGGTAACCGCCAGACGTTGACGGTCATCATGCCGGCGTGGATTCAAAGGGTGAGGTTGTAGCGTTTTGGGGTCAAGGTAGGACAACTTGAGTTTCATGTCGATTGACCAAATACGTCAACGCTGCGGCCGGATCCGGAAGCAATCGGTCTTCCTGGACCACCTTCAACCGCTTGACGATCACTGTCCGCGCTGACGTCGAGAGGACGAAAAACACCCGCACTGTTGCAGGGTCAGACACGCAAGTCTCCTCAGAAACTGGCGCCGATCGCTGAAGACGTTGCAAATCCTCATCCGTCCAGCCAGGAGGAGGAGTTTGGCAGGTGGCCAATAGAGTAACAAGGAAATCATCTCGCCACTCGGCGAGCTCCTGCGTACGCCCAAGGCCGAACATGAAGTCGCGTTCCTGCTCCTCAGTCCACGACACAATCACCACGGGCACCGGCCCCTCAATGTCCAGCCCATCCAAGACGATCTGCCGGCGCAAGTGACCGTCAATGAGGTGATGGGTCTGCTTATTCCAGATGGCCGGAACTACCCACCCGAATTTCTGCAACATGGCCGTGACAGCCGTGCGCTGACGATCCGGATGACTGCGAGGATTCAACGGATGGGGATTAAGGGTGCGTGGGTCCAGATAACGAATCCGCAGGCGTTGGCGCATCGCTTTAGGCTCTCGTTTTCCGCACCTCACGCGACCTCGCGCACCAGGTAGATGATGCAGTAAGGCACCTGCTCACCATCCGCCCAACACTCCACCACGAAAGAGCGGAACCTGTCGGCCACAAGGTCGAGTTGGTCACGGCGCAGGTATTGTTGGGAGTTATCGTTCATGTCGATGCACCAATCGCCTGATTTACCCCGGCGACTCTGGCTCGAGGGGGTACTGTTCCCATCGCTCGCCGTCGAGGTCTGGGTTCATTTCGCTGCGGTAGCCATTGCCCTGTTTGTGGAAGAACGCGACTCCAGCAGCCACGCACACATCGCGGATGTCGCGCACCCATTGAATGTCCATCGGGCGCCACTTTCCTTTTGGATCCGTCTCGCCGCCGGTGATGATCCAGTGAAGGCGGTCAATCCAGGGCTTCAAGTCCACCGGGCCGAGCAGAGGTTCAACGGAAACAAAGCGAATGTGCGCGGGAACCTGCACCAGGTCGTTCAGGCGCGTTGTCCAGCGGTGGTTCTCGACGCTGACGCCCATCCAGATGTTGGGCGTCCAGTTGATCTTCGGAGCGAGCTCCAGCATGCGGGCGCTGCGCTTGGTCAGGATTTGAAACAGGTGCCCCTTGCCCAATTCGTGACACTTGTTCATCACGTCGAACACTTTTAGGATGTTCTCGTCGGGCACTTGCTCGAAGAACAGATCGGTCATCGAGTTGACGAAAATTCTGGCGGGCTGTTTGAGCTTCAAAGGATCGTTGAGTTTGTGCCAGCGGTAGGTCAGGTCGAATCCGTTTGGGAAGCCTTTGGTGCCTCGCTTATTCTCGGCGAGAGTCATGGCATAGCATCGGGCGCAGCCGGGGCTAACCTGGACGCAACCGCTCCAGACGTTCCAGGACAGATTGGTCCATCTGATCTTCGTTTTGGTGAGCGCCATTTTAAGTCTCCCGATGTCAGGGTCTCACGCGGAGCCTTAAGAAGACCGATGCTGCGCGCTTGCCAGGAAGACGCACTCCAGGCGGACGTTTGTCAGGTAAGAGTGGTGCTGCTTGACGAGTTCGCGTGCGATCGTTTCAACGGCAGGCGCTTCTGTGTAGCTTATTCGCATTGTTCATCCCTCTCTGATTTACCGCGGCACACACCGCACGTGCTTCATCTCGGCTTCCTTCACCTCGTCCGCGGTCAGGACGCGGGCGACCTCGCTTTTCCACCAGAAAGTCGCCTCGCCGGTTGCGGGGTAGGGGGTTCGCCGCATCATGCACTGGCATAAGAGCGTCCCGGAAAACGTCGTGGAGATACCTGCCCACGCCGTGGCGATCGAGCTCACCCGGAGCAGTGAGTCCTCGACTCAATACCGGATTGTACACTCTGCGTCCGGCTTGCGGGCCAGCACGTCTCCAACCTTGATCTTCATGCCCGTCATTGGTGCATGACCGCCTCTCCATTGGTGATATTGAAATGCGACCTACACCCTCCAGTAAACTGAATCGAGGGCGTAAGCGTCGGTCCGGGTTCGTATTCCCACGTTTGCCGGTTGCGGGGCTGGTCTTTGGGAACGACAGGCGTATAGCATTCAGCCCCACAGCCACACGGACAAAGGAAGTCAACGGCTACCACTGAACCATCCTCCTCCTCCATCAACCAGAAGTCGCCTGGCTTGAGGTCGCTGGGGTCCGGTGCCGCGCCGAATCTGACACGTGTTTCAGTGTATTTCACGGACTTGTCCTCCTGAACGTCAGCACCCACACGAACGGGTTACTGTCCCACGGCCATCCGCGCTTCGCATTGATGGAATCCCACAGATTCATAAACGCTACCCGATGCGGCCTGTCAAATCCGCCGAACTCATCATCGGGCGCGTCCACGCCTTCGGCTATAGCGTCTGCCTCCGTGATATCCTGCAACATCTCCGCTCTGACATCGGTGATCTCCAGCCATATTCGTGCCGCCCACTTGGGCATGAAGCGGGGCAAGCGAAAGCGGTCGCCGCAACCACCGGTTGTGTTGGCGGTGCCGTATCGTTCAGCAAGGGTGGCCCGGTCTTTCTCCGGTGGAGTAGCCCATTGGGTTTTGCCATCGGTCTTGTACTCTATCCGCCACGCCATGGGCACTTCGCATCCGCCGATCATGGCAAAGTCATGGTCTACGGGACGCCAGATCTCTTTCACGTACAGCCGATCCCCCGGCCGACCGTAGGGACAGCGATAGCCGTAAATTCCGACACTCGTGGGGTGTGAGGCCGAGCAGTACAGCCCCCACTCGTCGGGTGTGTGGGTTGGCCCCAGAGTCGGGCAACGCCTAAACTCCACAGGAGTGGCCGGATCACGGAGAATGCTGAGATCGGGCTGTGGCTTTATCACCCGCCGCGTCTGACATTTGCGGCCGGCGAGAATGGAGCGGACCGAGTTGGTCGAGAAGATGGTGCCGTGCTCACGCCATTTAGACGCCACAGTAGCCCTCGCACTCGTTATTGAACATATTCTGCTTTCACTCCTTTTGGTCTGGGCCCATGCCTTTTCGGTGACTGCGTGCGCCATCACCAGACTATCAAACATGATTCTCGACTCCTCGGCCGAACGGTTTTCTACTCATTTCGCACAGCCATCGTGCTGTTTCTCGGCTTCCTTCACCTCGTCCGCGGTCAGGACGCGGGCGACCTCGCTTTCCCACCAGAAAGTATCCTCGCATGTTGCGAGGTAATTCAACATGCACTGACATAAGAGCGACCCAGAAAGCCTCAGGGGGTCTTTGTCCCGATCATCTATCGAGCTCACCCGGAGCAGTGCGGCCTCGACTCAATACCGGACCGAACACTCGTTGTCCGGTTTGCGGGCCAGCACGTCTCCGACCTTGATCTTCATGCCCGTTTCGGCCCCTTTCACGGTATCACCTTTCACGGTATCACCTTATAGCACTCAAAGTGCATGCCGTCCTTGTACCGCTTGGTCCACCAACCACCCCAAGCAAAACCGTGGCGCTCAAAGATTGCCACCAGCGGTCTAACCGTCCCGTGGTCCTTCCAGGCCGCCGGCGTGGCACCGTACCCGTTCCATCGGGCATTGATATCAAATGCAATCCCCCAGGCATGCGAGCTAAGACTACGTTTCGGGTCCCAGCCCTTGTGCCGCGGAACGTAGGATCCATCCCACGTCAAGACCAGCCCCATCAGGTCAGCGGCAACGACGTCACGCCAAGCCCGCTCCGTCTGTCGGATGATCTTGTGATGGACATTGATCAGCCCGCCAGGCTGAACATGATGCAGGGCCGGAACAAAAATTCGGCGAATGTTGGCAGACACCCAGGGAGTCGAAGGAATCACCATGCCGTGCCGGTGAGGATGTTCCCTGAATGCAATCTTCCCGAACAACGCAACCAGCGACGATGCACTTAACGGCTCCGGATGTTGCTGATCGCTCATGCCATCTCAACTCCAACTTCAAATGTCATGTCCGCATAGCGGACGACACCCACACGGATGCCTCCTTCCTTGAATACATTGCGGACCAGGACCAGGACATCAAAGACGGCATCGGCCGACTCGAAGACCCCACCTGGACCGGACTTGGCTCGACCCTTTCGGGTCAAGGTCACTTTCATCCGCGTACCTCGATAGCTCAACACGAATGATGCAGCACCATCACGGATTGCCACGGCCAGAAACTTCGCCACCTTAGCCAACATATTGAACGACTTGAACATCACGAATCCCCTCCTTTTAAGGGAAGTAGGACAGCTGAGTTGCGCTCAAGAGAAGACTCGGTGAATTGATACCGTAGTGCTTTTAGGTTCCACCTGCTTCGGCACCCATCGTAGTGGCCGTCGAAGTGGGCAATGGTTACATGCTGAATGCAGATTGGGCATACACGGGTAATGGCCGGGTCGCGGTGGACGATGGCGCCGTAGTAGTACAGGTCCAAGACGAACTGGTCAACAAGGCTTCTCGGCATTATTCGGCTCCTTCAGGCACTCGTTGCTCAAACCTCGCCCGTGCGTTTTTAACTGCAATCTGAACATCAGCGCGCACTCCTCGCACCCACAGAGTGTTTATGAGTTCGTACCCTCGACGGTGCAGCAAAGAAAGCAACCAGTCCTGCGGACTGCTCACGGTGACGTGGGGGAAATGCCGTTCAGCATTCTCCAGTATGCGGTTTGCTTCTGCAAGCACATCGTGCCTGCGTTCCGGGATGACATCGACGCTCTCGCCGCACCCGGCGGCGAGATTCGCGAGTATTCATAAACAACCGACCCATAGAGTGCCACACCAGACCTCGACGGACTGCCTCATGCCCAGTGTAGAACGAGGCACGTCAATCAACACTTCGATGTCACTCCGTTGCACCTCCGTCACGGTATCACCTCGAATCTCTCAATCTCAACTCGCGTGTGAGGCGCCTCATCTTGCGCAGCATACTGCTTGACCGCCGTGACACTGACCACTTGGGAATCATCACGATACCCAATGCCGTTCAGCGCATCTGACACCGCCTTGATCAGATTATCAAGGTCTGGCCGTGCCGTCCTGTAAGTCGCAGGCCGCGGCTTGGCTTTCCGTGGAGATTTGCACGGCCAGAAAAACCACAGGCGTAGAGTGACCGGGCCATTGGCAATAAAGTCAATGCGACTGGACTGGGCAGCCAACCGGACCAGATTCTCATACCGCGCAGTTTCTTTCGGCGTGTACGTGTGACCCGAACGAGTCATGCGTGGACGCCCTTTCGCCTTAGGCACACCCGGAACATCAAAAAAGCAATACATTATCTCTCCTCCGATCAAAAGCGCCCCCCTTCCCGACCATCTCAATGGGAAGGGGGGCTGGTGCAGCCTTACGCTTCAACTGTTTGCCGAAGGCCTCGAGCCAGAGCATCCAATAACTGAATGTCCAGGTCCGACGGCTTGCGACGATTCAGGAGATCATCCAGTTGGAGCTTCGGAAAACTCTTGTGCTGCAACTTGGCAGCCATGAACACCTTATCACGTTCAGCAGGGTCACCGGGATAACCAGCAACCTCCGCCACCAGACGCCCATATTGCTGCTGCAGGGTTTCAGGTAGATCCACCGGGCCATCACCGTTCACCGGGGGCGGGCCGGTAACCGGACCCTGATAGAATGGGTCCGTGTCATCCTGGACCAGCTCCGCCTTGATGTCCTGGATCATCTTAGGCACCCAATCCGACAGGCTCTCACGAGTGAGGTCAATCGCAGCCTCCGCAAGCCGGCCACACACCGTCCGGATCAATACGGCTCCAGCCTCCAGTTGGTCCGGAGGCAGCGTTTCAACCTTCGTCCTGGAGTTAGTGCCGAACACAAAGCAGGGGATAGAAACCTTCGCCAAGCCCTCACCCGTCGATCGACCAGGGAAGTAAGTTGCGAGGCAACCGTCAATCTCCTGAATGGCAATCTCCGAACGCCGGCGTCGGCGCTGGTATTCAATCGCCGTGATGCCGTCACCCTCCGCCAGTGTGGACGGTGATCGATCCACCCCCTGATGGCTTTGATGCAGGAGTGGCCAGATCGGCAGGAAGTCCTTGAAGGTCGGGTTATCAATCGCCTTGCCCTCGAGGCACGACCAACGGTCCTTCATGATAATCGCACGATGAACCACTGAGATCACATGCGCACCCTTCCGCCTGCGGGCCTTGATGCTGTCAATCTCAGCCCGGTCCTGGACGAGTTGCATCTCAACCAGGATGTCACCCTCATGACCGAACCGACCGAGTGAGCGCAACCGGGCATCCGTTTTCACCGTCTCCGTTTTGCCCGTTTCCGTATCCGTCTCACGGTCATAATCCCATGCCAGACGGCCGCAGGCAATGGCATGCATCGGGGTGTCATTGAATAACTCAGCAAACGGCCCCCACAGATCATTCAACGGGATCGAGTCATAGAGCGGGTTCCACCGCTTGCGGCCCTGGTCCTTCAAGTACGTGATCCGCAAGTCATCGCTGAAGTGCGTCACGGAGTCCACGATCAGACAGCACACGCGCTTATCAAGGGCATCACGGAATCCCTGCAGCAAGTGTGGAAACGAGCGAGTACCGATGGCCAGGAACGGGATTTGTTTGGTGTCGAACACGCGCCGGATCTTCGATGATCCAGTCTCCGAGTCCAACATCGCAACCGGACCAGGGCTCAATCCATCTTTGGTCATCTGCTGCCAGATACCCGTGGCAATCATCGCCGCCGTGTAGGTCTTACCGCTGCCCTGGTTGCCGTACATAGTGATCTTGAGGAACCCCGTTTGCGGGGTCAGGTCTGTCCTATCCCACAGGTTGGTCATTACCTTTCTCCTCCGATTGAAATTCATTCACAAATACACCGTCCGAACGATTCCCTCTTTTGCTCCCCTCCTTTTCCGATTATTGGCCCGCAGCTTCAGGGCCGATTCAACGAGGCCGGCCAGTGTTCGACTGAATGATCGTTGCCCCGTTTGTTTTCGTGCCCGCTCGACGGCGGCATACAGATCGCTGGACAAATAGATCGATACGGTCCGACCACCACCTTTCACGGATGCATCCCGCCTTTCGCCCCCTGTTATGTTGTTAGTATAACAGAGTTTGGGCAGGAGCGGAAGATGTCATTGTTTTTTACGTCTGCAACACGCTCAGGGGCGCTCGCTTGACCCCGTCGTTTCAGCGACCGGCTCACGCCGCGACTGTGCCATTGTCAACGCACCCTGGACCTTGATGGCATCTTCCTTGATGGCGCACCAACACATAATCCTGACCACCCCAGCGGCATATTCTGCAACCGCATATCCAATCTTAGGCAGCTCGCAGTCTTCCAGATTAAAGAGCATGTACTTCATCATGGATTGTTTTCCCTCCTTCTCCAGCCGGATCGCTCCGACCAGACGTTTCAGTGGTTTCAGTCACTTGGGATACCCCCCTTTACCACTGGACCGATGGGCCGACCATCGACATCAAGCTTAACGTTTCGGGCGATTTCCCAATCTACCGCTCGGAAAAGCAGTGGCTCCGCGCTAACCCAACCGACCGTGGTATGCGCCGCCACCTTGATGCGGATTACCGCACCAGTGCGACGATTCTGCAGGTACAAGACTTCCACCAGCGGGTAGAACACTTCAACGAGATCGTCCATCACTCACCTTCAATGGGAAGGAACGTCCCCGGCCACAGTACAGCCGCCACAAGCCAGATCGCACAGAACCCCCACAGGATCAGAACACCGACCCACTCAGCCGGAGTCAGTATGCCCTTCATCAGAACACCCCCCACGAATCTTCACCTTGGGATATCCCGATTGCGCCAGTCTCCCATCAGGGTGTTGAGGAAAAAACCGGCATGTATTGCGCATCGTGATCCCATTGAAGGACACACTACCGCACCACGGACAGCGACCGTGATCTTCGTGATACACAGTCCGGCAATCCCAGCATTGTACGTTTTGGTTCATTTGGCTTGCCCCCCCTTGGGGTGCTTTTCCTTCGCCCAACTCTTCGGCTCAGGCAGGTCCTTCGTCGCAGCCCGGACCAATGACTCCAGGGAGATTTGCAGTGTGTCAGTCAGCGTACACAGATCCGCCCACAGAGGCGGAACCGAATCCAACGTGCCCTGCAAGATTAAGCGCTGCCTCAATACCTGGACCACCTCCGACCATAGGTGGGTCGCAAGGCCTGTGTGCTTCGTAGTGTACTTTTTCCAATCCGCCTTATTCACTCGTGTGCGTGCTACGCTTGTCCCGAAGACGGAAACCAGACCGATCACCACATCGAAGGGAGGCGGCTTTGACTTGCCCAAGACCTTCTCACGAAACTCATTCACCACCTGCAGCCGGCGGCGGGATTCGAGAATTGCCCGACGTTCCTTGAGCGTTTTCGGCAACGGCTTTCCCTGTGCATCAAGTGGCCGGGTTTCACGGCTGACGGCACCATCGGTCATCTCCACATGCACGATCGTACCGAAATCCTGGCCGTCAATGATCAGCGCCGGCAATGCTCCGCGGGAACCGGCTTTCACGCGATCCACTGACCAGTGGACCAACACGGGCAAGCCCTCAAACGCGCCTTCAGACCATCCGGACCCTGCAAGCAGAAACCAGGTCCGGATGCTGGCCCTTCGCAGTGGCAACCAGCCGCTGCAAATTGGCCCGCTGCTTGCCCTGGAAGCAGGCCGCATCCAGACAGATATCCACCGACCCCCGCTTCAGCCGGCCTCGGGAGTCAAGCTCATCGAACAGACCGGGATTGGCCAATGATCTTTTCGGGCAGAGCATACAGGCGCCGGCTGCAGGAACCAAGTCAGCATCCTGCAGATCCCAGGTCACACTTGAAAGCTGATGCGTATAATCAGCCGCTTGCTGCTCCACATCAGCCACCGTCACCGGCCAA
>Ga0247727_10009946_pt1 | contig 17007 bp, 11 predicted proteins | sample WisWelCaveWW1625_FD_202498 | JGI IMG/M metagenome (GOLD analysis project Ga0247727, IMG submission 202498) | Biofilm microbial communities from Wishing Well Cave, Virginia, United States - WW16-25 | ecosystem: Environmental > Aquatic > Deep subsurface > Groundwater > Cave microbial mat | place...
TCTCGGCGGTCGAGGACGATAACCCCGTCATCGTCATCGAGCACCGCTGGGTTCACTACGTCCAGGGGCAGGTGCCGGCGGGCTATTACACCGAGCCGCTTGACGGGCCGCGCGCAGTGCATGAAGGCAAGGATCTGACGATCGTCGCGACTTCCTACATGACGCTGGAAGCAGTGCGCGCCGCCGAGCAACTCGAGACGCTCGGCTTTTCCGCCACGGTATTCGATCTTCGCGTAGTACGGCCTCTGATCCTGGACCGCGTGTTTGCTTCCGTCGTCCGGACCGGCCGCCTGATGACGGTCGACACCGGCTTTCGCAAATTCGGCATCGGCGCCGAAATTGTGTCCGAAGTGGTGTCGAATTGCTTCGACAAATTGAAGGCTCCGCCGGTGCGCATCGGCCTGCCCGACCACCCCACGCCCAGTTCGCGCGGCCTCCTACCCGGCATCTACCCGGATGCGGCGCGCATCGTGCGCGAAGCCGGCGCCGAGCTCGGAGTCGCTGCGGACAAGATCGAGTCCGCGGTCGCCGAACTCGTGGCCAAGCGCAAAGGCTTGCCCATTGACGTTCCGGACCCGTTTTTCAAGGGCCCGTTCTAGATGCGGGTCCGCTACTCCCCTCTCGCGCAGCAGTACGCCAACCCCGAACCGATCTTCGACGAGCTGCGAGAACTGGTCCGCAGCGGCGACTTCACACTCGGCAAGCCGGTCGGCGAGTTCGAGCGCATGTTCGCCGACATGCTCGGCATCAAGCACGCGATCGGAGTCGGTTCCGGTACCGACGCCTGCAAACTGCCGCTGAAGGCGCTCGGCCTCGGGCCGGGCGATGAGGTCATCACCTGCGCCAACACCTTTTGGGCGACCGTCGGCGCGATCAACGAGGTCGGCGCGCGCCCGGTCTTCATCGACTGCGACGATAGCTTCTGCCTAGACGTCAATCAGCTCGAAGCGGCGATCACACCGCGTACGAAAGCGCTGATGCCGGTGCACCTGACGGGCGACGCGGCAGACATGCCGCGCGTCATGATAATCGCCGCCAAGCACAAGCTGCCGGTGGTCGAGGACGGCTGCCAGAGCTTGCTCGGCGAGATCGACGGCAAGCGCGTCGGCACGTTCGGCGCCGCCACGGCGTTCTCGATGCACCCGCTCAAGGTAATCAACGTCTGGGGCGATGCCGGTGTCGTAGTGACCGATGATGACGAGATGGACCGCAAGCTGCGGCTGCTGCGCAACCATGGTCTCAAGAACCGCGACGAGATGGAGATTCTCGGCTACAACACGCGTCTTGATTCGGTGCAGGCGGTGGTCGGCAAGTACATCGTCCGGCAAACTCGGGGCATCGTCGAGCAACGCGCCAAAAATGCCGCTTATTACGATGCAGGCTTCAAGGACGTCGGCGGCGTGCGCATCCCGCCGCGCAATCCGCGCGTGAAGCATGTCTACCTCCTGTATGTCCTGCTCGTCGAACGCCGGAATGAGCTGCTCAAGCATTGCATTGAGCACGGTATCGATGCGAAAGTGCATTACCCCATTCCGCTCTACCAGCAGAAGGCGCTGGCGCACTACGGCTACAAGGCCGGCGCCTTCCCGGTCACCGACCGGCACGCGAAGGACTGCATCACCTTCCCGGTGGATCAGCACCTGTCGCACACCGAGATGGATCTCGTAATCGAAACCGTTCGCCACTTCTACGCCGGAAAAACCTGACCATGTCCGAAGTCAAAGTCCCGTTCATCGATCTCAAGCAGCGCTACGAAGAAGAGAAGACCGAGCTCCTCGACTGCGTCGAGCGCGTGGTTTCGCAAGGGCATTTCGTGCTCACGCAGGAAGTGAACGAGTTCGAAGAGCAGGCCGCGAAGTACGTCGGCGTCAAGCACATCGTCGGCCTCAATTCGGGCACCGATGCGTTGATGATGGCGCTGTGGGCCTATGGCATCGGCAGGGGCGACGAAGTCATCACGACGCCTGTCTCCTTCGTTGCGACCACCGGCTCGATCGCCCACGTCGGCGCGACGCCCGTGTACGTGGACGTGCGCGAGGACCAAAACATCGATGTCACTAGGATCGAGTCCGCGATCACTCCGCGCACCAAGGCGATCATGCCGGTGCACTGGATCGGCCGCATCGCGGACATGAATGCGATCATGGATATCGCGAGTAAGCACAAGCTATTCGTCATCGAGGACGCCGCGCAGACCATGGGTGCCTATTTCCATGGCAAGCACGGCGGCAGCCAGGGGCACGCGAGCGCCTTCTCGGCGCATCCGCTCAAGAACCTGAACGCGCTCGGCGACGGCGGCTTCTTGGGGACCAACGACGACGAGGTCACCCGCAAGGTGCGCCTGTACCGCACCCACGGCCTCGAAGCGCGGGATTCGTGCGTGATGTATGGCGTCAATTCGCGTCTCGACTCGCTCAATGCCGAGGTGCTCAAGTTCCGCCTCGGGCGGCTGAAGAGCGTGGTCGACCGCCGGCGCCGCAATGTCGAGATCTACCGCAAGCTCATCAAGCAGGGACCGATCTACATCCCTCCGGAGAAGCCCCACGAACACAACTCCTATGTCATGTTCATCACACAGGCGGACAATCGCGACCAGCTGAAGGAATTCCTGGCCGGCCGTGGCATCGAATCGCTGGTGTACTACGGCACCGCGCTGCACCTGCACAAGGCGGCGGCGAAGCTGGGCTACAAGAAAGGCGACTTTCCCGTTGCGGAAAAGCAATGTGATCGAGTGCTCGCGCTCCCGCACCACCAGCACCTGACCGAGGACCAGATCGCCTACGTCGCCGAGACGGTCAACAAATTCTACGGCGGCTGAGCCGGAGTTGATGGCCCGCACCGTCCTAGTCATCGCGCCGCACGGCCTGGACGAAGCGCTCGGCTGCGGCGGAACCATGGCACGCCACGCCGACGAGGGCGACGCGGTCCATGTCCTCGTGCTTTTTGGCGATGGCAGCGGCCGCGACGCCGCGCGGCGCGTGAATGCGCAGAAGGTCGCCCAGATCCTGGGAGCCCACCCACCCCGCTTCGCGGGCTTCGCCGAAAACCGCAGCGACACCATCCCCCTCCTCGACATCGTCTCGATAATCGAGCGCTCCGCGACCGAGCTCAAGTCTGAGATCATCTATGTAAGTCACGGTGGAAACCTTAATATCGACCACCAAACCAGCTTTCGTGCCGCGGCGACCGCGCTACGCCCGGCACCCGGGTTGAGCGTGTGTTCCATCTATGCGTATGAAATCCTTTCCAGCACGGATTGGGCGCCGGCGGGAATGGGGGAAACCTTCCACCCGAACCGCTTCGTTGAGATCACCGCACAGCTCGAACGAAAGATCAAGGCTCTGAAAACCTACGGCGAGGAGATGCGGCCGGTGCCGCACACACGCTCCATCGATACAGTGCGAGCCCTTGCTCGACTCAGGGGTGGCGCAGCTGGATTTGCAGCAGGCGAAGCTTTTGAGACTGTCCGCGAAATCGTTTCCGGCTAGCGGATTGCCCGCCGAATCGATTCGCTCTCGATAGTGTCAGCCGTTTGGCCGGGTCGCCGTGCAATGACTTCCGGGGATATGGGGACGAAACGGCTAACCTCTCGCGCCAAGTGAAAAATCGTTCGCCCGACACTAAGCCAGTTGCTAATACGGAGTGCAAACGAACGTCCTTTTTCTTCCGCTCCCTTCACTGCCACTTCAACGTAGCTACACCCAGACTTGATGAGCTTCACCAGAATCTCCGCTTGGAAGCCAAAACCCCCGCTGGTAATCGTGATCGTCTGCAGCAAATCGCGCCTGTGCACCGGCAGGCCGTTGTAGTAGTGAAGCCGCAAGCCGAACGCGGTATTCAGCAAGATCGTATAGGCCTGAGACAGCAGATATCGCCCGAGCGACTTGATTTCACGCAGATTGGTCATCCAAGGAATGACGATGTCCGCGGCGCCGATTTTTTCGAAGATGGCAGGCAGACTCGCCGTGGGCAGCCCGCCGTCTCCGCAAAGAAGCATCACGTAATCCATGCGCGCGTCTGCCAGTCCGCGCGTGTAGGAGTTGCCAAAGCCCAAATTGCGAGGATTATGCAGAACCCGTACCCGCTCATGTCGAGCAGCCGCTTCCTCCATGATTTGACCCGTGCGGTCGGTACTGCCATCGTTGACGAGGATCACTTCGTAGTCGAGGAAATTGCCAGCGACCTTTTCCATCACCTGCTCAATGACCGCGCCCACCACTTGCTCCTCGTTGAGCGCGGGAATAATAAAGGAAATGGTGTAGAAGTACATGTTTCCGGGGCGCGGTGGCGCGAAGCAGATCAGCTTGTCGCTAGCAACATTGAATCATAGTGAATCCTCGTCCCAACGGCAAATCGATTTGGCCGCCGGTCCGGCCATGCAGCATATAAATGAGTTTACGTAACGTCACCATAATCTGTTTGAAACTCGGGTTGTCTGCCGGCCTGATCTGGTTCGCCTTTAGCAAGCTGGATGCTCATGACGCATTACAACTAATCAGCGTGCTGCCGGTCAGCGCTGCTGCCATTGGACTTGCGTTGTTGTTTTTCGAATTCGGATTGATCGCCATCAGGCTAAGGACCCTGCTAGCCGCCATCGGTCCCCGCCTGCGTTACGGATTGGCGTTTGACGCGGTTCTGATAGGTGCATTTTTCAGCCAAACGCTCATTTCATTTGTTGGCGGAGACGCCATGCGTATCTGGCGCATGACGCGCAACAAAACTGCCGTTGGAGACGCTGCGAGAGCAGTTCTCTATGACCGTGTATTCGGTTTTATCGGACTGGTCGTGCTGATTGCAATTGGATTTCCAGTGCTTTTAAAGATTGTACCGGATGTACGGATTCACATTGCGATCCTTCTGTTCATCGCTGCGAGCGTCGGCGGCTGCATACTTCTGCTATCACTTCATCTGGCCCCTGCATCGTTGCGGCGGCGTCGCCTATTTGCCTTCGCCGCCCGCATATCCGAAATGGGCCATGACCTCCTTCGATCACCACGGAGCTTAGTGCTTCTGCTTGCAATTTCAGTCGTTGTGCAATCGCTTAACGTTCTAGCCATCTTCATAGTCGCCAAAGGCCTGCATGTTGCGCTTGAACTCTCGATGTGTCTCGTGCTGATTCCGCCGGTAATGTTTCTTTCGATGATGCCGATTTCATTTGCCGGCTGGGGAGTCCGGGAGGGCGCCATGGTAGCGGCGCTCGCTACCATTGGTGTACCGGCGAGCGAAGCTCTCGCGCTGTCCATCTCATACGGGTTGGGGCTTATCCTAGTCAGTCTTCCCGGCGGCGCTCTATGGCTTCTGGCGCGTCGTCCGCACCCATCCGAGTCATCCACCACGTAAAACCATATGTCGAAAGATATTCATCCGCCGCGGCGCATCTCAAAGCGGCAAACAACTTATCAATGCCCATTCATGGAAATCACCCATCAACGGGCAGACTTCGACGGCTTTTCGAAGGATTATTTCGTCGTCAATTTCCGACTTCGGGGCGGGGTCGTTGCCCTGCGGGACGGCCACGTTCTTCTCGCCAAACAGTACCGCTTCCTGCCGAATGCGGGATCGTGGGAACTGCCGGGGGGCACGATTGATGATGGCGAGGGACTCGAAGAGGGATTGCAGCGCGAGTGCATGGAGGAAACGGGAGTGCGACCCCGCAACCTGCGGGAGTTGATCGTTTATTATCCCGGACTGGACAACGTGGACAACCGTACCACGGTCTTCTACTCCGAGGACGTGGAAATCGTCGCGCCGTTCCGTGCCGACCCCGGAGAAGTGTACGAAATCGCCTGGGTACCCTTAGAGCGTTGCTTGGAGATGGTTTTCAAGCACGAAATCCTCGATGCTATGACCGTGGTAGGTTTGCTGGCATATAGCCACGTCCTGCATGCCAGGCGGATCAAGCGCTAGTCGGCACTCGCCATTCGTAGAGGCATACCTGAAAAGGGTAGAGGACGCGGGGCAGGCGAAACCATTGTTTGCTGAATATCGGAGGAAATGTCGTCAAAGGCGAACCGGTGAAGTCGCGAACCGATAATTGCGCCCTGGGAAGAGTTTCTTCCCCAAGCTTCGTGAGATCGCGCTTCTGCCAGAAATACATGTCTAGGCCCGGCCCGAGCGCGCTACGCGCCGTATTCCAGGACAGCGTTTCTACCAGTCCGAAGGGCCGTTTCGGGCTTACCTCGAAAACGAGCAATCGCGCGCCCGGTTTCAGGATACGTCTAAATTCCATGAACACCTGCTGAACGATCGAGCGGTTTTCCACCACGGTCTTACCGGTCATATGATGAATCGAATAAAAACACAAGACCACGTCGGCACAGGCATCGCGCAGAGGAAGGGACGCCGCCGAGGAGAACAAACGTACGTCCACCATTTGGTTGGCTCGGATCGATTCAAATGAAGCGTCAAGACCGATGACGAACGCCTTCCCCTTGCGATAAAGTATGTCCGGGCCACAACCTACGTCCACCACCACATCAGTGTCCCGTAGCATCGAGGTGACGAGGTCGACTTGCTCGTGATAAAAGATTTCCCAGGTGCCGGGCTCGCGGTTGCTTTGCCGCATCACCTCAAACACGCTATCAAAATACGACCTCGCCTCCGTAGCCCGGCCAATAACGACCCCGTTCCTTACTGGCACTAACATTCCGCAGGAAATGCACCGCGCATCGCCGTTCGACGCCGATAAAGGGCCGCGGCATCGGCTGCATGCCAAAACAGACAGTGCGCGGTCCGTCAACATGTGTACTGTGTCCTCTTGCGGAAATGGCAGAATGCGAGCGCTGAATGTAAGCGCCCGTACCGCCGAAAGAAGGCGCGAAGAATAGCTAATTCACGTGTTTACCGCAAACCCGCAAGCAAAACTAACGAGCGCCACTCCCTCGCTTCGGGATTTGCTTCTCTTGGCAGCATTGTATGCGGTCGGTTACGGGTCGCTGCTCGTCTATACCGATTTCCTACCGTACGTTTTCGATAATAACGAATCATTTTCTGCATTTGTCCACGGCAGCAATCTCTACCACTTTGGTGTAGAGAAAAGCTTTGGTTTGACCGATGAGGCATACGGTCCGGACCCTGCCGCCCATCCGTACGTCTATACTCACCAAGGCAACTTTCCGCGCCTCGTTGCCTTTCTGATGTATGCCGCCGGCGTGCGCACGGTCGAAGGTCAAATCGCGCTCTCGACCTTCACTGTCGGCCTGGCGACGATCGGGCTGATCTACCTGTTCTTCACGCGCCTCGTCGGCCGGTGCTTCGGAATCACCACAGCGCTACTGTTCATGTCCGACTATGTGCTGTCGGCCCAATGGCTGGTCAACACCTTCAAGGTCTGGCATGGCTTCCTGCTGTTCGCCATGCTGCTGTTAATCCAGCAGTTCAATCTGGACCGACGAAATCGATGGCTGATATGGCTTGCCGGCGCGTCTGTCTGCGTCGGCTATTTCGATCTGCTCATGGCGGTGTTCACCTTCGTGCTGTGCAGCGTGTTTGCCGTTGCGCTGTCAGGCAGGCGGATCCTACAAGGGTTCGTTCCCGTCGTCGCTATGTTCGTCGGCGCCGTCGCCAGCGTTTGCATCCTCTTAGCGCAGTTGATCGCCTACTACGGGCTGGAGGGCCTCAGGCAAGACCTTTATCTCACCTTCGTAGGCCGCAACTATCTCGCGAACGATCCGGCTGCCCTGCGCGCGTGGCAGGAGTTCTTCGTCAATCACCGCATCGTTTTCTGGGAAGCATTGGTCGACAGCAAGCCGTTCGCCAATTTGGCAAGCGCGCTAAAGAGTATTTTTCAATACGGGTTTTCTGTATTGACTCCTTACTTTTCGTTTCTCTTGTTTGCGCTGGTTGGCTGTGCCGCCATGACCACGCTGCTCCGTGGCGCGCTGCGCTCGAATCGCGTCGCCATTGTGGTAGGCACAGGACTCGCCACATTGCTTTCCAGCCTACTTGGGACATACGGAGCCGCTATTGCGTTGCTGTTCGCCGGGCTGCTTGTTGCGGGATCCTCCCAAGGCAAACGGTCGGACGGCAAGGGCGTGGCGCGCGCGGCCATATGGTTGGTCTGGTTCGGCATTAACTTCCTGCTCGCCGTCATTTGTTTCACGGATGCAGTCGAGGGCCATCCCGCGCGCATGCGCCTGCAACTGGGCATCCCGGACATGGCCGGCATTCTGGTCGCCGTAGGTCTGGTCGGCGCCGCGGTTTTTGTTCCTCTCACGTCGCAGTTCATCACATCCTGGCTGGGCGACGGGCGCCAAGCGGCTATTCGGAGCTATCGGCTCGCAGCCGCGGGCGCATATGCCGCGCTGTTGGCTGCGGTCGCGCTCGGGCAGCACACGTGGCTCGACCTGCCCGAATCACCGATGGCGTCGATCTGGGACTACGTCATGGGTCCTTGGGTCCAACGCGGCGCGAGCAAGCTCTTTGTCCTGGTCACGGCTGGGCTCGGCGTCCTGACCATCGCCAAGGGCTGGCGCCTTGCCCCGTATGGCGACGACCGCCGGATCATGCTTTTCTTGCTTGCTGCACTGACGGGCTATATGGCCGCGTATTTCTTTTCACCTGGTTACATGGTGCTGATCAATCTCAAGCGCTATGTGCCCATCCTGGTTTTTTTCCTGCTCCCCTTTGCGGCGTTCGCGATGTGCATTCTGATGCGGCTCTTGACCCTTGCGGGGAGAGCGGCGAAATCACGACTTACCAACATCGCGGTCTTCGCAATGGCTTCGCTTGCCGCCATCCATGTGCTCGTCTACTGGATAGGTGTGCAGGCAACGTACATTGAACTAATCCCTCCCGACCAGGCATACCCGTTATCCAAACTGGACAAGCCACCGTACGCGGGTGAGACCTTTACAGTCAACCACTATGCAGCACCAGTGGCTGCGAAGACAGGAACGTGGGCTTACATCAATCAATTCTTCGTCGCTTCCGGCGAATACCGCCTCGACCCGGACGGCTACAAACCCGACGGAAAGGACATCTACCGGTGGTTCGCCGATCGCGAAAACCCCAAATATGATTTTCCGTCGTACGTATTTTGCTTCGACATGCCGGGTTTTCACCATGCATTGCAGGCCCTCCAAATCCTGCGATCGAACCGGGATCGCCACCTCACTGTGTCGCAAATCTACCGAAGGAAAGGACACGACGAACTTAGTTACACGCCGCTGATTCGTTTTCCATTTGCGTGTGCCGGCGCATTTTCTTCGCGAAGACTCGATGACGCTGACGAAGCACTTCTGCGGCTAATACTCGTCGACAGCGATCCCAGCTTCCTCACGCGCTGGAGTATTTATCGCCTGGAGCACGACTTCCCGCCATACGTCGCTAGTGGAGATCAAGCGCCGGTCAAGCTGCAACTCGAACGACGCAGTGGGGCATGCATAGTGCGTGTCGCCTATGCATATCGGCAGCAGCAGAGCAAGCCGGAATCGGGGACATTGATGCGCGCATGGCTACAGAAGGACGGGGACGCCTCAAATACGTCTTGGTTGTATGAGGGACCGGCGGTCGCCGAACTGCCGATACCGGCGGGCACCCGCGGTCGACTGCTCGTTTTCGTCGAACCGGCCACCTCCACGCGCCGGGGTTGGAGCGTGTCCAGCGAACCGTTCCCGCTCGCGGACTGCTGAACTACCGTAGCCGCTTGGTGAGCTCGTACACCTCGAACAGGTCGTTTTTATGAGCGAGCGCGTAGTGATCGGCTAGTCTGCGCTGCAATTTCCCAACGCAATCCGGTTCGCCGCGCTGGAATGCAAAATAGCCGTTGGGAAGACAATCCGCGAATCCGGGGAACAGGCTTGGCTTCGAGGAAAAGAAAAAATACTCGGGCTGCTGCGCCCTCCAGTATTGCTTGCGCTTCATGAACGATATCTTGCAGCCGTTGCTATTGATTTCGCCGTTTTCGCTTACGGCGTTCAATTCGCAAACGCCGAAACCCGGCGAATCGGTGAAAAACGCAGGTACCGGGACATTGATGTTCGTCATGAACAGACGGGAATGGAATCGCTTCAATTCCTCCACACCCTTGTATGCGCTTTCTTGAGTGGCGCTGCGCCAAACGGCGCGCAACTCCTGCGCTGTGTTGCGTGCTGCCTGCATGGCGATGATCAGGCAGGCGAACCCGATTGCCGCGTACAAAGCAGGCCTCACGTTCCTCGGCACCGTGCCGACCTCCAAAACCATCCGGACGCGGAGCAGCGCAGCGCCGAGCTCCCGAGTCAGTAGTGCAGGGGACATGGCGGAAACCAATCCCACCCAGGAAAGAAATGCAACATAAACGAAGAGAAGAAAGAGGTCTATACGCCCGGGCCCTTTGGAAACCATGAAAAGACCCGCTACGGGTAAAAGAAAGAGAGTCGCGGCGGCGAGTCCTATGGCAACGACGTATGCGCCGGGACGTTCCGCGAGTCCGCGGAGAACATAATGCAGCCAGTACGGCTGGCGCGTTTGCACGGCAAATAAAACAATTGCCGTTGCGGATACCGCGCATTGCAGCAAGGAGTGCAAGGACGGTATGCCTGAAAATCTCAGGAATTGCGTTGCAAGCACGATCGAATAAACGATCCCCCAGGCGACAAGTGCGACATGGATCGCGCGACCGATCTTGAAAATTCGCAAACGCTCCGACGCAATTCCGGCAATGCGGGAGCGCGCGATGTCCATAAAACCTATGGCGCGCTCCGGTGCAAGCGCAGCAATGGCCACAATGACGGCCGCGCTCAGACAAAGCACTGCAGCAGCCACGTCCAGCATTCCGTATGATGCGGAAGGAACAAGCGACGGGCGAACTGCGATCCAAGGCAAAAGAAGCAACAAGAGCAGAGTCCCGCCGCCGATCACCGTCTCCCGTGACCCGGCCAGCATGCGAGACGGGCCTCTCATGGCGGCCCGATCGATCACGATGGCAGCCAGGATGGCGCTCACTACCACGAACACGTCGGCGACCATCAGAAACGGAAACCCCAGTGTTTGCAGGCGGATTGATCCCCAGCCAAGAAGTACGAGAAGCGCGAATACCGCTCCCTCACTCGATATTTCAGCGGATTGCGCGCCAGCCTCTACAGAACCCACCCCCTCTGGAGAGGGCACTACAATCTTTAGCGGCAACGCGGCGCACATTACGACGAGAACCGTCAGCACGGCAGCGGGTGTGCCCTGGGCACGCGCGGTTTCATAAAGAACTAGAACGCCCAGGGGCAACAGGAACAGGACCGCCAGCCACGTAAGTCGCGTCGCCAAACGGCCGAAAAACCGCCAGGCGTAGCGCCATCCGATCGCGAGAACCGCCAATGTCGGAATCGCGAACAGAAGATTATTCATACCGTAGCCGCGCAGATTCACTTCCTGCGTGAATGCAGGGAACAGGAAAATCACTCCGAGTGACGTTCCGGCGGCCCACAGGAACAACCGCAGGACGAAGTACAACTCCCCCGCTGAAATTCCCTCGAAGGTGGCCGAGGCGACTGCCGGCGCCTGCGAAGTTCTTCCCTTCTCAATCCTCGCGGCGAACGCGAGCAGGGCTACATAAATGGCTACGGTAGGAAGATAGCGAAAGCGCAAATTGTCGATGATCGTCGGTATCAGGGTACTGGCTTGCGGCGGCCGGGCCCCATGGTGCACGAGGCCCAGCGACTCATAAAAAGCCGCCACCTCTTCCTGAGTCGGGTTGCCGATTGTGCGATTGCCGACCGTGTAGGCGAGTTCCTTGACGAAATTTTCAGCACCAAGGAAGGCCAAGTTCTGCAGCAGATGGGCCAGCACGCCGGCTGCTATTGCGGAGAGCGCAATGAGAAGCAGCCTCGGACCGACGGGAAAGATCCGCAGGACGTAAATAAGAATCCAAGCGAACACGACGCCGGCGACCAGAACGTACTGGACGTATACCGCAAGGAAGAACAGCGCCAGCCATGTTGCCGCGATGGCCGTTCTGGATCCGGACCGCTCGCCTTCGATTCCCCAAACCAGCGGCGCAAAAGCCAGGAAGAGATAGATGCTGTGGATCTGCGCTTCAGCCTGGCCGATGAAAAAGTACGGACCGGCCAGCAGGATCACAAAGGGCGCGCCCCGCGCATCGATCCGCGCAAGCACGAGCGCCGTGAATCTGACCAGGTAATAGACACCCGGAAGGAGCATCAAGGCGAATATGAAACGCGTCCAGCGATAATCGCCGCCTGTCGCGGATCGGACGATCGCGGTCGCGATATCCGGCCCAGGCGGCATATGGTTGTAGACGTACGGGTGGTCGCCGGGATCCGGGCTTGTCGAGTGGTCTTGCAGGAAGAACGAATTGCGAAATCCGTACTTCAAGTAGTTGCTCGCGCTGATATTGGTGTACGCCCACTCTTCCGGATTCGAGAAATTGTTGAGGTGCGTGGACTTCACAGTCGCCGCCACATGGGCGGTAAAGATTGCTGCGACGACCGCCATGCATAACCACTGCAGCAGCCGCTCCCACGACAGAAATTGCCGGCGGCTCAGCATCTCCGGAAGGCGTTCCAGCATTTCGAGCAGCCCGGGAAGCAGGACAGCAGACATTTTCTCTGACGCAAGCTTCATCCGCGACGTGGCCCCAGTCGTTTAGACAGCCACGGCGACCGGGCGAAATCGGCGCTTCCGTGTGCGGGCAAAAACCGCTCCCAATTGTTGTAGAGAACGCTGGCGGCTTGATCGAAGCAGCGATGCTATCATCGCCCGGCGCTGCGGGCGAAGGAATGGCCAGGATCAGCCAGGAATGCAGTCCAAGCACGACGCGGCCGAACAGTACGGGGTAAATGAAGCGCGTGGCGGCTGAAACGGGTACTCGCCTGTACGGACAAGTGGGCACGGTGCCTAGCGCGCCGCTTCGCGACATCGCCGTTTTCTTTTTCTGCATCGGCTTTTGCGTCGCCATCGCCTGGCCGCATTTTTCCGGTGAGGTCACCTTCATCGGGGATTCTGACCGCCTCAATTCCTTTCTGAACATCAAGCTCGGCGAGGCGACCTCGCTGCACGAGCTGGGCCGAGTAGCCTCGTGGACAGAGCGAAACCTGATGGGATTCTCCTTGGCTGGGGCCTATTGGATGCTTCCAGGCGCTTATCCGGATGCCTGGCTGCACGCCCGGCTGCCGCTGGACTCACTGCTGCGCGACGCCGGGTACGTCACTTTTTTTCTTCTCGCGCTCGCGCTTTTTGCGGCGTACCTGCTTCTTGTGGATATCTGTAAGCAACGTCTCGCGGCGATGGTGGGCGCCGTCGTCTATGCGAGCTCGGCATTCTCGTTGAGCCGCCTTGCACAGGTTGATCCCGCTTTCGCAACCTTGATTGCCATGCCCGTCGGCTTGCTGGCGTTGCGCAGGTCCGAATGGAGCACATGGAGACCCTGTCTCCTGACCCTAGCCGCCACCATTGCCGCGATGTGCGGATTGGGATTCCTGCAGGAAGTCGCCTACGCGATGATCCTGATGGGCGCTTATGCCCTTTATCGGGCATTCGGGCGGCAGCAATGGTGGCCGCTTGTTGTCCTTGTTGCCGCTTCGATTGCCGGGCTCATCATCGCGGCGCCTCGTGTGATCACCGTCTTCGGAGAGTTTGCGCTCATGGCGAGGACCAGCTCCCTGCAAGGCGTCACGCCCGAAGAAGTGCTGCGCTTTTTTGCCGAGGGTATCTACGGCCGATTCCATGGCGAGGCGAAGTCAGTCGGCAATGGCATCAATCTGCACGAAGGCCTGCTCATCGGTTCGTCCACGACCGCGGCGCTGTATCTGTTTTGCTCGCTTCCCGGATGGAACCCTTGGCGCCACGGCGTCGCAGCAGCGGTGTTCCTCGCGTCCTTCGCTTTCATTCTGGATCCGATTATCGGCATGGAGTCCTCGATCTTGCTCGCAGCGTTGCTCGCGGTTGGGTGCCTGGTGCTGGGCGACAGGGTCTCCGGGAGGCGGCGGGACACGGTCGCGATCGGCGGGGATTTGGATTTTTTCTTGTATTTCCTGACATTCGTCCTTGCCGTCGTGCTCGTGCCCGAAGCGCGCTGGCTGTTTCATCAGGCGTTCCTGCGCATTGATTTTCTCCATTCCAGGTTTACCATCGCCGGCTTGATACCGTTCGCCGCGTGCATTTCGCTTGCCTTGGCGCGCGATCTCGCGGATGAGAAGCCAGTTGTCCGGACCCGGCGCGGCTGGACGAATGCCGCAAGCGCGTGCGCTGCCGGCGCCGTCGCTGCCGCGGTGCTGGCGACCGTTGCGGTAGCCCCCGGATCGAATGTTCCCGCTTCGCTAAAGCTGACAGGAATTCACGGCCGGCTCATTGCGCCCGAGCTCATCAAGGTGGCGGTCGCGTGCATGGTTCTCCTTCTGGCTTTTCTTGTGTTGCGCCGCTGGAGCAGAGTCCGAAGCGGAAAGGCTCTGCTCGCGCTTTTTGTCGGGTCGCTGATCATCGGGGAATGCCTGGCCTTTTCCAGGCTGAAGCTGTTCGGCGCGCATACCCATTCGTACCCCGTTGCGTTCAAGGACAGCAATTACTTCAATGCGCCTGCCGGCGTCTTTCACCCGCCGACGTATCAGGAGAGGGAGCATTGGCAACAGCGGCTGAGCAGCAGCGAGTACCGGACCATCACAGTCGCCGACGCGGCCGAGTTCCCGGCGTTCGTGGCGCCGCACATCGCGGAGTTCTACGGCCTTAGGCTGGCGGACGGCTATCCCATCCTTCCGAAAATGATTGCCGAGCTGCCTTGGCCGGGAAGAATCGCTCAGCTACGCTCGATATCCTTCCGCTCGGAAAGCGAGATTCCATGGCGGCTACTCTCGGTGTTGAACGTAAGGCAGGCGCTCATCGTGGACCGGGATTTCTATTACAACACGCCTCGGCAACAAGGCAGCGGACCCACGGTGATCGACAATCCCCATTCCCCGCTGCCGCGTCACTACTTCGCGGCGTCGGTCGAGCGCCCAGCCAGCCGATTGCGGCCGATCGAGGGCTTCAATGCCAGTACGCTTTCCCCGGGGGAAATCGAGTTGCGCTGGTGGAAGCCGTTTGGCGACACCCGCGTAGTCGTGGAGCGCAGGGAGCGCGGCGACCGGGATTTCGCGCTGGTTCGCGAGATCGACGCTCTCTCAGAGCCGAACGTTGCCGTGCTGTCCCAACACAAGCCCGGCGCCTCGTACATCTACCGCTTGCGGGAAACCGATACCCGCGGGAATACTCTCTACTCGACCGGCAGCGTAGAGGTGGAAATGCCGGTCGCAGGAGTGCCACGCCCCGTGCTCTTCGTGGCGCGGCGCGTATCGCGGGACGAAATCGAACTGGCATGGGACGACGTGGGCCCGAATGCCACCATCGAAATCGAGATGCAGCGTGGTCAGGGCGGCGAGTTCGTCCCCGTTCCGAACATCGCCGCCGGCAGGAATGCACTCTCCGTTAGCGGCGTTCCTGACGATGCGAGCTACACCTTCAGGATAAGGGCCGCTTACCCAGAGGGGCGGTCGCCCCACTCTCAGTCCCGCAGCGTCGGGAATGAACGGTTTTATGGAGCGGATCTGGCCGAAAAGCTGTTCGGCAATGCCCCCCTCCACAACGTTTTCGCGGAAGGCCTCGAGAGCAGGAATTTCACAGCCAAGGGACGCATCGAGGCCCGCTACGGCGGCGACCGCATCATTTACGACCTCGAGCCACTGGACGCGGACCGCTTTCTCGTGGCCAACGAGCTCTATCATCCTCGCTGGAAGGCGTATGCGGGCGAGTCCGAGTTGACGGTCTACCGCACCAACCAGTTCATGCGTGGCATCCTGGTGCCGGCGGGCGTCACGCGCGTCGAAATGCGCTACGAGCCCTTTCTAGCGAGCAGGCACGGCATTGCCATCGCAGTGAGCGGGGCGCTGCTTCTTGCCGTAATCTTGCTGTTGCCTCTCCAGCGGCTGCGTGGCGCCGCAACAATCTCAAACCGATTCGCGCGGTTCCTGTGAGAAGATGGCACGATGCGCTCGATGGACGAAACTTCAGTGAGGGACGAGGCAAGAAAAACCGAAACGGCACCTGCCGCGCTCCTGCACTCCACCGGACGGCGTTCGCTCACTGTATTCGTCCCGGCGCTTAACGAGGAAGACCACTTGGCTGAGACGATGGAGAGCATCCGGGGGGCGCTCAACGACACGATGGAAAGCTGGCAAATCGTGATCGTGAACGACGGCAGCTCCGACCGGACGCCGCGTATCGCGGAGCAGTTCGCCCAGTCCTATCCTGTGATAAAAGCGATCCACCACGCACGGAGGATGGGCCTGGGCAAGGCCTACATCAGCGCCGTGGAAGCGGCTACGGAAGATCATTTCGTCTTCATACCCGGCGATAATTCGTGGCCACGGGACTCGATTACCGCGCTGTTCAGGCATCTGGGGCAGGCTGATGTCGTGACATCGTACGCGACCAATCCGCGGGCCCGACGCGGCGGGTTACGCCGGTTCATATCCGCAGGGTACACCGTGGCACTCAACATCATGCACGGGCTTGACCTGCGCTATTACAACGGCCTGACGATCTATCCCACGGCCTTTCTCAAGACCGGGCCGGTTACCACGTTCGGTTTTGGCTTCGCTGCCGAGGCGCTGCTGCACGCGATCTACCGGGGCATGTCGTACGTCGAGGTTGGTGTGCCGATACAGGAGCTGGCGGGCGGGATCTCGAAAGCGGTTTCCACCAAGAACATCCTGAGCGTCGCCATGACCATGCTGCGGCTCTTCTGGATCTTGCGGGTGCGCCGCGTCCACGGACTCCAGCGCGGAAACCGGCGCGCGGCTCAAGCTCGCGCCTGAATCCGCAAGCGGGATGAAAGGCATCATCCTCGCATCCCTCGTGTCGGCGGCGTACGCAGCGGCGGTTGTCATCATCTTCAGGGCGCACCGCCCTGAAAACCGGGCCGGCGTAATGTTCAAGCTTTATCTCGCAACACTGCCGGTGCTGGGCCTGCTGCTTGCGGCGACACCAGCAGACCTCGGCATGCTGCCGCTGTCGCTTACCGAGCCGAATACGGCGTTGGAA
>Ga0247727_10009947_pt1 | contig 17006 bp, 19 predicted proteins | sample WisWelCaveWW1625_FD_202498 | JGI IMG/M metagenome (GOLD analysis project Ga0247727, IMG submission 202498) | Biofilm microbial communities from Wishing Well Cave, Virginia, United States - WW16-25 | ecosystem: Environmental > Aquatic > Deep subsurface > Groundwater > Cave microbial mat | place...
GGACTCGCGGGAGCGAGAGGAGCCTGAGCGCGTCGTCGAGCGAGACGGATTCGGGTGACATCGACGCGAAAAGCGAAGCGGTTCGCGGCTTGGTCTCCGCTCCTTCGGGCAAAGCCTCCGTGACGTATGGGCCGTACCGACCCGTACGGACGACGAGCTCGTTACCACCGTCCGGATCGATGCCGAGCGAGCGGCTGTCTGGCTGTGAGAGGAGCTCCTCGACCTTCGTCGTCGTCAGCTCATCGGGCACGATGTCGGATGGCAAGCTGGCACGCTGCTCACCGCGCTCCAGGTACGGCCCGTAGCGGCCTACGCGTACGACCGCCTCGCTCCCCGGAATCGCGATCGAGTTCACGGCACGTGCATCGATCTCGTCGAGATGGTCGGTAACGAGGTGGTGGAGACCGGGGTCGTCACCGTCGCCGAAGTAGAACTTCGTGAGCCAATCGACTCGCTCTTCGCTCCCGGCTGCGATGCGGTCGAGGTCATCCTCCATGCGAGCGGTGAAGTCGAAGTCGACGAGCTGCTGGAAATGGCGTTCGAGCAGGTTGATCACGGCGAACGCGACGAAGGTCGGGATGAGCGCCGTGCCCTTCTTGAAGACGTAGCCTCGGTCGACGATCGTCGAGAGGATGGCTGCGTACGTCGACGGACGACCGATTCCGCGGTCTTCGAGGGCTCTCACCAGTGTCGGCTCCGTATAGCGGGCTGGAGGCACCGTGGCATGCCCCTCTGGCTCGAGCGCCACCAGCGAGACGTCCTGTCCCACGCGCAGCGCAGGGAGGACGCGCCCTTCGTCGTCGTCGGCGGGCTCGTCGCGTCCGGGCTCATACGCTGCGAGGAAGCCGCGGAACGTGATCACCGTTCCCGACGCCCCGAACTCGGCGTCCTCGCCCGTCGAGCTGGTCGCCGCTACTCGCAGCGACACGGTCTGGCCTCGGGCGTCCTCCATCTGTGATGCGAGCGTCCGCTTCCAGACGAGGTCGTAGAGCGCATGCTCGTCGCGACCGAGCTCTCCCTGCACGTCCGTCGGCGTTCGAAACTCGTCGCCGGCTGGCCGAATCGCCTCGTGCGCCTCCTGGGCGTTTGCGACCGCGCGTCCGTACCGGCGTGGCTTCTCAGGCACGAACTCGTCGCCGAAGAGATCTCGAGCCTGCGCCCGAGCGGCCTCCAGAGCGGACTCGGCGAGCGTCGTCGAGTCCGTGCGCATGTACGTGATGTAGCCCGATTCGTAGAGCCGCTGGGCCACGCGCATCGTCGTTTGGGCCGAGAAGCGCAGCTTGCGGCTCGCTTCCTGCTGCAAGGTCGCGGTCCTGAACGGCGCGGCGGGCTTGCGGCGATATGGGCGCTCCTCGACCGAGCGGACGAGGAACGTCGCACCGTCGAGGCGGCCGGCAAGCGATCTCGCGCCCTCCTCGTCGAGCCGCGTGACACTGTCGCCGCGCAGCTCTCCGGACGGCGCGAAGTCGCGTCCTTGGGCGACGCGCGCGCCGTCGAGTGCGACGAGCCTCGCTTCGAACGCTCCGGGATCGAACGTGGCCAGGAGGTCCCAGTACTCGGCTGACGTGAACGCCATACGCTCGCGTTCACGCTCGACGACTAGGCGGGTGGCGACCGACTGCACGCGTCCGGCCGACAGTCCGCGGGTGACCTTCTTCCACAGGACGGGAGACACCTCGTAGCCGTACAGCCGGTCAAGGATTCGGCGCGTCTCCTGCGCGTCTACGAGGCGCTTGTCGATGCTCCTGGTCTCCTCGAGCGCTCGAGCGATCGCTTCCTTCGTTATCTCGTGGAAGACCATCCTGCGAACAGGGATCTTCGGCTTCAAGACCTCGACGAGGTGCCATGCGATCGCTTCGCCTTCACGGTCCTCGTCTGTCGCGAGTAGGAGCTCGTCGGACCCGGCGAGGAGCTTTCGAAGCTCGGTGACGATCTTCTTCTTGCCGGGGTCGATGAGGTAGTACGGCTCGAATCCCTTGGACACGTCCACGCCGAGCGCGCCGAATCGCTTTCGTTGCGCCTCAGGGACGTCGGAGGCGCGATCGGGCAGGTCTCGTATGTGACCCACGCTGGATTGGACCGAGTAGTCGCCGCCGAGGTAGCCGGCGATGGTTCTGGCCTTGGCGGGGGATTCGACGATGACGAGGCGCTTCGGCATTGGCGGAACACCTTAGCGCCCGGTTCAGCCTGAACGACTATGTCACGATGCGGCGCTGGGTGCCGCGATGCCGCGTCCTCGGTCGCGCCCATATGGAGAAGGAGCTGGGGTCAGACTTAAGTCTGACCCCAGCACAGTTTTCACGCGCTCCCTGCGTCCTTGCCTCGCGGCACCCATCATCCGCCTCGCGACGGGCGACAGCCTGAACCGAGCGCTCGCGCTGCGTTCGAGCGCCGCACTCCGGTGATACTCCCCGCGTGGCTCGACCGCATCGCCCGAGTTGGTTCTACTTCCTAGCCGCGGGTCTCAGCTGGCCCGTGCTGAAGACGGTGTTCCGTCACCGAGCCACCGGGGTCGCGAATGTTCCGCGTGACGGAGGATTCGTTGTTGCCGCGAACCATTGGTCGAACTTCGACCCCTGGCCACTCGCCCTCCCGTTCTTCCCGCGGCGCTTCTTTCGTTTCATGGCGAAGGCTGAGCTCTTCTGGTTCCCTCTCGGCGTCGTCATCACGGCGGGGGGCGGCTTCCGCGTGCGCCGGGGCGAGCGCGACGAGGAGGCCATGAATACCGCCGTGGCGCTCGCGCGCGCTGGGCACGTGGTCGTGATGTTCCCGGAAGGCACGCGCCGGCGAAAGGGGCTGCGGAAGAAGTACGAGGCGCGCTGGCACACGGGCGCCGCCCGCATCGCGCTCGAAGCGGGCGTTCCACTCGTTCCGGCCGGGATCACCGGCACGAACAGGCTCGCCCGGCTCGGGCCGCTTCGGGTTGCGTACGGCCGTCCGATCGAGGTCGACGATCTGTCGAGTCTGCCTCCCGCCGAGGCGGCCCAGGTGGCCACCGATCGCTTGCAGGACGCGATCACGGAGCTGGAGCGCTCCCTCTCGTGAGGCCTCTCCTCGTGCTGGACGGCGACTCGTTCGCGCACCGCGCTTACCACGCCCTGCCGAAGACTATGCGGCGACGGGACGGCGGCCCTGGAAATGCCCTCATCGGATTCACGAACATGCTGCTGCGTCTCTGGGAGGAGGAGCGTCCTCGGACCGTGCTGGTCGCCTGGGACACGCTCGACGTCCCGACGTATCGCCACACGGCCCTCGTGAGCTATCAGTCCGGTCGCGTGTTCGACGCGGAGTTGCTCGAGCAGCTCGATCTCCTGCCGGGTCTCGCTGCCTCGGCGGGCTTCGAATGCGCGAAGGACCCGGGCTACGAGGCCGACGACTTCCTCGCCGCGGCTGTCGCCCGCGAGGAAGCGGCGGGCGGAGAAGCCCTCGTTGCGACGTCGGATCGCGACGCCTTCCAGCTTGCGAGTGCACGCACGACGATTCTGCAGCCGGTTCGTGGGACCGCCCCCGCCCGTATCGGCCCGGCTGAGGTTCGCGAGCGCTACGGGGTCGATCCTGCGCAGGTACCCGACTTCATCGCACTCCGCGGCGATCCGTCCGATCGGATTCCGGGAGCACGAGGCATCGGGGAGAAGAGAGCCGCGGACCTGCTCAACCAGTTCGGGTCGTTGGAGGCGATGCTCGGAGACGGTCGCTTCGCGGCGGAAGCTGATGCGTTACGGCTCTATCGCCGAATCGCGACGATGGACCGCGAAGCTCCGCTGCCGCCGCTCCCTGACGTCGCACCTGATTGGAGCGCCGGGGCCGAGCACGCGAGTGAGCTCGGATTGCCGGGTGTGGCCAGCAGATTCGAGGAGGCGCGCGCGTGGATGTGATCAGCCACCCGGCGTTCGCTCGTCTGCACGCGCCCAGCGATCCCGAGTATGTGGAGAGCCCGCACCGGCTCGAGAGACTCCTCGACCGGTTCCCCGCGTTCGTCACCGGACAGCCCGCCGAGCGCGCGCAGATCGAGCGCGTGCACGACGGCACGTACATCGATGCCGTGGACGCCATCGTCGAGGAGGTGTGGCTGGACGTGGACACCGCCGCCGATCCGACCACGCCGGAGGCGGCGCGGCTCGCGGCGGGATGCGCGATCCAGGCGGTCGAGACCGGAGGGTTTGCGCTCGTTCGTCCACCCGGCCACCACGCGCTCGTTGCGTCCTCGATGGGCTACTGCATCTTCAACAACGTCGCGATCGCTGCCCGCCACGCTCAGGCCGAGCTCGGGCTCGCGCGCGTCGCGATCGTCGACTTCGACGTCCACCACGGGAACGGCACCGAGGCCCTCTTTCGCGAGGACCCGTCCGTGCTCATGATCTCGCTGCACCAGTGGCCGCTCTGGCCCGGAACCGGTGGCCCGGGGTCGAGCTACGAGCACACCCTCAACGTTCCGCTGGCCGCGGGATCCGGTGACGTCGAGTACATGCGAGCTTTCGACGAGGTCGTGGAGCCGGCAGTGCGCGCGTTCGGACCGGATGTCGTGCTCGTCTCCGCCGGCTTCGACGCCCATCGCGACGATCCGCTTGCGCAGATGGAGGTGAGCGCCGACGGGTTCCGCGAGCTCGGTCGCCGGTGCGGCGCAATGGCGCCGCGCGTCGCGGCGGTACTAGAGGGCGGCTACAACCTCGACACGCTTCCGGACCTCGTCGAGGCCGCGCTCGAGGGCCTCAGCGATTGATGGGATGTCAAGCGCAGCGGCCGCTGAGCGGCCGCCTTCAGGACCTTCGCGCGGCCGGAATCCCGCTAGCGGATTCCGGTCTTGCGCAGAGCTCAGCCGAGCGTTAGAGCTGCGTTCACCGACGGAGTCAGACCCGAGCGCCAATGACAACGCCAGCGCAGCGGCCGCAAGGCGGCCGCCTTCAGGACCTTCGCGCGGCCGGAATCCCGCTAGCGGATTCCGGTCTTGCGCAGAGCTCAGCCGAGCGTTAGGGCTGCGTTCACCGACGGAGTTAGACCCGAGCGCCAATGACAACGCCAGCGCAGCGGCCGCAAGGCGGCCGCCTTCAGGGATCTTCGCGCGACCGGAGTCCGCGCGAGCGGACCCCGGTCTTGTGCAGAGGTTCAGCTCTTGCGCAGGGCTCAGCCGCGCGCGGTCTCGAGGCGTTCGAGTGCTTCGCGGCGTGAGGAGACGCCGAGCTTCTTCAAGAGGCTCTTGACGTGCGAGCGGACCGTGTGCTCGGAGATGAAGAGCCGCTGGGCAATCTCGTCGGTGCCGAGGTGCTCGTCCAGGAGGAGTAGCACCTCCACCTCTCGAGCGGAGAGCACCCGAGTGATCGCCTCGGGAATCCCGTCCAGCCTCCCCCCCTCCCGAACGCGGTCGAGGAGGCGTCGCGCGACTCCTCCCGAGAGTGCGGCATCGCCTCGCGCGACTCCGCGGAGGAATGTCGCGATCTGCTCGGGGGGCTCGGTCTTGAGGAGGTAGCCGGACGCCCCCGCGCGGATCGCCGCGAGCAGGTTCTCCTCGGCGTCAGAAGCGGTGAGCACGACGACCTCGCAGCTCGGCGCATGCTCGCGGATCTGCGGTAGCGCCGTCAGACCATCCATTCCCGGCATCGTCAGGTCGAGGAGCACGAGATCGGGTTGGAGCGTCTCGGCCTCGGCGATCGCTCGCTCTCCGTCTTCGGCCGCGCCGACGACATCGAACCCCTGCTGCGCGAGCAGCGCTGCGAGCGCGTCTCGCGTCAGGGGATGGTCGTCCACGATCAGGATGCGTTCGGCCACCTTCCCCTTATCGGCACGGCTTGCCCTGCCGACAAGAGAACCGTGGACAACGTCCGGCTTCAGAGCTACCGATCGTGGCTCGTCGGGGAAATATTGCTCATCGCGCTCCTTGCCTCGGGGACCGCGCTCTTCGCGTCGAGCGAGTCGCTCCAGTCGGCGTACGAGCTTCCCGATGCGCGACTCGCGTTCGACACCGCTGTCGCCGTTGTCGCTGCATTCGTCTGCGTTCTCGCATCCGTTCGCTTCCTCGTCGAAGGACGCACGCTCGATCTCCTGCTCGCAGCTGGGTTCTGGAGCATCGCGCTCGGGACGGTCGTGTTCGGCCTCGCCCCCGTTCTGGGTGGTGGCGCCCTGGCTCCGCAATCGGCATGGGCATTCGTCGGCGCGCGACTGCTCGGCGCCGGTCTGATTGCCATTGCTCCGTATGTCGATGGTCGCATGTCAGCACGTCGGCCCTCACTGTTCGCGGTAGGGGTGGGTGTCGCACTGGTCCTCGTCGCGTCGGCTGTCGGCCTCGGCGTTCAGGATTGGGGCGGCATCCCGATCGAGGCAGGCGTCGTCGAGGGCTCCTACGTCCAGGTGGCGGCCGTGCTGCTCGCGATGCTCTGGCTGGTCGCTCTCGTCGGCTTCGGTCTGCGCTATCGCCGCTACGGACGCGACCTCGACCGCTGGATGTGTCTCGCCGCGACGCTCGCCCTCTTCGCCGACGTCCACCTCGTGCTCACGCCTGTCGTCTCGAGCGACTACGTCCTTCAGGGCGACTTTCTTCGCGTCATCGCGTACGGGATCCTGCTAGTGGGCGTGTGGCGAGCGATCTCCGAGGTCGAGTTCGGTCGCGCGGTCGCCGACGAGCGAGCGCGCGTCGCACGGGAGATCCACGACGGATTGGCCCAGTATCTGTTTGCGATCTCGGCTCAGGTGAGCATGCTCGAATCGGGAGCTCCTCTGGAACAGGTTCTCCCGCGGTTGAAGCAGGCAGCGACCTCGGCGCAACAGGAAGCGCGGTTCGCGGTTCTCGCGCTTTCCTCAGCAGGCGGCTCGGCGCGGTTCGACTCCGCACTCCGTCGTTACGTGGAGGTCCTTACTGCCGACGGCGAGCTCGACGTCGAGCTTGACGTGGATCCCCAGGTCAGGCTAGCTCCAGACGAGCAGATCGAGGTCTTCCGCATCGTCCAGGAGGGGCTCGGGAACGCTCGGCGTCATTCGCGGGCCGGACACGTCGAGGTCTCGATCTCACAATTCGGAGGCAGGCGTGTCGTGTCGGTCTCCGACGATGGGATCGGGTTCGACGAGACGTCCGCGACGTCCGGGCAGGGCGTCGCAAACATGCGGCTTCGAGCCCGGGCGATCGACGGCCAGCTGCGCCTGAAGTCGGCGCCTGGACACGGCACGGCGATCGAAGTCGTCCTCAGGGCGGCGTAGCCGAGGCCCTTGAGCGGCAGCGAGCCACTATGCGCTGCCTACTTTCCGATCGGTGGGCTGGACCACTCGGCCTGAGCGCAACGCACCACGTCGCGAGGGCCGAGAGCTACGCAGCGATCGGCGACGGAGCCGGTATGGAGACCCCGATCATCGAGTCGCGCGTTACGAGCGCGGCCAGCTCCTCCTCCCGCAAAGCCTCCGTGCCTGCTGGGCGCCGCGGGATCACGAGGTAGCGAATGTCTGCGGTCGAGTCGACTACACGCAGCTCTACCCCCTCGTCGAGATGGACGCCGAACTCGTCGAGCACTCCACGCGGATCGGCTACCGCCCGCGAGCGGTACGGGAAGTCCTTGTACCAGTCGGGAGGCGGGCCGAGCAGTGCTCTGGGGTAGCAGGAGCAGAGCGTGCAGACCACCATGTGGTGCACGGTCTCCGTGTTCTCGAGGGCTACGACAACGGGCGAAGGCCCTGGATCGAGGCCAAGCTCGAGCGCCGCCGCTCGGGCGTCTGCGAGGAGACGCTGCTTGAACTCGGGGTCGACCCAGGCGCGTGCCACAAGTCGGGCACCGTCGCCGGGTGAGCGTGAGACGAGCCAATCGATCTGCTCCCGCACGTCCTGGCTTTCAACGACACCTTTCTCCACGAGCAAGTCGACCAGCGCACGAACGCGTGCGGCAGCTGCTGGCTCGCCGCTGTCGGTGAGCGACTCGTGCGGGTGTTCGTGGTTCTCATGATCGTGACCGTATGAGCTCATCCAGCGTCATCCAGCCAATGCTCGAAGACGTCGACGTAGAGACGGTCGGCGGGGTCGCCCCGGTATTCGGGCCAGATGTCGCTCTGTTGGAAGCTGACGAAGTAGAGCGGCTGCTTCGGCAGACCGTCCTTTCCGTTCGCGCGGGACTCCGGGTTCAGGAAACTCGGGTGGACGCGCATGACTGTGCCTGTCTTTCCTTTGAGGTATGCCGGCGTGCGGTGGTGGCCCACGTGCGGGCGAGCGGCGACACGTACTTCCTGCCCCGGCCGGTACCTCACTTCGCAAGCCTCGCGTCGAGCTCGCCTGGGGTCAGCACACCCTTCTCGGTCAGGATCGTCTCCACTGAATACAGCCACCGCTCGTAGTACGTCGCCGCCTCGTATGCGGACGGCGACATGCTCTCGATGCCGCGGCGGAACTCGTCGACGTTCACCGCGCTGCGCTTCTCGAGGGCTCCGAGGAGCGAATCCATGAGGATCTCCCAGTCATCGAGCTCGTGCTCGCTGCGGTCGATCGGCGCGTCGGTCGGCCAACCGCCGCGATCGTGTACCGCGCGCTCCATGCAGCGATCGTATCGCTCGCCGTCATCGACTAAAGAAATCCCTCATCCTGCACATCAGAGAGGTGTGATCGGACGCCGCGGAGCGAGCCTGGACGAGCTCGAGGCGCTGTACCGCAGCCGCTTCGACGTCTTCGCACGCGTCGCGGCGAGCGTGACGGGCGACTCTGAGCGAGCACGCGACGCGGTGCAGGAGGCCTTTGCGACCGCGGTGCGCAAGCGCGGCTCGTTCCGGGGCGAGGGGCCGCTCGAGGCCTGGGTCTGGCGCATCGTCCTCAACGCGGCACGTTCGGACGTGCGCCGGAGCATCCCGGCGTTCGACTACGAGGAGCCGGCCGCTGTGAACGGCCGTCCGGAGCAGGATGCCGAGCTGCGGGTGGCTCTCGCACGGTTGCCGGAGCGGCAGCGGACCGCCGTCTTCCTCCGCTACTACGCAGACCTCGACTACGCGGCGATCGGCGAGGCGCTTGGAATCCACACGGGAACCGTCGCCGCGACCCTGAATGCAGCGCACGCGTCGCTTCGCACCCGACTGGAGGAGGAGGTACGAACGTGACCGATCTCGACCGCGCCAGCCTCGATCGCATCCTTCCCTCCACGCCCGGCCCGGCTGATTGGGACGACGTGCTGAGCCGTTCCGGTGCGCTCCAGGGTCGTCGTGGCCGGCGCGTAGTCGTGCTCGCTGCGGTGGCGCTCGTCGTGGCCGTGGGAACGGCCTCTGCGTTCGGCACCGTGCGCGACCTCATCCTGAGCACGGGTCCGAGCTCGAGGATCGCCTTCGTCAGCGACCGCGACGGCAACTCCGAGATCTACGTGATGAAGACCGACGGGAGCGGCCAGCGAAACCTGACGCAGAAGCCCGGGAACGACCGCGGTCCTGTCTGGTCGCCCGACGGGCGGAAGATCGCCTTCCGAAGCGACCGCGACGGCAACGGCGAGGTCTACGTCATGAACGCCGACGGCAGCGGGCAGCGGAACCTGACGCGCAACCCGGCGTCCGACGGCGGTGCTGCCTGGTCGCCCGACGGGCAGGAGGTCTTGTTCGTGCGTTTCCGCCACGGCAACTCCGACATCTACGTCATGAACGCGGACGGGAGCGGGCAGCGGAATCTCACGCGGACGCCGGGGCGCGACGGCTCTCCGGCCTGGTCACCCGACGGGCGGAAGATCGCCTTCGTCGGCAAGGGCAAGAACAACTCCGAGGTCTACAACTCCGAGGTCTATGTCATGAACGCCGACGGCAGTGGGCAGCGGAACCTGACGCGCAACCCGGCGCCCGACTTCGGTCCTTTCTGGTCACCCGACGGGCGGAAGATCGCCTTCGTCAGCGACAGCGACGGCAACTCCGAGGTCTACGTCATGAACGCCGACGGGAGCGGGCAGCGGAACCTGACGCGCAACGCGGCGTTCGAACCCTCTCCGGCCTGGTCGCCCGACGGGCGGAAGATCGCCTTCGTCAGCAACCGCGACGGCAACCTCGAGGTCGACGTCATGAACGCCGACGGGAGCGGGCAGCGGAGGCTGGCTCGCGGCGTGAGGCCGAAGTACCACCGTTCCGGGCAGATCCTTGCGTTTGTCTTCCCTTCTCCTACCTGGTCGCCCGACGGGCGGAGGATCGCCTTCGTCAGCAACCGCGACGGCAACTTCGAGGTCTACGTCATGAACGCCGACGGGAGCGGGCAGCGGAGGCTGACGCGCAACGAGGCGTTGGGGCAGGGGAAGCCGTGGCGCAATGCGTCGTTCGACGTTTCTCCTGCCTGGTCGCCGGGGCGGAAGAAAGGGACCTGAACCAACCGCGTTGATTTCGGACTCGGCAGACGAGTACCGAAGGGAGGTACGTATGAAAGCTCGACAGGCCATACTCGTCGCGCTCGCGGCGGCGGTCACGCTGACGTCCGTTGCGGCGGCGGGCCCCGACGCAGCGAAACAGCGGGTGGCGATCACGTCGAAGATCTTGCCGAACGGTGAGTCCGTGCTCACCCCGCTGCAGGACGGAGCCCTCGAGCTCGACTCGGGCACGATGAGCGGTAACTGGGAGAGCGTCCCCTCGCACTTCGTGATGCGCGAGGGGCAGAAAGTCGACGTCTTCGACCACCCCGTCGTCTGGACACTCAAGGGAAAGCAAGGGAACCTCACGATTCGAGAGCGGAGCGAATGGGTCGACGTCGGGAACGCATACAGCGTCGGCATCGGCACCTGGAAGGTCGTGCGCGGTACGGGCCAGTACGCCGAGATCGCCGGAGGCGGGCGGAGTGGCCACGCGGGGCTCGGTCGCAAGTGGTTCGCGCGCTACGAGGGCTTCCTCACCGTTCCCTAGCGCGCTGCACGAGACGGGCGGCGCGCTCGCCGGCGCGTCGCCTACGTCTCACGCCGAGAAGGACGCGGCTTGCGCCCACGCATCTCTTGACGCCGACCTGAATGCGGTCGGACGCCCCGGGTGTCGCTCGGTCATGATCGCCACGCGATGAATGCGCAAGTCCTGCTAAAGGATTCGCCGACGATCGCACCCTAGTGAGTATGGGTCGCCTGGACTCCGACGTGGAAGACCTGTACCGGCGCCGTCACGGCGCATTCCAGGTGATGCTCGCGTCGGTCACGGGCAGCGTCGAGGACGCGCGCGATGTCGTGCAAGAGGCGTTCGCCCAAGCCCTTCGTGACCAGGACGGATTCCGCGGCGAAGGGTGCTCGAGGGGTGGGTGTGGCGGATCGCGTTCCGAGTCGCGATCGGGTCGAAGGGGTCGCGCGAGCTCGCGGTGGACGAGGTGCCGGAGGTTGCGTTTGTCGACGAGAGCGGCGATCCCACGCTCGCAGCCGCGGTGCGGGAACTGCCGCCGCGGCGACGGATGGCGATCTTCCTGCGCTACTTCGCGGATCTCTCCTACGCCGAGATCGGCGAGGTGCTCGGAATCGCCGAAGGAACCGTCGCGGCGACGCTGTCCCAGGCACACCAGCAACTTGGCGCCGAGCTTTCGGCAAACGAGGTGATTGCATGACGACGTACGAAGACAGTCTGCTGGCCGCTCGGTTCGCCGCACTTGCGCCCCAGCCGCTCACTGGGGACTGGGATGAGGTTCTCGGCAGAGCAGGCGCGGCTCGGAAGGGCCGCCGGGGGCTCACGCGGTCCCGTGCGCTGCAGGGTCGTCGTCGCCGGCTCCTCGTCGTTCTCGCTGCGGTGGCACTCGTCGCCGTGGGAACCGCCGCCGCGTTCGGCATTCGCGCCTTCATTCTCGACCGCGGCTTCATCGGCCTGCCTCCCCAGGGAGCTGCGCAGAGCACGCCGGAGAGCGGGGAGCTCGTCCTCAGCTCCTGGGGGCGGCCCACCTCCCTCGGAACCATCAGTGCCCCCAGCTTCTCGGGTCCTCCCATGCACCGCGCCTGGGTATATGCCGACGGACGGCTGATCTGGGATCGGGAAGGCGACCACCCCTTCGGTGGGAGCGAACGCACGACCGGATTCCTCGAGCAACGCCTTACGCCCGAGGGCGTCGAGCTCCTGCGGACCGAGGTCATCTCCACCGGACTGTTCCGCCACGATCTTGCACTCGTCAGCGGCACCGGCATCCATTGGGGCGGGATCAATGTGCGCAACGGCGACCGGCTCGTCGAAGTCATTTGGGCCACGCCTTCCACACTGGGCTGGCAGGACGATAGCGCCCGCTTCCGGGCCGCCACCCCTGAGGAGGCGCGCGCTCTCGAGCGGCTCAATGCGCGGCTCACGGATCCGGCGTCCTGGCTGCCGGCGAGCGCATGGGAGGACCTTGAGATCAGGGCGTACGTGCCATCCCGGGTCGCGGTCTGCGCTTCGGGGTACGACCCATCGATCGCACCATGGAACGAGCCGCCACAGGTCGATTCATCGGAGATCTTCGCCCTGCTCCCGGGACCAGCGAGGGACCTGCTGCGCGCCAAAGGGAGAAGGATCGCTGACGACGATTTTTGCGTCTACGAGGTGACGACCGAGGAGGCTCGCGCGATCGCCGTGGCGCTGGACGTAGCCGGGCTCGAGCGGGACGACCCGGAGGTCTGGCAGGCATACACGATCGATACCCCAGAAGCGATCCGGAAGCAGGGCTGGAACCAGGGCCTCGTCGCCTTCCTGACGATACTCCCGCACGGGGAGGTTATCTGCTCGCACTGTGGGTGAGCGCCCGCAGGTTCGATCGGCCCGATCGGGACGCTGCGCGGTCGATCACCGGCCTCGACAAAGCAACGAAAGGAGGTACGTATGAAAGCTCGACAGGCCATACTCGTCGCGCTCGCGGCGGCGGTCACGCTGACGTCCGTTGCGGCGGCGGGCCCCGACGCAGCGAAGCAGCGGGTGGCGATCAACATGAAGATCTTGCCGGAGGAAAGCTTCGTGCTCACGCCGCTGCGGGCCGGAACGCTGAAGCGCGACTCGGGCACGATCACGACGGTAGAACGCGTCCTGACTATGAACGGGCGCAGCGTGATGCGCGAGGGGCAGAGAGTCACGATCTACTACCCCACCATCTGGACGCTCGAGGGAGAGCGGGGGACCCTCACGATTCGAGAGCGGAGCGAGTGGGTCGACGTCGGGAACGACGACGGCGTCGCCATCGGCACCTGGAAGGTCGTGCGTGGGACAGGCCAGTACGCTGAGATCGCCGGGAGCGGGCGGAGTGGCCACGCGGGCCTCGGCCAACCGTGGTACGCGCGCTTCGAGGGTTTCGTCACTGCTCCGTAGGGACACGCTGCCCCGACCGTGTGCGAGAAATGGAAGAGCCCCGCTCACGCGGGGCTCTTCGGTAGCAGGCCTGTAAGCCGGATTCTGTCGAGGGTGACCATCTCTCTCTGCGGCGTACCCGGTCCCTCGGCGGGCCGCGTCATCGGGACCTGCTTCGCCTTGCACCGGACGGGGTTTGGCAAGCCGGCCATGTCGCCACGACCGCTGGTGGGCTCTTACCCCACCGTTTCACCCTTACCGACCTCGGTTTCCCTCGGCCGGCGGTCTCCTTTCTGTTCCACTTTCCGTCGGCTTTCGCCGCCTGGGTATGCCCCAGCGTCCTGCCCTGCGGTGTCCGGACTTTCCTCGAGCCTGCCGGCCGAAGCCGGCAAGCCCGCGGTCACCCGGCCTGCACGACCGATGGTAGCTCGAACTCGGGCAATTCCCAGCCTTCGGCGAGGATGCTCCCTTCGGCCACGATCGAGCGGCATTCCGGGCATGCGATCGCGCGGCCGGCGTGGAGTACGAACTCGCCGCAGACGAGGCACTCGAGGCTCACACCCCGAACGAGCGCCGCGAGCTCCTGATCGAGCGTTCGATTGAGAGCAGCCAGCGTCACCCGAGACTCCTGAAGACGCCGGTCACCTTGCCGAGAACCTCGACGTGCTCGGGGTAGAGAGGCGCGAGGGAGCTGTTCTCTGGCTGGAGGCGAATACGGCCGTCCTTCTCGCGGTGGAACGTCTTCACCGTCGCCTCGTCGGCGGTCTCGTCGTCACCGACGAGCGCGACGACGATGTCGCCTCCACGTGCGTCCGCCTGTCGGTGGACCACCACGATGTCGCCGTCGAGGATGCCGGCTTCGATCATCGACTCGCCTTTCACACGAAGGAGAAAGTCCGCGTTGCGGCCGAGCGGCTCGGGGACTGCGATCTCGTCCTCGATGGCCTCCTCGGCAAGCAGTGGTCCTCCGGCGGCGATACGACCGAGGAGCGGTAGGACCGGCGTCGACGCTGTGGCCGGAGACGACTCCGGGCGGCGCCTGCCGATCAGCTCGATCGCGCGCGGCTTAGTCGGGTCGCGTTTTATCAATCCGGCGCGCTCGAGGTTGGCGAGGTGAGCGTGAACCGTGGAGGGGGAGGCCAAACCGACTGCGTCACCGATCTCGCGGACCGTCGGCGGGTAACCGTGCTCGTCCACGTACTCGGCGAGGAACTGCCAGATCTCCTGTTGGCGTGTCGTGAGCATGGGGTCTCCAGTTCCTTAGGGGACGAACGTATGTTCGTTGCCAGAGGGTAGAGACCTTCCCGGACGACGTCAAGCCGTGCGGCGCGCGACGAACACCGCGTGCTCGTCCTGGTTTGGATCGACGACGCTCGGATGGACGATCTCGAGCCCCGCGCCACCGATCAAGCGGCGCCACGTCGCCTCCGGGAAGAGCCCGACCGTATGCGGGTCGGCGACGACCCGAGTCGGCTTTCCCCGCTCGCGCATGACGATCACGTAGTCGACCTCGACCGTCGTCGCGCCTGGCTCGGGGGCATGCGTCCACTCGAGGTACCTCAGACTGCGGCCGTCGTCGCCGTCGTGCCCGCCCTGGTGGGTTCTCGGAGCGTACGACTCGAGCGTCGCGTCCGGCAAGAACACAGCCACGCCGCCCGGTCGTAGGTGCATCGCGGCGGTCTCGATCGCCGCTCGCAGATCGTCCTCCGTCGTCAAGTACATCACGGCGTCGTGCACGAGCACTGCGTCGAAGGTGCGCTTGAGCCGCAGCGTGCGCATGTCGCCGTGGACGTGCTCGCACTCCGGGTTGATCGATTTGCTCAACTCGAGCATCTCGGGCGAGAGATCGGTGAGCGTGCAGGTGAACCTTCGCTTCAAGTGACTCGCGTTGTTGCCGCCGCCTGAGCCGAGCTCGAGAAGCGTCGAAGCCGGACCCTCGGCCACGGCGTCGACGACACGCTCAATGAAGTCCGCCTCCTCCTCGTAGTCCGAGGGGTGTGTCAACAGGTGGAACCAGGGTGCAAGGTCCGAGTAGATCCGCACGTCTCGCCGGAGGATGCACGAAACGGCAGGGCTCGGGCTGAAGCCCGAGCCCGGGTGTAGGTCCGGTGCCCCGGCTTCCGCCGGGCACTCGCCGTTCGAGGACGAAGGCGGCCCGTGAGCCGCCTTCTCATGCGCTGGAGAGGACTTGAACCTCCACGGCCTAAATGGCCACTAGGCCCTCAACCTAGCGCGTCTACCAATTCCGCCACCAGCGCGCGCCTGAGGTGATTCTAGAGAAGGTAGAACAGGATCACGAGAGAAGGTGGAACAGGAGCACGGTGTTGGCTCCGAACACCGTCGCGACGACGACCGTGAGCCTGGTGAGGTTCCGCTCGACGATGTGCGTCCCGCCCTGTGAGTGGGGCGTGAACCCGAGCCCGCCCATCCCGGCTTCGCGGCCAGAGTGCATGAGCACGAGCGTGATCAGGAAGGCGCTCAGAAGCACCTGGATCACGGCAAATATCTGGAGCCACGGCATCGGTGCGCAAGGGTAGCAGCGGAGGTACGCTCAACCCATGGCCGAGGACGAGGCACGAGCTCGCATTCAGAAGCTCCTGGTAACCGGAGACAACCGCCTGAAGCAGGGCGTCGACCTCCGCAAGGTGCGCGAGACGTACGAGGAGGCGCTGGCCGTCGCTCGCGAGGCCGGGCTCGAGGGGACGGTCGGGCCGCTCGTCGAGGTCAGGCTTGCCGACCTCGAGCGGCTCGAAGGAGAATCGCCTCCACCTTTGCCGCCTGCAGCTTGACGTCGTGATCCGCGGCCGCGTCGCGGGAGGCGAGGTTGGGTCGCGGCAGATCTGCCGAGCGCGAGAGCGCTGCGACGAGCGCGTCTTCGTCATCGGGCTCGACGAGAGCTCCCGACTCGGGCGTGACGAACTCCGGTGGCCCCCCGATCTTCGTCGCCACGACCGACCTCCCCGAGGCCATCGCCTCGAGCGTGGCGAGACCGAACGGCTCGACGAGGCTCGGCTGGCAGAGAACGTCGCACGCCGCGATCCAGGACGGGACCTCGTGGTGGCCGACTCGTCCGATCACGCGTATTTCGGGGCGGCCCTCGAGCGCCGCACGGAGCGGGCCGTCGCCGACGAAGGCAAGCGTCCCTTCTCCACGATGCTCGAAAGCCTGCGCGAGGCGAAGGACGTTCTTTCGCTCCGTGAGCCCGCCGAGACAAAGGAACGACGTGCCTCGAGCTGCCCAGCCGAGCTCTTGCCTAGCCTCGTCGGCGTCACGCGGCGCGAATCTCTCGAGATCGACGCCGCAGTCGATCACTTCGGTCTTACCTTCCGCGTCCGGCACGGCGCTCGCGAGTCGAGCTTTCAGCCAGTGGGAGACGGCCACGATCGCCGCGGCGCGGCGGACGACATACCGCGTCGCCGCACGTGCGCCGGGCAGAGCTCCGATGTTCGCCACGTCCTGTCCGTGGGCGGTCACGACGAGGGGAGCGCGCGAGGCCAGCGCGGCCACGAGCCCCGCGGGAACGAGGAAGTGTGCGTATACGACGTCCGGTCGGAATCGCCTCGCTGTGCGGATGGCGTCGCGCGTGAGCCCGAGATGCCTTCCTCGTCCTCCGGAGCGGCGATCGACGACCGCGCGCTCGATGTCATGGCCACGCGCGACGAGCTCGCGCTCGAGGTTCGCGACGAAGACCCCGAGGTCCGGATCGTCCGGGCCGGGGTACATCTGGGAGACGAGCAGGATCTTCATGCGGGACGCCAATCGTGACTGTTTCGGCACCATCTCGTGACAGCTCGCGCCATACCTTGACGTCGTGAGCGATCCCG
>Ga0247727_10009948_pt1 | contig 17006 bp, 10 predicted proteins | sample WisWelCaveWW1625_FD_202498 | JGI IMG/M metagenome (GOLD analysis project Ga0247727, IMG submission 202498) | Biofilm microbial communities from Wishing Well Cave, Virginia, United States - WW16-25 | ecosystem: Environmental > Aquatic > Deep subsurface > Groundwater > Cave microbial mat | place...
CGTGACGCCGACGCCGACATCCTCCATCCGGCAGTTCCGCACCACCAACCCGCTGCATCCGAGCACGTCTTTCAGCCCGGCGTAAAAAGCGATCTGAGTGTTGCGAACGGTGATGCCCTCGAAGTAGTTGTAATCCGCCGCCATCACGTCGAAGAGCCGGTAAGCGCCGTTCCCGTCGAAGATCACTTCGCCGTCGCCGGCACCCTTGATGACGATGGGCTTCTCCGGCGTCCCGTCAATCGTCAGCACATACGCGCCGTCGAAAGGAATTCCGTAAGGCGTCACGTAGTTCAATTGATCGGCCTTGTAGAGTCCCGCGTGAACCAGGATCACATCGCCCGGCTGCACAGGCCGCTCGCGCACCACGTGCCAATCGCCTGTGCCCGGCCCGTAGTAAGCCTCTTTGAGACCTTTGAAAGAAGGCTCTTCTTTCGGCCCCTCGTAATCGGGCGGATAGACGTGCAGCGTGCGACCGCCGGTGGGAATCTTGGGCGCGCCGCGAGTTTTGACCGTGACCTGCTGAACCGCCTGCCCCGAAACGCCGTCCGGGTCGGACATCGTGAAGCGACATTCGTATGAAGTGTTTTCTTCCAGATCGAGGATGCTGCCCGCGAACATCCGAGGCGTCCAGTATTCCAGAAACTCCCGCGCGCGCCAGACCTTCTCGTCGCCGATGCGCAACAGCGGCAACGCTTCGCGCCATTGTGATTCGCCGGCTTTGCGGTACTGGACTGCGACCGTCGCGTTGCGGTTGTCGTCGCCCTTGATCTTCCACTCGAAGCCGAGGTTGATGAGGGTGGGCGGCTCGACGATGAAATCACCGGGGGTGACGGCGTTATTATTTGGCTGGAAAACAGGGGCGTGGAAGGAAACGAAGCAAACGATCATCAGGAGGGGAGCTATTCGTGTCATATCGGATTCTCCAACGCATGAGCTTGATCCGCGCCGTAGACCGCTATCGCTTCGGAGTTGTGGTCGCGGGCGCCTTTTTCAATTTACCTTTTCGGTGGACCGGCGCGTGGGTTCGCAGCCAGTGGTCGAGATCGGCTTTGCTTTTGATATTGAGTAAGGTACCGAGCAGCGCGTCAATTTTTTCAAGCGAGAGCCGCCTGATGCGTTTGGAGGTAGCCTCACTGATTGGGCCAATCTGCTGCGTCAGTAAACTGATGGCGGCTTCCAGCTTGCCTTCCAGCTTGCCTTCCAGCTTGCCTTCCAGCTTGCCTTCCAACCGGCCTTCGACTCTGCCCTTCTCGATTCCTTCTCGTTCCCAGGATGTGATGTATTCCATAGCAGCTTTCCTTTCCTTCGGACGAAATTCCTTTATCTCCTGCTTGAACTCTTCTTTCTGCGCCGCGCTCAGCGGCAAATAGGCGTCAATGAAGCGCATAATCGGGCGCCGTTTCTTCTCCGGCAGCCTCAACCGGACGATCATTCCGAGGCAGGCGGCGCGGACTTTGGGGCGATCTTCCGGTTTGACCCCCATCTTCGCCATCAACGCGCTGGCCGCCGGATTGTCGCGCTTCAGGAAATCGCGCCAATCGAGCCGGTTTAGTTGAATGACCGCGCAGTTGAATTCCAACACACGACGATCAGGAAATTCAACCAGATATCGTCCCGGCTCCGGCGTCCGCGGATTGTCCCACGAGAAGATGGCGATCGGGTAGACCGGCAGGTCGTGCTTGTAGGTTTGCACGGCGAAGTAATAGAACATTCGCTTGCCCGACCAGCCGCGCTTGTCGGCCTGCACCTCGACGTGAATCAGGAAGTAGGTCGGCTGCCCTCGAAACCGCGCTTTGACGAGCAGGTCAACCGAGCGCTTCCGGCCCTCGGTGATCTCGCTGAAGCTCTCCTGCTCGATGAATTCGAGCGAGTTCACATCGAGGTAACGCAAGACTTCCGGCAGAAACAGCTCAAGGAAGTCTACGAAGCAAACCCGCAACAATTCTTTGAAAAGTCGGTCGTGATCCATTCGTCTCTCCAACGCCGGTATTCAGCATCTGCTGATGGTCAGGAAGCCAATCGCTCGCGTCATAGCGGAATCCTCAATAGTTGAAGACGAAATCCAGCTTGTTCAGCAAACCCCAGTGCAAATCCTCCGCCCCCTGCTTGCGATCCTTCTCGATCCACTCGACCGCGAGCCGTTTCTCCTGCGGCAGCGGGTAGCGCGAGAGCGTGACCAGATAAAGCTCATCCACAATCTCTGCGCTCGTCTTCGACGATTTCACCAGCCGCTCGACCAGGCTGCCGTTTGCGGTCACCACGCGCCGGGTCACGAACGGGCTGTTCATCAGCATCATCGCCTGCAGGATCGAGCCGCCCGGCTGGCGGTCGAATTGCTCGCGGTTGGCCTGGCCGAAGGTGCGCAGGAAACTTTTCGCCTCGCCGTTGTTGATGTCTTCGGGGCTGGCGGCTTCAGTCCAGAAACGCGCCGGTGCAATCGGAGTTTCGTAGGTCCAGTCGCGGCGCTTGTAATCGCCGAAGACCTGGGTGGCCTGGCAGACCGCGTCGTGAATCTGCTCCGCCGTCAATTGCCGGACGTAGTGGCGCGCGAAGTACGGCGTATAGCTCTCCTTCCACTCGCCGTCGAATCTTGAGGACAGTTGGTAGGCGCTCGACCTTGCGATGGCGCGCATCAGATGTTTCAGGCTGAAGCGATGCGCGGCGAAATCGCGCGCCAGCGCATCGAGCAGATCAGCATTCGTCGGCTGGCACGCCCACGGCGCGGGCAGCGGCGTTTTCGGTTCCTGCCGCGCCAGATCGAACGAATCCACCGGATCAACGATGCCGAGGCCGAAGAACTGCTTCCAGATCAGGTTGACCGTCGCGCGGGCGAATTGCGGGTGACGGGTGAGCATCCGCGCGAACTGCGGGCGCAGCGGTTTGTTCGGATCGGCCTTTTCGCCCGTCAGGATGAAGGTTGGGTGAATCTCGCCGCCGTCGCGCTGCAAGCGAACCTGGCTCCAGCCCTTCGTGTCGTAGCCGGTTCCGTCTTCAGTAACCGTGTAGCGATCCTGATATGGAATCACGCGCACCCGCGTCTTCCCGAAGAACGCGGCCATCGCCCAGAAGTCACGGCGCTTCTTCGCGGTCAGATCGAGGCTGACCTTTTCCAGGAAGCCTTTGCCGCCGTGACACGAGATGCACTGGTAGTTGACGCCGAGGAAGATGCGCGCCGAATTGACGATGATCTCGTCCGCCGTGTCTTCGTAATTGTCGTCGTACATCGTCGCGCCGGTGATGTGCCAGCGCGCCAGGAAGCCTGACGGCGCGGCGTCCGGCATCCAGTTGGTGTTCGGCGCCGAAGCCGTCAACATCTCGGCCACGAATCGGTCGTAGGGTTTGTCCTCTTTGAACGATTGCCTGATCCACGCGTCGAAATGTTTCAGCGTGGGATTGCCGATGCGGTTGCCGCAATTGCGCACCAAATCGCCGTACCAGTAGCCCCAGTGCTCGACCCAGGCCTGGCTCTCGATCAGCTCGTCAATCAGCTTGTCGCGCTTGCTCGGGTCAGAATTGCTGACGAAGGCTTTGAGTTGATCGGTAGCCGGAATGCGCCCGGTCAGATCAAGGTAAGCGCGGCGGCAGAACTCGTAATCGTTCGACATCGGCGCGTGCGGGATGCCGTCTTTCGCCATCGCGTTGAACAGATGTTGGTCAATTAGATTGGGCAAGTTGCGAATGGCGAGCTTCTGCTTACCGCTGCCTGCGTGCGGCAGTTTGGAAGCGACATCGTTCGTGAGCTTGCTGACCTGTTTGTCAGGACGCGCAGCGCTGAGCTTGTCGTCAGTGTGCTCGCTGGCGAATTTGTCTTTCGCGGAAATCTGTTTCTGTGCGTGAAACGATCCTGCGCCGAACCGGACTGCAACTGCGATCCAGAGGGCGATGAACAATGTTTTGATGAATCTCCTGTTTCGCATAATGATCCTTTCTGCCAGCCACGCTCGGCGCCTGGCCTCAGCTTTCGCCCACTTGCAGCGCCTCGGGCTGCATCGCCGGTTGCAGCCGCGAGTTGCGGATGGCAAGCGCCACGCCGATGGCCACCAGCACGCCGCTCGCAATGAATGCCGCTCCCGGCACTTTCACCGGCGCGGCCTTCGACGTGAAATAGCCGAACAGACCGGTCGCCATCAACGGCCCCAGAATCGCCGCCACACTCTGGATGCTGCTCAATACGCCCTGCACAGCGCCTTGCTCGGTGACGGAGACCTTCCTGGTGATAATCGCCTGAATCGCGGGACCCGATACGCCGCTCACGCCTGAAAACACGATGATCGCATAGAGCATCCACCCGGCGGTCGCCAGGCCGTAGAGCAAAAAACTCAGTGAGCCGATGGTGAGCGCAACGATGAGCGCCCGGCGCTCGCCCAGCTTCCCGACGATCGGCCCGGTCAATCCGCCTTGCACCACCGCATAGACAATGCCGACCACGGCGAGCGACAGGCCGTTGTCCAGCTCCGTCCAGTTGAAGCGATAGGTGGTGTAGAGCACCCACGTGCTCGGCAGCGAATCGTGCGCCAGCCGCTCCAGGAAGAGAACTGCGGCCAGCCCAAGCACGACCGGATAGCGTCCCAGCGCCAGCAGCGCCGCCAACGGGTTGACGCGGCTCCAGTCGAACGGACGGCGGTTCTCTTTCGGATGCGATTCCGGCAAGACGAAGAATCCGTAGAGCGCGTTGAGCAGTGTCAACAGGGCAGTCGCCATAAACGGCACGCGCAGCCCATAGCCGCCGAGCACGCCGCCCAGCGCCGGCCCGGCGATGAACCCGACGCCGAAGCACATGCCGATCAAGCCGAAATTGCGCGCGCGCTGTTCGGGCGGGCTGACATCCGCGATGTAGGCATTGGCCGCCGTGATGTTGGCCCCGGTGATTCCGGCGATGATGCGCCCGGCGAACAACCACTTCAGGTTCGGCGCAAACGCCATCATCAGGTAATCCAGCCCCGCGCCCAGCAGCGACAGCAGGATAATGCGCCGCCGGCCGTAGGCGTCGCTGAGATTTCCCAGCACCGGTGAAAACAGAAACTGCATCAGCGCGTAGGACGCCACGAACCACCCGAAGATGGCGGAGCCGTCGCTCAGGTCTCCGCCGTACAAGGACGTCACCAGCTTGGGCAGCACGGGGATGATCAAACCGATCCCCAGCATGTCCAGCAGCACGGTGACGAGGATGAATGGTAACGCAGCTTGTCTGCTCCGCATATTATTATCTGATTTCAGGATCGAAGATCATTCCTGCCGGCTTGCCTGCGCCTGCAATAGTATTGATCAGCCCACGGGCGTCAACTTTTCTGATGCGATGATTGGCCCGGTCGGCGATGTAGATGCTGCCGTCTTTGGCAATGACGATCTTCTGCGGCGTGTTCAGCTCGGCGGCGGTAGCCTGCTGGCCATCGCCGCTGAAACCCGCCCGACCCGACCCGGCGATGGTGGTGATCACTCCGTTGCGAACGGCGCGAATGCGATGGTTGCCGCTGTCCGAGAGGTAGAGATTGCCTGCGGCGTCGAGCTTCAGGCCGGTGGCGGAAAATATCTTCGCCTTCTCCGCCGGGCCGCCGTCGCCCGCGAAGCCTGCGCCGTAGGTGTCCTGCGCCGGGCCGTAGCCGATCACCGTCTGAATTTTTCCATCGGGCGTGACGCGGCGAATGCGGCTGTTACCTGCGTCGCTGATGTAGACGCTGCCGTCGGGCGCAACTGCCACAGCCATCGGCAGGTTCATCTGCGCTTGGGTTGCCGGGCCGCCGTCGCCGCCGTAACCAGGGACTGAACCCACAAATGTCGTCATCGCTCCGCTGCGATCCAAACGGCGCACGACGTGATTGTAGGTATCGGCGATCAGCAGGTTCCCCTCGCGGTCGAGCGCAATGCTTTGTGGATTATTGAGCGAGTTTTGGAGCGGCAGGTCGTTGTATCCGCTCTTGGCCGCTTGGCCATCGCCGGCAATCGTGGTGATCACGCCCTGTGGATCAATGCGGCGGATGCGATGATTGCCGGTGTCGGCGACGAGCAGGTTGCCTTCCGCATCCAGCGCCAGGTCGTGCGGCGCCAAAAGTAAAGCTCTGACCGCCGGCCCTCCATCGCCGCCGAATCCACCCTCACCCGTCCCGGCAATCACCGTCAGACGGCCCTGACGGTTGAGTTTCAGAACGCGATGCGTCCCGATGTCGGAGATGTACAAATTGCCTTTGTCGTCCAGCGCGAGTCCGTTGGGATAGACCAGCCTGACCGGCGAGAGCCTGCTCTTTTGCCATCCGGTCGGGGCCGAGCCGGTCAGCGAAATAATCAGGAGGAAGATGGGCGGCAGGATCAGTAAAGGCGTCATTGCCTGCTCCTTCCAAGCTGTTTGATCTGCTGGAGCAGCGCCTCCATTTCCTTCACTCTGTCCGGATGCTTTGCGGCTAGGTTGTTTGTTTCGCCCAAATCATCCGCGAGGCTGTAAAGCTGCGCGGAGGTATCGTTGCCCAGCTCCGTGTTGGTATTGGCGTTGACCTTCGGCCTCCGGCTCGGCTCGATGTATTTCCACTGCCCCTGCCGCAGCGAGAGCGCGCCCGCCTGCTCGACCAGATGCTTCCGGCCGGTCTTCGATTTGCCGAGCAGCGCAGGCAAAACGTTGTGACTGTCGGGCGCATCGGCAACCGCCAGCTTCTGATCTGTGAACGACGCGAAGGAGGCGAGGAGATCAACCTGTGACACGAGCGCATCGGAGACGCCGCGTTTGACCTTGCCCGGCCAGCGCACGATGAACGGCACGCGCGTCCCGCCTTCAAAGTTGCTGTACTTGCCGCCGCGCAAAGGCCCGGCGGGCTTATGGCCGCCCAGTTTGGCAACCGCGTCGTCCTTGTAACCGTCATCCACCACCGGGCCATTGTCGCTGGTGAAGATGACCAGCGTGTCGCTCGACAGCTTCAGCCGATCCAGCGCAGCGAGAATTTCGCTGGCGCACCAATCCAGCTGGACGATGGCGTCGCCTCGCGGCCCCATTCCCGATTTGCCCGCGAAGCGCGGATGGGGCACGCGCGGCACGTGCGGGTCGTGCGTGGCGAAGTAGAGGAAGAACGGTTTCGTTTTGTTCTGCTCGATGAAGGCGACGGCCTTTTGCGTGAAGACGTCAGCCATATCTTCGTCCTTCCACAGCGCGGCTCTGCCTCCGGTCATATAGCCGATGCGGCTGATGCCGTTGACGATGGTCTGGTCGTGGCCGTGACTCGGATGCAGCTTGAGCAATTCGGGATTCGCCTTCCCTGTCGGCCAATCGCCGATGGGTGTGCCGTAGCTGACCTTGATCGGATCGGCAGGATCGAGGCCGACGACGCGACCGTCTTCCACATAAACGCACGGCACGCGGTCGCCGGTGGCCGCCATAATGAACGAGTATCCGAAGCCGATGTCGTTGGGATTCGGTCTGATCTCGCCGTTCCAGTCCGGCCCGCCTTTCGGGCCAAGACCGAGATGCCACTTGCCGACGACACCGGTTGTGTAGCCGGCTTTCTGAAGCAGCGATGGCAAAGTCGTACGCCCTGGCTCGATGATGAGCGCGGCGTTGCCGGGCAGGACTCCGGTTCCTTCTTTCCGCCAGGCATATTCGCCGGTCAACATCGCATAACGCGAAGGCGTGCAGGTCGCCGCCGGAGCGTGACCGTCAGCGAAGCGCAAACCCTCTCGCGCCAGCCGGTCAAGGTTCGGCGTCGTCAATCTCTTCGCGCCATAAGACGAGACATCGCCGTAGCCGATGTCGTCGGCGTAAATCAAAATGATGTTGGGGCGTCTCTGCGCAAAGGCCGGAGCAACCACCAGCGCCATCAAAACAGAGAGAACCAGGTTCTTTATCATTGTCTTTCTATGCTCATAGCTTTCAAGAAAAAGCTGTTCCGAAATGCGAGACGCCAAACCAAAGATGACTCGAAACCACTGATCAACGGCGGGTCATCTCCGGGCGCGCGCCAGCAACGACGCCTGGTTTTGAATCTTCCTGATCGCTTCGGCTATCTGATCCATATCCTGCTTTGCGCCGAGCAGCAGGTTCTGCGTGAACCAGACTGCCTCCTGGCACAGACGGTCGTTTTCGGGACAACGATTGCGCTCTTCCACTTCGGCGATGACTTTCGGCGAGTAGATGTAACGGAAGGCGCGCGAATGCAGCGTGTTCTTCAGAAACGGCTCCTGGTTGAGCGGCGAATAGCCCGATGAACACGGGATGCCTTCGGCGCGCAGAGCCTTGATGAAGTGTTCGCGGGCCAGTCCGCTGAAATGGTTCGCGTCGTAGCGCAGCATATACAGGTGATAAGCGTTGCGCGTGCAACCTTCGTACATCTTTGCGGGCGCGATCCCGGGAATCTCTCGCAGCATCTTTGTCAGGTATTCGGCGTTCTGCTCGCGCGCTTTCGCCTGCTCTTCCAATCGCGTCAATTGAGCCAGAAGCAGCGCCCCCTGGAATTCGGTCAAACGGCGGTTGTCGCCGTTGCGAACGTAACTCATTCCGGCATTGAGCGCGCCCCGGCCCTGGTTGTGGAAGCTCTTGCAGATTTCGATCAACCCGGCATTGGCGCTGACCACCGCGCCGCCTTCGCCCGAATTGAGGTGCTTCGATGCCTGGAAGCTGAAACAACCCAGATTGCCGAGCGTGCCGACTTTGCGCCCGCGCCATTCGGCCAGATGCGATTGGCAGGCGTCTTCGACCACGAACAGCTTGTGCTTCTTCGCAATCGGCAAAATCACGTCGAGATTCGCCGCCGCGCCGCCCAGATGCACGGGCACGATTGCGCGAGTGCGTTTGGTGATTGCGCGCTCGATCCTGGCGGCGTCTATCTGGAAAGTCTCGCGGTCGGTGTCAACCAAGACGGGCAATGCGTGTTGCAGCAGAACCGGGTTGACCGTGGCGACGAAAGTGTAGACCGGCACGATCACTTCATCGCCAGGGCCGATTTCCAGAGCGTTCATCGAACAGACCAGCGCGCTCGTGCCGCTGGAAGTCGCCAGGCAATACGGCGCGCCGATCCGCTCCGCCCAAATCTTCTCGAACTTCTCGACGACGCTGCCGCCGATTCGATTCCAGCGTTTGCCGCGCAGCGTTTCGATCAAATCCGTCTCTTCCCTTTCGCCGATGACGGGCCACGAAGGAAAAGGCGCGCTGCGCACGGGCGCGCCGCCAAGCAGCGCCAATTTATCACTGGATGACAACGACGTTCTGCGCGCTGATGCTTTCCGGCCGCTCAAACCAGTCGTGGCAGCGCCCGCGCAGGTCGTTGAAAGAAAACGTCGCCTTGTCAGCTTGCTTCGCATGATCAACCTCCATTCTGAGTTTGCTCTCGTTTGTGGCGAAAAACTGCGGCTTGTGGAAATCGCTGGCTGAAAGTATGGCACTTCGCGGACGATTTGTAGAGACCGAGCCGCGCCCGGTTTCCAAACTTCCGGACAAAACTTTCCCGAAAATTTGCGCACCAATTCCCGCTCCATTTCGTACTACCCGATGAACCACTACATTCCACAGGAGGAAATTTATGCGCAAAACAATCTTTGTTTCGTTGATCGTGTTGATGTTCGGCATCGGCTCTTTCGCTTATGCCCAATCCAAATCGGAGAACGATCCGACCGGAACCTGGTCGGGCACGTGGACTGGCGACAGCAATGGCAAATTTGAAATGACTATCACCAAAGATGCCAATGGAAAGCTTTCCGCCACGCTCACGGCCAAACCCGATCAGGGCGACGGTTTCACCGGCCCGTTCAAGTCTGTCGAAGCCAACGGCAATAAATTGACGATGAAGTTCGAAGACCCCGGCGGCGAATCCGAAGCGACGCTCGAAGCCGTGGTCGAAGGCTCGTCGCTCAAGGGCAGCTATTCGATTCGCGCAAAGGCGAATGGCGAAGAGGCTGAGAAGGGCACGTTCACAGCCAGCAGGAAATAAACGCGGCTGGCAGGAGATGGGGAGCGTGAGCGATCTGCCGCTCCATCAGCGGCGCGCTTCGAGAGACTCAGGCCGCTCACGCTCCTCGTACCGCACCGTTCTGAAAGTTGCCTTTTGCCTTTTGATTTTCTATGCTCAGCCCGCGCTCGTTGACCGATCGAGCGGTCGCTCGTCACATCTTTCACCAAAAAACCTGGCACCCAACCATCACGGAGGAAGCTTATGTCGGACAAAATCAACCGTAGAAGTTTCATTTCAAACGCAGGCGCAAGCGTCGCCGGCGCCGGCCTGCTCACCGCTAAATCCTACGCGCGCGTCATCGGCGCGAATGATCGAATTCAACTGGGCATCATCGGCCCCGGCGGCCGCGGCCGCAGCCTGATGAACTCGTTCAAGAGGTTCGCCGATCAATGCGAATTCATCCACGTGTGTGACGTTTACGAACCCAACATCAACGCGGCGTTGAAGCTCTCGCGCGAAAACGCCAAATCAAGCGTGGATTACAAAGAACTGCTCGCCAACAAAGACATCGTAGCCATCGTCAACGCCACGCCCGACCACTGGCACGCCAACGTGCTGCTCGACGCGGTAGCGGCGGGCAAAGACGTTTACACCGAAAAGCCCTTCTCGTATTCCATCGAGCAGGGCGCGAAGATGGTCAAAGGCGTGCGCGCGACCAAACAGATCGTCCAGGTCGGGATGCAGCGCCGCAGTTCCGAAGCTGTGCGCGGCGCCAAGAAGATCGTTGACGACGGCGTGCTCGGCGAGATCGTGATGGCGCGCGCCCAATGGTTCTGGAACCGCAAGCCGATGCCGCAGAAGATGCAGCTCGCGGGCAAACTCGATTGGGAACGTTTCCAGGGGCCGGCCAAGACCCGCGTCCCGCTCGACGAACGCCGGTTCTTCCACTGGCGAAACTTCCGGGATTACAACGGCGGCCACATGACCGATCAGGGCACCCACCTGATGGACGTGATCCAGTGGTTCTGCAACCAGGGGAAGCCGCCGGCGTCAGCCGTCTGCCAGGGGATGATCACGGTTCACAAAGGCGCGGACGTGCCCGACACGTTCACAGCAGTCTACGAGTACCCGTCGTTCCTGGCCACCTGGACGCTGGGTTACGGCAACTCATACGAAGACGGCTGGAAGATATTCATTCAGGGCAAGAAGGCGACGATGGTGCTCGACGATGACGGCTATCGCGTCTACCCGGAGCCGTGGAACCGCCCGAACATCCCGCCCGCGACGATCCACGAATACAAAGGCGGAATCCCGACCGAACCGCACGTCAAGAACTTCCTCGAATGTGTCAAGTCGCGGCAGGAGCCGAACGCGCCGGTCGAAGTCGGGCACAACGCCGTGAGCGCGCCGCATCTGGCCAACCTCGCGCTGAGGACGCAAAAGCGCGTCAGCTTGAGCAGCGATGGCGCGATTGCGAAGGCATGAAACTCGACTTAGATCGGTTTGCAATTGAACGTATGGTTTTTGAGATGACGACAGTCTTTGGAGTGCTACGGCTTTGACGTAGCTTTCCCAGCTTTGCTTCCAGCAGCCTTGCAATTGGCCGGTAGCGGACGGTAAAGCTGGGAAAGCTACGTCAAAGCCGTAGCACTCCACAGGCTTCGCCGATCCGTACACCCAAATGAAAACCGATCTAGTCCAGCGCAGCAAGGTGAGTGTTCGCTGCGCCGGACTATTTTTTGGCGAACCGCACATTGCGAATACGTCCCGCGTGAACAGCGAAGCCGGCCACTCGCCCTTGCCCGTCGCGGTTGAATTCAAACTGCGCCGCCGCGAAAGTGGCGAAGGCGTCGCGGAAACTCGGAGTCAACGGCCGCTTCGCGCCGTTGCGGTCAACCGCGGCCAGCCGGTTGTTTTCGACGATCATCCTGTATGTCGTATCCAGCTCTTCGCTGTAATAACTGCCCGCGAATTCATTCAACTGCCCGGCTGAAGGCGAAAACGCCTCGACCGAATCGAAGGCGTCGGTCTTCCCGCCGCTCCGCGAAAGTTTCAGGACCATCTTGCCGTTCGACGATTTTTCAAGCGCGACCTCGGCGTTCGGATTCGCGCCCGGCCCGGTGAGCCGAAAGCGATTCGCGCTGACCGGCGCGAGCTCCGTCACCGGCCCGAACGAGTCAATCCGCAGCTTGCCGCCGCTCAGCGAAATTCGCCGCACTTCGCCGCTTGCCGGATGGCGATAGATTCCGACCTTGTCCTTCAACTGATCTTCGCCGAGCGTGATTGTTTCCGGGTTGACAGTTGACGAGGCGACGGTCCTGGCGTTTTCCGATCCGGCCTTGAACTGGTCAGCCAGATAAATCTCCGCCACCTGCGTCGCCAGCCTGGATGGGTTGGTCGAGCCGAGATTGCACAGGCAGACGACGCTGAGTTTCTGATCGGGGAAACGAATCAGGTCCGAACGATAGCCCGCCCACGACCCGCCGTGGCTCACCCGCCGCAACCCTTTGTGCTCGTCAATGCGCAGGCCCGACGCGTAATCCAGCTTCTCGCCATTCGCGAGCGCGCCGACCGCGTGCATCTGATCGAGGAAGGCTTTGGCTCCGACCTTCGGCTCGTAAAAGTTGCGGTCCCAGAGCAACAGGTCTTCAATCGAAGTCATCACCGCGCCATCGCCCGTCTGCTCGAAGTTCGACATCTCGGTCTGGAAGCCTCCTGAACTGGCACGCGGGTTGGGCGCATAGCCGGTCGCGCGCATTGGCACGATGCGTTTGTGATTGTCCAGAAAGATCGTGTGCTTCATCCCGAGCGGATCGAAGACGTTCTCTTTGGCGAATTCCGCCAGCGATTTGCCGCTTGCGCGTTTGACGATGATCGAAAGCAGAAAGTAACCGCTGTTGCTGTAGAGCCATTCGTCGCCCGGCGCGAAGTTCAACGCCTTTTGCCGCACGATCAGGTCGAGCGCGTCTTTCTCCGTCGTCGTGTCGTCGAAGCTCACTCCGGCAAGGCTGAACAAGGTCAGGTAATCGCGCAACCCGCTGGTGTGATGGATCAGATGGCGGATCGTGATCGGCTTCTGGTACGCGGGCAGTTCGGGGATGTGTTTTCGCACGTCGTCATCGAGCGAGAGCTTTCCCTGCTGGGCGAGCAACAAGACGCTCGCCGCCGTGAACTGTTTTGAAGTCGAGCCGATGTCGTAAACCAGCTTCGGGCCGTTCGGGAGGTTGTGTTCCAGGTTGGCCATCCCGTAACCGCGCGCGTAGACGAGTTGGCCGTCCTTGATCACGCCGAGCGCGCAGCCCGGCGAATCGGGTTTGTCGTAGTTGGCGAAGACCGCATCAACTTTGGCGCTCGGATTGTTTGAGTCTTTGCCGCCATCCTGCGCCGGGGCGGAGATCGAAACGTTGATGAGAATGAGAAACAGAGCAATCGGGAGATAGACGTGTTTGCAACGCACCCGCATTACGGCCTCCTTGATCAAGCCGGATCGTTTTATGGGAGTGTTATTCGACGCTCGGCGCGTATCTTCGCCCGAATCGCGCATCGGTTCAACCGCCGGCGGCCTATGGTTTGACCATGTCATTTTTCCATTAACGCAAAGTTTACATCGCCGAACCCCTCGATTCGCTTGCTCCTTCTCACCATCCGAAAATAGAATTCACCTTACTCAAAAGCAGTCTCACTGAATACAAAACTCGGAATTACAAAAACAAGGAGACAGATTTATGAAGAGAGCCACAGGACTTAGTCTCTGCGCTTTTCTCTTGGCGCTGCTTCTGCCGTTTGCGGCGCAGGCGCAATCGCAAATCACCACCGGCGCGATTCAAGGCACAGTCGCGGATGAAGCAGGCGCGGTTATCCCCGGCGCCGGCGTCGAAGTCAAAAACGCCGACACCAATCTGACCAGGACTTTGAACACCGACTCCGACGGGCGATTCGTCTTTCTGCAATTGTCTTCGGGCCGTTACACGCTGACGGTCTCGAAACAAGGTTATTCCACGCTGGTGCAGGAAAACCTGAACCTGACGGTCGGTCAGACGATCAACCTCAATCTCAACCTGAAGGTTTCAGCCGTGCAGGAGCGCATCACCATTACCGCCGCGCCAACCATTGACACGGTCAAGACCGAATCCAGCTCGACGCTCAACGAGACCGCCATCAGCCGCACGCCGGTGCTGGGCCGCAAGTTCGAAGACCTGTTGACGCTCACTCCCGGGGTGAGCATCACGCAGGGGCCGGACGGCGACGAGATCAACTTCAACGGCCAGCGCGGCATCTTCAACAACATCAACCTGGACGGCGGCGATTACAACAACGGATTCTTCGGCGAGCAGGCCGGCGGCCAGCGCGCGGCGATTGACATCTCGATGGAGGCGATCAAGGAGTTCCAGGTGATCCCCGCCGGCGCCAGCGCCGAATTCGGACGAACCGGCGGAGGCATCGTCAACGCCATCACCAAATCGGGAACGAACAACCTGAGCGGCAGCCTCTTTCACTTTCAACGGCTGGAAGCGCTGACCTCCGACACTTCCGATGGCAAGTCGCTCAAGGATTTTCATCGGGAGCAGTTCGGCGGCAACCTGGGCGGGCCGATCAAAAAAGACCGCGCCTTCTTCTTCGCCAACTTCGAGCAGATCCTCGGCAACCTGACGCGCGACAACCTGAGCGCCGCCATCGGAGCTCCGTGCTCGAATCAGAACCCGACGATCCAGGCCAACGAAGCTCTGATCAATTCGAGCGCCGACTGCCAGCGGCGCGCGCTGCTCAACTTCTTCAGGACATCGCGCAACCAGGAGGAAGGGCTGCCGGTCGAAAAGCCGATCAACACCTCGTCCTTCCTGGGCAAGATTGATTTGAAGCTGGCGGAGGCCAACGAGTTGGCGTTCTCGTACAACTTCACCCGCTCGAAGAAAGAGAACGAGACCTTCGACGTCGAGACCTACGGCACCTCCGCCAACGGCACCGAAGGCCCCGGCAAGATTCACGCCTTCAATCTCAACTTCTTCACCACGTTTTCGGCGACGATGCTCAACGAGTTTCACGCCACTTACCTGCGCGAAGAGCGTCCGCGCGCGGCGACCAAATCGAATGTGCCCGCCGACACGGCGATGGGCTTTGCGACGACCTTCCGTTTCGGCAACCCGTTCTTCCTCAATCCGACGATTGACGAGCTCTTCCAGCGCGCCCAGTTGAAAGACAACTTCTCGATCGTCGCCGGAGACCACACGGTCAAGCTGGGCGGCGATTGGACGCACAGCAACAACGACCAGGTCTTCCGCGGCTTTTTCACCGCGCGTTACATCTTCGACAGCGTCACAGGCTTCCTGCGTTACGCATCGCCCGCGAGCCTGGGGCCGGGTTTCGGCCCGAACATCAAAGGCTGCTCGAACGGAGCTTACATCGCGGCCAGCGCCAACTGCCCGACCGGCACGACGGCTACGGGCGGCCCGCTGCTGCTCTATTTGCAGGGCGCGGCGCTCGACGGTCCGGCGACCGACGCCACCGGCGCATCGAACATTGACAACGAAGAGTACGCGCTCTTCATCCAGGACAAGTGGCAGGCGCGGCCGGGCTTCACGCTCAATTACGGTCTTCGCTGGGAGGCGCAGCTCTTCCCCGATCCGGTGGTGTCGCCTGCGCAGACGGCTTACGGACGTTTTCTGAACGACCCGCGCTTCCCGTCCGACGGCACGCTGCCCGATCAATTCGATATGTTCCAGCCGCGCGTCGGCTTCGCGTGGGACATTGCGCGCAACAGCAAATCGGTGCTGCGCGCGAGCTACGGCATTTTCAACGCCCGATTGAACATGCTCTCGCAGGTCGGCTCGATCACGACCAACGGCGTGCAACAGCAAACCATTTTCGCCAACACGGAATTGATCGGACTCGGTTTCGCTACCGCGCCGGTCTGGCCGAACGTGGTCGTGCCGCCGAAAGTGCCGCCCGGGCAGTTCCCGCTCTTCTCCGGCGTGCGCGTCTTCAGCCGCGATTACGAGAACCCGCGCATCTACACGACCAACGTCCAGTTCGAGCAGGAGCTTTACCGCGACCTGGCGCTCTACCTGGAATTCACGCACTCGAAGGGCGTCCATCTGACGCGCTTCCTGAACGTCAATCGCAACAACTTCTTCTCGCCGCAACTGGGTGAAGTGATGGTCACAAGCTCGGTAAGCAAATCGCTCTATCGCGGCTTCACGGCGGGGATGAGGAAGCGGTTCAGCCGAGGGTTCCAGTTCGAGTGGAACTACGTCTGGTCGAAAGACCTCGACGACGATTCGAACGAGCGCGACCCGTTCACCGATCGCGCATTCAACATCAACAATTTGCAGTTGGATTACGCGCTCTCCGACCGCGACATTCGCCACAAGTTCAACTTCATCTTGAACGGCGAACTGCCGTGGGGCTTCGAAGCCAACGGGCGCATCCAGGCTCGCAGCGCGCAGCCGATCACGCCGGCTGTGCGAACGGCCACCAATCGCAACACTCTACGCAAAGACAACGAGTACTTCTCGTTCGATTGGAGGCTGTCGAAGGTCTTCCGTTTCGCCGACCATTACTCGATCATCCCGACCATCGAGATGTTCAACACCTTCAACAACAAGAACAACATCAATCCGCTGACCACGCCGGGGCTGTTCAATTTCGACGGCTTCCTCAGGCAGGGAGTGGGCGATCCGCGACAGGTGCAGTTGGCCGTGAAGTTCACGTTCTGAGGATACGGAACACACGGAAATAACGGAACATACGGAAATTCGTTTGGCGTGTTTCCGTTTGTTCCGTTCATTCCGTTTGTTCCGGGTTCCCTCTCTACCTCCAATCAAGCCATCAGCTCATTTCTGATAATCCCGCCACAGCCAGCGCAAGCTGTCGGGCAGGATCGCCCGCCCGTGCCGGTCGCTGTGGAACCCCTGCCCCCACTCGAAGTTGAAATCGTACCCGGCGAAGGCCAGCGATTTGGCCATCTGTTGGTTCGCCAGCGGCCAGTTGCCGTGCTGATTGTCCAGGTCGTTCTCGCCGCCCTGTAAAAACACGCGGATCGGTTTCTTCGGCGTCTTGCGGATCAGCGCCGCGTAGTTGTGCCCGCCTTCGCGCTTCGATTCGCCGCTGGCGATGTTGGTGAAGCTGCCGACCCACGAAAGCACT
>Ga0247727_10009949_pt1 | contig 17003 bp, 22 predicted proteins | sample WisWelCaveWW1625_FD_202498 | JGI IMG/M metagenome (GOLD analysis project Ga0247727, IMG submission 202498) | Biofilm microbial communities from Wishing Well Cave, Virginia, United States - WW16-25 | ecosystem: Environmental > Aquatic > Deep subsurface > Groundwater > Cave microbial mat | place...
GCGGATGGCACGGATTTACACGGATAAAAGCGTAAAATAAAAAATCCGTGAAAATCCGCGTTATCCGTGCCTTCCGCGTTCAAAAAAGTTTTATGAAATTTAAGGCACTGAAACAGTTTCATGAGCAGACGAAGCACCTGCCGACATTTTCGCTGTCGAGGTGCTCCGCGACAGCCACATCTCCACCAGCATCGCGATAATCGCCGCAATCAAAAAATATTGCCACAACTCCGACCCGTAACGCGCCCGTCGCACGGCTTCGACTATATCGACTTCGGGCGAGATGAAAGCAACTGCGCCGCCAATGGCAGCTTGCAGCGCTTCATCTGAAAGCGGCGGCAGTTTCAATTCTACCGGATTAAAATTCACCGCCCACGTTTGCAAGAGTTTGCCGCCGCGCACCGGCGAATCGCTCGTGGTTTGCCACAAACGATATTGGCCGGGTTGATCAACTTCAGAATAACGCGCCTGATAATTTTGGCCTGCGACTTTAACCGGCACTTTGCGGCGATCACCGGCAGGAAGCTCGATTTCAACGGCGGTCGCAGGCACGCGCAAATTCGTCACCAGCTCTTCGCCGACGAATTGCGACTCGCGTTGGTTGTCGCGGCTTTGCGTCATGTAGGAAATGCAGCGGTGCGTCAACGGCGCGAACAAACCCTTGAAGGCAAAATCCGACCATTGCTCCGTTGCCGCCGAGGTGAAAATCAGCAGCAGGCCGGCGCCAACGCGGCGCTCGACGAGAAAGGGATAGCCGTTGGCAAATTCAATGATCGGCAGCGTGGCGCTCTCCACGCGCATTTGCACGGCGAAACGAAACATCGGCAAATCGAGGCGCGGGGCTTTGTCGCTCTTTTCAAAAATGCCGGAGAACACGGGATGCGAAAAATCAATGCGCCCCAGCTTGATAAAATTGTCAGCGGCAGGTGGCGCGCCGTTCGCCGCCAATTGTCCCATCGACGCGCCTAAGACGCCGGCATTGAGGCGCGACAGCAGCAGCTCGTTGTAATTGCGCAGATCGACGTCGCTGCCGAGAAAAATCATCAGGCCGCCGCCGTTGTTCAGATAGCCGGACAAACGCTGCGCCACGGCTTCCGACAAACGTGGGACATTCGCCAACACAATGCCATCGTAATTTTCAAAACGCTCCGCGGCCAAATTGTCGGCGGCAATTTCATGCCACGTGTTTGCAATTTTGTTTTCGGAGGGATCGAACGCGAGCCGAATGTACGTCAAATCCTCCGGATGTCCGGCCACGGCGAGAATGCGGCGCTGCGGCGGAATGAAAAAGACAAAACCGCGCGAGTTATCCAGCATCAGGTCATCGTCTTCCAATTCGAACCGCCCGAAAATAAAACCGGTGGTATCCGGCACGGCGCGAAAAGTCACGCGGCGTTCGGCGCCGGCAGGAACTTCGACCGTCTGTTGGGCGACGCGCTTGCCGTTGAGAAAAAGATGCACGAGCCGGTTGTTGCTGTCACGCTCGCCGTTGTTGGCAACGGTCGCGACGACTTCAAAAGTTTTGCCGCGCTCGAAGATTTGGTTGCTGAGCGCCGCGCCTTGCAACGACAAATTATCTGCGACGGGTTTGTCGAAGCGAATCAGATAACCGCGCAAGCCGCTAATCGTTTCGGCGTTACTAGGTGCGGATGAGTTTGCAGCCGTTGGCAAATCCGCGCGGCCATCCGACAACACATAAAGCTCGCGATTGACGTTGCGCGCATTCGCCAATTTCTCGCGCGCCAAGGCAATGGCGCCGGCGAGGTCGGTTTCTCCCGCGGTCTGCGGAACCGCAGCAACGGCGGCAGCGAAATTTTCCGGCGAGAAAAACGCGGCCGCGGAAACCAGACGCGCCGGTTTAGCCGCGGTAATGAGAAAAAATTCATCGCCGGGGGCAAACAATGTTGCGAGTTTCTGCGCGTTATTGCGAGCTTGCGCCAATAACGACGCGCCTTCGGAAGCGGTGGCCATACTCAAAGAATTATCGAGAATCACCACTGCCGTCGCCGCAGCCCGCTGCGCCAACGCCGAATGCTCGCGGCGCAACGTCGGCCGCGTAAACGCCAGCACCAGCAGCGCGACGATCAACATGCGCAAGAGCAGCAAAAGCAGTTGCCGCAATTTGAGCTGGCGGATTTTTTCTTTCTCCAGCCGTTTCAAAAACGCAATGGTGCTGACGATGACGACACGAAGTTTTCGGCGTGTCAGCAAATGAATGAGGAGAGGCAGGGCAACAGCCGCTAGGGCCCAAAGCAAGGTGGTGTTGATAAAGCCGAACATTAGTCGATGGTTCTTTGTTTAAGAGTTATTACGCCCGTGTCCTCTGAAAGCCTCAAAGAACGAATATTCAATCTCATATGTTTTCTTCTGTTTTAATCCCAACTCAAGCTCTTCAAATAGCTCTATATATAAGAAAGGCGTGCTTTCTTGCCTGCTTCTGTAAGCACCCAAACTCCCTTCTTGGAAGAGTCAATATATCCCTCAAGCTTGAGATAGTTTCTCGCCCAAGCGATTTGATTGCCAAATCTTGGGGTCCCCGATTTTAGCAGTTCTGCTTGCTCCTTCTCAGATATATTTAAATTTTTGGAAGACATCGGAGCTTTCACTTTCAGGCCCATCAGAAATTGCCAGATGCAAAATATTTTCTTGCTCAAAATAAGCCAACTTGGTTTTATTCATGAAAAGCGCTCAAGCGCGAGGCAGCTATCGCAGACGCTTGGCAATAAACTCCAACACTTTCGATAAATTTCTTTCATCTGAAACAACCGGCCTTTTCCGACCGGCAAGATGTTTATGATGAGGAAAGGTCTTGAGATGCGGATGATGCGGTGCGCTATCCCAACCGATGATCAAATCGTTGGCCGCGGTAAGCCAATAATAACTATAATAAACCAAGGCGTCGTCGCGATACTTTTCTAAAATTCGCAGGTTTGAGCCATCGCGCAAAATAACTTTACACTTGTATAATTCGAGGCCTTTACTGGATTCGTATTGAAGAAACTCGCTTGCCGTCACCAGATCACGAAATTTTGACAACGTACCGTGCTTCATGTTTCATGCCGCCGCGAGCCGCTCGTAATTGGCAATATCGTCGCCGATGAGCTTGGCTTTCTCCTCAAGATAAGACCATTCGCCATAATCCTCATGCGTTTCGTAATTGCCTTTGGAAGACAGGCGTTTTGTAAAGGCTTCCAAGTTGCATTTATATTTGCGCTCGTATCGGCGTATTCTTGCCATCGTACGTTTCAACTCCAAGCGTTCTTCCTCAATAAGTCGCCGCACAGATTCATTGAGCGCCTGCAAAAAAACTTTTTTGCCGATTTTGGGATAAAAACGGGCCACCGTTTCAGGCAGGTCGAGCTGGATTGTTGTCATAAAAAATCACCATGCAGGTTTAACGAGTACAACTTGATCGGACATTTCATTTTAAAAAAACTTCAACGAAAAAACAACAGGTATTTCAATAAAGGCTCTTCGTTTTGTACTGAACAAAATATTCTCACGTTCCCAACTAACAGACTGGCAGTCTGTGCTAAGCTACGACGCCAGTTTCCGAAAAAACTGCAACGGATTCAGCGAGCGGCGTTTTTTGACGGCTTCGACCGGTTGCGGCTCGGGGATTTTCACTTCCTGGCCGGCCAGCGCGAGGCGTGGATTTTCGTAGAAGAGACGATGGGCCGTGCGGTCGCCCCACATGTCGCGAACCATTTTGTAATCTTCGCCCATGCAGACTTTGCGCGAGCGCGTGTTGTGGCCGTCGCTGCCGAAGAGATGAATGAGCCGGCTGTTCATCAGCGCCATCGCCAACGCGGAAACGCCGTCGCCGTATTTGCCGCTCAAACTGCCGGCGTTCATTTGAAAGAGCGCGCCGCGTTGGACAAACTCATAAACCCGATTCGGATTTTTCAAAAAGCCGACGTTCCGTTCCGGATGCGCGATCACCGGCGTTTTGCCGTCGAGAATCATTTGAAAGAACACCTCATCGACGCCGCGCGGAATGCCCTGCATGGGAAACTCGACCAGAAAATAGCGCCCGTTGTTGTTGAACGTGGAAATTTGGTGGCTCAGTTCCATGTCCGGCTGATAAAAAATCTCGCAGGCGAGATGCAACGTCAGCTTGATCCGCTTCGACTGGAGCAGGCGCTGCATCTCCGCATATTTTTCGAGAATCTCAGCTTCGAGACGGTATTGCGAGTTATCGAGAACGTGGTGGGTAATCTGAAGCTCGGTGGTGCCGTCGGCAACGGCCTGCCGGGCCATTTCCAACGATTCGTCCCAATCCTTGGAGCCGTCATCAATACCGGGCAATAAATGTGAATGTAAATCGATCATCTAATTTTTAAACCACATAATTTTTGCAACAAAAAGAGAACTGCAACTAAAAGAGCTTTTTTCGTTGCAGTTCTCTTTTCGTGGCGACTTATTTAAAACTACGTTGCGTGAATCGCCTGCGCAAATTCACGAATCAAATGCCGGTTGCTGTTTTTTTCCAAAACGTTGCCGGTGACGACAAAAGCGGCGCCGGCTTGCACGCGTTTTTCGGCTTCCTCGGGCGTGCGAATGCCGCCGCCGACGATGAGCGGAACGTTGACGAAGCTCGACACGGCCGCCACCATCTCCGGCGTGACCGGCAAATCCGCGCCGCTGCCGGCTTCGAGATAAACCAGGCGCATGCCTAAATATTCCGCGGCGAGGGCCGTGGCTTGTGCGATGTCATTTTTTTCGCGCGGGATCGGGCGAGAGTTGCTCATGAACTCAGCGGAAGTGGCGCGGCCCGATTCAATCAGCATGTAGCCGGTGGGAATGGTTTCGATGCCGAGCAGGCGCAGCACCGGCGCAGCAAGCACTTGCACGCCGATCAAATAATCCGCGTTGCGGCTGCTGATCAATGACAGAAAAAGAATGGCGTCAGCATGGCGCGAAATTTGAATGGTGCTGCCGGGAAAAATGATGCAGGGAACGTTCGCCGCAGTTTTGATGATTTTGACAATGTCATCAAAACTGGCGTGCATTAACAAGCTGCCGCCGATGAGAATGGCGTCGGCGCCGTTTTCGCTTGCGGCCGCCGCGATCTCCGGCAATTGTTTCAATTCCCACTTGTCCGGATCGATCAAAACCAAATATCCGGCGCCGCGTTGCGCACGAACTTGCAGCAAATAATCTAAGACTTTGCCGCTTCCAGCTGCGTTCGATGAAGATTGTGAAATATTATCCGCGATTGTTCATCTCCCGAACAATATCAGTGACTTTGCGCAGCGCTTCGTCGAGGCGATGCACGTCCTTGCCGCCTGCCAGCGCTTGATGCGGGCGACCGCCGCCCGATCCGCCGACGATAGCGGCAACGCGCTTGACGATGTCACCGGCTTTCATATTTTTTTGTTTAATGAGATCGTCGGTGACGACACAAACAAAATTGATTTTCTCCTCCATCACCGCGGCCAGCACGCCGACGCCGCTGCCGAGCTTGTCGCGCAGCGTGTCGCTCATCGCACGCAAATCATCGACGCTGGCCGCTTCAACTTTCGCGGTCACAAGACGCAGGCCGTTCAACGCCGTTGCCCGATTCACCAATTCAAAAATTTCCTGCTTCGACAGTTTCAAACGCATCTCGCGAAGCTCACGCTCGAGATGTTTACGGCTGTCCATCAGCTCGCGAACTTTGTTCGGCAATTCGTCGCGCTCGCAATTCAGCAGCGCGCGCAATTCATCGGCAACGCGGCGCTCGGTGCGCAGCAGATTTTCCGACATTTTTCCGGCAAGCGCTTCGAGCCGCCGAATGCCGGCCGCGGCGGAAGACTCGCCGATTAGAGTAAACATACCCGCTTCGCCGGTGTGCCGCAGATGCGTGCCGCCGCATAATTCGAGCGAGTAATCACCGATCTTCACGACGCGGACGACGTCGCCGTATTTCTCCTCGAAGATCGCCATCGCGCCGAGCTGGCGGGCTTCAGTGTACGGCATTTGAAAGGTTTCGATTTCCCAATCTTTGCGAATGTGCTCATTCACCGCGCCTTCGATGTCTTCGAGCTGCGCGGTTTCGATCTTTTGAAAATGCGTCACGTCGAAACGCAGACGATCAGGCGCCACGAGCGAGCCAGCCTGTGAGACGTGCGTGCCGACGCTGTCGCGCAATGCTTTGTGCAAAAGATGCGTCGCAGTGTGATGCCGCGCCGTTGCCAGCCGCCGCGCCATATCGATTTTCGCCGTGACTTTCGGCGTTTCGATTTTACCGGCCACGAGCTTGCCGACGTGTACGATGTGCGAGCCGATTTTCTGCGTATCCAAAACTTCGACGACAAAACCGTCGCCTTCGAGTGTTCCGGCGTCGCCAACTTGACCGCCGGATTGCGCGTAGAACGGCGTATCAGCCAACGTTATCACGACGCGGTCGCCGTCGAGATGGAGACGGCGAATCTCGCTTTGAATTTCAAAATCCGAGTAACCGACAAAACGCGACTCGTTGCCTTTTGAGAACTGCCGCCACTCTTCGGGTTTGAAATCGACTTGATAATCCCATTTGCCGGCTTCGCGAGATTGATCGCGCTGCTTTTCCATTGCCGTGTTGAATCCGGCTTCGTCAACGCCGAGGTTGCGCTCACGCGCCATCAACTGCGTGAGGTCGATTGGAAAGCCGTAGGTGTCATAAAGCCGAAACGCATCTTCGCCAGCGATAATCGTCGCTTTTTTATTCTGCACATTCGTGACGATCTTCTCAAAAATTTCGAGGCCGCGATCAATCGTGTTGTTGAAGCTTTCTTCCTCGGCTTTCAAAATGCGCGCGACGTAATGATTTTTCTCTTTCAATTCGGGAAACGCGTCGCCCATGATTTCGACGAGCACGGGCACGAGTTTATAAAAAAACGGCTCTTGAAAACCGAGCTTGCGTCCGAACCGCGCAGCGCGGCGAAGAATGCGGCGCAACACGTAGCCGCGTCCTTCATTCGACGGCATGGCGCCGTCGGCAATCGCAAACGAGAGGCAGCGCAAATGATCCGCAATCGCGCGATGCCCGACGCCGTTGTCGAAATCGTAATCCTTGCCGCTCAACTCGCTGATCTTCGCGATGATCGGCATGAACAAATCGGCGTCATAATTGGAACGCAAATTATTCAGCACCGCCAGCACACGCTCGAAGCCCATGCCGGTGTCGACGTGCTTCGCCGGCAGTTCTTTGAGCGATTTGTCCGGCTCGCGATTATATTGAATGAAAACGAGATTCCAAATTTCCATCACCCGCGGGTCGCCAGCGTTGACGAGCTTGCCGCCGGATTTGTCGGGTGTGAGATCTATATGAATTTCCGAGCACGGGCCGCAGGGGCCGGTTTCGCCCATTTCCCAAAAATTATCTTTCTCGTCGAAACGCTGCACGCGCTCGCTCGGCAGGCCAGCGATTTTTTTCCAAAGTTTTTCCGCTTCCTCATCGGTGCGATAAACCGTGGCGTAAATCCGGTCTTTCGGCAAGCCCCAAACTTTCGTGAGCAGTTCCCACGCCCATTCGATGGCTTCGGCTTTGTAATAATCGCCGAACGACCAGTTGCCGAGCATCTCGAAAAACGTGTGATGATAGGTGTCGAACCCGACGTCTTCGAGATCGTTATGCTTGCCGCTGGCGCGAATGCATTTTTGCGTGTCCGCAACGCGGGTGTAATCGCGCTTTTCCAAGCCGAGGAAAATATTTTTGAACTGGTTCATGCCGGCGTTGGTGAACAGCAGCGTCGGATCATCCAGCGGCACCACTGGCGCCGAGGGGACGATCGTGTGTCCTTTGCTTTTGAAAAAATCGAGAAACGATTGGCGTACTTCGGTTGACTTCATGTGGACTTCCTGTGGTGAGCTATTAAAAGGTGTTTATGCGTATTCCAAAATTTTTTCTTTTAGCCAAGATTTAATGAGAACTTCAGACCGCGTTTTCTTCTTCTTGGCAATTTGATTGAGTTTCTCTGCCAAAGCTGCATCAAGAGGGAAAAAATGCGTTCTCTTTTTAATGTCAACTTCAAAGTGAGCTTCGGGCATTTTATCCCAATATTCACCCATATCGTGAGTGTCAAAAAAATCCACCAGCTTGTCGAGAGAATTGAATTTCGGCAGCTTTTGCGATTTACTTTTTGCCATACTGCTTTCTCTCCTTCGTTGCCATGTCTCTGGCACTTAAAATCAAAGCCTGTTTGGTTTTCTTGTAAATAAAAAGTACGGTCAAATAGCGTCCAGCAGCGGTTTTTCCCAATGCCATGTAAACATCTTCATCCTCGCGTTCTCCATTTTCAACAAAACGAATTTTGGGCTTACCATTGAGTACAGCTTCAACTTCATGCGTTTCCACATGGTGCTTACTGGCAAGCTTGTCTTCGATATCTCTGAACCAGATCACCCCTTCGATCTTCATGTGATCATCTTAGCTGACATTTTAGCTTCTTCGTTTCAAACTGTCACGTCTTCGGCATCAAACCTAACCGCGGGAACGGAGATTCGCGGAGCTTGAGCAATTCGTTCAGAATTCCCCAACAGTTCCGCGATTCTTTGCCCCACATCGGCTTTGACAACTTTTTCGCCACATTGAGGGCATACTCCTGCCGGGACATTCTCGACAACGATCAAGTTGTCGCGAATCCAGAAATCCTGTTTGATGAGCTTTTCTTGTAATGGGGTATCACAAATTTCACATTCCCCATAATCATAGGTATTGTTTTTTTTCTTCGGCATATTCTTACACTGTGTATGTTGTGATAAACAAAAGCTTTTCTGTATTTTTGATTCTGCAAATGACAGCAACCTCTCTTCCCTCTAAAGCTGGGCCAACAACTTCGTAACGTGTTCCGCGTGGATCGCGAGTAAACTTGCGGCGTATGTAGCCTCTTGCTATGGCCATTTCAATATCTGGAAAAATCAGGTTGTCGTCGGCCATTTCTTCAAAAAAGTGTGGGATGGTGAACTCATATTCTTTATTCCCCAGCTTTTGTCTAATTTTATCAATGACTGCCAATCAACTCACCCCTATTTGTCCACGCTTGAAACCAGTCATAATTCTTTCAGATTGAGATAGTAATTGATTTCTTCATCGGTAAGAAACTCATCAGAAACATCGTGGACAGCCGTTCGTTCAATATCACGATCTGTCGCTTCAAGGTAGGTTTTTTCAAAGATCACAACGACCTTAAAACGAATATTCTTGTTTTTAACAAATTTTTCGGGACAATACAAATGTCCATCCGGAAGCAATCTACTCTCGAAAACAACGGTTTCCATAGCTGATTCCTTTCTTTAAAATGCTCATTTGCATTATTCCATTTCACCCAACTCTTTCCACAACCTCGTCCGCTGAATCCTCTCCCAATCAAACCCGTAGCGACGATGATATGCTAATCAAATTTCTAGGCCAACATCAATCGACGACCTTTGGATTGAGGAACAGGATCGCCAAATTCTCTGGCCGTATCAATCCATAACCGAATTGCCTTCTTTGCATTTAAAAGCGCTTTTTCCTGCGTTTTTCCATGCGCCGTGCAACCGGGCAATTCCGGCACTTCCGCCACAAAAACCCGATCTTCATTGCTCCAGTAAAGGATGATCTCATATCTTGGCATTATGCTTCGCCTCTGAGTTTTTGCCGCCAACTTTTCCATTTTTTTCTACGAATCTAGCATCACGCGCAAGCGTTGTGAAACTTCCTGCACGTCAAGCGGCCTCAACCGGCCAATGCGAAAGACGGCACAACTCGGTGAAAGCGTTGCCAGTAATGGCTTGAAAGCGGTTGGTACCTTCAAGCCCGCCCCTTGCCAATCCTTCAAAATATAATCAGTCGAATTAGTAGCGGCTGCAACATTACTTGTAAGCGCAGCAAACACGACATCTGGCTCGTTCTGATGATAAACATCGCCACTCACTACTATGGCCGGTCGCGTTTTGGCTGTGCTCAAATCGCTGAAAGGAAATTTTACCAACCAAACGTCATGAGTTTGAAACGCCATATAACTCCCTCCAATTATCATAAATAGCGTCGTGCTCATTATCCCAGATACGAGCAAAAGTTTCTTCGGAGGCTACATGCCACTCGCGCCGCTCTTCCTCAAATCGTGCTTGCGACAGCACAAACTCAATGAAAGCCAAAACTTTTTTGGCTTGGTCATCATCAAGTTGTTGTACACGTTGCGTCAAACGTTCTGCAATAATTTGTGTCACGATGACATCTCCTCTAATTCTTTCCACAACTGCGTCCCCTGAATCGTCTCCCAATCGAATCCGCGGCGGCGGAGAAAATCCGCGAGGCGTTGCCGCGCTTTCGGCGCCGGGAGATTGGCCAAGCGCTTGCGCTGTTTCTCCGCGAGCTGATCGGCGAGCGCGATTTGATCATCTGAAGTCAAAGCCTCGTCAAGCGCCGAATTAATCGTCGCGGCGTCAATTCCTTTTTGTTTTAATTCGACCGTCAACCGCATGCGGCCCATCGGGCGGTTGCGCAGCCGGCTTTGAATGAATTGCCGCGCGAAGTTGGCGTCGTCGACGAAGCCCTGTTGTTTGCAATCGGCGACCGCAGCGACGATAATTTCTTCGGCGAAACCGGCGCGTTTCAATGCCTCACGCAACTCTTTTTCACTGCGAGCGCGAACCGCGAGCAGCCGATACGCTTTCGCCAATGCCGAACGCAATTGCTGTTGCGGCGCGGCTTCGTCGAAAAAAGATTGTTGCGCTTCAGTTGGCATAGAAGCACTCTCTGTAACTGTCATTCCGGAGGCTACGCCCGCAGGGAATCCTTTTCAGTATGAAAATTGTGATGGAAAACAAAAAAGATTCTTCCAAATGACATAAAAACATTATTTGTAAAGCAGACTGGAAGTCTGCGCTACGATCAACCTTTTGCCGGTGGACGCGCTGCCGGTTTGGCCTCTTTTGCCGGTTCTTTTGCGGCGGCATTCGGCGCCGGTGTTTCGTCTTTAATCAAGCCGACTTTTTTGCGCACTTTTTGGTCGAGATCTTTCAGCACGTCCTGATTCTCGATGAGGAAACGCTTGAGATTCTCACGGCCTTGCATGCGTTCTTGGCCGAGCGTGAACCAAGTGCCGCTCTTCTCGATCATGCCCAGATTGATCGCCATGTCGGCGAGATCGCCTTCGGTGGAAATGCCGGAGCCGTACATGATGTCGAACTCGGCCTCGCGGAACGGCGGCGCCACTTTATTTTTCACGACTTTAACTTTGACGCGGCTGCCGGTGACTTCTTCGCCGTCTTTCACCGAGGCGGTGCGGCGAATGTCGAGCCGAACCGAGGAATAAAACTTCAACGCGCGGCCGCCGGTGGTGGTTTCGGGATTGCCGAACATCACGCCGATCTTTTCGCGAATTTGATTTATAAATATCACACAGACGTTCGATTTGCTGATTACGCCGGTCAATTTTCGCATGGCTTGGCTCATGAGGCGCGCTTGCAAGCCCATTTGCGCGTCGCCCATTTCGCCTTCGATTTCGGATTTGGGCACGAGCGCGGCAACCGAGTCGATGACGATGATGTCGAGCGCGCCGCTGCGCACGAGGGTCTCGGTGATTTCCAGCGCCTGCTCGCCGGTGTCGGGCTGTGAGATAATAAGATTATCCGTATCGACGCCGAGCTTTTTGGCATAAATCGAATCGAGCGCATGTTCGGCATCGATAAACGCCGCAAGGCCGCCAAGCTTTTGCGCCTGCGCGGTAATTGTCAACGCGAGCGTCGTCTTCCCGCTCGATTCCGGCCCAAAAATTTCGATGATGCGGCCACGCGGCACGCCGCCGACGCCGAGCGCGGCATCCAATGAAATCGCGCCGGTGGGGATGATATCGATAGCCAATCTGGCGCGGTCGTCGCCGAGCCGCATAATCGAGCCTTTGCCATACGTCCGGTCGATTTGGGTGATGGCTAATTCCAGCGCTTTAAGCTTTTCTTCCTTCTCTCTCTCGTTATTCATTGCTCCTCCCGAAGGATTTTAAAATTTAGTAAACGGATCAAGCAGATGAAGCGGATGGCTTTTCTGCGTCAATTTTGAACTTTTAATAAAAATTCAATCGCTTCCCAACTTTAACTTCAGCAGCGGCGTGTAAATGGAGCCGGCGGGGTTAAGTTCGCTCTGCATAAAAATAATCTCGTCAAACTGCGCCGGCATCGCGGTAAACATTTTTTCTTTGAGGCCGCGAATGATTTCCGGAATGCGCAGGTCTTTGACGCGGCCGATGGTCAGATGCGGCGTGAAGTCGCGCTTTTCTTTTGCGAAACCGAATCGATGCAGGCGCTCGTCTATGGCTTTGGCTAATTTGAGCAAAGTTCCGCTTTCGTCATTAATGCCAACCCACAACACGCGCGAGGCTTTGTCATTCGGAAACGCGCCGCAGTCGGCAATGTCTGCCGCAAACGGTGTTGATGCTGTCGCAACTTCTTGCAGCGCTACAGCAATTTCGTCAACACGATTGGCCGGCGTGTCGCCAAGAAATTTGAGCGTCAGATGCAGATTCTCGCGCTTCACCCAACTGACGCGGCCGCGCAGCGACTTGAGCGGCTGCACGTATTTTTCCAACGCCGTTTTGATTTCCGGCGGCATGTCGAGCGCGATGAAAGTGCGAAGCGTTTCCATCAAATTCAGCGGGTCAAAATATCTTGCCCAAATTGGAGCAGGTAGCCGTTATTATCGTAGACGGCAAATTCTCTCATGCCATATTCAAAGTCTTCGATCGGATAGCAAACGTTGACTTTGTCTTGCAAGCGTTGCCACCAGGCATCGACGTTGTCGGTATTAAGATACAGCGAACCCGTAAAAACCGGTTTTTCAAAAGGCAGATGCGCGTTGGGTCGTGCGAGCATGATCGAGACGCTATCCCGTTTGACCAAGGCCCAGCCCGCCTTTTCACTCATGCCGTCGCATTGGAAACCAAGAATCGTAGTATAGAACGCCACGGATTCTTTGAGATGCTCGGTATAAAGCATCGGGGTGAGTTCTTGAAGTTTCATAAATGAGGGTCATTGCGATGTTTTGAAAAGCCTTTGTCAGTGGTAATCACTAATCGACCTTCACTTTGACGCTTTGACCATAAAATCCGGATCGGCCATTCCTTCATCTGATGTGCCTCGAATATCCAGAACGCTGTGGCCTAATTTGCTAAGCGTTTCAACAGTCATCAATGGGATGTTTTCGTCGACAATAATCTTCATCGCTAACTTGCTAATGCTTCGATTGGTGTAACCTGCTCTTCGGCCAACGCGCCAGCATACTCAAGGCAAGCAAGTACGTCTTCGCGTGTTATTGATGGATAATCCTTGCAGAAGTTCTTCAATCGTGTCGCCATTGGCGAGCATGAGAACGATTTGATGAACAGGAATGCGCGTACCTTTGATGCAGGCTTGCCCATGACAAATATTCGGATCAATAGAAATGCGGTCGTACATCAGTTCACCCTTTAGTTCACGACGCTTATTGCAATTTTATACAATAAATGATAAGAACATCCATTGACTTTTCAAATAGCTTTCGATATGGCAGGAATCACGCTTTCACCTCCCGAAACAACAAATTCAGCGCCATTTGGCTGAAGCGTTCTTTGTTGACTTGGCGATCTTTCACGAACAAAAATTTCTGCGCGAAGACACGCGCCGGCGTGGCGACGCCAATCCACACGAGGCCGACGGGTTTCTCGTCGGTGCCGCCGGTGGGGCCGGCGATGCCGGTGGTGGCGAGGCCGTAGGTTGTGTTGCTGATGCGGCGCACGCCATCGGCCATGGCTTTGGCGCATTCTTCACTCACGGCGCCATGTTGCTGCAAAATTTCTTCGGGCACGCCGAGAATTTGCATTTTGGCGGCGTTGCTGTAGGTGACGATGCCGCGATCAAAATATTGCGAGCTGCCGGAAACGTTGGTCAGGCGATGCGCGACAAGTCCGCCGGTGCAGGATTCGGCAACGGCAAGCGTGGCTTTTTTCTCGATGAGCCGCCGGCCGATCACGGCTTCGAGAGTGTCGTCATCAAAGCCGTAAACAGTCTGGCCGGCGCGAGCGAGAATATACTCTTCGGCGGCGTGGATGCGTTGCTCGGCTTCGGCGGCGTCAGTTTTATAAACCGAGATGCGCACATCAACCGCGGAATAATCCGGCAGAAAGGCAATTTTGCCAAATTTTTCCAATTCAGCAATCGGCGATAATTTTTCAAAGAGCACGGATTCGCTGACACCGACCGTGCGAATCGTGCGATGGCGAATCGTTACGTCTTTATTTTTACTCTTTAAAAATGGCAGCACCTGCTCGCTCATAATGTGCTGCATTTCCGCCGGCACGCCGGGCATGATGGCGCAGTAGCGGCCATTGCGCTCGAACAGCAAGCCGGGCGCGGTGCCGTAATCGTTCCACAAGACCGTCGCTTTTTTCGGAACCAGCGCTTGCTCCTCGTTAATCGGCGTCAGGCGAATGTTGCGGCGTTGAAAAAGGGCTTTGAGGTGCGCGAGCACTTTTTCATCCAGCACCATTTCGGCGGAATCGAAATACTCGGCCACGACTTTTTTGGTGATGTCGTCGTGCGTCGCACCCAAGCCGCCAGTGAGCAAAACGACGTCGACACGCGACAACGCTAAATCGAGGCCGCGGCGAATGGCTTCGGCCTCGTCGCCGGCCACGCTCATATACCGGACCCGCACATTCGCCAAATTGAGCTGGCGGCTCATCCACGCCGCGTTGGTGTTGACGATCTGGCCGATGAGCAGCTCATCGCCGATGGAGATGATTTCTGCGAGCATATCAAAAGTTTTTCAAAGCTATTGCTTCTGCAAAATTTCTAAATTGACACCGTTGCTAATTGGCATTTTCGCCAACGTCATAAGGTAGCTGAAAATGTCCAGCAACAACACCGGGCACGGTGATATCTTCATCTAACGATTCCCAGCGCAGGGCATAGCCATTCAAACGTAAAGTGACTTCTTGCAATTGTTCATCGGTCGCGTTTTTAAGAAGTCGAAAGCGATCTGCTGGAAAGCCAACAATACGCCCATCCGTGAGCTCGACAAAAATCGTTCTGCCGTCTGCCCACGCGCGAGTGGCTGTCGGTTCAACACGAATTTCCTTCTCAACGACGATGGTGCTCATAATATTTCTCCCGCAAAAACTCAAGGTTCTCGAAAACCATTTTCTCAATTATTCGCACAACATGCGGCGCAACGCCTTTGTTTCGTGCCAGTCGCACCGGCTCTAACCAAAATTTGCATTCACCATCAGGTGTAGCCACATGAATATGAGACGGTTCCCTGCCTTCGTCAGAGTAAAAATGAAATCGGAATGAGCTGATTCTTAATACCGTTGGCATGTTGTGAGTCTATCTCAAAAAAGTATCATCAGAATCATCCTCAAACTTACATTCGCATAAATCCCGGCGACGACGTCGTCCATCACGATGCCCCAGCCGCCGGACAATTTTTCCGCACGGCGCGCCGGAAACGGCTTGGTCACATCGAAAATCCGAAAGAGTAAAAAACCGATTGCAATGGTTTTAAAATCCAGCGGCATAAACGCCAACGTTAGCGCCATGCCCATCACCTCGTCAATCACGACTTCTTGCGGATCGACTTTGCCGGATTGAGCCTTGCCCAGCGCAGCCATTTGCTGTGACGACCAAACGGCAATCGCCAACAAAATCAAGAGGCCGCTGCCAACCAACCATGGTGAAAGATACGGAGGAAAGAGGAGAAAAACAAGGGCGGTGGCCAAGCTCCCCATCGTGCCGGGCGCCACAGGAGAATAACCGATGAAGCCAACCGTTGCAATCACGCGTGGAAGAAAATGCGCCGGGGAGGACTGCTTCATTTCGCCAGATTCCCGGGATCGAAGACGCGAAAGCAGGCGAGAATCAAATGGCGCACGAGCCGCCAATTTTCCACCAAATACTGAACGCCGGTCGCAATCGTGATGCCGGTGACGACGAACATCATTTTATCCAGCGCGTTGTTTTCTTGCAGCCAAATGAGCCAAGCCGGGCTGGCGCCAGCCGCGAGCGCATGGGCTTGCACGATCAAATAAAGCAAGATCGCATAAATCGCCGTCATCTGGCCGGCGGTTTTCCATTTGGCTGACATGCTGGTTACCACGGGCTGGCGTTTCCACTCGCCATAGAGACGCAGCGCCGTCATCAAAATGTCGCGCGCGGCGATGACGACGACCATCCAAACGCGAACGAGACCGAGCGAAACAAAAACTGCAAACGTGGTAATCACTAAAATTTTATCGGCGAGCGGGTCGAGAAATTTTCCCCATTGCGTGACGCGGCCAAACTTGCGAGCCGCGTAGCCGTCGTACCAATCCGTTAATGAGGCCACCAGAAACACGAGCAAAGCGAGGTAACGGTGGGTCAGACTTTCACCCGACAGCAGAAAAACCAGCAGCGGCGTCAAAATCATCCGTAAAACTGTGAGCTGATTGGGAAGGCCCATGATGCATCTCGACGTGCAAATCAAACGACGTTTGGCGGTTTGATATTTAATAAATTCTCGCGCTGCGAGAATTTATTTCTGCGTTATCTCACCATTGCACTCGTCCCTCAAGTGCGCGTATCAACGTAATTTCATCAGCATATTCCAAATCGCCGCCCACCGGGATGCCGCGCGCGATGCGACTGAGACGCAAACCGAGCGGCCGCATCAGATTCGCCAGATAGATCGCGGTCGCCTCGCCTTCGGCGGTTGGATTGGTGGCGAGAATGACTTCGTCAATTCCGCTTTGCAAGCGCGCGATCAATTCGCGCACGTTCAAATTGTCCGGACCAATGCCGTCCAACGGCGACAGCGCGCCGCCGAGAACGTGATAAAGGCCGCGATACTCGCCGGTTTTTTCGAGCGCAAGTACATCGTTCGCCTCTTCAACGACGCAAATCACGCGCGTGTCTCGCTGCGCGCTGGCGCAGATCGGGCACGGATCGGTTTCCGTAATATTGAAACAGCGCGAACAACGACGCACTTTTTCTTTCAAGGCTACCAACGCCGCCGCCAGCGCTTCAACCTCGGGACGCGGAATTTTAAG
>Ga0247727_10009950_pt1 | contig 17002 bp, 19 predicted proteins | sample WisWelCaveWW1625_FD_202498 | JGI IMG/M metagenome (GOLD analysis project Ga0247727, IMG submission 202498) | Biofilm microbial communities from Wishing Well Cave, Virginia, United States - WW16-25 | ecosystem: Environmental > Aquatic > Deep subsurface > Groundwater > Cave microbial mat | place...
CCACCCCATCTTCCGGGCTGCGGAGAGAAGCTCATCGTCGAGCAGCTCCAGAGGAAGGCGACGCTTGATATCCGCTTCCGATTCGTCGCCACCCTCTTCGGACCGGGGTAGGGTTAGGCGAACCGCTTCGCCAGCCAGAATACCGCGATAGACGAATGCGTAGACATCCATTTTATCACCTGAGGAGATGAGTCCTTAGGCTCCTAAAGATCGCATCGTAGATGGCCTGATCTCGTACAGCGGGCAAGACAATTTCGATTCGATACACGAGCCCCAAGCCCTGCCCCCCGTGTGATGGCGGAGCAACGCGAGGGTCCATCGGTTCGGTCTGCAATGGCGTGTCCGCGGCCGTAGTGCTTTCGTCTGCGCTTCCCTTTCCGTCGTCGGTGGTGCGGCCGTCATCCTTGTCTATCGGTGCAAAGTTCGCCAGCTTGGCCAGCTCAATGAACGTCTTGACGGTCTTCTCCAGAACAGCGTCGGAGAGCTTCCCTTCGCCTAGACTCTTGATCTTGCCCATCAGGTGCTCGCGGGAGAGAGTCTGTGCAGACCTATTGATTCTAAACAAATCCGAATAGGCATCGTGTATGCCCTCGGCGAGAACCTGCTTCCATCGCGTCTCGTCCAGAAAAGCGTGATAGCGGGCGGTGGGCTTTCCCGCATCGTCGAGGAAACGCATGGCCTTCAGCAGTGGAATGAAGAGTCGATCGTTGGTGCTCCTGAAGCCGAGGTCTTCAACGAATCGGACCGCGAACTTCTCGGGGGCTTGAGCGTTCCGTAGCGATTCAAGGAACCTGCCAAGGTTCTTCGCCGACACGAGGTAGACAGGTCGCAAGGCCATGGAACTCTCCTGGTTGCTCCGGATAACACACAATAGCACGCCTCGATTGCGCGTATGGCGCGCGTTCTCATGAGCCTCGTCTGCCGGGCGACCTCGGCGTACAGGGCCCGCGGCGTGGCGAGCTGCTCGTCGCCAAAGCCGAGCCGCACAGCGTCCGCAAGATCGCGAGGTCGTCGTCCTCGGTCCCGTAGCCGAGCGACGAGAACATGCAGAGCGCCACGTCGAACCCGCCCTCGGCGAGCGGTGTCCGCAAGTCCTGACGGACATACCGCAGCCGATCCGGACCCACTTCGCCCCGCCGCGTCTCCGCCTCGGCGAGTAGTGGCGCGGATTGGTCGACCCCGACGACGGTCAGGCCTCTGCGGGCCAACGGCAGCGAGATGCGCCCGTAGCCGCACGGTGCGTCGAGGACGCGCGAGCCGGCGCCGATCGGAACGATCCGCACGAGCCCCTCCACCTCCGCCTCGGTGTCGGCGTCACTCCGAATAGCGGACCAAAGCCCGACGTAACTCTCGTCGAAGAACGTCTCCCACCAGGCGGTCACGAGCGGCCTATCCGCCCCCGATGCAGCGCTCCTGTGTCGCACAGTCGAGGTCGAAACAGTCGATCGCCCCGTCGAGGTCCTCGTCCACCCCGCCCACGCAGATCTCGGGCCGCACGCCGCGACAGACGTCCGCGGTCTGGCACTGCCAGTCCACGCAGTCGTTTCCGCCGTCGACCGGAACGCCGTCGCAGTTGTCGTCCACGTCGTTCGTGCAGTCCTCGGCATGGCAGTCCTCGCAGCCGGGCAGACCAAAGCAGTCCGGGTCGGCGCAGTCCTCGAGGGAGTCCGCTCGATCGTTCCTGAGCAGGTCGCCGCAGAACCGCTCGGTCGCGGGCTCCGCGTCGCAGGTCGCTGGCTCCTCTCCAATCCTCGGCCTGCAGTCCCGCCCGCCGATGCAGAAGCACGCCAGCGTCAGATTCGCGACGACCTCCACCCCATCCCGGAACTGCAGCGACTGTCCCGTCGAAGCCTCGTCGACGGTCCCTTCGCCGATCTGCTGGTGATCGTAGTTCGCCGCGAGGCCGAGGATCCGCAGTGGGACATCCAGCGGGACCTCTCCGCGATCAAGCCGGAGCCGGCCGCCCGACCGGAACTCGACTCCGTCCGCCGTCATGTGGGAGACCATCTCGGGGAAGCCGTCCTGGTCGACGTCGACCACGCGATGGCGGACCCCGCCACTACCAGTGTCCGTCTCTTCGAGACCGTCGAATCCCGTCCCGTCCGAGGGTTCGATGACGAGGACGAGTTCGCCCACGGCGCTCGGGATAAGGCTGTCGTGGAAGTTCGTCTCGATGACGAACGACGTTTCCTCGGTGCAGGCCCCGACGAGCGCGATCGCGAGAATCAGTTCATGTCGGCGGTTAGGAAGCATGAACGGTCTCGTCTCCCTTACTGCATTCCCTGCTGGACCGCATCGGGCGTCCCCTCCACGAGTTGAACGAAGCGATCGTACACGAAGTGGGTGGCTGGAAGGACCCGGCCTGGCTTGGAATTCGCGCTGCGGAGGAGCGGCGATCGAGGCGACCCGACGCGAAACGCACCAAGGACCGCGCCGGGGAATAGGCCTCCCGGCGCGGTCCCGGACGCTTCATGACGGTCCCACCTCCTGCCCTGCGGCCGGCGGGGCTTCGACGCCCTGCGAGCCCTGCACCATCGGGGGCATCTTCGGGGGACGGCCGGCTTTCGGGGCGAGCGCTTCGAACTGGGCTCGCTTCGCGTCGTCGTCGGCGAAGGCGAAGACGCCGAGATCGGAGATGATTCCGATCGCGCGCGCCAGGCGCCGCGCCGCCGCGTTGCGGTCGCGCGTGGAGAGCGGACGCGTGAGGCGCGCGTTCTCCTGGGCCTCGTCCGCCAAGGCGACCTCGACGGCGAGGGTGCGCAGCGTGGCCAGCTGCTCGTCGGCGAAGCCGAACGCTCTCGCCTCCTCGGGCTGGGCCTCGATGCGCGCGACGATGAGTCGGAGCGCGTGGAGCACGTCTCGCACCACGCGTGCGTTGAGGGACTCTCCGACTCCGTAGGCCCGGCGCGCCTCCAGACTCTTCGTCTGGCGCGTGACGGCCCTGCGGACTGCCGCGATCCGGCGGACCGCTCGCTGGCAGGCGTCGTTCTGCTTGCCGGTGAGCGCCCGGACTCCGGTCTTGGCGTCGTCCGTGCCGGGGGACTGCACGGACAGGTTGGTGAGGTCTTGCTGCGCTGTGTCGAGCAGTGTCGCGGGCAGCTTCGGCCCGAGGCCCCACTCCGCTACGAGCGCCAGGGCCCGCTGGGCCAAGGCGGTGATGAGGGACAAACGCATGTTGACGCGGTTCATGGTTGAAACTCCTTTCGTGGTGGTTTTTTCTTCGTTCGGAGCCCGCCGAATTGCCGACTCCGTCTTGCTGATCTCGTTATCGGGCAGCCGGCGGAAAGGTTGCGTGCCCCGGACCCGGACTCGGTCGATTTCGACTCGGGCGATCGTCGTGCGGGCACCGCTTCGAGCCGACCAGCAGGGGCGCGTCGTCGAAAATGGGCGGGCTCGGGCCAATTCGTCGGCCGGCCTGACGACCAAGCAGGTCGGCCTGGCCGCCAATCATGACGGGCTGCGTCAAAAGCCCGTGCGGCAAGTCGATACGAGGCGACGGGAACTCGGCCCTACAGAGGACGAATCGGGGGAGACGCTAAGCGGGCGTCGATTCGAGCGTGCACTTCAGCGATTCGACGAGGGCATGCGCGACACCGCGGGAGGTGCGTGCGCTGCTGATCCCCACCTTCGCGCGCTCCGGCCCACCTACCGCGCAACGAAACTGCACTACCTGACGGTGAATCCCCGCTCGGAGCCCGCGGATCTGCGACGTGACTGGCACGATCTCGGCGCTCAGACCGCGCGACACTCGAGGCCGCTCGGCGGATCCCCGAGCTCCGCCGACCAGCAAGTGGGCCCCAACGACCCTCACTCAGGGTCGGCGAACGGCCCGGACGCCTCCGGCCCCGGCACCGGCGACCCGATCTTTCGCGATCTGTGAAGTACGCGGCGTGCTGGGCTGGCCGGCCGACGCCCGCCCCTGCTCCGAAAACCGTGGCGACGTCATGACCGTGCCGAAGTTCTCGTCCAGCTTGAGCTTCATCGACGCGGCTCGAGCGGGATCTCCACATAGCGCTCGCGCGCCATCTCGGCGCCGTATGCGATGCACGCGAGCACGTCTGCTTCCTCGAGGCCGGGATGGTCGTCGAGGATTTGCCGGACGGACAGCCCGCTCGCCAGGAAATCGAGGACGAGCGAGACCCAGATGCGGTGTCCTCGGATGCAAGGCTTGCCGAAGCACACGTCGGGCCGGATGGAGATCCTCGAAAGGAGCTCGTCTCGCGTCATCTGTGCAGTATCCGGTCCGCCGCGCGACGGGGCAACTCGGGGCCGGTTCTCTGCTCACCGCCGCCCCTCACTCGGGCTCGGCGAGCGACCCTGGACGCCTTGAGCGCCGGGACGGGCACCCCTATCCTCGTCGCGGATGAAGTACGCGGCGTGCGTGGCGGTCGGCGTGGTCCTCGGCGGCCTCGCGGTTCACCTGTTCGGGGGCGGGGAGCTCTCCGGGGGCAGCGAGCCGACTGACACCGACTCCGTTCGCCGGGCACAGCGAGCGGCTGACGAGGAAGGGGATCAAGCGGCAAGCAAGTCTGCCGGGACTGCGGCCACGGCCGAGATCGCGAAGCTGCTCGGAGCGCCGCCCGAGGGCGCGACGCGCGAGGACCTCCTGGTTCGCGACGCGGCTCTTCGACGCGAGCTCACTCGCTTGCGGTCCACGGAAGCTGCGGCGCGAGGCGAGGAGCGGGCGCGCCCGAAGATCCTGGATCTCGGTCCCGACGAGCTTCGGCAGATGGCCGAGCGCTGCGAGGTCCGCTTCGACGTGCCTCACGTGGGAATCGAGGGCGACCACATGGCCTCGCAGCTTCCGCCGGAAGGGATCTCTGATGAGGAGCGGACCGCAATCAGCCGCGCGAGCGAGGACTTTCACCGCGACGTCGTGACGCAGCTACGTGCGCTCTACGTGGAGGCGACGGGAGACGAGGCGGGCGCTTCGGCGTTGTCGCCCGAATCGATCATCCAGGAGATCTGGGACAAGGTCGCACCGGACGACGTCTCGGCGGCTCGGCGCCAGATCGCGCGCGAGCTGGCGGGGCTGGACCCGCCGCGGTCCGCGGGGAGCGAAGTCCCGGTCGCCGAGCGTCAGCTCCGTGTCTTGATGGCGATGGGCGACAGATGGGAAGACGTCGTTGCGTCGGTCATCGGGAGGGAGCGCGCGCACGCGATCCGTGTGGGTCACGGAGGATGGGGATCGCAATCGGCGATGTCGGGGTGCCCGGACGGGGACTGAGGAGTTGCAGTGCTCGAGGGTCGCGGACCCTCACCTCACACCGCCCGACGCCAGCGAGTTACGGCCACAAGGCCGATGAGGAACAACAGCACTCCAGGGGAGCGGGCCGGATCGCCCATCGTACGGCAGTCGCAGCCACCCGATTTCTTGCCGGCATCGATGCAGAAGTGCGCCACCTCGTTGCAGGTCTGCGGCACATCGCAATCCGAATCGCGCTCGCAAAGGTCGGCGCAGTAGCCATCGTGGCAGCCGCGACCGGGCCCACACTCGGCGTCCGTCTCGCATCGGACGCGCCGGCACACGCCATCGCGACAGATCTCACCCGCTTCGCAGTCGAGGTCGTCCAGACAAGACTCGGTCCCATCCGAGTCCGCGTCCATGTCGGCATCGGCGTCGGTGTCGGCATCGGCGTCGGTGTCGGCGTCGGTGTCAGAGTCCGTACCGACGTCGGTATCGGAATCGGTGTCGGTGTCCGCGTCGGTGTCGGTGTCCGTATCGGAGTCGCCGCCAGCTGGGCATGCACGTTCGAGATAGGCCAGAATGTTCTTCTCGATGGTGCGGTCGTATCCGCCGCCGCTCGTGTCGCGCAGGATCCCCTCGACGTCCGACCAGATGACCACGCGTCCGACACCACCCAATTCGGTCTCTCGAAGTGCGATCGCGACGGGCCGGCCGCTCGCTTCGTAGAACACCTCACCGCTTCCCTCGTCCAGCCGACTGTAATTTGCAACCACGGTGTCGGCGAGTTCGTTCGGGTTGTGTGCCAGATTGTCCGGCGCGTCCGCGTTCACGGTTGCCACGTCCCCAGGTCCGGGGCCGAGCAAGTCGGGGATGTAGTCGGCGTCTGAGCCCAGGTCATCGAGCAGATCGTCGATGCTCTGGCTCCTCACGGCGAAGACTGAGTCTCCCACAACGCAGAGGCCGCCCCCGAGCCCCAGGAAGTCCACGTATCGGCCGCGTTGCTCCGCAGTCCAGCCGGTCACGAAGGCTAGATCGAAGATCACGTCGTACGTCGAGATGTCATCTGGAAGGTCATCGAGCGTCGTGACCGTGGCTCCCAGTTCCTCGAGCGCAGGCCCCACGCCATCGCGCTCGATGGGGTCGTCCCACACGACGAGCGCGTCCGTCACGTCATCATCGCAGACTGCGAACGAGGTGCCGTGCGCGAGGAATGTGCAGCCGGCCAGCAGGCCGGAAATCCGGATGCATCGCATCTGAAGCCTCCACATGAAATGATACGCCGAATTTCCGCATCAAGGTTGGCCGCTCGGGGCGGTCCACCCTCAGCAGCTGGTCGTCGAGCAGTCGCCGCCGGAGCAGGTTCGGCCGCCGGGACAGTCCTCGTTGATGTCGCAAGGGTAGGTGCACTTGTTGCACGCGCCGATGTCGACGCACTGGCCATCGTTGATGCCGCCCGCCCCGTCGACGCTGCAGATGTCGCCGTCGGCGGTGCAGTCGAGGTTCTGCGACAGGTACGCCTCGCAAGTGGTCGTGGCGGGGACGCAGTACAGGTCCGAAGCTCCAGCGCGTGTCGGCATCTCGAGGCAGTTGTATCCGCGAGAGCCAATGGCCAGAAGGCACTCGGTCCTGTCGTCCAAGGTGTCGCAGGACAGCGTGCAGTAGGTGTCGACGAGACCTCCCTCGAATGTGACCTCGACGCAGGTAAGACCGTCTTCGCAATCCTCGTCGGCAAGGCAGGACTCGCACTGGCTGGCGGTGCCGGGCTCGATGCAGGTGTGGGTCCAGGGATCGCAGGCGTCGCCGCCGGAGCAGTCCACGGACACATTGCAGGGGGCGCAACGGCCGGCCAGGTCTAGGTCGTCGTCGCCGCTGGTCGGCAGGTCCTCGAAGCAGACGTCGTCCACGCACTCGTCGCCGCCGGGCGTGCAGGGGCCGCAGGCTCCGGCGTCGCAGCGGGGTGTTTCCGGCGGACAATCCGCGTGATCGCGGCAGGCGACGCATTCGGCGTCGATGCAGAAGGGGGTCTCGCCTTCGCAGCCGCGGTTGTCCTCTTCGACGCAGGGGACGCAGGCGCCGGTGGACTTGTCGCAGACGGAGTCGATGCAGTCGGGGTCGCCGGTGCAGGACGTGTCGGTGTCGGAGTCCGTGTCGGCGTCGGTGCCGGTGTCGGAGTCGGTGTTCGTGTCCGTGTCCGTGTCGGCGTCGATGTCGGTGTCGGCGTCGGAGTCGGCGCCGGGGCCGGGCTCGGAGTCGAGGGCGCAGGTGCAGGCGGGCAGAAGGGAGAAGAGAAGAAACGGGGCGAGGAGCTGGGGCATGGGGGGGCTCCGGTAAGGGTGGTCCGGATGGCGAACGTCCGTCACGACGAAAAGCCTAGGGTCCGCCCCACGTGGGGCGTGGGGCGAAAGGCCAGATGTCTGCGGGGCGTGACCCAATGTGGGTCACGGGGCGAAAAGCCGAGGGTCTGCCCCACGGGGGGCGTGGGGCGATCAGCCAGATGTCTGCGGGGCGGGCCCACGTGGGGCGATCGGCAGACGTCCGTCAGGGCTTCCCCCGGGGCGATCATAGGTCAACGAAGTAGAGCACGGCGCCGGCGGCCAGGCCTACGACGGCGCCGCCGGCCAGGAGGTAGAAGCTCGTGCCGGCGGAGTATTGCTGGCGGCAGGCGTCGTCCACGCATTCGCCGATCTGGGTGGCGTTGGCGACGGTGAGGCCGGTCAGGAACGCGCCGAGGCCGAGGGCGCCGAGGGCGGTCGGGGTTTGCCAGGCGGGGCGGTCGGACGGGAGCGGGGGCGCGGCGGTCGCGGGGCCTTCGGGACCTTCCGGCCCGAGCGGGAGGCACTCGAGCTGGACGGTGGCGCGCTCGCGGGCGCGGACCTCGGCGGTCGCCGTGGCCGTCGTGTGCCCGCCGAGGCGGGCCTCGACCTCGTAGACGCCCTCCACGAGCTGCAGCTCGGCGGCGTCGGTGCCGCGGGGCTCGCCTGCGACGACGATCTCGGCGCCGGCGGGGGTGGCGCGGACGGCGAGCGTGCCTTGCATGGCGGCGGCGAGGGCGTCGCCGGCGCGGCGTGCGAGGTCCTGGGCTTCGGCGAGGGACAGGGCGCGGCCGCGGACGGTGGCGTCGGCGCGCGCGGCGCAGGTGGCGGAGGCGTAGGCGGCGACGGACATCGTCACGTCGCCGACGCCCGAGAGTCGGCCGGCGATGACGAGGGCGCGGCGCGGGGCGGCGGATTGCGCGGCGGAGCAGGCGCAGCCGGGGCCGGAGGGGGAGCCGGGCGTGGAGTCGGCGGCGAGGCAGCCGGCGGGGAGGCGCTCGCGGGCAGCGGTCGGGCCGTCGACTTCCCAGCCGGCGCGGCGCAGCGACTCGGCGATCTCCTGGCCCATCGCGGCGGCCGTCGCGTCGGAGACGCCGGGGACCTTGGCGATGGGGACGACCATCGCGGTGGTCTCGGCGCGCGCGGGGGACGCGGCGAGGAGCGCGGCGAGGAAGGCCGGGGCGAAGCGCATGCGGGGCGATCGGTAGCACGGGGCGGCTGCACGGGAGAAGAAAGGGGATCCAGAAGAGGGGGGCGTTGCCGCTAGGGCTCGTCCGGGCCGAAACCAATGCGGCGCTTCTGCTTGGCCGGGGTGGCCATGAGCCGGCGGATCGCGTCGAAGACGATGCGAGACCGAGAGTCGTACTTGCTCTCGAGGGCAGCGAGTTTGCGGGCGAGGTCGGGGTGAGCCTGGAGGACTCGTCGCAGGCGCACGAAGGCACGCATGATCTCGATGTTCACCTGCACGGCGCGGGGGCTGCGAAGGATGCCGGAGAGCATGGCGACGCCTTGCTCGGTGAACGCGCGCGGCGGATGCCGGCGACCGCCCCACGATCTTGAGGTCACAAATTGTGACCTCGAGTTTGCGACCTCGTCGAGCGTGAGCTGGAACATGAAGTCCGGCGGGAAGCGGGCAAGGTTGCGCTTCACTGCCTGGTTCAACGCCTTCACATCGACCCCGTAGAGAGCGGCAAGGTCCTCGTCGAGGAGCACGTTCAGTCCGCGCAGGAGGATCACGCGCTCCACGCGGGTGGGGCCCCCGAGGTCGCCGTTGGGCATCGCAGTCTGTTGTCGGTCACGTGCCCGAAATGTTGCGCGGATCAAGCAACCACTTCTCGTCTTGCCCGACAACGGGTCCGGAGGTCGGGACCATGGAGAGGACAGCAGGGCTGGTGGCGGTCGTTGTGGCGGGCTGCATGTCGGTGCCCGCGGGCGTAGGCGGAGAGGACGACGGGTGCGGCGACATGGGGGAGGGGATCGTCGGAGACGACGACAGCGAGTCCCCTCCGCCGGCCAGGGCATCCGCGCAGGGCTCCTACCTCCTGACCGACGTCGAATGTGATCGATACGACTGCTGGGACGTGATCCTCGAGGAGACTGCGTTCTCCGGTGAGGACGGCGGGCCCAACTCGGCAGAGGGGGGCCCGTGGCCGGACATTCACGTCGCCTGCTCCATCGAGGATGGCGTCGAGCACGACGGCCTTCAGGCCTTCGTCTCCGACGCGCCGATCCACGCCCCGAGCGATGGGCGCAACGGCGTCGAGTTGGTCAACGCGCGACTCACCGGGGGATCCACGGAGACCTACTGGATCCGCGTCTGGCGCGGCGGTGTCGGATACGACTTCGACTCGCAGAACGACGTCGACCAGCTTGGCTGCAACGCTTTCTCCGTCGAGCGTCTGGCCTCCGACTCTTTCCGGTTGTCGTTCGACTGCTGGGAACTTCTCGAAGATGGGGGGGATGGCTGGGTCAACCCGTCCGCCTCCATCACCTTCGCCGGATGCGCGCAGTGAACTTCCGCCGGCGGTCGGCGTAGGTACGCCGGCGGAAGTACGCCGCTTCGCCGCTCCGGCCTGCGACGCCATTCGAGAATCCGGCGGCACGGGCGTTGCTTTGCTGCGCCCCGTGTCCAGGTGGAGGCAAACATGGCAAGATCGAGATCGATGTCGGGAGCGGCCCCTCACTCTCCGCCGGTCGGCTGGGACGAGTTCGTCCTGCTGGACGAAGACGATCCCCGCGAGCTCGTCGACGGCGTGCTCGTGGAGATAGAGGTGCCCGGCTTCCGGCACGAACGTACGGTCGGAGTCCTCATGATCCGTCTCGGGGCCTGGGTGGAAGTGAGGAACCGGGGCGTCGTCCTCCCTTCCGGTTACAAGGTTCGCATCACGGATCGACGCGGGGTCATGCCCGACGTTCAGTTCATTTCGAAGGAGAAGCTGCCCCTGCTGGACGAGAACGGGCTGACGCGCGGCGCGCCGGATCTCGTGGTCGAGGTGATCTCCCCTTCGAGCCACCACTACGATTGCGTCGTCAAGCGCGACTGGTACGCGGCCGTGGGCGTCGCCGAGTACTGGATCGTCGATCCGGAGGCGCGGACGCTCGAGCGGCTGGTGCTCGGCCTCGACGGTCGTTACGCGACCGCGGCGAAACTCGGCGACGACGCGATCTTCGAGCCGGAGTCTTTCCCGGGACTGTCGATCGCGCTGTCCGATCTCTGGGTCGACGTGCCGGTTCCGCAGCGGCCGGCGTAGGTACGCCGGCGGAAGTACGCCGGTTCGCCGCTCCGGCCTGCGACGACACTCGAGAATCGGGCGGCACGGGCGTTGCTCTGCCTGCGCCCCGTGTCCAGAGGGAGGCAAACATGGCAGGATCGAAACCGATGTCGGGCGCGGCCGTTCATCCTCCGTTGGTCGGCTGGGACGAGTTCGTTCTGCTGGACGAAGACGACACGCGCGAGCTCATCGACGGCGTGCTCGTCGAGCTCGAGGCGAACACCCTGCCGCACGAGCACGCGGTGATGGAGGTAGCCGCGGCGTTACATGCATGGGCGAAGGCCGGGGACCAGGGCATGGTCCTCGCTTCCGGCTACAAGGTACGCATCTCGGATCGCCGTGGCGTTCAGCCCGACGTGCAGTTCATCTCGAAGGAGAGGCGGGGCCTGCTCGACACCAAGGGACTGACGCGCGGCGCCCCGGACCTCGTCGTCGAGGTGATCTCCGCTTCGAGCCGCCGCTACGACCGTGTCGTCAAATTCGGCTGGTACGCGGCCGCAGGAGTCGGCGAGTACTGGATCGTCGATCCGGAGGCGCGGACGCTCGAGCGGCTGGTGCTCGGCCTCGACGGTCGTTACGCGACCGCGGCGAAACTCGGCGGCGGCGATGTCTTCGAGCCGGAGTCGTTCCCGGGGCTGTCGATCGCGCTGTCCGACGTGTGGGTCGACGCGCCGAAGGCAGGAGGGTAGCGATGGCGGGAGCGGGGAAGGCCCCTCTGGTCACCTGGGACGAGTTCGTCCTGTTGGACGAAGACGACCCGCGCGAGCTGATCGACGGAGTGCTCGTGGACATCGACGGCCTGCCGGAGCCGAAGCGAGCAGGCGCCCTCCATCACGCACACACGGTCGCAGCACTGGCGGGCCAGATCTGGGCATGGGCGACGGCCGGGGACCGGGGCGTCGTGCTCGCCAGCGGCTACGAGGTCCGCCTCCCCGATGGCCAGGGGGTCGTGCCCGACCTGCAGTTCGTGTCGAAGGAGAAGCTCGGCTTGCTGGACGAGGACGGGATGACGCGCGCCGTGCCGGACCTCGTCGTCGAGGTGTCGCTGCGTTCGAGCCGCGCACGCAACCGCGCCAAGGTGGTGTCGTATGCGGCCGCGGGCGTCGGCGAGTACTGGATCGTCGATCCCGAGTACCGGATGCTCGAGCAGTTCGTGCTCGGCCCCGACGGTCGTTACGTGATCGCCGTCGGCGGTCTGGAAGACGAGGTCTTCGAGCCGGAGTCTTTTCCGGGATTGTCGATCACGCTGTCGAGGCTGTGGATCGACTAGCCGTGGACGAGGCGCGTCTCATCGAGAAGTTGCGGCGCATCGAGGCGCTGCACGCTGGCGCGACGACGGACGGCGAGCGCGATGCGGCGGGCAACGCGGCGAAGAGGATCAAGGAGAGGCTCGCGGCGGCGGTGAACCGCGATCCGGCGATCGAGATGCGCTTCGGCGTGTCCGACCCGTGGGCACGGCGCGCGCTGATTGCGCTGCTACGGAGATATGGCATCGAGCCCTACCGCATGCGCGGCCAGCATCGAACGACCGTCATGGCGAAGATCCCACGGCGCTTCCTCGACGAGACCTTCTGGCCCGAGTTCGAGGCGATCAACGCGTCTCTGCACGAGTTCCTCGAAGAAGTGACCGAGCGCGTCATCTCCGAGGCGATCAACGGCGACAGGTCGGAACCGGCGGAAGTCTCGGCGGCGCCGCAGCTCGCGCGCAAGAACCAGTAGCTGCTACGGGCAGAACGCCTGGAACCACACCTCGCGCAGGCTGGGCGATGTGTTCTCGCCGGCCCAGGCGACGCCGATTCGGCCCGCGGAGAAGGCGACGGAGGGATAACCGCCGGCGCCGACGTGGACGACGTCGCCTTGCACGGCGCCCGAAGCGTCGGTGCGCGCGAGGGACACGTCTCCGACCGAGCCGTAGACGGACTCCCAGGCGACCGCCCAGCCGGAGCCGGCGGCGTCGAGGCCGACGGAGGCGGAGCTGCCGTCGCAGGCGCCGACCGTCATGCGGCCGTCGGCGGAGACGCCCGAGGCGTCGAGGACGGTGAGCGTGATCGCGCCCAGGACGCCCGAGGCGACGGCGAATCGATCGCCCGAGGCCGCGAGCTCGTGGTGCAGGACGCCGTTGGCGCCCGGCGGGATCGAGTGCTCGGCGACGATCATCGTCCCCGCGGCGTCGACGACGGCGAACCACGACGCGAAGCCGGACCCGCGCCCGTCCTGCCACTCGATCCCGTAGCCGGTCCCGTTCCACGCGATCTCGACGTTCCACGAGGCGCCCTCGGAAGCCGTCAGACGGACGGCGTCCGTCGTGGGCCGGCCGGTGGCGTCGAAGGCGCGGAAGAAGACCTCGACGTCGTCGTCGGGCAGGACGCGGTCGTTCCACGCCACGCCGACGCCGTCGCCGCTCCACGCGACCGCGGGCTCGATGCTGCCGCCCGCGACCGACGCGACGTCGACGACGTCGCCCACGACCTCGGCGTCGGGGCCGACGCGCGCGAAGCGGACGAAGCTGTCCGGGAAGGGGTCGTCGTGCCAGACGATCGCGAAGCCGTCGTCCGTCGCCGTCGCGTCGTGCCCGCGGGGCTGCTCGCCGCTCGCGACCTGGCGCGGTCCTGCGACGACGAGTCCGTCGCGGTCGAGGATCGTCGCATACAGGCTCGGGTCGTCGCGCGTGAAGAGGCCCCAGACGTCGCCCGTCGCGACGAGCTCGTGGTGGCCCTGGGCGCTGCCCCTCGCGACGACCGGCTCCGTCGGGGCGCACGGGCAGTCGCCGTCCGGCACGCCGTCGCAGTCCTCGTCGACGCCGTTGCCGCAGATCTCTTCGCCCGGGAGGACCTCGCCGGCGCAGGCGCCCCACGCGCCGTCGGCGTCGCAGACCTGCTCGCCTCCCGCGCAGACGCCGATGTCGATCGTCTCGTCGGGGCCCGCGTAGCAGCCCTGCACGTCGTCCGGCGCGCAAGGGCCGGAGGAGTCGTCGTCGTCGTCGCCACCGCCTCCGCCGCCGCCGCTGCTGCACCCGAGAAGGAGGACCATGGCGAAGAAGCGGGTCATCGTGGCGGGTTCGACGGGGAATCGCGGCACGGGATTCAGCCAGGACGGGTAGACTGCGCGGCTCCGGAGGCTTCCATGGCGATTCGACTTCTCGCGGTCTTCCTGATGTTCGGCGCGGCCGGGTGTGGCTGCGGCGACGACGACTCGGCGGCGGATGCCGACTCGGACACGGATACGGATTCGGACACGGACACGGGCTCCGACACGGAGTCCGATACCGAGACCGACACGCGCTCGGAGACTGACACGGGCTCCGAAACCGACACGGGCTCCGAGACCGACAGTGGCACCGGCGACGCGGAGTGCGGCAACGGGATCGTCGAGCTTCTCGAGGAGTGCGACGGCGGCGATCTGTGCGACCCGGACTGCACGGCGTCTGCTTGCGGGGACGGGGTCCTCGCCCCAGGCGAGTTCTGCTTCGACATCGCGACGGCGCTCGGCGGATCTTCGATGGTCGCGGTCCTCGTCCTCGACGTGGACGACGACGCCGACCTCGACCTGGTCGGCCTGAACCGGTTCGGGACCGAGGAGGTCTTCGTCTACGAGAACGACGGCGCCGGCGGCTTCACGGCGGGCGCGGGCATGGACGCGGGGGCCGGACCGTTCGACTTCGCGGCGGGCGATCTCGACGGCGACGGCGATCCGGACCTCGTGGTCGCGAACTACACGATCGACGTGGTGAGCGTATTGCTCAACGACGGCGCCGGCGTGTTCGCGGCGCCGGTCCAGTACGCGGCGGGCGACGATCCCCGCGAGGTCGCGATCGCGGACTTCGACGGCGACCTGGACCTCGACCTGGCGGTCCCGACCTTCGGCGCCGACGCGGTCAGCGTGCTCGAGAACGACGGCGCCGGCGTCTTCGGCGCTCCCCAGGTCTTCTCCGCCGGAGATGGGGCGAACGCGATCGCCGCGGGCGACATGGACGGCGACCTCGACGTCGACCTGGTCTGCGCGAACTTCCTGTCGGACGACGTGAGCATCCTGCTCAACGACGGAGCCGGGTCGTTCGTGGAGTTCGCGACGCAAGTGGCCACGGACGTGGGCGCCCTCGCGCTCGGCGACGTGGACGACGACGGACTCCTCGACGTCGCGACCTCGGGGACTGCGCTCGTGCGGGCGCGGCTCTTGCGCAACACCGGCGACGGCGACGTGGTCGAGACGTGGCAGTCGGTCGGATCGCGCGACGGCGGCGTGGTCGTAGTCGACCTGGACGACGACGGCCTGCAGGATCTGGTCTACGCGGGCGTGAGCTACGGCGAGGTGCTCGTCGAGACGGGCGACGGTCTCGGCGACTTCGCGTCGTCCGGGCGGTGGCTCGCGGGGATCGGGGCGAACGACGTCGCGACCGGCGACGTAGATGGCGACGGCGATCCCGACGTCGTCGTGGCGGGTAACGAGGGGCCGGTCGTCCTTCCGAACCGGGGGGACGGCACGCTCGTCGCGCTCGAGCTGCAGGCGGAGGGGATCTTCACGCAGGGCCTCGCGTCGGCGGACCTCGACGACGACGCGGACATCGACTTGCTGACCGTCCGGACCGACGGGGACTGGCTGCAGACCTACAGCAACGACGCGGCGGGGTCCTTCACTCTCGACGCCGCGACGCTCGACACAGGCACGTACCCGTCGGATATCGCGAGCGGGGACCTCGACGGCGACGGGGTCGCCGACGTCGTCGTGGCCAACGAGATCTCCGACGACGTCTCGGTCTTCTTGAACGACGGCCTCGGCGTGCTCGGGGCGGGCACGACCTACTCGGTCGGCGACGGACCGCGTGCGCTCGCCCTCGGAGACGGTGGCGGCGGCGCCGGCCTCGACATCGTCACGGCGAACTCCCTGTCGGATGACGCCTCGACGCTCGCAAACGACGACGCCGGCGCGTTCGGCGGCCTTCGCGCCTTCGCTGTCGGCGACAACCCGTTCGACGTGGCGCTCGTGGACACGAACGACGACGGCGACCTCGACATCGTCGCCGCGAACTACGACGCGGACGAGGTCGCGGTCCTGGTCCGTCAGGTCGGCGGGTTCGCCGCGCCGGTCCTGATCGCCACGAGCGCGGGGCCGCAGGGCCTCGCGGTCGCCGACTTCAACGGCGACGCCGACCCCGACATCGTGACGTCGAACGACGCGGGCGACCTGTCCGTGATCCTCGCGGACGCGGGCGGCTTCGCCGACGCCGTGTCGTTCCCGATCGAGTCGCCGCAATGGCCCGAGGCGGCCGACATCGACGGCGACGGCGCACTCGACCTGTGCCTCACCGACGGCAACCGCGTCGCGCTCCTGCGAAACGACGGGACCGCGACGTTTGCGGTGGAAGTCTCGATGCCCATGAACCGCAGCCCCCGCGCGCTGATCTTCGACGCGAACGGAGACGGCTTTCTCGACGTCGTGGTCGTCCGCGAGGGAATCCTGGCGGTGGCGAAGGCGAACCCCTAGCCCGTGACATCTCGGGGTCAGGTGTCGTCTTGGCGGGTGCGCTCCTCGGGTGATAGCCTTTGCCGATGCGGCGAATCCAGGCGCGCGTGGTCGGGGGCCGGATGGTCGTGGACGAATCCATCGAACGTCCGGACGGGACGGTCCTGCAGCTGCTCCTCGTGGACGAAGAAGCGGATCTCGACCCCGAGGAGCGCGCGGCGCTTTACGCCGAGCTGAAAGCGTCGCTCGCGGAGGCAGACGCGGGCCAGACGAGTCCCGCGGACGCCATCTTGACGGAGATCAGGAATCCCGGGTGAGCCTTCCGGTCCGGACGACGGCCCGTGCAGACGGGCACGTCCGGCGGGCCGTCAGCTGGTGGAAGGCGAACCGCCCGGCGTCGCCGGGCCTGTTCGCGCAGGAACTCGCCGACGCATTCCGCCTCGTGGGCGACGCGCCGCGCATCGGGCATGAGCTCGACTCGGTCGAACTTCCGAACGTCTGGCGCATCCTGCTCCCTCGGACGCGCTACCACGTTTACTATCGGCTCGACGCCGATCCGGCGCGGGTCACGGTCGTTGCGATCTGGGGGGCGGTACGGGGACGGATGCCGAAGCTGGGAGCATGAGCGTCTGACATCCGCGCCGATGTACCCCTAGGAGCCCGTAGGGCATAGAAGCTGAGTCCGGCCGTCCTCGCTTCGCTGCGGGCGGCCGGACTTGAGATTCCGGCTCCGGATGCGGCTTCCGGATGCGGGTGCGGATGCGGGTGCG
>Ga0247727_10009951_pt1 | contig 16999 bp, 14 predicted proteins | sample WisWelCaveWW1625_FD_202498 | JGI IMG/M metagenome (GOLD analysis project Ga0247727, IMG submission 202498) | Biofilm microbial communities from Wishing Well Cave, Virginia, United States - WW16-25 | ecosystem: Environmental > Aquatic > Deep subsurface > Groundwater > Cave microbial mat | place...
CGTTCGGCGTGAACCTCGCGCTGCTCGGCGATGGCCGCGAGCGCGTGCTCGAAAGTCACCGTCGCCGCGATGTGGCGTGGGTCGGCGACGACGTCATGTATTTCGAGACCGGCCAGGGCAGCGCGCTATCGGCCGACGCCCATCACGGCGTGGACCAACTTACGCTTGAAGCCCGCGCCTACGGCGTCGCGCGGGCGTTTCATCCGTTTCTCGTGAACACCGTGGTCGGTTTCATCGGCCCGGAATATCTCTTCGACGAGCGGCAGATCACGCGGGCCGGACTGGAAGACCACTTCTGCGGCAAGCTGCTCGGCCTGCCGATGGGCTGCGACGTGTGCTACACGAATCACGCAGCGGCCGATCAGAACTCCGCCGACAATTTGATGCTGTTGCTCGCCGCCGCCGGCTGCAACTACTTCATGGGCGTGCCGTGCGCCGACGACGTGATGCTCAACTACCAATCGACTAGTTACCACGACGCGGCCAGCGTACGAAAGATCCTCGGCCTGCGCCCCGCGCCGGAATTCCTCGCGTGGCTGGAAAACCTAGGCATCTTCCGCGACGGGCAGCTCGCCCTCAGCGACGGCTCGGCGCAGCGGCGACTGCTCGAACGACTCGATTCGGTGCTGGAGCCGGTGAATTAAGTCCGATCATGTTGAGGAACCGTTTGACGTGATGCGACCGAACGAGCAGCACATTGAATCGCACGAACTGGTCGGATCGCCGCCGCCGGCCGCCGACCTCGTTCGTGCCGTGCGCGAGCGGACTTCGGCCCGAATCCTTGTTGGCCGGGCGGGTCCGGCGTATCACACGGCTACGCAGCTCGAACTGCGACGCGACCACGCCGCCGCGCTGGATGCCGTGCACGCGGAGTTGCAATTGGGACGAGATTTCGGTCGCGAGTTCGTCGAGCGCTGGGGCCTGTTCGAGATTGGCACGCAAGCGGAGTCGAAGACGCAGTTCTTGATGCGGCCGGATCTGGGGCGCCGGCTGAACGACGCGGCTCGGACCGAAATCACGCGGCGCTGCCCCACCGCGCCGAACTTGCAAGTCGTGATTGGCGACGGGCTGTCCGCGCTAGCGGCAAGCGTTCAGGTGCCGGCCTTGCTTCCGCTCTTGGAGCTAGGAGTGCGCGAGCGCGGCTGGAGCTGGGGCCAGCCATTCGTGATTCGAAACTGCCGTGTCGGCGTGCTCAACGACATCGGCGACTTGCTCGGCGCCAATTCGCCGCGCGACGATGCCCACTCGCCCGGCACCGTCGTCGTACTCTTGATCGGCGAGCGGCCGGGCCTGGCCACCGCGGAAAGCCTCTCGGCGTACATGGCCTACGAGCCGCGTACCGGCCACAGCGACGCGAAGCGAAATCTCATCTCCAACATCCATACGCGCGGCGTCGCACCGTCCGAAGCCGCTCGGCGAATCATGGCGCTCGCAGCAAAGATGCGAGAATCGCGATCGAGCGGCGTCGCCGTGAAAGAGGAACTTCTGGCGCCGGTTGCAGTTGCGAACAATCTTTGAAAACTGGCGATTTTTCATGCCCGGTTTTTCCCCGAAATCTTGTTCATACATTTTGAGGGAGACGTTGCGCGCTGAACCGTGCCTTCCGGAAATCGGTGCCTGCCGACAATCCTGTGACGGAAGCCTCTACCATGATGCCTCTTATCGAACAGTGTTTGGCAAACAATGCAGAAGCGTGGGCCGACCTGTGGCTGATCTTTGACCATGCGGTCGGCCAACCGCTCCGTCAACTGCTCCACCGCGCCGGCTTTCAGGCAACGGACGCCGACGACGTGACCCAGGAAATCTACCTGTTTCTCCGCGAGGACGACCATAGACGGCTTCGATCGTTCCGCGGAACGACCGAAAGGGAACTCAAGTCCTGGATCAGGAAGCTCGCGATCAACTTCATGCACAACTGGGTCCAGAAGCGTTGGCTGTCAACGAAGCGCGATCGAGAATTTAGCAAGTCACTTCCGGCGACGGATCGAAGCGGTGCGACCGAGCCAGAAGTCGTTTCATTTCTGAAAGATCTGGAGTCCATCGTTTCAGACGACGACACTAGGCACCTTCGCATCCTCGCCGGCTTGAAGCCCTCGAGTACGCCTGTTTCCAAGCGGACGCTGCAATTGTGGCGCAAGCAGCTTCAGAACAAGATCATGGGCATTTCACGTCGCCGTCGTGGGAGACTTCGTCCCCCACCCCCCCCCGGAATCGGGAGGCGAAAAAAGTTGAAGAATCTTTGAAATTCGTTTGCGCCGCGACCGGGTTTTTTCTGTCCTTACTTTTGATTGTCGGCGCTGTTGTTGACAGATACCTACGGCACTTGCTCCACCGCGAAGCGCTTGGGCAGGTGCCGGTTTGGGGAATTGATTGGAGACGACGTTGCAAACCAATCTGCGCGGGTCGGCTCGCGCAATACGTGGCCTAACTCTCATCGAGGTGTTGGTCACGCTTGCTATCATTGGACTGTTGATCGCGATCGTCCTGCCTGCTGTTCAGCATGCTCGGGAGGCGGCGCGGCGTACTACATGCCGCAATAATCTCCATCAGATTGGCGTCGGCATTCATAGCTACATGACAGTGCATGAGTGCTTGCCTCCCGGAAATATCAACCGAGGTCACTCGGTGTTTGTTGCGATGCTGCCATTTCTGGAAAAACAGCATCTTTACAATGAGATTAATCTGACGATACCACCCGTGATGCACGCTGACATGGCGATTAACAGGACCGTCCTACGAGCGAGGATCGACCTGCTACTCTGTCCGTCCGATTCGGGTCCTCAAGAAACTGATGGGCCGGCCAATGGTCGGACTAACTATCACGGCGTACTCAGCTCACGATACCTGGATTTGGGTTTTCGCAATAACGGCGTGATGGCCGGCTCTAGCCGCCACGGTATTATCCGTCCAAACGACGCTTCGGATGGTCTAACGAACACGTTGGCAATGTCCGAGGTCTTACAAGGTGGAGCAGAGCCGCAATCGACTCAAGACAGCCGTCGTTATGTGTTCGTGGTTCGCCCGTGGCAGGGAACAACAGAAACTTTGGCTAGGTCATGTGATGCGGCTGTGCATGTCCCCGGAAACGCTTACGGCATGTCGCACAGAGGATGGCATTGGATGCACGGCTCGCTTGGAGCCACTCTCTACACTCACGTACAGACTCCAAATCGAAAGAGCTGCAGCAACGCCGGAGATCATTTCAGCGGGGCGTATACGGCTTCTAGTGCGCATCCAAACGGCGTTAGTGCGCTCGTTGCCGACGGGTCTGTCCGTTGGATTTCTGACGATGTGGATCATGCTCTCTGGCATGCAATCGGTACTCGAAACGCTGGAGACGACGAAACCGGATGGTAGTTTAACATGTCAAAGGAGGTGTCTGGTGAGAAAGTCATTTGTTTCTTTTTTGATCGCGACGGTTGTGTGCGCGCCTTGCATCGCTGCAATGTCGATCACGCTACAATCGCCGGTCGGGTCCTGGGCGATGCCTTACCCGAAGATCATTGACCCTGGAAACAGCGTCGGCTTCTCCGGGCAAGTCTCGTGGGGCATGGGAGACACGCGACCCAACCACGTAACCGCCGGGTTTTTCGACGAAACAGCGTGGAGTTGGATTGCAAGCGGAGACGAGAGTGTCCTGACAAGTACCTACCCCGGCACGCACAGCTACAGTGTGACGGTCACGTGCAGTTCAGTCGGTACCTGGTTGTTGAAAGCGATTGCTTGGGTAAACAGCCGAGAAGCCCCGTGGGCAGAGGATTCGACCGGATACGGCAATGTCGGTGATCCGGCGGGTGGTGGTGGTGCCTAGTGCATCTAACGGCATCCAACTTCGGTGCAGCGCAGTAACCGAAGAGTTTGACTCGCGGGAATCCGAGATGGCTCGATCGTGAATCATTTTCGCTACTCGCTGGGCGCTCTGTTAGTGGCGACCGCGCTGGCAGCACTTGCCATTGCCAGCGCGAGGCATTGGGGATGGACGGCGACCGTGTTCACGGTCAGCGTGGCTGTGCTGGCGAGCGCCACGCTATACACGTTTTGTGGGAAGCCGAATTCCAGGATGTTTTGCTTGGGATTCGCCGTCTTTGATTGGAGCTACTTTGTAGCGTTTACTCTGCGGGGAGGCGACCTTTTGACGACGGGACTTCTGCTCTCGTGCTTTTCATATTTGAAGGGTTCGACTACCTGGGTTCAGTTTTTCCCTGCACACTGGGAGCCAGAATTCATCACGGTCGGTCATTGCATAGTTATGATGTGTGTCGCGAGTATTGGGGGTGCCATAACCAGGAGGCGTGTTGTTGCCCACCCTGACTGATTCTAGCGAAGACTCGGTCCGATACTGCGCGGAGCCGCACCGTGTGATCACTGATACTCGTACCCCACTTCAAACGTAATCCGGCCGTCATCGAGCCGGTGGATGTTAGTGATGTACACGGGCAGTCCGCCGCCGAGTTGCGAGCGGCTGGACGGCGTGGTGAACGGCGTGTACGAGTTGTTCGCGGTGCTGGGATACGGCACCGCACCGGAGAAGACGCGCGGGCCGGCGGGCCCTTCGACGCCGTGCGATTCTTCGAGCAACGGCCGCCGCTGCACGACGCGCCAGATCAGCAGGCCCTCGGCCGGCAGGTCTTGATCGAAGCCCTTCTTGCGGCGGTTCTCCAAGAGCAAGTATTCGCTGCCGTCCGGCTTCACGAGAACTTTGAAGCACTCTTTCGCCGAATCTTCGATCGGGCCGAGCACGAGCCGCTGTTTCACGGTCGGGTCGATCACGGCCGGCTGAATCCAGCCGAGTTGCTCCTTGCACCACGCGGAAAAATGTTGCGGCCGGCCGTTGTTGATTTGGTTCGACATCGCGCACCACGCACCGAGTCCTTCCGAGCCGGGATTTTCCGGCCGCGCGTACAGGTCGGGGAGGCCGAGCATGTGGCCGAACTCGTGGCAGAAGACGCTGATCGTGGCCATGCGATCGCCGCGGTCGCCTTCGTTGACGATGAAGTACGACCAGCGCTTTCCCTTGTGCGAAAAGCTCGCGCGGTGCGGCCAGTAAATTCCGCCACGCACGGTCTGCACGCGGCCGCCCGCGTAGAGAAACAGCATGCCGTCGAAATCCTTCAGTGCGTCCGAGCCGTCGCGTTCCAGCAGCTTGTCCAGTGCCTCGGCCAACAGCACCGACTTATTGCCGGTGCCGGAGCCTTCCGAATACGCCATCCGCATCTTACTCACTTCGACCCAGTCGAACATCTTGCCCTCGACGCGGAGTGTGCCAAACGACTGCTCGTGGAAGTAGTCATTCATGCTGCCGAAGACGCGCTGGCCGGTCGCGTTCTTGTCAGTAAACGTTTCGCGGCTGAAGAAGGCGTTCTCCCAATCTTGCGTGGTGATCTTGTCACTGTGTTTCGCGTCGGAATACTCGATGCCGATCACGGCGAGGCGATAGACTTCTTTCTTGAAGTAGGGCGGCGGTCGATCGTCCCAGTTGCCTGGCCCGCCGCCGCGGCCGGTGTCGGCGGCGAGTTGCACGCTGAGTTCCTCGACGCGAAAATCCATCGATGGCACGAGCACGGTCGGCTGCCCGCGCCAGCCCCAGATGACGCGCGTGGGCGGCCCGAGCGCGGTGCGGCGGACTTCGAGCGTCACGGTGTCACCCGGCCGCCTCTCGGCCAGCGCGTCGCTGAGCCGCGCGCGATCCGTCAAGAGACTGCCGTCGAGTTTCACGACCAGCTCGCCGACTTTCAGGCCCGCCTTGGCCGCCGGCGAGTTCGGCGTGATCTGTTCGATGGCAACGCCCTGCCCGTCTTTCAATTCGCCGAGCCGCAGGCCGATCGTCGCGCGCTGCGCGCTCAGTTGCATCGGCCGACTCGTCGCACCGAGTGTCGCGGCAATTTCCATCGGCTCCTCATCGCGCAGGATCGCGAGCTTGATCGACTCGCCGGGCACGCGCGATTGCAGCGATCCGCGCAGCAGTTCGGCCGACTGCACAACGTGGCCGTCCACTTCGACGAGCCGGTCGCCGGGCCGCAGCCCGGCTTGCTCCGCCGCGGACGCCGTCGCGACCTCGGCCACGATCAGCCGGCCGCCGTCGTCCGGTTTCACTTCAATTCCAAGAAAGCCGCTCTGACCCGGCCGCGCCGTGCCGGCGCCGCGTCGGATCGTCGCCGTGATCGCCGTCTCGACGGTGCGAAACGCCGCGGCCCCGCCCGCCGCGTCTGTGTCGGCCGACGCCTTCGCCGCCGAATTCGCGCGCGGCTCGACATCGCCCTTTTGCTGCCGCGCCGCGGCGGGCGTCGGCGACTTCGTCTCCTCCTGCGCCGCCAACACCGCGGGCCACGCGGCAACCACCGCAAGGCCAATCAAACTCACGTGCCGGCAAACGCTCGTACACAGGCGGCGAACTGTCTCTCGCATGATCAACCTCCGGATGACTTCCAAGAATGATTCCCGTGGCGGGCAATTTCTAGCAACGCAACGCGGGCGGATTCTCGCGTGCTGTCGCAACAACACCGAACTAAGGCGGGCGGAGGATATGATTACACCGTGCGGCAGCGCAAACTTCAACCGAAATCTTTGGCATTTGAGGCGTCGCTTGCTGGCGGTGAATCACGCTCAGCCTTGCCCGTGTCGCTGCCGTCTGGTTTGATCTGCGCCGTGCTCGGCTTTGACTGACGGAGACTCCGCATGAATGAAATTGACAGCGTCGCCCCGACAAGGAACTCAATCGACGACTTCGAGCATCGTTCCACGCGGCCCACGCCCGCCGTGCTCATTGTTTGTCTACTTGGCGTTGCGGTCGCCGGGTTGTTTTTCGCTGGTACAGCCGGAACACCAGCCGCCGCGCCGCATGACTCGACCGCAGCACATCGCGACTCCATCGCCGTGCAGGCCCGCAAGTCGCTCGCGTTCGATTCGCTGCCGTGCGAACGGATCGCGCTCGGCGAACCCGACGATTACAAGCCCTGCATCGCTCGATTGCCCGACGGCGAATTGCTGTTGACGTGCTTTCACCAGCACAAGCGAGACGGCAACAAGGTGCTGGAGCAGACGCTGCTGTTTCGCTCGCGCGACGGCGGCCGAACGTGGCACGGCCCGGAGCCGCTCGATCTGCTCGGACGCGAGCCGCATCTCACCGTGCTCGCCGACGGCACCATCTTCATCACCGGCCACTTGCTGGCCAACGACGTGCGAAACGAATGGGGCACCACGTGCGGCTTCCTGCACCGCTCGACGGACCGCGGCCGATCCTGGCAAACCATTCGCATCGAATCCGAAACGGTCAAGCCGAAGGCCAGCAACCACACGTCGCGAAACGTGCTCGAACTGTCCGACGGGTCGCTGCTGATCGGAGTCGATTACGACGGCGGCGGCGGACCGTATTTCGTCTGGCGCTCGCGCGACCGCGGCCAGACGTGGGAGCGAAACCGCTCGTGTCAGCCGCGCGACTTCAAGAGCATCTACGGCTTCTTCGGCGGCGAGACGTGGCTGTGGCTGGCCCGCTCCGGCAAGGTGTGGGCGCTGGTGCGAGTGGACAGCAACGAGTTCCCGATCGCCGGCCGTCCGATCAAGGCCGGCGACGATCAGAGCGACCACTTCATCCTGTTTTCCTCGACGGACCAGGGTCGGACGTTTGACCGCATCGGCGATTTCGGCGACTACGGCGAGATGTACATGTCGCTGTTGCGATTGGGCGACAGGCGGCTGCTGCTCACCTTCACGGTCCGCGACCTGAACCCGCCGCTTGGCGTGCGGGCACTTCTCGGCGCCGAAACCGACGACGCATTCGAGTTCCAGTTCGCCCACGACCGGCTGATGCTCGACGCCCTGACACCGATCGGCAAGGACCAAGGCGGCGGCTTCGGCCCGACCGTGCAGCTCGGCGACGGCACGCTCGTCACCAGCTATTCCTACCGCGGCACGGACAACAAGACTCACGTCGAAGTCGTGCGCTGGAAGCTGCCGCGGTGAATTGCGGAACGACCTGCGGCGCGGTGCGACAACGTTCACGTCTTTCGAGTGGGCGATGCAGGACTCGAACCTGCAACCCCTGCCTTGTAAGGGCAGTGCTCTAGCCAATTGAGCTAATCGCCCGATGTATTCGAGCCGAGTCGAGTATAGGCGTGAGTCGAAGAGTGTCAACGTGCTGCACGCCTGCGCGCGAGACGCGGCGCGACATGACTTCCAGCGAGGGGCCAACCAGCGGATGCGGGTAGGTGCCGCACCGGTGGCGCACAACGCATTGCGCGTCACGCATCGTGGCCGGTCCAGCTACCACACCAGCGTGATGATTCCGACGCTGAAGCCGGCGGCCACGCCGACGAGCAGGACTTTCATGCCGGTGCGGAGGCGTCCGGCGTCGAGGGCCAGGCTGAGCGACAGCGGAATGCTTGCCGCGGCGGTGTTGCCGTGATCGATCAGCGAGAGGACGTTCTTGTCGAGCGGCAGGTCCAACGAGCGGTGAGTCTTTTCGATGGTGTCGAGCGTGACCTGATGGCTGCAGACCATTTCGACGTCGGAGATCGACCAGCCCGACTTGGCGAGGCATTCGGTCACCGCGGCGGGCGTGAGTTCAAGGCCGAGTTGCTTCAACTCGGAGCTACGCGAGCGAAAGAACGCGTGATCCGGATTGATGCCGTGCATCGTGCCGCCGCCCATGATCGTGGCCAGGTCCCAGTAATTGCCGTAGGACTTGAAATGCACGTCGCGGATTCCGCGTCGCGCGTCGTCGCAGCCGGTCAGGACCAGCGCGCCGCCGGCGTCGCCCAGCGTCAGTCCGGCAAAGCCGAGCGTTAGATCGTCGGCGGACTCGAAGTCGAAACCGATGCCGGTGATCAGTTTCTCGCCCGTGCAAATGAGCGCCGTGCCAATCTTGCCCGAGCGGATGCCGGAGTCCACCAAGTCGATCGCTGTGAGCACGCTGTTGCAGGCGTTCTTCACGTCGAAGGCGTGGCAGCCCACGAGGCCGAGTTTATCCTGCACGATGTTGGCGGTCGCCGGCTCGAAAATATCCTGCGAACACGCGGCGAAGATGAGCGTGTCGATTTGCTTCGGATCGATCGCTGAGCGTTCGATCGCGTGGCGGGCCGCGGCGACGGCCAAGTCCGAGGCCTGTTCGTGATCGCCGCTGTAGCGACGAGATCGGATTCCAGTCACCCGCTCGATCATGCCCGGCGGCATGCGAGAACCATTGCCGCCCGCCACCATGCGTTCCACTTCCTGGGAGGTCACGGCGCGTTCGGGCAAGTACCGGCCCACGCCGGCAATCACTGTCGTCTTACTCATCATTACTCTCGTTTTCCACGTGTGCTCCCCCACAAAAGCGCTGCCGACCCTGGCATCGAGGCTCTACGTTAGCAGGCCGACGCTCGGCTAGCAAAACCATTCTGGCCGTTCGCCGCGCCCCGCCGCACTTGACCTTGTCACCGCGCGCGAGGCCGTCCTATGATTCGCCGCGTGTTTTCAACTCTCGGGAAGGAGCCTTCATGCCCGAAGCGAACCTGATGGACAAGCTCGTCGCGCTGTGCAAACGGCGCGGCTTCATCTTCCAATCCAGCGAAATCTACGGCGGCATCGGCGGTTTTTGGGACTACGGGCCGCTCGGCGTCGAGCTGAAACGGAACGTGAAAGAAGCGTGGTGGCGCGACATGGTCACGGGCCACGACGACACGACGGTTCAGTCCGGCGCGCCGCGCGAGTACGAAATGTGTGGCCTCGATTGCTCGATCATCATGCACCCGCAAATCTGGAAGTGCAGCGGACACTATGACCTGTTTCATGACATGATGGTGGATTGCAGAACGGACGGCTGCAAAGCACGGTTTCGCGCGGACCAGCTCAAGTCGAGCGAATGCCCGCTCAAGCCGAGCAAGCATCCCGGCGAGCACGACAAGTGCAGCCTGACCGAGCCGCGCGAGTTCAATTTGATGTTCGAGACCTACATCGGGGCGCTGCGCGACGAAGAGAACAAGTCCTTTCTTCGTCCGGAAACCGCGCAGGGCATCTTCGCCAACTTCAAAAACGTCTGCGATTCGAGCCGCGTGAAAGTGCCGTTCGGCATCGCACAGATCGGCAAGAGCTTTCGCAACGAGATCACGCCGAAAAACTTTACGTTCCGCTCGCGCGAGTTCGAGCAGATGGAGATCGAGTTCTTTTGCAAGCCGGCCGAGTCGCGGCAGTGGTACACGTACTGGCGCGACCGGCGGTTCGCGTGGTACACGTCGCTCGGCATGAAAACCGAAAAGCTGCGGCTGCGCGATCACGCGGCCGAGGAGTTGAGCCACTACAGTTGCGGCACGGCCGACATCGAGTACGCGTTTCCGTTCCTTGAGGCGGGCGACTACGGCGAACTCGAAGGCGTGGCCCATCGCGGCGACTTCGACCTACGCAGCCACATGGAGGGCAAGCTCGTCAAAGACGCGGCCGGCAACCTCGTCGTCGATCGCGGCCCGGACGGCAAACCGAAATATGCCGGTAGCGGAAAGGATCTCAGCTACTTCGACGACGAAGCCAAAGAGCGCTTTGTGCCGCATGTGATCGAGCCGTCGGCCGGCGCCGACCGCGGCACGCTCGCGTTTCTCTGCGAAGCGTACTGCGAAGACGCAATTCCAGACGAAAAAGGCGCCGCACAGCCGCGCACCGTCATGAAGTTGCACCCGCGGCTCGCCCCGATCAAGGCCGCGATCTTGCCGCTCGTCAAGCGCGACGGAATGCCCGAGATCGCCGCCGACATGTACCGCTCGCTCAAAAAGCACTGGAACGTCTTCTACGACGAAAAGGGCGCGATCGGCCGCCGCTACCGCCGCCAGGACGAAGCCGGCACGCCGTTCTGCATCACCGTGGATGGCCAAACGCTCAACGACCAGACCGTCACGATCCGCGACCGCGACTCCTGCAAACAGTGGCGGATCAAGATCGACGAGATTGCGGATGAGATTCGCAAGCGGCTGTCTGCGTAACGGCGGTGTCACGCCGGCGGGTAAATCGTCTGATGCAAAATGCGGTGCAGCACCAGCGCGTTTGGCGTGGCGAGTGTGATCGATCCGGCCGGCTTCGCGTTCAAGTCGGTCCAGAAGAACAGGCTGCCCTGGTCGTCGTTGATGCCGCGCAGTTCGGAGATCGGGATCACCTTTCGGCCGATCGCCAGCGTGTCGAGCGACAGTTTTGCTTTGCCGTACGCGATCGTTTCGCCGCTTTGAATACGTCGCAAGTGCTCCTCAACCAGCGGCGGCATGAAGCGGCCGAGCACGGCATCGCAAAATGTCTCGGCCTCGGCCCGCGAGCTGGTGAATGCGATCTTCACGCGCGAGCGGCTGCGCAGCGTCAGCGTGCGGAACGTGCCGACGTACGCGCCCTCGTAATATTGACTCACCACTTGGTAGGCCGCGCTTTCGCAATCGCCGACGGCGATCCGTTTGCGGCCCGCGACGATGCCGCCCTCGTACAGGCCGTATTTGCCGCGGCGAAATCCAATGCCGAGGAAGCGCATGGGAGGCAGCGTGCAAAGGTGCCGGCCAAACGTCTCGTCCTGTTCGGGCATGCCAAACGTGTCGCCCGCCGGCAGTCGCCGTTCCAGGGCCTGAAGCAGTTGCTCCTCCGAGATGCCGCGTTCGGCCGCCGTCTCTTTGATGTTCTCGAAAAAGCTGGCCGTGCGCGATGCGACGATCCACTCGAGCGTGGCCACGTTATCGGTCGTGTTCGGCACGGTTACAGTAAGTTCCGGATGGTTGATGGGCAGGACTCGCGCGCCCGCCGGACCGAACGAAAACGAGCCGACGATGTGCCACGGCAACAGCCCCTTGGCGGTCACGAGGCCGTCGGCCTGCGCGGAAAGTTTGCCAAATTTCACGGAGCCGTTTTCGTCGATCTCGCGATCGAGCCGCACGGCAATTCGCGGTACAATCAGCGGCGCGACGAATGCGTACACGTTCGCCGAATCGCGCACCATGCCGAGGCCGATCTTTGTACCGGCGCCAAAAAGCTTGACGCCCATCTGCGGCGTCGTGCCCATCGACCGGCCTGCGCCGAGCCGCACGCGCGTGATCTCGTCGAAGCGCAGCCGCCGCGTGCCGAACAGGCGACGTTGCTCGATTCGATCCGCGTACACCGTGACGCGATGCACCAGGATCGGCGGCGCGATCGCGGCGCAGACAGCGGCCGCGCCGAGACACAGCCACGCCAGAACGGCCTCTTGCCTCGCGAAGAACACTGCCGCGCCGACCAGCGCGGCCACCGGCAACAGCGTCACGAATACCCGTGCAAACCCGTGCGGCTTGGCAACGAGCAGCGGCCGGTCGCCACCAGTGGCGGCCTCGTTCATCCCAAGAATTCCAGCGTCGTCTTGCATCGTGGCCTCGTCGTTCGTCTTGTCGTTCAGCAGTCAGATTCTCAAACGAGTTGCCAGGTGGCTCCGGCCAAGTGACAATTCTGCCGTTGCGGCACGCGTGCTCGCGAAATTGAATCCGCGCCGCCTCGTAATATCCACTCGTTTCGGTCGCGATGCAATTGCCCTTTTGCTCCAGAGCAAACCGCCGAGCCGCCCATGATTCCGTGCCTCAGCGAAGCGACGACGATGCCAGCCGAGTTTGACGCCGACCTGCGCGCGTGCGCGCAAGCAGCATGTCCGGCATTGGAAGTGTGGCTCACCAAGCTGGAGAATTTTCTCCAGCGAAATTCGCTCGACGCGACACGCCGGCTGATCGAGGAGCACGGCGTCAGGCTCGCGGCCGCGGCCGTGCAAGGCGGAATCCTGCTGACGCAGGGCGAGGCACGCCGCGAAAGTTTCGCACTGCTGGAACGCAGGCTGGAACTCTGTCACTCGCTCGAAATCGAAACGCTGGTGGTCGCGGCCGATTTCGCAGACGAGGTTTCGTCAACCGACTACGAGCGGGCCGTCGTGTCGCTCAAGCAAGCCGCGCTGCTTGCGGCGCCGCGCGGCGTGCGGCTCGCACTGGAATTTCACGGGCGTGCCCGATTCTGCAACAACCTCAGCACGGCCGCGGCACTGGTCGAGCACGCCGGCGAGCCAAACGCCGGCATCTGCTTCGATGTATTTCATTATTACACCGGGCCGAGCAAGTTCGAGGATCTCGCGCTGCTGTCGCGCGACAATCTGTTCCACGTGCAACTCAGTGATCTGGCCGGCATCCCGCGCGAGTTGGCGACGGATTCCGATCGCGTGCTGCCCGGCGACGGCGATTTCGCGCTGCCGCCGATCCTCGATTATCTGCGGTCGATTGGATACGCCGGTTTCGTTTCGGTCGAACTGATGAACCCAAACCTTTGGCGATTGGACCCGGTTCAAGTGAGCGAAGTGGCGATCACGGCGTTGCGAAAACTTCTGGGCCAGACGGGGAACGGGGCTGGTGACGGATTCGATTGAATCGATTCACGCGGCAGTGGATAATGACCGCAGCCAGCGATTAACCGGGAGTATCCATGACGGCCGAGTTGCTCATTTGCTGGGCGACGATCATCAGCGGGCAACAGCCCGCCGCCTCGGCCACGAACCCGCCGTCCGCGGCCGTGCCCTTGCACGAGTGTCGGCGTGGATTCGACGATGGCCGAGTTTTTGTGCCGGGCACGATGTTTGGCCCGCGAGTTCCCTTCGGCGGATTTGGCGACGCCGCGAGCGCGTTCAGTTCGGCCGCGTTCTTTTCGCAGCACACCCACGAATCGCGGTTCGGCCCCGCGCGGCTTCGATTCCGGCGCACGGTCCGCGAGTCGTACTATCCCGGATTCTTCGGCAGCCCATTCGGTCACTACGGCTGCGAGACGACGTATTCGTCGTTCGGATTCGTCGGGTCGCCGTTCGGGTTCGGCCCGCTGGTGGGCGGCGGTTATGACCCGTTTGGGCCGACCTATGTCGGGCCGGCGTACGTCGGCCAGTCGGTGATTGTCGTTCCGCCGCCGGTCGTCGTGGTCGCGCCGCCGGTTCAATTCGTCGATCCACGAGTGCCCGTGGCCGCGCCGCTGCAATTGCCCGCCGCGCTGCCGCGAAACGCCACGACCGACATTCCGCTGGAACTCGTGGACCAACTCATTCAACGACGCCGGCCGACGCTGGCTCAGCGAGCGCAATCGGCGAAGCTGGAAGGCGGCGGCGACCGGCTCTTTCGCGCCGGCCACTTTGATCGTGCGGCCGAACGATATGAACAGGCGCTGGTCCAGACGTCCGACAATGACGACTTGAGTTTCAAACGCGGCGCGGCGCTGGCCGCCACCGGTCAATACGACGAGGCCGGCCGCGTGCTCCGCGACGCGCTGCGCGAGCGGCCCGACTGGCCGTACGTCGCGCACGACCTGCGGCAGTTTTTCCCCGACGACGACTCCATCCGCCGCACGCTGGACGCGCTCGACCGCGAATCGCGCCGGCCCAACGCCGACTCGGACGTTCCCTTCCTGCGTGCCTACATCCTTTACTTCACGGGCCAGCGCGATGCATCCGCGGCAATCTTCCGCAATCCGCCCGAAGGCGGCCCGATGCGGCATTTCCAAGTATTCGCGGACGCCATCGATCGGAATCGCCCGGCACGATGAAACGCGATCGTCAAGCCGCCGCTGCCGCTCGACGGCGCGGGTACAACAGCAGCAACACAACGAGGCAGCCGACCGCGATCCACATCGGCACGGAAAATAGCCGCGTGTAATCGGTCCCACCGTCTGGCAGCGTAGCCCACCGGCCGACGATGCTCGTCGCGAACCAGCTTCCGACGATGATGCCGATACCCACGATCACGAGGTTGAACAGATTCTGTGCGCTGGCCCGCACGTCGGCCGAAGTTTCTTCGTCCACGACCATGAACGCGACGAAGACGAAGCAGCCGAAGCAAAAGCCGTGCAGCGCGACGCCAAGCAGAATCGTCAGCATCGAATCGGTGTAGGCGAACAGCGCCATGCGAGCGCCGTACGCAATGATGCCGGCCGCCAGCAGGCCCTTGCGCGAGACTTGCTTGGCGAAGAATGGGATGCCGGCCAGCACGAAGATTTCGGTCATCTGGCCAATCGTCATGAGTCCGCCGCCGCCGACGCCAAGGATGCTGTTGATCGATTGCGCGAGTTTCTGGGCCTCCGTCGCGCGACTTTGCAGGGCGCTGAGGAAGCCCGACGTGTGAACGAAATAGAATTGGTGAATCATGCTGATTGGCACGGCCAGCAGGAAAAGCGTCGCGAGCGGCTGGCGGCCAATCGCGCCGAGCGCGCCCATCGTGGCACTCTGCTGGGCGGCGTGCTTCGCCGGCGGCGTGTGCGGAAGCGTCAGACAGTAAATCGCCATGATGATGCCGAGCACCGCGGACAACTTGAACGCGTCGGCTCGGCCGCGATCCTGGAAGCGGAGCACCATGCGGCTCTTCAGTTCGGCGTCCGCTTTCTCCGGCGCTGTGGCCGCGTCCTTCTTCTCGAACTCGGCGAGCAACTCGGCCTTCAACTTTTCGGTATCGGCTGCCGTGACCAGGCCGGCTTCCTGCGCGGACTTCACAATGACCTCGGTCGAGCCGGTTGGCGTGTGGTTTGCGCCCAGCCAGTGGCCCATGCCGATGCCGACGGCGATCCAGCCGATCGTGCCCCACAAGCGCACGCGGCCGAAATCGCGGTCGCGGTCCGGCAGGTGATGAAACGCCAGCGAGTTCGTCAATGCGAGCGTCGGCGCGTAGATCAAGCCGTAAACCAGTGACAAGCCAAGAAAGGTCTTGAAGTCCGCGACTCCGGAAAGAAACCAAACGAGCACCGCGCCGCCCAGGTGACTGAACGCGAGAAATCGTTCCGTCGCGAAGTGCCGGTCGGCAATCTGCCCCGCGATAAACGGCCCGATGATCGCCCCGACCGCGCCGGCCGCCAGAATCAGTCCGCACTGATCGAGCGTGAACCCGCGGTAGCCGAGCAGGAACGGGTACAAAATCGGCAACCACGCGCCCCAGATGCCGTACTGCAAGAACATCATGAGCGACAGACGCATGTTGAGATCGAGCGACATCGGCACCGAGGCATTGGCCGCGGCGGACTCAGTGGAATCGGAATGCATGGTGGTTCTCGCGTGCGAAGAGTCGGTTCAAGCCGCCGTGCGCCGCTACCGTCGGCGCAGAGCGATGAGAAATCTAAATGAGCGGCGCGGGAAAAGCAAATCGCGCGGCAGTGTTTACGGACGCCTGCTCTCCGTCCCGCTTTCCTGCCGCAGCTTCATGAACAGCCGCTGCACTTCCGGCACGCAGCACTGGCCGCTCGGCGACATGATCGCGCAGCGGGCGGCGGGCGTTTTGGATTTCGCCACCAACTCGCGGCAGCGCGTGACGACCCCCTCGCGCACGTCCTGCTCTACGTCGTCGCGCGTGAATCCGAAACAGCCGCAAATCGGCGCGTCCGGCGATTTCGGATAGACCGCCTTCTGCAGGAACTCGTTCGCGACCGTCCGGCCGAACTGATCGAAGTACGCGACCGAACAGGTCGCCGACGAGCAGAAGAACGCCGACTCCGCTACTTGCCGCAGCGCGTCGGGCGTGAGATGAGCGTGCAGCGTCTCGCGGCCGACGGCCGCGCCGAGCGATCCGCAGCGCGGGCACGCCAGTTCGCCGGTGTCGTCCGGGTCGCGGACAAAGGCCTTGTTCATGGCTCAAATGTACTCGTCCGCCGCCGCTCGTGCGACGGCGACGGAGAATTGCAGACGACGGCAAAATATGGAAGCTGTTAGAATGACCCCGGAGACGAATCCGTGAAAACAATTCCGTGCAACGAAGTCACGTCCAGCGACGAAATCGCGCGGCAAGCGGAGCGAGACGACCTGATCCTAATCCGGGACGGGCACGCCGTCGCTCTGGTCATGCCGTTCGATGACGACGACCTCGAATGGTACGCGCGCGAGCGCGACCCCGCATTTCTCGCCTCCATCGCCCGTGCTCGTCAGCAAGTTGCGACAGGCCGTTCGACCAGCCACGCGAGCCTGAAGAAAGAATTGGGCCTTGAATAGCGGCGGGTTGGCTGTGCCAGAGTGTTCAATGCCAGGGCCGCGGCTTCGCGG
>Ga0247727_10009952_pt1 | contig 16998 bp, 12 predicted proteins | sample WisWelCaveWW1625_FD_202498 | JGI IMG/M metagenome (GOLD analysis project Ga0247727, IMG submission 202498) | Biofilm microbial communities from Wishing Well Cave, Virginia, United States - WW16-25 | ecosystem: Environmental > Aquatic > Deep subsurface > Groundwater > Cave microbial mat | place...
GGATCGCTCTCGACCTGTGGCGGGAGGCGTTCGCTCAGACTCACGCTACCGCTCTAGGCCTGTTACACCAGGTCAGATCCACCCCGAACTCGCCCTTTGCCCTGTAACGATGCTACAGTCTCGTAAAAGCGCCGCTATTAGTGTTGTATATTCCACTCCCGTGCCCGCTGCCAGCGACGTTATTGCTGATAGTGCTATCAGTAATTGTCAGAGTACCAGCGTTATAAATTCCGCCACCATTGCCAGTAGCATTGCCATTCTGTATCGTAAAGTGCTCAACGGATGCGGTCACGCCACTGTTCACAGTAATCCCCCGTCGCGTCCCCTGCCCATCAATCGTAGTCATCCCGCTCTGCGTCGTAAACCCCGTGCCCGTGTCCCACCCACCGGAGAGCGTGACGCTCTTGTTAATCAGCACCACTTCCGTACCTGTGCCAGTATAAGTTCCAATTGCAACTTTGATCGTGTCCCCATTCGCCGCCTTGTCAATCGCCCCGTTGATGGTGGCGCAAGCCGCCGCCGGACTCAGGCAGTTGTTCGAGTCACTGCCGCCTGTAGCTTTCACGTAGAGGGTGACGGCGAGAGCAACGACATCGCCGCCTGCTGTGGTGACATCAGAGGCAGTGTCGGTCGGCGTGTCAGTCGCAATAGGAGTGGCGGGTGCAGTTTCGGTGGAGGTTGGCGTCGGAGTATCGGTTGGGACGGGCGTAGGAGTGTCGGTCGGCGCAGGGGTCGCGCTGGCAGTCTCGGTGGGGGTTTCAGTCGGCAGTTCGGTTGGTAGAGGTGTTTCGGTCGCGCTTGCAGTGTCGGTCGGGGTGGGCGGCCCGGCGTCGTTCAATGACCATTCGGCGTCAATCTGGTTGAAGTGCAGGCTGAGGCCACCGGTGTGGGCGTTGACCAGCACCAGTTCGTCAATTGGCTGTCCCGCGTCAACCGTGCGAACGTCCATCCGCCAGACAAGCTCAACAAGCCGGGTGCCCGGCTTGAGCAATCGCTCGTCGTATACCCACAGTTCGGGGTCAGTGGCAGTTAGCTCCGGGGGAGTCAGGCCGTACCATTTGGCAACGGCGGCCAGGGCGGTGGCGCGAGCATCCTCAGCGGTGATGTTCGGCGTGACGGAAAGCGATGGGCCGGGCGAGATTTCGCCGCTCATCGAGAGCAGGTTGCCCTTGAGGTCGGTGTTGACAATCATCTCCCCGGCCAGCACCGGCAGGCCCTGATACACTTGCTGGTAACGCGTGATGGAGCGGTTGCCGTCCGCTACCCCCGAGTGCATCAGCCGCAATTCCTGGCCGGGATCGCTCAGGCCAAACTCCGGGCCGTAGACGCTGAGGATCGCCATCGCCTGATCTTCCGGCACCTGGCCGGATTCAAGCACGCCTGGCACGGCGATGGCTTCGCCGGGGGCCGCGCCGAGAAAGCGCAGTTTGCCGGTCTGGTCGTGGTAATCCCGACGCGGATCGCCGTCCTGGAGAGAGGGCGCTGTCGGGGAGTCGGCGGCGGCGGGCGCGGGTTGGATAACCGAGCTACAGATTGACGCGATAATGACGGCGGAAATGAGCCTGGAGAGGGGGTTGGGATGGCTTCTCATGGGATGTCTCCTCCTCGAGGACGGCAACGAGAATCACGGCGCAAAAGACAGGCCTGTAGCCCACGTGGTTACAAAACCAACCTGATTTGACCGCAATCGTACTCCCAAAACCAGAGGAAAGAGTGTCAAAAGCTGTCATTTTTCAAAACTGCAATGTTTAAACCAAACCGCCCTCCGGGTGTAACCTCAGAGGGCGGTTCGGCTTTCTTAAAGATTGTCTTTGAGCGATTTTTCAGACGCGCTCTTTCTCACAGGCCCCATTTTCATAGGCAAATGTAATGAATTGTCACGAACAGGCGGTCATAACAACGGATTCACCGAATTGAACGGATCAGTATCCGTCAAATTCGACAAATCCGCTGTTCTTTACAGAGGCCGTTGTCCGTGCCGCGCCATCCATCCTCCCCATGCTATAATCCTCCACGATGTTCAAAAATATCATCAAAGCCATTGGTGAACAACGGATTCGTGGAATTCAACGGATTCTCCATTACCTTCCACCTACCCGTGTTCTGACTGAGCCTATGACCATTCCCTCAACGCCTAACTCCACCCGTCGCGACTCGGATGCGCGGGCGGCGCTGGCAACGCTCGCCGCACAGGGGCAGTTGCCGGGCGACTATCTCATCATCGGCCCGCACGCCGGGTTTGCTTATCATCGCTGGCTGTATCCAATCGCCAAAATGCTTCATCTGTGTGTCCGCGCTGAGGATGTCGCACGATGGCAAACCGCCCTCACTCCGCCCTGGGTGATCCATCTGTCGCCGCCTATCAGCGATGAGGCCCGGGCGGCAGTGCGTCTGGCTATCCTTGACCCATCGCTGACCGATGCTCTGTACGCCCGGCGGCGGATTCTGGACGGGCTGACCTATATCTCGCCGGAAGATTGGTGCGTAGCATTATTGAAAGAGGCGCGAACGCAGATCGCGATCTCAGAGGTGGCAGCGGTGTTGGTGGCACAACGGCGGAATTTGGATTGGGAATATTTGAATAGCCAGGTCGCCGCCGCTGAATTGGGCGAACGATTTACCCGTATCATCGAGATGATTAATCGGGAAGCGGATCGTTTGCTGCTACCCCTTCCTCCTTTTGCTGCCTCCTATGCGTTGATCCTGCCGTTGCAAGAGTTCCCACAACCCTACACCCGTCTCGATCAACCCTGGCATGTCAAACGGGCAGCCATCGCCAAAGTATTGGTAGATTTGCGGGCCAAGTGGAAAGACCCCGATGAACGACCCATTGTCGGATGAACTGCGAACCATCCTTGATGCTTGCTCTCGCGCCAGAGTTCCAGTGCTGGTCATTGGCGCATTCAGTGTGCGCGCCTACATCGAACCCGTGAACTGAGTCCATCTCACTTCTGGCAAAGTGTTGCTTCTGCTGGTTTGGAGAGTCACAGTCGAGATCGTCTTGACGAGTTGGCTTCATTATTTCGCGGCGGTGAGGCAATGTCTATCTGGTATGCCGTGACTGGCGAGATTTTGACCGAAACACAACAACGCGCCGCTCTAAGTGTCATTCAACGTTTGCTCAAAAGTAGAGTTTAGCAACCATCCCTCTTTCACGGTCTTCTCATCCTCTCCGTGTATAATCCTCCCCGCGATGTTCAAAAATATCATCAAAGCCATCGGCGGCGACCCTAACAAGCGGGATGTCCGCAAATACACCGAAGTTGTAGACCACATCAACAGCATGTCCCGGCAGTTCGAGGACATGAGCGACGACGCCCTGCGCGCCAGGTCGGACGAATTGCGGGCGAGGGTGCAAGACGAATTGAGAGACGCGGACGCGGACGAGAAAGAGCACAAGAAGGCGGCCCAGGCCGCGCTCGACTCGGTTCTGCCCGAAGCCTTCGCCCTGGTGCGCGAGACCTCGGCCCGTACCATCGGCCTGCGGCACTACGACGTGCAACTCATCGGCGGCATGGTGCTCCACGCCGGCCGCATCGCCGAGATGCAAACCGGCGAAGGCAAGACGCTCGTGGCTACCCTGCCGCTCTACCTCAACGCCCTCACCGGGCGCGGCGTCCACCTCGTCACCGTCAACGACTACCTGGCCCGCCGCGACGCCAAATGGATGGGGCCGCTCTATCACGCCCTCGGCCTCAGCGTCGGCATCTTGCAGGACGCCTCGCGCACCGAGAACGCCCGCAAAGCCTTCGTCTTCGACCCGGCCCGCGACAGCTCGCAGGAAGACTCGCGCTTCATGCGCATCGTCGATCGCGGCGAGTCCTACGCCTGCGACGTTGTCTACGGCACCAACAACGAGTTCGGCTTCGACTACCTGCGCGACAACATGGCGACGACGCTCAACGAACGCCGCCAGCGCGAACGCTTCTTCGCCATCGTGGACGAAGTGGACAACATCCTGATTGACGAAGCCCGCACCCCGCTCATCATCTCCGGCCCGTCGGGCGAGGGCGCGGCGCTGTATCAAGAGTTGGCTCGGGTGGTGAAGAGCCTCAAACCGGAGCATTACGAGATTGACGAGCGCGGACGAAGCCTCGCTCTCAACGACGAAGGCTACCAGAAAGTTGAAGAAGTGTTGGGCCGCCCCCTGCGCGACCCCGACCGCCCCGAAGACTTGACGCCGGAGCAGGCGACGACCCAGGCTCATCTTGAACAGGCCATGCGCGCCGAGTTCATCTTCAAGAAGAACAAGGATTATCTGGTGCAGGGCGGGCGGGTCATCATCGTGGACGAACACACCGGCCGTTCCATGCCGGGCCGCCGCTGGAGTGACGGCCTCCACCAGGCCGTCGAAGCCAAAGAGAACCTGCCGGTGCAACCGGAGAACGTCACCTACGCCACCATCACCCTGCAAAACTTCTTCCGCCTCTACGACAAGCTGGCCGGCATGTCCGGCACGGCCCTCACCGAGGCCGAAGAGTTCGACAAAATTTACAAGCTCGACGTGGTGCCCATTCCCAAGAACGTCGAGTACAAGGCCCAGCGCGATTCAAATCTCGTCGAGCGCGAGATCAAAGAGAACGGCTACAAGTTCTCCTATCTCGCCCGCAAGTCCGATCCCGACAAGCCGGTGTGGTATCGCCGCAAGGATTACCCGGACTCGGTCTTTCGCACCGAAGAGGCCAAGTTCAGAGCCATCGCTCAGGATGCTCTGCGGCGGCAGGTGCTCGGCCAGCCCTTGCTGATCGGCACCACCTCGGTTGAATTGTCGGAGCGATTGTCGAAACGATTCTCTGCCGAACCGCTCCGCAAACTGGCGCTGGTGATGTTGCTTCGCGACCGCTGGTTCACGGCCAACAACGCCGAAGAGGACGGTCGAGCCGTCTCTGCTTTACAACCGTTCAACAAGTCCCTCGACTCCCTCAATCCGTCGGACATGCGTCCGCTGGCCAAAGAGTTGGGCCTGACTCTCAACCCGGCCGCCGACGAAAACCTGTCCCGTCTGTGCGAACTGCTTTTCCTTGAGCCGGAGCAAAAAGAAAGACTCCGGGCGGTGCTGGAAGGCGGCATCCGGCACAAAGTCCTCAACGCCAAGAAGCACGACGAAGAGTCGCAAATCATTCTCGGCGCGGGCGTGCTGGGCGCGGCGACGATTGCCACCAACATGGCCGGACGCGGTGTGGACATCAAGCTTGGCGGCGACTTCAACGAGCGGGTGCTGGCCGGAGTCAACCGGGTGCTCAAACGGGCCGGAGTCGCCAACGCTTTCGACCTGCGCCACGAAGACCGGCTGGCCGCCCTCGACAAAATTGATCCCGGCCAGTACGGCATTTACGAAGCCGACGCGCAAGCCTTCCGCCAGCACATGGCCGACGAACAGCAGGTGCGGGCGATTGGCGGCTTGCACGTCATCGGCTCCGAGCGGCACGACGCCCGCCGCATTGACAACCAATTGCGGGGCCGCTCCGCCCGCCAGGGCGACCCCGGCTCCAGCCGCTTCTACCTTTCACTTGAAGACGAACTGATGCGGCGCTTCGGCGGGGCCAACGTCTCCAGCCTCATGGAACGGCTCACCTCCGTGCTCAAAGTGGACGACGCGCTTCCCATCGAGCATGGCATGGTGGATAAAACCGTCGAAGGCTCACAGCAACGAGTCGAAGGCTTCAACTTCGACATCCGCAAGCACCTGCTGGAGTACGACGATGTGCTCAACCAGCAACGCACCAAGATTTACGAACAGCGCGATCGTATCTTCACGAAGGAAGACCTGACCGACGATATTGACGAGATGCTGGTGGCCGAAGTGGCGCGCCGGGTGGACATGGCCAGCGGCCAGGAAGAAGACTGGTGGAAACTGCTGGCCTGGTTGGACGAAGTTCAGCCGACCATCCAACGCGCCGACGGCTCGCTCTACTTCCCGTTCAGCATCGAACTCATCCTCTCCCGGTTCAAGCCTCTGGCCGACCCGGAGCAGGTCAAACAGGAATTGCTCGCCGTCGCCAAAGGCGCGTCCGACTCGGCCCGCGATCAACTGCTGAAGATCGTCGAGACTCAACTGGAGTTGTACCCGGCGCGGGTGCAGGAGCGCGTTGAAGCCAAACGGGATGCCGCCGAGAATGCTTTCGACGAATATCGTGAAGAGATAAAAGCTCATGAGGTTGCCTTCGAGCCGCGCAACGCGGCCCAGAAGATGCTGGAAGCCGCCGAGACCTCCGGCCTGCCTCTGCGCAAAGAGTTTTTCGCCGCGCAGACCGAGCGCACCCTCAAGAAAGCCATCGGCGACGAAATCGAAGTCGCCATCGGCCAGGATTCTGCGATTCGCTTTTTGAAATGGGCGGCGGGCCGCCTCGGCCTCGACCTCAAAGTGGCGCTTCCCCCCCCGGCTGAGTTCGATTGGGATGACTTTGGCGATCGCGTGCGCGAAGCCGCCAGCGCCGCTTACGACGCCCGCACCGAACGCCACCTGGCTGAAATCTCGCGCTTGCTCGACGAGCGCCTCCGTGGCCTGGATGACGTGAGCCACGACGCGCTGGGCCGCTTACTGCTCGACATGGCCTTCGGCCAATCGGTGACGTTTAATAAGAAGACTCACCGCCGGGAGACCCGCCTCAATCAACGCTTCCCTTACGTTTATTACGCCGCCCAGGTGGTCGCCCGGCAAGACCGCAAGCGCGACGACTTGCTGAAGGACGTGCTGGCTCATCTTCGTCTGGCGCAGACGGAGCAACAACTCTACTGGGGCGAAACCGAACTGACGCGCCTGAGCACCGCTAGCGCCGCCGAACTTGACGCCGAAACTCAGGCCGGATTGCGGCGCGCGTTGGGAGATGCCGACTTTGAAGCAGTTGCTTCGCAGAACTTGGGGAGCCTCAACGGCACCCAGGGCTTGCGCGACCGGGTGCGCGCCGAATTGGGCCGCCAACTGGCGCACGGCCTGCACCGCCAACTCATGCTCGGTGTGAGCGGCCAACTGTGGGTGGACTACCTGACTACGATTGAAGGGTTACGGACTTCGATCTCACTTGAAGCTTACGCCCAGCGCGACCCGCTCACCGCCTACAAGAGCAAAGCCTTCGACCTCTTCCAACAACTTTTAGTGGACATGCGGGCCGGCGTAGTCAGCCGCCTCTTCACCTATCGTCCGCGCAAGCTCGCCGAGCTTCGCGCCGAAGTGGAACGCCAGACGACCGAAGGCCCCAAGCGGGCGCTGGGTCGGAACGACCCGTGCTGGTGTGGCAGCGGCAAGAAATACAAGAATTGTCATCTGGCGGCAGATGGGGGGAAATAGCCAGTTCAACACCCGACAGGAGAATCAAAACCGGCCTGCATCACGCAGGCCGGTTTTTGATCGGTAGTTACCTCAGGGGCTACTTTTCAGGTGCGCCCGCTTGAATCCAGGCAATCACTTTCGCCAATTCGTCCGCGTTCAGTTGGCCGGGATGGTTGCCCTTCTGTTGCACCTGAACCAGTTTGCTTCCAGACGGGTTGCCGGGGATGATGGAGCCTGTTGACAGCGCACTTTGATAGGTGGACAAAGTAACGCCCGCTATCGTCCCGTGGCACATGGTGCATTTCGTTTTAAACAGTGGGCCTGCATATCCATCCCACGTGATAGGAGCCGTGGTCGCCGTAGGCGGCACTGCAGTCGCGCTAGCGGTCGCCGTAGGTGGAAGCTGAGTGTTGGTCGCCGTGGGCGGTATTGATGTATTTGTCGCTGTGGGTGGAAGCTGAGTGTTGGTAGCGGTGGGCGGAACCATCGTCGCGCTAGCGGTCGCCGTGGGTGGAAGCTGGGTGTTGGTCGCCGTTGGCGGAACCATCGTCGCGCTAGCGGTCGCCGTGGGTGGCATCGGCGTATTCGTCATCCCCGGCGGAAGCTGAGTATTGGTCGCCGTGGGCGGCATGGAGGTCGCGCTAGCGGTCCCTGTGGGATTCGCTTTCGAGTAAATCACGATGCTTCGCGCCGTCCATTCAGTCCTGGTTGCATCGCGCGAGGCGATGATCGCCACCCGCGCGCCCGCTCCCAGTTGGTTGGCCCGGCGCGGCGGGGTGATTTTCGAGTCAGGGGTGATGGCAAAGGTATGGGCCTTGCCATCTTTAGTCAGAATGGCGATTCTCATACCCGCCACATATTCTGTGACCATGCCGACGCGGTGAATCTTCTCTGGCTTGCCGGGAGCGACGTGGATATACAAAGCCGTCCACGTTTCCTTCTCTTCCTTTTCTTCTTTCCCTTCCTTCTCTTCTCCCTCTTCTTCTGTCTCTGTTTCAACAGCCTGCACTGTCGCCTGCGCCCCGGTTTTGACATCGGCCAGCGTTGCGTTGGAGCCAAGCCCAGGCGCCTTGACTTTGGTGTCGCCATTGACGACGAAGGTGATCGCGTTGCCATTCGCCTGAGAAAGTGTGAGGCTTCCGTTGCCGATGGCGGCCACCGTGCCCTTGAATGTGCTCCCTTTGCCGGGCTGAGCGCCGGCGAAGACATTCGCCGTGGCGAACAGCAGGCTGAACAGCAGCGCCATGCTTAACATCACTTGTAATTTTTTCATCATCCATCTCCTTGTAGTTTGAGCAGTTGAGTCCCGCATTGTCGATCAATCAAGGCGCCTTGATATTTGCAAAACAGCATAACTATTTGACAGATTGCCAGCTAGGGGCAAATGTCCCGGTTTTGATGAACATCGGTTAAGAAAAGCCAATCTCTTTTGAAACCGTGCTCATGCGCCCACAATGCGGCTTGGGTGCGGTTGCTGGCGCCGATCTTGCCGAAGATGTCGCTGATACGGTTGCGCACAGTCTTCTCGCTCAACTCAAGATGCTTCGCAATTTCACGGTTGCACAGACCGGCGGCCAACCATGCCAGAACATCTCTTTCGCGTGGCGTCAGGCTTTCTAACACGCCTAGAGAAAGGTTTGAGGTGAGTTGTCGAGAGGAATCCATCTCCTTACCATCCTTGCCCGTAGAATTTTCAACCTTCTCAAAATACAGTCGCCTCTTGGGTAAGTCAACCTACGGCTGTATTTCGGTTGTATTTCAATCTGGTGGCAACGCCTATAGTTGCTGTCGCAGATGTATTTCAGTTTGGTAGCAAAACGTCATGCTATAATCCTTGCCCAACACGATGCGCAAGCATCCTCCTCAGACATGATTAGCCACACCACGCTCGCCGCTCTGCCGAAGATCGAGCTTCACCGCCACCTCGAAGGCTCCCTGCGCCTGACGACTCTCTTGGAAGTGGCGCGTGAGTTCAAACTGGATCTGCCCACGCACGACATTGATGCCTTGCGGGCCTACGTGCAGATTACCGACGAGGGCGGCGACTTTCGCACCTTCCTCTCCAAGTTTGGCTATCTGCGCAAGTTTTATCAATCGCGTGAAGTGATCCAGCGCTTCGCCTACGAAGCGGTGGCCGATGCCGCCGCCGACAACGTTCGCTACCTCGAACTGCGCTTCACCCCGATGGCGCTGGCGCGTGTCCAGAACTTCCCGCTTGAAGATGTGACCGATTGGGTGATTGAGGCGGTGGACGAGGCCCAGCGCGCCTTTCCTATTAAAGTGAAGCTGATCGTCAGCTTGAACCGCCACGAGGACGTGAGCATCGGCCAGCGCGCTGCCCGAATCGCAATTGAAAACATGAGCCGGGGCGTCGTCGGCCTTGACCTGGCGGGCGACGAGGCCAATTATTCTGCCGAGCCGTTCGCCTGGCTGTTTCATCAGGCCCGCGAGGCAGGACTCGGCATCACCATTCACGCCGGCGAATGGGCGGTGTGCGAGAATGTGCGTTATGCCATCGAAAAACTAGGGGCGGCCCGCATCGGCCATGGCGTGCGGGTCGTGGAAGATTCGGAGATTTTGAAGCTGGCGCGTGAGCGCCAGGCCACTTTTGAGGTGTGCGTGACCAGCAACGTGCAATCGGGAGTGGTTCAGCGATTTGTTGACCACCCGGTCAGGACGATGTTTGATCTGGGCCTGCAGGTGACGTTGAACACCGACGACCCGTCGGTGTCGGATATTACGCTGACTGACGAGATCAATATTGTCGCCGCCAGTTTGGGCTTTGAAATGGCGGACTTGAAGAAGATGACGTTGTGCGCGGCGGAAGCCAGCTTTTTGCCCGAAGATGAGAAGCGCACGCTGGTAGAGGAGTTTAGGGCAGAACTGGTGAAGCTCTAAGAACCTGCATCTAAACCCTAAAGGTCTCAAAGACCTTTAGGGTTTTTCCTGTAGCGCGACGCGAAGCGGCCAAATCGCGCTACTTTTTCCTCTCCCACTCCTGAATAGCTGCCTTCACAACCGCCTGCGCCTCAGCCTCAGGCAGTTCCTCAGCCCCCGAATACGACTTGCCGTCAAGAAAAAAGAGGGCCGCTCCACTGGAGTCCGCCGAAACCTTCAGGCCGCGCTTTGCCAGCGCCGTGTCGGCGATCTTGGCTTGCAGGATGTCGTCAATCTCCTCCAGCACCGTCTTGATTTTGATCTGCGGCTGTTTGTCTCGCTCGCGCAAGTAGCGATACTGCCTCATGATGTCCAGGCTGGGGGCGGTCAGCGGAACCTGGGCCGCCTCGCGGGCGGTCATGAACACCGTCGGGCGGCCATCCACAATTTCTGTCGGCTTGGGTTGAGCGGGCGGTTCGGTGTCGGCCAGTGGCGGGCGCGCGACGGGCGGCGGCAGGTCGTCGTTTTGCAGGAAGCGGCTGAACTCGTCCAGCGCCGCCAGCAGTTGAGGGTCGGCAATGTCTTGCCGGCGCAAATACCAGTTGTTGTTGGCTTGAAGCACCAGCAGACCGTCGGGCGTGCGGAGCAGGCGGCCCAGTTCGACAAAGCCGGGATTGGCTTCGACGGATTGGGGCGCGGGATTGGGCGGAAGAGGCGGCGGGGCCGCCGGGGAGGCCGCCTCGGGTGGGGCGGCAGTGGCGGCTGGGGCCGGATCAGGTTGGGGTCGGGCCGCCTCCGCATGTTTGGCGTCCACTTCCTTGTCCGCTTTCATGATCCGGAAAGCAAACATCAGCACCGCCAAACCGATGGCAATGCCGGTTATCAAAATTAGAATAGCGAGCGGATTGTTCATAGGCGTTGGCAATGCGGGCAGAAGTGAGTGCTTCGCCCGCCGAGGGTGATGTGCCGGATGGGCTTGCCGCAGGTGAGGCAAGGCTCGCCCGCCCGGCCATAAACGCGAAGGTGATTCTGGTGCTCGCCGCCGCGGTACATCCAGTCAATGCTGGAGCCGTTGTGGCGGATGGCAAGGTTGAGGGTGCGCCGCAGACTGCGCCACAGGGCGCGCACTTCGACGGGCGCGAGCGAGTCACTGCGGCGTTGAGGATGGAGCCTGGCGCGGTGCAGGGCTTCGTCGGCGTAAATGTTGCCCACACCGGCCAGCACGGTCTGATCGAGAAGTAGTGGCTTGAGCGGGCGGCGGCGGGCGGCGAGGAGGTCGCCCAGTTTGTCGGCGGTGAAACTGCGAGCCAGCGGTTCGGGGCCGAGGCCGCCGGTCACTTCGTCCGGGTTGCCCACAAGGTAGACGCGGCCAAACTTGCGGGTGTCGTTGAAGCGCAATTCGGTGTTGTCCTCGAAGTGAAAGATGGTGTGATCATGCTTGCCCGGCTTGCCGTTTGGGACGACTTGCAGGTCGCCGCTCATTTTGAGATGGATGAGCAGAGCGTCGGTGGTGAGGCTGAAGACGAGAAATTTGCCGCGCCGGTCGAGGGCGGTGATGACCTGGCCGCGAATGCGCCGGCGAAATTGGCGCGGGCCGGGGGTTGCGATGTGGCGCGGCCAGCGGAGGGTGACGCCGGCGATGCGCTGACCGACGCAGGCGGGGCGGAGCTGGCGGACGAAAGTTTCAACTTCCGGCAGTTCGGGCATGAACCGAATTATAACGGTAACTACCCGACCGCGTCCATTTATCCGCAGATTACGCAGATTTTCGCAGAAGACTAGCCATCAGCTATCGGCCATCAGCTATCAGCACTCTTTCGGCAACCAGAAGGAAAACTCACTGCCGCCGCCGGGGGCGTCGGTTACCTGGATTTGGCCGCCGTGACTCTCGACGACCAGACGGCAGAAAGTGAGGCCCAGGCCGGTGCCTTTGCGGATGGGAGTATCGTTGGCGTTGGGGGCTTGCACAAATTTATCGAAGATGCGCGCTTTGTAATCGTCGGGGATGCCATCGCCGTCGTCGCGCACGCTGATGAAGACGCGCCCGTTATGGTCATCGCAGGCCAGGATTTGAATGTTGCCGTTGCGCTCGGTGTACTTGAACGCATTGCCAAGCAGGTTGTCGAGCACACGGCTGATCAGGGGCGGGTCAATGTTGGCGCTCAGGCCGGGCGGACAAGTGAGGGTGAGCGTTTTTTCTTCGTTGGCGGCCTGGGCGGCAAAGGCTTCCAGCCGGTCGGCAAGCAATGACTCTAACGGGGTGTTCTCGCGTTGCAGGGTGAGTTCGCCGGCTTCAATTTTGCTCACGGTCAACAGGTCGTCAATCAGGCCGGTCATGCGGCGGTTGGCGGCCTCGGCGCTGTTGATGACGCGGTTGCGCGATTCGGGGTTGAGGAAGCGAGGGAGAATCTCGATGCTGGCGGCGATGGCGGCCAGCGGACTGCGCAGATCGTGAATGATCATGTTGGTCAGGTCGTCGCGCATGGCTTCAGCCCGGCGCAGATTTGTGTAGGCAGTGGAAAGCTCTTCGGTGCGGGCAGTGATGATGCGGTCGGCCCGGCCCACCACCGAGAGCAGGGCGGCGAAGAGCAGGCCCATGGTGATGGCAACAGTGACAAGGCCGGTGAGGCGGGTGTTGATAATCGTCCGGCTGAGTTCGGGCGCTTCCTGGAATGTAACCAGCACCCCAATCGGCTGGCTGTTCGGGTCTGCCGCCGGGCGGAGAGGAGCATAGGCCTCGATGATATAAACACTGCTCTTGGGGTGATAATCGCTCGGGGGATCATCAGGCAAATGGATGCTGGTGAAGGTTTCCCCCTCCATCGTTTCCAGAAAATCTTCCCGGTCTTCCACATTCTTGCCAAGTTGTTCCGGCTCACTCGCATAGACGGCTACGCCGTCGGCATCGTAGATCAACATGCTTTGGATCGGCAGACTGGCGAGGCGGAGGTCAAACAGGGCGCGAGTATCGGGGCGGTTTATCAGGGCGCGCAAGTCGGCGGACGTGGTCACTTCGGGCAGGTCTCTGGCAGTTTCGGCGGCCAGGTTGTCGGCCAGGTTGTGGGCCGAGTTCTGAATTTCTGTGACTAGCGTGTTGTATGAGAACTGGACGAAGACGGCCGAGGCGGTGAGGGCGAGCAGGGCGGTGAGGATGAGCGATGCGGCCAGGAAATAGCGCACCAGGCGAAACTGGCGGACTTGTTCATATTCGGCGGCCAGCACAAAGATGGTGATGAGGAAGCCGGCGAGCAGAATGAAGTGATACATCCACCAACTGAGATTCCACAGTGGATAGCGGTGCATGCTCACCGTGGCAGACGCCAGCCAGAAGGCGACAAACCCCAGCACGCCGTCTACGTGATTGCGGGTGACCCGCCAGATTTGCCCCAGGCGGAAAGCGGCGACCAGCCACAGGCCAAGCGAGGCGGCGAAGATGGCGTCTCTGATCGGCGGAGAATCGAACCGGGCTTCAAGTTCGGTGAGCCATTGCGGGGCAAAGGCGGCGACGGCGAAATACGTCAGGACGCCGGCGGTGGCGGCATAGACGATGAGCCGCACTGGCCGCCAGTTGAGCGGGCGGCCCGGCCCGTCAAGCCCGGCGATGGTGAATAATGCGCCGCCGCTGAACAGGGTGAGCCACGCCGACCAGGCAATGGCCGGGTGAAAATGGTTGATGAGCGCGCCTCGGGTGGCGATGCCGTGAGAAAAGAAGATACTGCCCATGATGGCAAAGGCCGCCGCCGCCAGAACGTGGCGCGGTTTGGCTTGTTGCCCAAGCGCGTGGCCGAGCAGGATGGAAACGACCGCCGCCGAAAAGGTGGTGAAGGTGACGATGTAAAAGTGAAAGAGGGGCAGGCTGGCGGTGCGGTCGGCTTCGGGTTGCAGGGTGAAGAAGGCCAACGCGATGGCCGGGGCGGCAAGACCGGTGAGGAGCAAAATACGCTTCATGGAGCAACCTTACGGCCGGGTACGGAATTGATTCTCAGATTACGAAAATCGTAGCGTAGCCCCTTGTGGGCGCTGAATTCGGCGCGAAAACGGGCCGCTTGCGCGAGGCCCTATGCTACAACGTTTTTCCGTGATTTGATGATTCTAGCGTTTAGGCGCAGGAAAAAGCATGGCAACTCCAAAGCAAAAAGAGAGCACTTTGCAATGCAAATGCGCTCTCTTCCAGCTCCTCAGCCTGGACTCGAACCAGGAACCCTTCGGTTAACAGCCGAATGCTCTGCCAATTGAGCTACTGAGGAAGGCGAGGGGGATTATAAAAGGGCGATGAAAGAGTGTCAAGGCAGAGTTAAGTTTTGTTGTTGTGTTCACCTTCATCCTACTCTATAATCGTCAACCAGGAGACAAGACTTATGGCCGCCGTCGAACCTGCCGCCTCGTACCCAACTTCAAATACCCGGCCCGCCCTCTGGCTGGTGTTGACGGCGTTGATCATCGTCGTCGTCTCGTGGTTGCTCAACTCGCCCGAAGGCGTGCTGGGCAAGGCCGACGCAGTAGGCTATGCCATCTGCCACCGCATTGATGGCCGGTCGTTTCACATTGGCGACTCACAAATGCCGCTGTGCGCCCGTTGCACCGGTATCTATCTCGGCGCAGTGCTGGGCGTGGTGACGATGATAGCGGCCGGGCGGGGGCGGGCCGGCGGCGCGTCGCCGCTTCGGGTCATCGTCCTGCTGGTCTTATTCATCGCCGCCATGGGCGCGGACGGCATCAATTCTTATCTGACCTTGATCCCGCTCACGCCGCATCTCTACGAGCCGCAGAACTGGCTGAGGCTGACCACCGGCATGTTCAACGGGGTGGCCGTCAGCGGTTTGGTCTTCCCGGTTTTCAACCAAACCCTGTGGCGGCACTGGGAAGATCGCCCCGCCATCGCCAACTTGCGCGAATTGGGCGGCGTCGTGCTCCTGGCCGCCATCCTGATCGGCCTGGCGCTCACCGAGAACCCGATCATCCTCTACCCGTTGGCCCTGATCAGTTCGGCGGGCGTCGTCATGTTGCTCACCAGCACCTGCTCCATGATCTTCATGCTGGCGACGCGCAGTGAGAACCGGGCGCGAGACTGGCGCGGCGCGTTCGTGCCGCTCGCGGCCGGGCTGACCACGTCCCTGGCTGTGGTTTTATTTGTTGACGTGATCCGCTACGCCGCCACTGGCACCTGGGGCGGCTTCGTCATCCCTGGAGCGTAAGAGCGCTTAGGAATAACGTCATTCAAGTGGGACAACGAATGCGCTGCGCGAACCGCTTCGCGTAAACGAATTGGGAAGATGACGCACATTCACATTCGTTTATTCGTTTCCAATTCGTTGTCCCAGTGGTCGAACCCAAAGAAGACTTGAGCGAATTTCTAAGGAGCTAATCTCGTGACCGACTCGATAGACATCGGCAAAGCTGTTACTCACCTGTTTGAAGACAAAGACTGGATCAGTAAAGCAATTGTTGGCGGCCTGTTGGCCCTTATCCCGATCCTGGGCTTTGCGGTGGTCGGTTACGAAGTCCGGGTGATACGCAATGTCAGCCGGGGCGAAACTACTCCGATGCCGGGCTGGGATGACTTCGGCCAGATGTTCATGGAAGGTTTGTGGCTCGGCCTGGCCCGGATCGTCCTGGGCTTGCCTGCCGCTCTCCTGATCGTAGGCCCGTTCGTAGGTTTTTACTTCTTGATCTTCTTTGGCGCGCTCTTCGCCGGCAACGCCAATTCCAGAGACGTAGAGGAAGCCGTTTCGGTGCTCGTCCCCGCTGGCTTGCTTGCCTCCGGCCTGTGTTGCGGGTTGGGCATTTTGTACGGCTTTCTGCTGGGCGCCCTCTCTCCGGCAGTGGCCGCCAACTATGCCCGGCGCGGCACATTCGCTTCGTGTTTCAACATTGGCGAAGTCGCCGGCTTCATCCGCCGCAGCCCCAGTAATTACCTGATGGTCTGGCTCACCGGCTTCCTGGCCGGATTAATCTATGCGGGAGCGGTGTCGGTCGTCAATTTCATTCCCTGTCTTAACCTCATTCTGATCTGGCCGGTCTCGGCGTTGGCGATCTTCTGGGTGTATATGACTCTCGGCCACGCCGTCGGCCAATTGCTGGCCCTGGACGCCGCTCACCCGGCGGCGAGCGCGCCGCAGTTGAACCCGGCCAGTTAGTTTGTAGGAGTCGCCATGATCGAAGCCGTCACTTCTCTTTTCTCAGCCTTCGGCCTCTCGGCCAGCGCCGGCCTCAACGCTTACCTGCCGCTGTTGATTGTGGCTCTGGCCGCCCGCTTCACCGACTGGTTCAAGCTTGCCCCGCCGTTCGACGCCCTCACCTCGCCCTGGGCCATCGGCGTGCTGGTCGTTCTGCTTCTCGTCGAAACCTTCGCCGACAAAGCGCCCGCCATCAATCACCTCAACGACGCCATTCAGACCTTTGTCCGCCCGGCGGCGGGCGCGATCCTCTTCGCCGCCAGCACCCAGACGGCGATTGACGTGCATCCGGTGTTTATGATCATTTTGGGTCTGCTCGTCGCCGGAACGGTGCACACGGCCAAATCGGCCGTCGTCCGCCCGGCGGTAACGGCCACCACCGGCGGCGTCGGCAATGTGCCTGTCAGTATTCTCGAAGATATTGTGGCGGCGGTCATTTCGATTCTCTCGATTGTCCTGCCGGTGCTAATGAGCGCCGTCATCATTCTGCTGACGGCCTTCGTCATCTGGTGGCTGTGGCGGCGCAGGGCTCGCCCGGCCCGGATGTAGTGTGTGCACGCAAAGGTTGTCAGACGGCCAAAGGAAGCTGGTCTCGGCGGGCGGATAAGGTTTCCCATCCGCCACTCAACCAAGCGGCCCGGGCTTTGGCGGTTTTCACCGCTCCGGGGACGAGCC
>Ga0247727_10009953_pt1 | contig 16997 bp, 15 predicted proteins | sample WisWelCaveWW1625_FD_202498 | JGI IMG/M metagenome (GOLD analysis project Ga0247727, IMG submission 202498) | Biofilm microbial communities from Wishing Well Cave, Virginia, United States - WW16-25 | ecosystem: Environmental > Aquatic > Deep subsurface > Groundwater > Cave microbial mat | place...
CCCAGGCAGGGATAAAGACGCTGATTATTGATGCGGATATGAGGCGTCCTTCCGTGCATCGTATCCTGGGAGTGGAAGGGGTTGAAGGGGGGCTCTCGGATGCTTTAGCCAGTGACAAATCCTGGGCCAGCATTGTCGAGCCCACAAGAATCCTTAACCTTTTTTGTATTCCTGCGGGCAACATTCCTCCCAATCCCGCGGAGCTTCTTTCCTCCAAACGGTTGGACGTATTGATTGAGGAGCTTAAGGAACACTTTGACATGATTATTTTTGACTCTCCGCCTGTCATTTCTATTGCTGATGCCTCGGTGCTTGCTTCCCGTGTTGATGGAATTATTCTGGTATCAAAGGCAGGGTTTATTCCAAGGCATTTTCCACTCCAGGCAAAAAATACCCTGGAGTCTGTGAGTGGAAAGATCGTGGGATGCATTCTGAATGGCATCCAGAGCCAGCACCAGCCGTATTATTATCACCGCTATTATCAAAAGTACGGTGATTATTATGGAGCAACGGAAAAGCCGAAGAAAGGCAATTTTTTTAAAGGGATAGGCACGACCTTCAATAAAATCAAATTGCTTCAGAGTCCGTTTGCAGCATTGTTAGGAAGCGGTTTGCGCGAGACGTCGAGTATGGTCAAAGGGGAAGAACGACTGAATAAGGAGTTTAAGTCGTCTGATGGTAAACCATGACGCAAAAGCGAAACCGTTTCAACCCTTTCTTGATCGTTTCTTCCTAACCGTTCTTGCTTTTTTTCTCTTTGCGATCCCCTGGTTTTACGGTCTGACTCGTTTTCATAGGCAGCTTTGGACGCAGCTTATTCTCTTCGCTTTGTTTTTAATCTATATCCCTTTTCTTGACCTCCGGAAAATTTTTACTTTTAAGATGCAGCGCATTGATTTTTGGATTTTAGTCACTCTGCTCCTTGGCTTTTCATACGTTTTAGTCTCCGTTCTCCCCTATGAAAGCCTTTTGGCTTTTCTTCAATTATCCGGCTGCGTTGTCCTTTATTGGCTCATGCGAAGCCTGGTTACGACCCCTGAGCGGTTTCAACTCTTTCTCTGGGTATTTTTGCTGACCGGGGTCTTTTACGCTGCTTACGGGCTCTTGCAATACTATGGCTATCTTCCCAACTCATTTTGGTATCAGGCGAGGTCCCTGGCGTCACGTTTTGTCAACGGATCCCATTTCGGCGGGTTTTTATTTTTCCCCTTGTTTATGGGTCTTTCCCTGCTGGTTTCGTCCCGCCGCCTTCTTATTCAGATATTATTAATCCCCATCCTGCTTATCCTGGGGTGGGCTTTTTTGCTGACCAACGCAAGGGCGGAATGGATTGCATTTCTAGCCGGGCTTGTGTTTTTTATGTTTTTTATTTTAGGCGACAAAACGGATCGAAAAAAAGGACTTTGGGGAATGATTTTCTTTCTCCTCTTAGGGGGCGTATTACTTGCTTCAAAAGGAGGCTTCAGTCAAATTACCGGAAGATTCTACGAGCTTTGGAATCCAAACGCAGGTCACAGGACCTATAGTCTAATTTTTCGCTGGAATGTTTTTATAGGAAGCCTCCACGCAATCCAGGAGCGGCCCTGGGGCTGGGGGCTTGGGACGTTTAGTTCCATTTTCCCGCAGTTCCGCGTTCATGCCGACCGTTATTTTATCGATTTTGCGCATAATGATTTGGCTCAAGTAGGAGTTAATTTAGGACTGCCGGGCCTTACTTGTCTCGCCGGTTTTCTTTTTATCTATTTCCGACATATTCTTAAGATTCTGAAAAATAATCATACTGATTTTTCCAACAAAGTGATCACGGCTGGTTTTGGGGCGGTCATGTTTAGTTTTTCTCTTGCCGGTCAGATGGATTTTTCGCTGTGGATTTATGCTGTGGCGCTTTCTTTCGCCGCTTTCCTGGCCTTAAGCGCCTATGACTTTGAAATGCCCGAACAACATGGAAACGGAGGGAGGTCCGCAAAAAGCCAGCTGGGGATCCCTTCAAGTGAAAAATGGTTTCGAGGTATCTTATTCCTAATTTTTCTTCTTATGGAAGTGCTTACGGCAAGGCAGCTCTTTGCTCAAATTCACTTTGAAAGAGGGCAGCGTTTAGAACAAGCTTTTTCGTGGGTAGAAGCCGAAGAAGCCTATGCAAAAGCGATTCAATTGACGCCGTTATATCACCCATACCAGGCTGCATTGGGCGGCCTTTTTCAAAAGAAAGTGGCACTATCCTTCAGCTCTGAACAAAGGGAACGGGCTTTAACGGCCTCTCTCAAGGCCTACCAAAAGGCTTCTTCCCTTCAGCCTTTTGCTGCTCCGTATCATTTTCTATTAGCAAAATCATATGGGGCGAGAAATGAAATCGAACAGGCAAAACAGGAGTTTAAAAAGGCTGTATTGCTTGACCCTATGAACGCTCTTTTTGTCTCTGAATTCGCTGTTTTTGCGGCGCAAAACGCAATGCTGGAAGAGACGTTATGGGCATTGGAGAGATTGAAGGATATCCCGTTTCAGGAGAATCTGCCCGTTTCTATCTATGCGTGCGGATCCGTGAAAACGGCGCGTGGATTGACAAAACAATATGACCAGTTGCTTAAAGTCACCCCGGATAGTTGGCAGGGCCATTATTGTTTGGGATCTGTTTTGGCGGAAGACGGGCGTTGGGATTTAGCAAGAAGGGAATTTGATATTGCCACCCAACAGGCGAAGAGAGCGGTAGGGGACGAGTCTTATTTTGCATATGTAGGGAACGATATTGCTGGCACTTATCTCAAATATAATCTGCTCCAAGATGCGGTGGACACATATCAAGAAGCGCTAACGATTCATCCGGAAAATGACCAGCTTAAATTAAAAATCCAGGAAATTTCACAAAAACTTAGTGCCGTAAAACCCGCAGGGCCGTCATCATGAATGCTTTAACGCCTGAAATACAGGCTTTGATTTATACGCTTGGTGTCGCCTATTTTTTTATTTCCTTTTTTAATGTTGCCGTAGGATTATCGCTTATGGCGGTTGCCATGCTTTTTTCTCCGGAAATTACCGTGGCCTACGTATCCATGCAGCCTATCACGATCAGGATCGAAGACATTGCGATTCCCATTTTGGCTATGGCGCTAGTGGCTCAAATGTCGATGAGGCGGCAGACGAGTTTAATCGTCGCTTCACCCTTGAACAAACCTATTCTCCTTGTTCTAAGCATTAGTCTTCTCTCCACTCTCTGGGGAACCTTGACTGGGTGGATTTCTTTCAACGCCGCCATTTTTTACTACTTAAAGACGGTTGAGTACTTCGCCATTTTTTATCTCGTTTTGAACTATGTCCAGACGGAAAAACAAATTCGTGTTTTCCTTTTTTTTACCATTTTGACAGTAGCACTTATCGGCCTTTATACCTTGATCCAGGTTCCGTCCGTGCAAATCTGGAGTGCGCACCGTATCACGGCCCCTTTTGAAGGAGACAAGCCGGAGCCTGCCACGATGGGAGGCTATATGGCTTTTTTACTTTTGATTCTCTTAAGCATTTTTCTTTACGAAAAAAGGTTATCGATGAAGTGGTTTTATGGGGTACTCATTATCATTGTCTTCATCCCTTTTCTTTTTACCCTGAACCGGGCTTCTTACATCGCTTTATTTTTAGGTCTCGTTTATCTTGCCATTAGAGAGAAGAGGAAATGGCTTCGGGTACTTGTTGTATGCGCAATTTTGTTTTCTCCTTTTTGGGCACCGAACTCGGTCAAAGATCGCATTGCCTACACTTGGCTGGATGCCAAAAATCCGGGAAGGGTGCTTGGTGTTGACTCTTCCTTTCAGGAGCGGATTTTAACCCTGGGGAAAGCGGTCAACACGTGGAAACTGAGTCCCTTCATCGGCTGGGGATTAACGTCTTTTCCTACTCCGGACAGTCAATGGGCGAGAACGCTCCATGAAGTAGGGATCATCGGCCTGGGGTTATGGATATGGCTTTTTGTAAGGCTCTACAAGTTAAGCGGCTGGCTGTTTAAGACGTTAGACACCGGATTATTTAAGGGCGTTGCCTTGGGTTATCAAGCAGGTCTCCTCGCACTTATTGTGCATGGGTTTGGCTCTATTACCTTTTATATCGTCAGGATTATGGAACCCTTTTGGTTTGTGACCGGGCTGATTATGGCACTATACCTTATCAAGGTAAGAGAATTCGTTCCTGTTAAGACATGAAGAAAATAGCTGTTATTTTTGTCCTTGCCTTTCTGGTCCGGGTTTTATTTATTTGGGTTTGGTACCAATCAGGACAGGAGCATCGGATTTCGGCAGATTCAACAGACTATGTTCAAATGGCAAAACATTTAAATCGTGGACAAGGTTTCCAAATTAGCGGTGTTCCCACAACGCGCCGCCCGCCGGTTTATGCGGCTTTGATCGCGCCCTTTCTAAAATATAACTTCTTCCCTCTAGGGGTTCAGATCCTTCAAGCTTTACTGGTGGCTTTCAGTTGTATCCTCATTTATGCCATCTCAGTACAAATGTTTGATCAAAAAACAGGTTTGCTCGCGGCTGCCCTTTTTAGTTTAGATTACATGTCAGTCCGTCAAACGGTAGCCCTATTGCCGGAGGTCGTTTTTGTTTTTTTTATTCTGGTAAGTTTTTATTGTCTGTTCAAAGGGTTGAAAGCTAGACCTATGGCTTGGCTTTTTCTTTCAGGAATATTTGCAGGGTTAAGTGTCTTAACCAAAGACTCTCTTCTTTTTTATTTTCCAATTCTCGTATTGTGGTTGTGGCTTTGGAAAGGGGGAGTGAAGCCCGGCTTATTACGAGGAGTTGTTTTTGCGCTGGGTTTCATGTCTGTGATTACACCCTGGGTTGCCAGGAATTGCCTTCTTCACGGAAAGCCTGTCTTGATTACGGTTAGCTCCGGGCATACTTTTTATTTGGGAAATAATCCGTCAGTGACGGGCCGAATCACAGGGCAAGACTGGGCTCTGGGGGAAGATACGGTGCTTCCTGAGGATCCACATTTACCGCCGCTTTTTACCGTTGAAGCGGACCGTTATTTGATGAGAAAGGGGATGGAATTTGTACGGGACCACCCGCAGAAATTTTTTTACCTTATGGGGAGAAAGACTCTTAATATGTGGCGCCCTTACCGTACCGATTCGCCAATGATAGCTAAAATATTGATTACGTTGACCTATATCCCAGTTTTAATTTTTGGTCTTTGGGGTATGGCTCTGACAAAGAAACGCTGGAAGGAATTGTTTCCGGTTTTAGTTTTTTTGTTCTATATTGTTTCGATTCACGCTGTGATGGTTGCAAGCGTTCGTTATCGCTATCCGGCCATGCCCTTTTTAACTATGTTTGCATCCTACATGGCCGTTCATTTGTGGGGAAAACAGAGGCATCCAATTCCAGAAACGATGAGTGTTTGAATGAAGATTTCTGTCATTGTCCCATGTTTCAATGAGCGGAATACAATCAGGGACATCCTTAAGCGTATCGTTAGCTCTAGCCCGGAACTGGAGAAAGAAGTCATTGTTGTTGATGATTGTTCAACAGATGGAACCAGGGACAGTTTAAAGGAATTAGAGCATCAAGATAAAGGCATCAAGATCATTTATCATACGAATAATCGAGGTAAAGGAGCATCCCTTCGAAGTGGATTTGCGTCTGCGACGGGCGATATTATCCTTATCCAGGATGCGGACCTGGAATATGACCCCCATGATTACCCAAAACTACTAAAACCCATCCTTGATGGGAAAGCCGATGTTGTTTATGGGTCTCGGTTTATAGGCGGAGATTCCCACCGGGTTTTGTATTTTTGGCATTCTTTGGGGAATAAGTTTCTCACCTTTCTTTCCAATGCCCTTACAAATTTAAATCTCACAGACATGGAAGTTTGCTATAAAGTTTTTAAACGCGATATCCTAAAAAAAATAGAATTAAAAGAAGACCGGTTTGGTTTTGAGCCCGAATTTACAGCAAAGATCAGCCGTCTTGGCCTGAGAATTTATGAAGTTGGAGTTTCTTATTCGGGACGGACTTATAAAGAAGGAAAAAAGATTAATTGGAAAGATGGTTTAAGAGCCATTTATGTGATTTTAAGGTATAACTTGTTTGGTTAAACGATGCTATTAGCTATCTCAAACTTTTTTAACAAAAAGAAATTCGTGATTTTGTTAGTTCTTATTTTACTTTTGGGTACTTTTTTAAGGTTGTACGGTATTCAGTGGGGATTGCCTAATACGAATTCATTTGTTTCGTATAAATCGGATGAGAACATTTATATTCGATCGATTAGTCAGATGAACCCTTCAAAATTAGATTTTAATCCGCATTCGTTCTTTTGGGGGAGCTGGCATTTTTATGAGTTAGCCTTTTTCTTGAAATTGGCCCATGTACTAGGCTGGATTACCGTAGTTCCCGACAAGGAATTTTATTACCGGCATCCAGAAGCAATGGTTAAAATATTCTATTTCGGAAGGCTCCTTTCAGTAATTTTAAGTGTATTTACAATCTACTTGGTTTATCTAATCGGCAAAAAAATACGAAATCAACAAATGGGTTTATTAAGTGCATTCCTATTAGCCGTTATGCCTGCGCATGTTGTTAACTCACATTACTTGACAGCAGATCCGTCGGCGACCTTTTGGGTGACATGGTTACTTTATTTTTCGATTTTTATTTTGTATTCAGAAAGTTTGAAATTTTATATATTAGCCGGCATTGCCTTGGGTTTGGCAGCAGGTTCCAAATACCACGGTGCAACTTTTGCGATGACAATTCTCATGGCGCATTTGCTGAAAAAGTTCAATGTTCGTCCCCTGAGATTCTTGCATTATGCTCTCTATGATAGGAAGTTAATACTTGCCTATGCTGCGGCATTGGTAACCTATGCCATGACGAACCCTTATATGATTTTGGCCTTTAGTGAAGCGAAGCCTTATCTCATCAATTTAATTTCAGCAGGCGGGGTAACGAATGTGGAGGGAAGGGAACATTTTGTTTTAGATACGTTTAAACTTTTTTCCGTTGGAATGACATGGCCGATGTTAACCTTGGCCATTTTATCCTTAATGCTTGCTCTTATTAAGCCGAGCAAGATTCAGACTTTAATCCTGTTGTGGTTATTACCCTTTACAATTCATATGTTAAAATCGGGATTATTAGCGACACGTTTTCAAATGACGATACTCCCGGGTGTTTGTATCCTCATAGGCATAGCGGTGCTTACAAGTTCCGATTTTTTAGCTGAAAAAAAACTAGGCCTTTGGAAACAGTTTTTGACCGCTATGCTCGCATTTTCTTTTTTTTACACAACCTCTTATGTAATCGCTTACGACCAAGTTTTGGCTTCCACGCCTCTTCAAGATAGAGCCTCATTTTGGCTATTGGAAAATGCTCCTCAAGGCACTTCCATTGGAGTTGCGAGCGAGCCCTTTATAGAAAAGGTTCCTTCCATTGTTCATCAAGATTATTTTTATCCCAACACCGACCTTTGGAAACCCACTTATCGAATTTTTAATATAGAGCATAATGTTTTAAAGCTGAGAGAGCTAAAGCCGGAGTATTTTGTGATTACGATGAAAGACGAGTTTTATGTGGATAAAAAAGGTCGAGACAATCTTTCCCCTTTTATTCAGGAACTTTTAAGTCATTATGATTTGATAAAGTCCTTTGAAAGAAAGATCGAGCTTTTTAATTATGAATTTAAACCTTCCAGGATTATTTTATCCGATTGGCATGCGCCACTATCTACCATTTATATCCTAAAGAGGAAGGTTTAAGAATTAGTGTTTTTTCTATAATTTATTTTCAGGTAAATGTAATAAACTTCGCCCGATCAAGAATGATTCATAAAAAGAAATTCTCTGAGCAAATTAAATATGGCATTAATCAATCTGGATAAAGAAGAGAATTCAATTCTGAAGTATTACAAAGGAAGTTTCGCGCGTTTGCAAAGAACCTTTGTTTTTATTGCGCCCATTTTTTTGTGCATAGCTTTTTCGACGACTTTAGGATGTCTTATTTGGGGGATGAATAAAGGTCTTGGGATTTGGGATGAAGGAATAGTGTTAGGATATGTGCCTGCCCAAGAAAAAATTGATTACCTTGCCCCTTTTTTTACGATTGTTACAAAGGTGTCCGGATGGCTAAATCCCGGGATTATCACATTTCGGTGGATTAATCTCGTGATGATGCTCCTTTCGTGCTTGGGGTTTTCCTTGGCGCTTTGGGAATATTTGAAAAAGACCCTAGGAGAAAATAAGCTTCCTATTAAGTTTGTATCTGTATTTTTCCTTACGGCATTTAGTGGCTTTTTCTACTACACCATTCAACCGCAAACCCTATCATATAATTCAATCACAAATGCCTTGATGCTTTTGATTGGCAGTCTAGTCCTTTTGGTTCTTCTCAAAGAGGACAGAGAGAAAAGTCTCATTTTGCTAGGGGGATGGGCCGTCGCTGGGTTTTTAATGATTTTTGAATGCTTTATTAAACCGACGGCTGCCCTTGCATTTTTCTGCACTGTAGTCATTTTAAATATGCTGTATTGGTGGAAAAATAGAAAAAGATACATCGGATTTTGTTTAACAAGTTTAATGATTGGAGGGATAGCAGGGGCGGCGCTGTATTTTTTTATTTTTCAAAATATATGGAATTACTTGGAGATTTTTAAGTTTAACGCCTCAGTTTTGTTCACCTCAAATAGTTATCATAACCCTTGGATGTTTTCAAAAAATTATTTTTTGGAATTTGCTGAGTTGCTGAGATTTCTCGCTCCTTTAGCTTTGCCTAGCCTATTATTTGTTATTTTTATAAAGATGGATTTTTTAATGTCAAGATCTCCCCTCAAGAGATGGCGCCAAAGTCTTATCCTTTTGACTTTTTCCGCCGTGTTATGCCTCATTTCCTTCGTTATGCTTATCAAATGGGGTTTGCTCAAGCCTATTCATGAAACTCCAAGAGCTTTTTTCTTTGTCTTTATCATTGTTGCTTTGGCTCTTATAAATACCTTTTTAATGATTACGATATTCAGACAAAGTTGGTCAAGATACTTTGCAAATAAGAAACTAACGCAAATAGCAATGATTTTGACTTTTTTGTTCGTACTTCCTATTACAGCCCGTGCAGGGACTTCGAGTGGGGTCATCAGTCTGGCTGATATGCATCTTGCTCCTTGGATGGGACTCATCATTATCTTGTTGGCGCAAATTCAAAAAATAAAAAGGCTGCGGTTTTGTGCGTGGGCTTTTACTCTATTATTGGTTTTTTGGATGCAGTTAAAATTTTTCTATGGATATCTTTATAGGCCCTTGCATCTTCCCGCAAGCCTTTGGTTACAAACCGAGAAAATAGATTCTATTTTTCCTAACGCTAAATCACTGAAATTTGATGTGCAGTCGAAGTTATTTTACGAAAAACTTTATGCTCTTTTGCAAAAGGTGAAATTCCAACCTGGAGATCCGATCCTTGGATTGTTTGGTATGTCGGGTGTGGTTTATATCGTAGGAGGTATTTCGCCTGGGAGTCCGTTGATTTTTGGCTATCAAGAAGAAATTCCAAATACATGCGCCTATATAGCCCATTCTAAGGTTGATCGATCCAAACTGATAATACTTGTTAGCCGTGAGATTCCTAGTGATTTGTTAAGATGTATCAGAGAATGTAATATTCAATTTCCCGAAGCTTATGCTGAAGCGGGTAAGATTTCTAATCCTTTCAAGGAAGTCCTTGGTGGTAATGATGACATCGTTGTCTATGCTCCTAAGCCTATTTGAGGTAAAACGAAAAATGGAAATAGATGAATGGAGGCCTCGCTTTTTAATTATCAATTCAACCTTTGCAGATTATTTTATCGGATTGGCATGTGCCGATAGTGCCTATTTATATCCTAAGGAGGAAGGTTTAAGAGCTTGTTTCTAAACCGCAGGAAAAACTGATGAAGAAATGGCCATTCGTAGAAATCCAAATGGGAAACCCTGCAGAAATTGATGAAGATGTTATTTTGGGGTATCCTTCCGGAAGATCGATCAAAGAGAAATCAGTTGTTATCGGACGGGGTACTCATCTTCGCAGTGGGACCGTGATTTATCAAGCGGTTAGGATTGGCGATCATTTTCAAACCGGGCATCATGTCGTGATTCGCGAAGAAAACCAGATTGGCAATGATGTCTCCATCTGGACAGGAACCGTGATTGATTACGGATGCCGCATTGGGAACAGGGTCAAGATCCACACCAATGTCTATATTGCTCAGTATACAATCATTGAAGATGATGTGTTTATCGCACCGGGCACCGCTTTTGCCAATGACAAGTATCCGGTAAGCACTCACCTTGAAGGCCCGCATATAAAACGAGGAGCAAGGATCGGAGTCAATGTCACGGTGTTGCCGGGCGTTGTGATCGGCGAGCAGGCTTTAGTCGGCGCAGGCAGCGTAGTGACCAAAAATGTGCCTGATTTTGCCGTTGTCATAGGGAATCCTGCACGGCTATTTCAAAAACAGGAAAAACCTTGAGGTAATCCTTTTATGACGATTCGCATAGGGGTGGTGGGCTGCGGGCATTGGGGCGCTAATTACCTCCGCAACCTTGACATGATGGACGAAACCGTGCCTGTCATTGCCTGTGACCAGCGTAAGCCCATCCTTGAAAAGATTCGTAAGCAGTATCACGGGATCGAAGTTTCCACAGAGTTTAGCGCTGTCGTGAATAGGGACGACCTGGATGCCGTGATTATCGCAACCCCTGCCCACACGCATTATGAGTTTGCTAAAGCTTCGATTCTAGCGGGCAAGCATGTGCTTGTCGAAAAACCGCTCGCACTTTCTACTCAAGAGTGCCGGGAACTCGTCGAAATGGCTAGTGCTTCAAAGCGCGTTCTGATGGTGGGGCATACCTTTCTCTACAATCCGGGCATCCGCAAAATGAAAGAGTATTTGGATAAAGGAACTATTGGAGATATCTACTACCTGCAGGCCGTTCGAACACATCTGGGTCTTATCCGAAGCGATGTCAACACCGTTTGGGATTTAGCACCGCACGACATTTCTATTTTCTCTTACCTCCTGGGCCGGGACCCTGTCAAAGTTTCGGCCGTTGGGGTGTCGCCTCTTAAGCAAGCGCTTGAAGATGTTGCTTTTATAAATCTTTTTTACGGCGATGATATCCTGGGTCATATTCACATTAGTTGGATCGATGCGAATAAATGCCGTCAAGTGGCGGTGATCGGAAGTAAGGCCCGGATTCTTTTCGATGACTTAAATCCGCTTGAAAGAGTACGCATTTATGAAAAAGGGGTAAGTATTGACCGGTCTTACAACAGTTTTGGCGAGTTTCAGATGCTGCTCCGGGACGGCGACATTATCAGCCCCAAGATTGAACCTGAAGAACCATTAAGAAATTTATGTCTGGAGTTTGTGGAGTGTATCCGGGAAGGCAAAAAGCCTCTCGCCGATGGCGTCAATGGCATGCGAGTGGTTGAAACCATGTGTGCGATTCAAAAGTCTATAAAAAACAACGGAAAACCCATTAATCTGAAAGAGATACGAGATGAAAATTATAGCCATCGGCCCTCTGTATAACGAGGGCGATAAAGCGCTCAACGTCATTGAACGGTTTCCTCACCAAGTGGTGGATGAAGTCGTGGTGGTTGACGACGCTTCAACGGACGGGACGATGGAGCAGATTCGAAAAGCCGGAGTAACGGTTTTATCTATGGAAAAACGTTCCGGCCCCGGGACGGCCATAAGAAGGGGAATTGATTACGGATTAAAAAAAGGTTTTGACGTGTTTGTTATTTTCGCGATGAACGGAAAAGACAATCCGCAGGAAATTCCTAACGTGCTTAAACCCATTCAGGACGGGCGGGCTGATTTTGTCCAGGGGTCGCGTTACCTTGGCGGGGTAACGTGGAAGGATATGCCTTTTCACCGGATTTGGGGTGTGAAACTGTTCACGTGGCTTTTCTCCCTTATGGTCATGAAAAAAATCACCGACGGGACCAACGGCTTTCGCGCCATCCGGCGTACGTTATTTGAAGATAAACGAATCAATTTGTGGCAGGAGTGGCTTGAGGGGTATCCGCTTGAGACCTATTTGTTTGTCCAGGCCATTCGACTCGGTTACCGGGTGGTCGAAGTCCCGGTCACGAAAACTTATCCGGCGTCCAAAAAAAATTATTCTAAAATGAGACCGCTTCTCGATTGGTGGAATTACTTCAAGCCTATTCCTCTTTTAACCTTGCGTTTGAAGAAATGACAGGTTGGTTTTAAAAAAAAAGGTGATTCATGGTCGAAATTAAAGAACAATCGTCTCTTTATATGCTTAAGGGATTCAGATGGTTTCTGTTTGTGAGTTTTTTATTAATGGGTTCGGTTATTCGCTGGAATGTTGCTGTTAATGACAAGTCTTTGCCTGTTAAAGATGCTGTGGAGTATGACCAAATCGCACAAAATCTTGTGAACGGAATGGGGTTTCGAGATGCTGCGGGAGAACTTACCTCATTTCGCCCCCCTCTTTATCCTTACTTCCTAGCGGGTATTTATCGTGTGGCCGGACATAATTTTCAAGCCGTAAGGCGGGTCCAGGCTTTTTTGAGCATTTTAACAATTCTGCTGATAGCTGGATTGGCGCAACTTCTCTTCGGCAAATGGACCGGCTGTTTTGCAGGGATGATCGCAGCCGTTTACCCGCCCTTCTATGCGTTTTATTTTAGCTCTTCCGCCCTGATTTCTGAGACGCTTTACACCTTCTTAATTGTCGGAAGCTTATGCTCGCTCTTTTTGTATTTTTATTACCCTGCTTTAAAAATCGCGGTTATTTCAGGGGTTCTCTGGGGGACAGCAATTTTAACACGTCCGATCCCTCTTTTTTTGCTCCCGATTCTCCCTTTTATTTTTTTAATTTTAAAATATCCCGTCAGGAAAACGATTCAGTACTGGTCAGTCGTCACCTGCATGACTTTGCTATGTGTTACACCATGGATAGCCCGTAATTACGTCGTCTTTAAAAAATTTGTTCCAGTGTCCACCCAGGGGGGGATATCTTTCTATGCATCCAATCATCCTCAATCGGATGGTCTTGGCGGAGATAGTTGGAGACAATTACTTGTTGTGGATCAGGAACTTAAAAACCAGGGGTACAATGAAGCAGAAAGGTCAAAGGTCTATTATTCTGAGGCAATAAAATTCATAGCTGCAAATCCTGTCCAGGCGGCGAGATTGTTCTTATGGAAAATGGTTTTATACATGGATCCTACCCACACGATGGAAGAAATAAAGGAACGTCCGCGAAGCATTAATTGGGCGTATGTCGCTGTGCTGGCAGGTGCAGTCGTTGGATTTTTAATGGGAATACGGACTAACCTTTTTAGGCGTTCTTTGGGGCTTATGGCGTTCATTTTTTGCTACTTTCTTCTCTTCCATGCAATATTCCACACGGCGCATCGCTATCGCTTGCCTACCGAACCTATTCTCATTATTATGGCGGCATTCATGCTGGATCAGTTGGGGCACCGGATATGGGCAGGTTTTAAGGAACAGGTTAGAGGTGAGTTGTGACGAATTCAGTTCCATATGAAGAGTTAGACAATATTTGCCGCACATCTGTTGTTATCCCTGTTTATCGAGGGGAAACCACGCTGGAGCCTTTGGTAAAAGAGATTGCGCCTCTGACGCATATTCAGAAAACTCCCGAGGGGAATCTTTTTCGCGTTACCGAGGTTGTTTTAGTTCATGACGGAGCTGTTGACAATTCGCGTGAGGTTATGCAGCGCCTGGCGAGTCATTACCCATTTGTTTCGTTGATTTGGCTATCCCGTAATTATGGCCAGCATGCAGCAACGCTTGCCGGCATGGCCAGCACTGATTCGGAGTGGGTAGTCACCATGGATGAAGACGGCCAATATGACCCCTGTGATATCGGGAAAATGCTGGATAAAGCCATAATGTCGAACGTGTTTCTTGTCTATGCCCACCCCATCAATGAACCGGCGCATGGTTGGTTTCGCAACCGGTTCAGCGATTTAGTCAAATGGATCTTTGTTCATATTTTTGGCCAGCAGGGGATAGGCCATTTTAACAGCTTTCGATTGGTGCAAGGCGACATTGCGAGAAATTTGGCAGCCTATTGCGGCAGTGGAATCTATCTTGATGTCGCGTTCTCATGGGTTGTCTCCCGTGCTGAATATTGTCCTGTGTCCGTCCGGGAAGATTCGAGCCGGCCTTCAGGGTATAACTACCGCACATTGATCGGACATTTTTTCAGATTAATATTTACCTCCAGCACGAAGCTGTTGCGGCTTATTTCCTTCTTGGGCCTTCTATCGATGCTGATCGCAATTCTGATTAGCGTTTATGTTTTATGGATGAAAGTGACCTCACAGATTTCAGTTCCGGGGTGGGCGTTTATGATTATTGTCATCTGTTTCTTTTCAGGATGCACATTACTCTCTCTTGGAATTATTACAGAGTATATAGGCGCACTATTAAAGATGTCCATGGGCAAACCCCTTTACTTAAAAGTCCCCGGACCCGGTCAGAAGAAAGGGTTAGTGAAAAATATTGAATAAGAAAGGAGTATCGCGTTTGACGTGAAAGAAGATTTTTATGAGGAATACGCTCATTACCAATCAGATCATTGGTGGTTTTTAGGAAGAAAGAAAATCATTTTATCTCTTTTAAGCCGTTTTCTTGGAGAAGGGACCAACTCAAGAAGCATTCTTGATATCGGCTGCGGAACCGGCGTTATGCTCGATTCCTTACAACATTACGGGAAAGCCATGGGGATTGACATGAGTGATCGGGCATTGTTTTTCTCAAACAAAATCACATCAGCCCCCTTGATTCAGGCGGAATTTACATCCCTGCCGTTTAAAGGCCAATCATTTGATTTAGTCTGCGCCTTTGATGTGCTTGAACACCTTGATCACGATTCAGATTGCGTTCGGGAAGCTTATCGCCTGTGCCGGCCAGGTGGTTCGGTGCTTGTGACGGTGCCCGCCTTTCAATTTTTATGGGGGATTCAAGACGTCGTGAGCCACCATAAAAGAAGGTACTCGCAGAAAGAAATTATCAACCTTCTTAAAAGAAACGGCTTTTACCCCGTTTTTTCTTCCTATTTCAACACCTTTCTTTTCCCTGTCATCGCATTTGTCCGGTTGTTTTCTCGATTGAAAAAGACTCAGAATCGTCACTCGGACCTTGATATTCAAACACCGCAGCTTTTAAATCGTATGCTTACGCGGCTGTTCGGCTTTGAACGATTTCTTCTAAAATATTTCCGATTTCCCTTCGGGGTTTCTCTGATTTGCCTGGCTCAAAAGCCGGCGTACACACAGCCATTGTAAGAATGAGGGTAGTTGAGGTCAGGTAGTTGAGGATAATGTAAGTCCCCAGGCACATGGTATCCACCCGCCGCGGAAGTTGGTTTACTTTTCTAAGCTTTTAGAGAGATTAATAGAGAAGGTCTGGAGAAAGGGTCCCTATTCTCGAATTAGAGAGAAGAAAGCAGCGAGTGCGTCGAGAGGGAGTGGAAAGGGAGAAGAGAAAGCCGTTGCGATTAGAGTCCTGGAGCCGGGACAAGAGAGGCGGCGGCAAGAAGATTACGAGCCGACGAATGCGATTCATACGGTGGAGGTGACAGCAAAGCGGTGGGAATGGGAGCGAGTGGAAGCGTATTTTGGGGTTATGGTGGAATATGAGCGGGCTGGGGAAAGTAGTTGTCATGGAAAATACGGGGCAGAAGTTTTGAGAGAGATTTAGAAAAGGGCCCTCCGGAGCCGATGAAGGCTCCAAAGAAGAGTCGGCAAACTCTTGGAGGACCCGATGAAATATAACGACCTGATGAGGGATATGTCCAACAAATTTAATTTGAGGTTAGAGATGGTGAGATTTGCGAGAGAATACGGCATCAGTGAGGCAGCGCGTGAGTTTAAGACGACACGCAAGACGGCGAGGAAATGGCGGGATCGGTATGATGAGGAGCATACGAAAGGATTATTGGACCGCAGCCGAGCGCCACATCATATTCCGCATAAGATGCCGGAACAGAAAGAGGCCAGGATTGCAGAGCTCCGGGAGCGGCATAAGCGTAGATGGGGGCCTCATCGGCTTAAGATGCATTACGGCCTGAATGTTTCTGAGAATGCGATTGGACGCGTGATTCGACAGAAGAAACTGGTGAAGCAGCATCGGCGGAAATGGCGTCGGCCGGCAAGATCTCAGAGAGAAGAAAGCTCAAATGCGTGTTTTTGAGAAGATGCAGGTGGATACGAAAGATTTGAAGGATATTCCGGAATATTACACGCAGATGGTGATTCACGGGCTGCCAAAATTCAAAAACACGGCGCGGGACATGGCAACGGGAGCTGCCTTTTTTGCTTATGCGGATGAGAATAATACGACGTATGCCGGAATTTTTGCGCGGCTGGTGATTGGGCATTTGAAGCGATACGGCATTGAGGTCAAAGAGATGGAAATACAGACCGACAATGGCGTGGAATACATCGGGAGTGTCCGGAAGAAACACGGGTTGAGTGAGTTTGAAAAAGTCATTGCTCAGGCAGAAAGCACTCACGTGCGCATTCCGCCTCGGCATTGCACGTGGCAATCGGATGTGGAAAGGTTTAACGGATTGATCGAGGAAGAGTTTTTCATGTGTGAAACATTTGATTCAGAAGAAGATTTTTTGGCCAAATCCTATGCTTATCAGCTCTTTTTTAATTACGAGCGCAAGAATAGTTGGCGGGATGATAAAGCGCCCGTAGAGATCCTTCGGGAGAAAATGCCGGAGATTGATGACCAGGTACTTAACTTGCCGCCCATTCGTTTGGAGCGTGTGCTATCATCCGTGCCGTTAGGTGGATACCATGTGCCCGCCCAGGTCAGGTAGTTGAGGATAACCGCTGTTAGGAAAAATTGAAAAGTGGACAGTTTAAAGTTCAAAAGTGGACACCCTAAAAGCCATATTCTGGCTCTCCAAAACAGGAGGGTTCAGAGATGGCGCAGGTGCACAAACGGTTTACAGATGA
>Ga0247727_10009954_pt1 | contig 16997 bp, 17 predicted proteins | sample WisWelCaveWW1625_FD_202498 | JGI IMG/M metagenome (GOLD analysis project Ga0247727, IMG submission 202498) | Biofilm microbial communities from Wishing Well Cave, Virginia, United States - WW16-25 | ecosystem: Environmental > Aquatic > Deep subsurface > Groundwater > Cave microbial mat | place...
CAGGCGCGATTACCATCTGACCTCCTGAAGATTGTTGAAATTCAGGTTGCTCTCGTGACTGCGGCAGGTGTTTCGGACAAGGCGACGAATCATTTAGAGAAGGTTGACAAGCGCAAGGCAGTCCTTGGGTTGATCGAGAATTTCCTCAAGCCCGCAGGCGCAAACTTCGTCGAAGAACTGGTTTTCCGATTTCTGCTTACGCGGGGCGACACTTTGGGCGGATCAATGCGCAACGCTGGTGGCTTCATGGCGCAATGCAAACTCACGCAATCCATCATCGCACATTTGAAACTAGCCGGGAAAACCTATCGGTGGCTCCATAACGAGAGTAAAGTATGGGACAATGGACCAAAAGACGATGCTGACATCGAATTGCACTTGCGAGGATTGAGTTGGTTGTCAAACCGCCAAGCCAGAACCTTGATATACAATCTCACCGTTCCGCTCGTTCAGAACAATGTTGATTTAACACTTTTCAGCCACACCCCCGAGAATCTCGGCAGCCGAACATACAATGACCCGTCTGCGTACATCGCTCTTGGCGAACTGAAGGGGGGAATCGATCCTGCTGGCGCGGATGAGCATTGGAAAACAGCCCGTAGCGCGTTGAATCGCATCCAAGGAGCCTTTGCTAAGCACAAGCGGAAGCCGCATGTTTTCTTTATCGGCGCAGCCATTGAGGCAAAAATGGCCAAAGAAATTTGGTCATTACTTCAGGACGGAACGATCGAGAATGCCGCCAACCTGACTGATGGACGTCAACTTGCCTCGCTCACTCGATGGCTGTGCTCGCTCTGAAGAAACGCCGCTTTAGGTTTCGCGAGTTCCACTTGGAGTAGTGCGCGGGTGGCCTCAGACTTTTGAAAGTCCTATCAGCAAGTTATCCACGATTTTGAGGTGGGACGTATCCCATTGGAATCGGTCACGGTGGCCGAGCCATTCTTCAGCCTTTCGCTACGGATTTCCCAATCTCCTTTTCGGCGGACTTGAATCCCTCGACGAATGACTGGACAGCCAAAAGTTGACGCCGGTGCGGATTTGCTTGTAAAATGTCGCATGCCGTTCGAGCATGCGGCTCGGGATTTTCTGAGGATTCAGGACGCCTACCGGCTTCTTGAATTCCTGCATGACGGCTTGGATTGGAGCCAGCAGATCGGAATCTCCACTGATGATCACGGCGGTCTCAAACCGATCCTTGAAGGCGTCCAGGAGCAATTGAGTGGCCAGAGCCCGCAGGCAGGTGGCCTGGTGCAACGGTAGATGCGGATCATCTGGACGCGGATCCAGTTTTGCTGTGAAGTATTTGATGTGAGCAATCTGATGCCTGGGCTTTTCGCTTTTGCAGAACGTGACGATGTAGAGCCAAGCTCGATCTCCCAACTGTCGGAGCTTATCGAGTTCGGGTCCCGTTAAAATAATTGCCCCGGATTGCGCGCGTCCCTTGGCTTCCGAAGGGTCCCATTCCACCGTGGCTATGGGGACAGGGATGACAATTGCCTGGGTGAGAATTTCTGGAAGATTGGCCGTAAGATTGAGCATCAGATCGAGTTCTTTCATCCGCTCGATCTTGCGTGCCTTTAAACTTTCAATACGTTTGTGCAGGCGATTTCGTTCCTCAACACTGTCATCCCCAAACAGGCTTGCCTGCTGGAGATCGTTAAGTTCGTCCTGCAAGTCGAGGATCAAGTCGGTAAAGGTCCATGATGCTGGAATTGACCGCGAAGAGCGGATCGAACTGATGGGCGATGCGGATGTTAAATGGATGCGAAGGTAGCAGACTGCCCAACGCTGGGAAATAAGAGCTGGCGTTCGGATTCAAGATGGAATACCAGAAAGAGGACGGAATTTATCGACCTACACTCCTGATTCTGAATCAAAATCTCTGGCCGGCAAATCATTATTGTAGAAACGAAAGGGCTGAAAGGAGCTTCCCGTATCCTAAAAAACATGGATTTTTTCTGAAAATGTGGTAAGCACCAACCAAAGTTTATTGAAATGACAGCAGTGGCAGAAGCCATTCTTAAACATATCGAACACCTGCCGGAAGCGTTACAGGCAGAGGCGCTTGAATTTGATAAGCTCTTTATGAACATCCTAAAACTGAACCTCATTCGTCGCGCAGGAAAATCCGCATTCAAATTTGAAGTCCGGAGAATAGCAGGCGCGGGGTTTGTCGGTCGAAACAGGGAGGCTGTCCTTGCTCATATCGAGGAACTGAAAATGAGGGGGTGGCTCCACCACCCTCTGTTCCCATGGTCTTCCCTGTATTGAAGCACAGTATCACCACCGATGCCGGGATTGAAGTGGTCGGCACAAAAACCTCCGGAGAAGGGCCGGAGATTTTGTACCAGAATTCCACTCTGGGCGCCATCATTTCACCCCGTGATCTGATCTCCCTGGTCGAATCCAAAATGAAAGATTCCCTGCTCCAGGGAATGGTGATTTTCTCCGGAACCGTGCCTGTAGTCGCAGGCAAACTCATCTGTGGCACACATTTTCGTTGCAAACTCACCGATCCAAAGCTCAAAAGATCGTTGGACTGTGAATACCGGATCCATCCGTTGGATTACTTGAAAGACATGGAGGTATTGTGATGCAAACCAGAATGGTTGTAGCGGCGATCTGTGATCGTCGCACTTGTCATCGGCGGTCGCAGACCGCCGCTACAAGCGGAGCGCCCATTGGATCCATCAAGGCTTCTTGATTAACCGCTGAACCACATGAAGTCTGATCTCTCCGGAAAAACAGCTTTGGTCACAGGCGCCGGCCGGGGAATCGGCCGTACCGTGGCATCAGCCCTTGCCCGGGCAGGAGCCGACGTTGCATGTGTCAGCCGGACAGAAGCCAATGCAAAACAGGTGGCAGAAGAGATCCGCGCTCTGGGTCGTAAAGCGCAATCGTACACCGTGGATGTGGCAAAGGCATCGGAGGTTGATGCCGCAGTGGAAAAAATTCTGAAGGACTTCGGTCAGGTCGATGTGCTGGTCAATAATGCAGGGATCACGCGTGACGGACTTTTGATGCGGATGTCCGATCAGGATTGGGATGCGGTGGTTGATACCAATCTGAAGGGCGCGTTTCATTTTACCCGCGCACTAAGCCGCACACTCTTGAAGCAACGCTCCGGGCGCATCATCAACATCACTTCCATCGTCGGGCTTATCGGCAATGCCGGACAGGCAAACTATGCAGCATCAAAAGCCGGGCTGATCGGGTTCACCAAATCCATTGCTCGTGAATTTGCCCCGCGCGGAATCACCTGTAATGCCATCGCACCGGGTTTTATCGAAACAGACATGACACAGGCCCTCGGTGAAGAACTTAAAAAACAACTGATTGAAAAGATTCCTTTAAGTCGTCTTGGTAAACCAGAGGATATTGCTGGAGCAGTTCTCTTCCTTGCAAGTCCGGCCGCTGATTACATCACGGGACAGGTTTTCACAATCGACGGTGGCATGGTAATGTAGCGGGATGACTTTGTCTCATTAATGAAACATTGATTATTAAACAACGGCTGTTATCCTTCCTGCTCGTTCTGTCTCTGGGCATGGTGTGGCTTGCAGCCAAACCCAAAAACTCATGACAACCAGCAATGCCGAAGAAGTCGCCGTCATCACGACCAGCCAGGGAGAAATGGTCATCACTTTTTGGCCGGATGTCGCGCCGAAGACGGTCGAAAATTTTAAAAAACTGGCTCACGAGGGCTTCTATGACGGCACTGCATTCCATCGCATTGTCAAAGGCTTTATGATTCAAGGAGGAGATCCGCTCAGCAAAGAAGATCCTCCCAATATTGGAACCGGCAGCCCAGGTTACAAAATCAAGGCCGAGTTCAATTCCAAATCTCATGTGCGAGGCGTCGTCTCCATGGCACGCGGTCCGGATCCGGACTCGGCAGGTAGTCAGTTTTTTATCTGTCTCGGCGACGCCAAATTCCTGGATGGTCAATACACCGCCTTTGGCCAACTGATCAAAGGCGACGACATTCTGGGTAAAATTGGCGATACCCCGACCCTGGTTTCATCCGGCGGCGAAAAAAGCAAGCCGACCAAACGCGTTGAGGTAAAGAGCATCAAAATCACGCCTGCTGTATCCACCAAAAAGTGATTATCTCAATCAGCAATTCTCATTATGGCCTGCAGATTGTGTGTTTTCGGCAGGGCGCGACCGCCGGGCACGCCATATTCGGTTCCGATCTCGGCGCGCCCGGCGGTCACGCCCTACCAACAAGACCCATAATGAGAATTGCTGCGTCAATGGTTGCAGATTGACAGAAGTTCAAAGGAGGATTAGGCTGTTTGTGAAATTTTTCACAAGCCTGCGCTCTTGAATACCATGCCCTCCTACGAATATTCCTATTTGTTGATTTGCGTACTGATGCTTGCAGCATTTGGATTTGCCGCCGCGCCCCTGGTGATTTCAGCAGCGGTGCGACCGCGCAAACCCTCTCTCATCAAACAGAATATCTTTGAGTGTGGTCTGGATTCGAAGGGAGATTCATGGGTTCAGTTCAAAGTTCAGTATTATGTCTACGCACTCATCTTCGTGATCTTTGATCTGGAAACGGTTTTCCTCCTTCCATGGGCTGTGGCATTCAATAAACTGGGTCTGTTTGCATTTGTAGAAATGCTGGTTTTCCTCATCGTTCTGGTTGGAGGACTGGTTTGGGCATGGGGAAAAGGCGTGCTGGAATGGAAGTAGATAAACACAGTTGGAAATTAGAAGTGAAATTTAATTACCAGCAAAGCATTGAATCCTTCTTACTAATTTTTAACTTTTAATTTCTACTTGATCTATGGCTGTTGACGATGGACTTAAAAGCGAACTCCAAAAAGCCGGGGTTTTCATAACTTCGGTTGAGGGAATCTACAACTGGGGCCGCCGTTCCTCAGTCTGGCCGCTGCAATTCGGGTTGGCATGTTGCGCCATCGAAATGATTTCCGCCGCCTGTTCACGATTTGATCTGGCGCGATTCGGAGCCGAGGTGTTCCGTCCTTCACCTCGTCAAGCTGACCTGATGATTGTTGCGGGAACTGTCACCAAGAAAATGGCGCCGCAAGTCGTGCGGCTGTACAATCAGATGCCGGAACCCAAATATGTGATTGCCATGGGAGCATGCTCGATTTCCGGCGGTCCATTCAAACAGGGCTATAATGTTCTCAAGGGCATTGACCGCTATATTCCTGTGGATGTTCATATTCCGGGTTGCCCCCCCCGACCCGAAGCTCTCCTCAACGCATTGATGTTTCTCCAGCGCAAGATTGATAATGAACATCTGACGGGTATCAACCGTGTACGCTGGTATGATGACACCGATCCCGCTGACTTCGCGGTGCCCAGTTTTGGCGCTCACGATCTTGAACCCGCCTGCAATCGTGCCGTGTGGCAACCCGATAAAATCAAACGAGGCGTTGCGTGAAATCGGAGCTGTTGACGCAGAACTTTCCGCAGATCACGTGGGATGAGCCATCGAAATCCTTTGTCGTGCCGCATATGGACCTGTTGGATGTTGTGGATTTCCTGAGGAGCCATCCCGACTTCAACATGGATTATGTATCCAATGTCGCAGGTGTGGACTGGCTTCCAAGGAAGGAAAAAGTTAAAGGCGCCGACGGCAAGGAGGTTGAAATTGAAAAGCCCGGCTACCTCGAAGCCGTTTATCATTTCTACTCCATAAAAAAGAAACATGGTCCCGTCATTCTGCGTTGTCGGACAGATGGCCGTGAAAATGCCATGCTTCCGAGCATTACGCCTTTCTTTCGTGGCGCAGAATTTCAGGAGCGCGAAATTTACGATTTGTACGGTATTCGGTTCAGCGGGCATCCCGATTTGCGCAGAATCCTGATGTGGGATGAATTCCAGGATCACCCCATGCGCAAGGATTACCGGGAGCCGGATGACTATCAGTGGGAGCCAACCCCGCACGATGACGTGCTGGAGAAAGCCAAAATGCATTACGCGGAAGCCGGCTGATTTTATGCTCCAAACTGCTCCACCCGACATTCCCATCCCCGGCGCTCTGGCGGGTCAACAACCCCTGTACGGGCCTCGCAGTTACCAGGTGATGGCAGGTAATGACCTGGGGACCCAACTGCTTGAGATTTCCATGGGACCACACCACCCAAGCACACATGGGGTTTTCCGCATGGATCTGGTGCTGGATGGCGAAGAGGTCGTCAAGCTCAAACCCGTGTTTGGCTACCTGCACCGAAATCATGAGCAGCTTGCTGAAAAAACCTCTTATCTTGGTTCCATGCCCTATACGGATCGGCTGGATTACTTCTGCTCCATGACCAACAATTGGGCCTATGCGCACGCGGTGGAAAAACTTGCCGACATCAAAGTTCCCGAGCGCGCCGAATATATCCGGGTCATCCTCGCCGAGCTGACCCGTCTGGTGAACCACACCTGCCTGGCGGGGTTTCTGGTGAACGACCTGGGCGCTTTGGGCACTCCCCTCATCTATGCCTTCCGTGAACGCGAGAAAATTCTGGACATTTTCGAAGCCGTCAGCGGCGCGCGCATGATGTGTAATTACATGCGTTTTGGCGGGGTTCGCGCGAACTTTACACCACAGATCCTGAAGCGGATTTCACAGATTGTGGACAACTATCCTTGTTTTCTTGATGAATTTGAAAAGCTTCTGACAAGCAACGAAATCCTGATGTCCCGCTGTCAGGGCACGGGGATCCTGTCTGCGGAACTGGCAATCAATGCGAGTATCACCGGCCCCATGTTGCGTGCCAGTGGCGTGGACTACGACATTCGCAAGGTGGATAAATATGGGATCTACGATCGATTTGAATTCCGCGTTCCTCTGGGGGAACACGGGGACGTTTATGATCGGTACATGGTACGTATATTGGAAATGCGCGAGAGCATTAAAATTCTTCAACAGGCCCTCAAGCAGTTCCCCGAAGGCGGTGATTTTATGAATCCCAAAGTCAAGATTCGCAACTTTAAACCCCCGCCCGGTGAGGCTTACGGTCGCATCGAGTCGCCCAAGGGCGAGCTTGGCTTTTATCTCATCAGCACCGGCGGCACAAATCCCTACCGTTACCATGTGCGGGCGCCCAGCTTCGTCAATCTCACGATTCTCGAGGACACGTGCCTTGGCCAAAAGGTCGCAGATGTGATTATCATTCTGGGCGCCGTGGATATTGTGCTGGGGGAAGTGGACCGATGAGAACCATGAATTTAGAAGACAGGAGACAGAATTCAGAATGTTTTTTCAGGGATTTGTTTTTAATCTTGGACAAACTCCAAACATTTTTTAATTTCTAATTTCTAACTTATATTGGGACTATGCTTGGTTCAGCTTTGTTAAAGGGCATGTCGGTCACGGCGAAAAACCTGGTCGGGAGCTATTTCGACAAGGATCGGCTGACCACCATCGAATACCCTGAAGAGCGCAAAGAACCGGAGCAGAATTATCGGAATTTTCCGTTTCTGGTTTACGATGATGACAAGGACCCCGACCACCTGCGCTGTGTGGCCTGTAAAATCTGCGAAACAGAATGCCCGCCGCAGTGCATCTACATTGAAGTGATGCGTGATGAAAATGGAAAGATCGTCAAGCAACCCGGGGTTTTCGACATCGACTATTCGGTCTGCATGGGCTGTCAGATTTGCGTGGAGGCCTGTCCGTTCGACGCCATCAAAATGGACCACGAATACGAACTGGCGACTGAAAACCGGTTTGGGGGTCTTTTAATAGACAAAAAGCATCTCGCCAGACCCAACACCTATTATCACTCCATCAAACCGGATGAAGCCACAGAAGTTGATGCCCGCCTTTCAGCCGGTGCTGCCAAGAAGAAACCCGCTCCCGTGCCGGGAAAACCGGGTCCGGCTGCAACCCCTCAACCTTCCACCTCAGCACCCAAAGCCATGTCAAAAACATCCAATATCCCTGTTCCTACCGATGCTCCATTCTCTACTGAACAGCGTGAATGGCTCCAGAGGTTTTTCTCGCAGCTTTCCCTCGATGCACCCATTGGAAGCATCTCTTCCGCCACCCCTCTTAAAGCCAGCGCCGAAACCGGGGCTGGAGCGGCCGTGGAAGAGGCGCCCGCAGAGGCCGTAAATCCCGATTTGACAAATGACGCCCCATGGCACGATCCGGACAAGGACATCGGAAGCCGCCTGAAAATGGCCGACGGCAAGCCCCTTCCAGTCAGGCTCTACGCAGCCATGGGTCAAACCGATTGCACCGCCTGCGGTTATGACTGCAAAGGCTACGCGCAAGCCCTGGCAGCCGGTACTGAAAAGGATCCTGGCTTGTGCGTTCCCGGTGCTGATGAGACTGCAGTCAAGGTCAAAGAGTTGCTCGACGAAGCCGGGATCAAGGTCTGAGATCCGCTGATCGAGCAGAATGCGCATCAAGCTGCAGGATTGTCTAACGTGAACCTGCAGGTATTGTGGCCGTGTAGCGTGGCCATCCTATCAAGCATGCTCATGGCTGCCAGTTTCGTCCCTTGGAACATCTCTCACATGGCCTGGATCGCGTGGGTTCCTCTCATCGGCCAGCTTCTGCCGGTTGAGCTCCATTCATCGTGTAAAAATCCATTTCGCCTTGGGTTTCTGACCGGATTCATTTTTTGGCTGCTCACAATTCATTGGCTGCATCACGTCACATATATCGGCATGATTGTTCTGGCTGCTTACCTGGCGTTGTATGTCGCCATCTGGGCCGCTGTGATGACACGTTTCTACGCGCACTGGAAACAAGCCAAGGGGTGGACACATATCCTCATCGCAACCCTGGGAGCCTCCACATGGGTGGCGTTGGAGTGGATTCGTGGATGGATGCTCGGCGGGTTCCCCTGGAATTTTGCCGGAGTCAGCCAACATCAAAATCTGGCGCTCATCCAGATCGCGGAATGGACCGGAGTTTATGGTGTTTCCTTCGTTATCATCTTTTTCAATATATCGCTTTGGCTGACATGGCGACGCCTGAAATTGGAGAAGTTTTCCGCAAGATTCTGGCGCTACGAATTCTCAGCCGCAATTTTCCTGATCGCACTTTGTTTGTTCATTGGCATGCGATATTTGTTGAAAAACAGGGATCACGCTTCTCGACAGGTATCGACTCTCAAACTCGCGCTTGTTCAACCGAATATCCCTCAGGAGATGAAATACGAAGCGCTGAGTCGGGAAGAACAGGGTCAGCGATTGCATCGGTTGACGCTCGCGGCTGCAGCCACCAAACCCGATCTGATCATCTGGCCGGAAAGCTCTCTTGTGGATGGACCGTCTTTTGATGTCACCAGCCGCTACTGGCTGCAGCAGATCGTTCAGGAAATACATATCCCCATCATCCTGGGAACACTGGATGTTTCACCCCAGCCACCGGAGCATCATGGCGAAGGCCGCTGGCGCAGGAAATATTACAATACCGCGTTGCTGGTGAAGCCGGACGGCGCTCCGGGACCTGTCTATCATAAGCTTCATCTTGTTCCATTCGGAGAATACATTCCATTTGAACACTGGCTTCCATGGATGCGCTGGTTCACTCCAATCCCCGGAAGCTTTGCTCCGGGAGATAAGGCCGTTTTATTTGACTGCCATGACTTCAAAATAGGCGCGCTCATTTGTTTCGAGGATACCCTTCCACCTCTGTCGAGGAATCTGTCAATACAGGGGGCTGACATTCTTTTGAATCTGACCAACGACGCATGGTTTAAAACTTCATCCGGAGCCGCCATGCACGCCGCGAATTCTGTATTTCGCGCCATTGAAACCCGCCATCCTCTTGTTCGTTGTACAAATCATGGCCTCACTCTTGTGATCAGCCCATCCGGACAGATTGTTTCAACATTAAACCCATTTACGGATGGTTTTTTGACTGTCCCGCTGACCTGCGAACATCACACACCCCGGACATTTTGCGCCTGCTACGGTGACTGGCTTCCCATCATCTCTTGCGTGATCTCCATTTCTGCGTTAGGAATGATGCGGGTTCATTGGAGAAAGATTGATGAAGCGTTTTAATGCAGGAATCTGATGTGGGAGCATGACCACTGCCAACATCATTACCCTCAGTCGCATTGCGATGATCCCATGCTTCGTGCTGGCGGCCGCGTATTATGTGGATGGATTTAAAATGGGAGTTGCGGAGGATTGGCAGTATCTGTTGACAGTGGCTCTGTTCACCCTGACCGCAGTCGCCGATGGAGTTGATGGATACGTTGCACGACGATTCAACCAAAAGACGCGTTTGGGAAGCATCCTTGATCCTATCGCGGACAAGGCGCTTCTGATCACAGCGCTTTTATTTCTAAGCTGGAACCATGGTGATGCCTTCAACCAGTTGCCATTATGGTTTCCAATCCTGGTTTTGAGCCGGGACATCATCGTGGTCCTTGGAGTGGCCATCGTATTCATGATGGGACGTGGGTTTGACATCCAGCCACACTGGACCGGCAAATTTGCCACTGTATTGCAAATGATCACCATCGGACTGGTCCTGCTCAAGGTTCCAGTGCCTTCCTGGCAGGTGCCTCTATGGTTGGCCGGATTTTTCACATTGATCTCAGGCATAATCTATGTGGTCCAGGGCGTCCGGAAATTGGGCGCCTGATGGACTGAAACTCAATCCTTTGGATCATAAGGCCAGTCCTTCACACCCTCCACTTTCACAAGCACGGCGCTCACCGTGCCAAAGGATAATTTTGAGACCACACGCACTGGAATTTTAAAACGGTCGTCGCTCACCCAGACCAGCATTTTTCCCTTCTTCACAAAGCCGCTGAGGTATTCCGTATTCGGTTCCACCTGAAAGGTTGGAATGGGAACGAAATCATCCAGTTCCACTCTTTCGGTCTTCAGCCTGGTGATTTTAACATCAAAATTTTCCTTGTCATTACCCAGCAGGGTGGAAGCATCGTCGCGTGTTGTCCAATCAAGGCACCGCATGTAGTAGATTGTGGACAGTTTATCCTGAACTCCCTCCGCTGGGATATTGAACCATTTTTTTTCTCCACTGATGTAGGACTCCGTTGAACCCATTCTCAATTGATAGAAGAAAAAGGTCTCCTCCCAAACATGATGATCGCCCTCCTTTCGGTCCTGAATGAAATTGATTGATCTCCGCTGATTGATGTCGAAAACGCTGGTGAGAGCATCGTCCACCGGATAGATCGAAGAGATAAAATTGTTCGACTTGCCATGAAAGCTGAAGACATAATTGCCATCTTTCTGGCCCTTTCCAACCTCGAACGTTCCGCGCCCCACCATGAAAATTCCCCAATAGAAATGATAGGTGAGTTTTTCGCCGGGCTGGTATGGTGGAAGATCCGTGGCCACCACAGTGGATGCGCCCAGTATCCACAGCCAAAAAAATGCATCGGGGATGCGCACTAGGCTTGAATCACCGGAGAAGGTTGCGGAACAGTGACAGGGAGTTTGACTTTGTAGAGATCACGCAGGATCAACGCCACTGCAGGGTAACGCCACTCCGTTTTTTTTTCGACACAGCGAAGGAGGACTTCATTCAATGCCTTTGGGAGGGCCGGGTTAAGGCCTGTTGGTGACGGAAAAGCTGTATTGAAAGTAGTGTAATCGCGAAATACATCTTCCCTGGTCTGCCCTGCAGTGGGCTTTTGTCCTGTAAATAGTTCGTACCCAAAAACTCCAAGAGCGAATATGTCGGCGCGTTCATCCACCGGTTTACCAAGAAGAAGTTCGGGAGCAAGATAGGACGGGGTGCCCACAACCGACGGAAGCACCACGGGCTGCTTGGGAACGGGGCGTGCGAGGTCAAAGTCCAGAATCTTTACTTCGCCTGCGTGATTGAGCATTGTATTTTCGGGTTTGATATCCAGATGCATGGCGCCCCGGCGATGGATTTCACCGATTCCCTTTGCAATTCTCTCAAAGATAACAAAGGCATCGGTCCAATCCGGTAGAAACCGTTTTCTCCATACCAATACCTGACGGAGGTTCATGCCCTCAATGAGCTCCATCACGGCATAAGGAATCAGCTTGTTGGTATGGATCTCGAGCACGTGCGCCACATGTGGGCCATGCATTTGCATTTGAGTCTGCATCCCACGTTTGAATCGAGCCCGTTTGGTCAGGTTGAATCTATAAGTCGACCGGAGACGGCGGAGAGCCACAGCCCTTTCCTGAGGATTGGTGGCGAGAAAAACATCGGCTGTGCCCCCCTCGTTCAAGCATGCATGAAGAATGTAGTCGTCAATCCGTATAACTTCCATGGGAGATGGACGCTAACAGGCAACGAAAGGCTCGTCAATGCAGATGACAAAGCTTTGAATTTGACGATCTCACTCATGTTGGGTACGGTGTGGTGGGTTTTGCCATGCCAGCTTCCGACGATTATAAACTGGAGATCCTGAAAGATGTCGGGTTGGTCGCTCATGACCAGATCGAAGAGGCGCGTCTTGCGGCGAATGATGAAGGGGATTCTGTGATCAACATGTTGATCAAAAAGAATGCCATCACGCAATTCCAGCTCACCCAGGTCCTCGCTTCTCACGCAGGCATGGATACCATTTCATTGCGCGGTCAAGCGATCCCTCAAAATGTGATTGATGCGGTCCCCCGTCACATTGCCCGTCAATACAAGGCAATTCCTGTTTTTCGCCGGGATGACTCGATTGCAATCGCCATCAGTGACCCCACAAATCTGGATGTTGTTGACAGTCTTCATTACGCCTTGAAATGTGAAATTGAACCCATGGTCGCGCCAAAAGAGGAAATTGATGAGGCGCTCATCAAATACTACGGCGACGCAGAGGAAACCGTTGAGAAGATGTCCCGGGAATTAAGTGAAGACACCATGGATATCAAGACAAGGGAACTGGGAGGCGCTGAAGAAGAGACTGCGGATGATGCGCCCATTATCAAACTGGTGCATTTGATGATTGGCAATGCCCATAAATTAAGAGCCAGCGATATTCATATTGAGCCTTTGGAAAAGCGCCTGCGTGTGCGCTTCCGCATCGATGGCGAACTGCAGGAAATCGATAACCCGCCAAAACGCCTTCAGGCATCGATTATCAGCCGTATCAAAATCATGTCGAACATGAGCATTGCGGAAAAACGGCTGCCACAGGATGGACGAATCCAGATGAAGGTGATGAACGCGCATCAGATTGATTTGCGTGTTTCCACCGTCCCCTCCACCCACGGGGAAGGCATCGTGATGCGCATTCTGGACAAGGAAGGATTGAAGCTGGGTCTCCCGGAGCTCGGTTTTCTAAGCGACGATCAGGCCACCTTTGAGCGTTTGATTGCCATGCCCGATGGCATCCTCCTTGTGACCGGTCCGACCGGATCCGGAAAAACCACCACCCTTTACGGCTGCCTGAACCTGATCAACCGCCCCGACCGAAAAATCATCACGGTTGAAGACCCGGTTGAGTATGAGATGCCCGGGATCAATCAGGTTGCCGTCAACGAGACCACGGGGTTGACCTTTGCAGTAGCCCTGCGCGCCATGTTGCGGCAGGCGCCCAATATCGTCATGATTGGTGAAATCCGCGACAAGGAGACCGCCGATATCGCAGTGAATGCCAGTCTGACCGGCCACCTTGTATTCAGCACGTTGCACACAAATGATGCCCCCAGCGCCGTTACCCGTCTGATTGACATGGGTGTAAAACCCTTTCTCGTCTCATCCTCAATCCAGGCAATCATGGCCCAGCGTCTGGTTCGTAAAATCTGTGTCAAGTGCAAGACAGAATATTCCCCAAGCGAAGGTGAAATTCAGGCGCTTAAGCTTTCATCAGAAACCGTTAAATCCACAACCTTCTACAAGGGAGCCGGTTGTCCTGATTGCAACAAAACGGGTTATCGCGGCCGCGCGGGCATCTTCGAGATTTTTATCCTCAACAACGATGCTCGTAAATCAATTACTGGAAGCGTATCGGCTGCGGTGATCCGCCGGCGTGCGCGGGAGCTTGGAATGCGATCATTACGGGAGGATGGCGTCCGCAAGATCCTGGCGGGCATGACAACACCCGAAGAAGTTTTGGGCACCAGCTTGGCCGATGAAGACTGATATCATCCGGACACCACAACAAACCATGTATAACCCTCGAACATAATCTCGATTCATCAAACTTATGGCTATTGCAATGTCAGATCTTCTTCAACTGGTCATCGACGAGGGGGCCTCGGACCTGCACATCGAAGTGGGGGTGGCTCCCGTCCTTCGACTTCATGGCGGCATGCATCCAATCGATGCGCCTCCATTGACCCCGGAAGATACCGAGGCGCTCATGCGCTCGATTACAAACGACGAATATATCACGCAGGTGCGATCCAAAGGAGGGGCGGATTTCGGCTTTGCATACGGCGAAATGGCGCGCTTCCGCGTAAGCGTCTTTCGTCAAAAGGGCTACTTTGGAATGGTGCTCCGCCAGATTCCAAAAACCTTTCTTACGTTGGAACAGATAGGGCTTCCACCCATCGTCAAGGAACTGCTTTACAAACCAAGAGGACTGATTCTTGTCACCGGCCCCACGGGTTCAGGCAAAAGCACAACACTGGCCAGCATGATCAATGTGATCAACGAAGAGCGCGATGTGCACATCATCACCATCGAGGATCCCATCGAGTATTTTCATTCACATAAGAAGAGCGTGGTGATTCAACGCGAGGTGGGTGTTGATGTTCCCGCCTTTTCGGAAGCGCTGCGACGGGCTTTGCGGCAGGATCCGGATATTATTCTTGTAGGTGAAATGCGAGATCTGGAAACAACGGAGGCTGCCATTTCCGCTGCAGAAACGGGGCACCTGGTATTCGGAACCCTTCATACAACAGGCGCAGCACGCACTGTTGACCGAATCGTGGACCAGTTCCCGGCAAACCAGCAGGAACAGATTCGCACCCAGCTGGCAGGCACTTTGCAGGCAGTGATTTCCCAGCTCCTTCTCCCAAGAGCCGATGGCAAGGGGCGCATCGCCGCCTTTGAGATCATGATTACCACCCCATCCATCGCCGCCCTGATCCGTGACAATAAAACCTTCCGCATCACCTCGGACATCCAGACCGGCGCCAAGTTCGGCATGAACACGATGGACTCGCATTTGCTGACACTCTACGAGCGCGGCCTGATCCCCTACGGAGAACTCATTACGAAGGCACAGGACCCCGCTGCAATCGCTCAGGCGCTTCAGGAACAAGGCTTGACCAGGAAGAAATGATTTTTACCGTTCAATCACGGTAGATCAATTGATTTATGTTTGAGGATCATTCCAATATTGTTTTGCAAGTATTTCGAGAGCGCGAGCTGCTCACAAAACAGCAATTATCAGAGGTTGAAGAGGAACTTGCGAGAACCGGCAAGTCCATTGCCGATGCCGTTATTGACCTTGGATTTCTCAGCCGTGATCGGGTGTTGCAAACCATCGCGGACTATCTTGGGATGGAATATGTCGACATCGGGGTCGACGACCAGGAATTCCCGGCGGATGTTGTCAAGCTCATCCCCCCAAGTTCCGCCCGGCTGCACGGGATTGTCCCCATTGCTGTGGTTGGCAACCTGATCAAAGCGGCCATTCGTGATCCCTTTAATAACAATGCGGTACAAGAGATCAGTTTTATCCTCAATAAGGATGTGGAGGTGTTTGTCGCAGACCCGGAAAAGATTGATAAATTTGTTGAATCCCATTACGGCGAGGACAGCGCTTCCGTGGCGGAAATGCTGGCAGGACTGGAACATGACTTTCAAGCAGAGGTGGTTGGCGAAAAGACAGGAGGCGCTCCGTCAGCCTTTGATCTCGAGGCGGAAGCCGGTTCACAGCCCATTATCAAGTTCGTAAACCTGGTTCTGTATCAGGCCATCAAAGACAAGTCCAGCGACATTCACTTTGAGCCATTCGAGAACGAGTTCAAAATTCGCTACCGGGTGGATGGCTCATTATACGAGATGAGCCCGCCTCCCAAGCAGATGGCCCTTGCCGTGATTTCTCGTCTCAAGGTGATGTCCAACCTGAATATCGCGGAGAGACGCATTCCCCAGGACGGGCGTATTCTGCTGAACATTGCGGGGCGCCCGGTGGATCTCCGTGTTTCAACACTCCCAACGCAGTATGGTGAAAGCGTGGTGCTTCGTGTTCTGGATCGTTCGGTGGTTTCGCTGGATTTGGAAAATCTGGGCATGCCCAAGCGTGTCTTTGATTACATCTGCATGACCATCCAAAAACCGAATGGCATCTTCATCGTGACCGGCCCCACTGGTTCTGGAAAAACAACCACGCTCTATTCCGCCCTGGCACGAATCAACACCGTTGATTCCAAACTCCTCACAGCCGAGGACCCGGTCGAGTATGATATTGAAGGCATTATACAGGTGAATATCAATGAGCACATCGGAGTTACATTTGCGCGTGTGCTGCGGGCCTTTTTGAGACAGGATCCGGATCGTATCATGATTGGGGAAACCCGTGACCTGGAAACGGCTCAGATTGCCATTCAGGCCGCTCTCACAGGTCACCTTGTCTTAACCACGCTGCATACCAATGACGCGCCAGGAGCCGTCACGCGCTTGATTGATATGGGCGTGGAACCCTTTTTGATCAGCTCCACGGTGCAGGCCGTATTAAGCCAGCGATTGATCCGTACAGTTTGCAAAGCATGCCGGACCCCCTACGAGCCAACAGAAGATGCCTTGACTGCCATTGGCCTGAGTCCGCACGAAATCGGCGACAAAACCTTTTATTATGGACGAGGTTGCCCGGCGTGTGATGGAAAGGGATACAAGGGACGAAAGGGCATTTATGAACTGCTTGATGTCACCGATGCGATCCGTGACATGATCAATGAGCGGGCCCCAACGATTGTCGTTCGTCAAAAAGCCATTGAGCTTGGCATGATTACGCTCAGGGAAGACGGTTTACGTTGTATTTTTGATGGAGACACAACTGTGGAAGAAGTCATTAAGTACACCTAGAAAATAAAGATTGTCAGGCTTCGAGCAAAAGCCTGCGAAAACACCCAAGGACTTCACGTTGGATTTGTTCGCCCAC
>Ga0247727_10009955_pt1 | contig 16997 bp, 13 predicted proteins | sample WisWelCaveWW1625_FD_202498 | JGI IMG/M metagenome (GOLD analysis project Ga0247727, IMG submission 202498) | Biofilm microbial communities from Wishing Well Cave, Virginia, United States - WW16-25 | ecosystem: Environmental > Aquatic > Deep subsurface > Groundwater > Cave microbial mat | place...
TATTTTTCAGCATGAGATTGAGCAGCTTGTTGCATTCCGCAAAGCTGTGGCCTTTCTCCCGCCACAGCCCGAACATCCATTTTTTGCTGAACCGGCCTTTGTGCTTTTTGGCGTGATCGGATTCGAGCACGGTGTACACCGCATGAACCACCCACTGCGGATTGAGAAATACCGTCTCTGCGAGCTGCGGGTCTTCCTGAAAATGCAGAATGATGCCGAGATAGTGCAAATATTGGCTCAACACCAGTTGATCTTCGAGCCGGTCAATCTGATGCGCCGCGCAAATCCGGCTGTATTCTTCAAGCGAAATATGATTTTCCAACCGGCGCTTCTCCAACTCCTGCCGGATGGGAATCCATTGACGCGGCAGTTCCGCGCCAACGTGCGGCAGCTCGCAAAGCATCTTTTGAATTTGCTTGCGCAGGCTGCGAAAACGGTCGGGGTCTTTTTCCGCCAGATCGACCTCACGCTTTTCGATGACAAAGTCATTTGCATAATATTTGCGAAAGCCATCATAATCGAAATTGGTGATGGAGCGGTTGTCGCGCTCGTTGAGCACCACCAGCACCGGACTGCCGCCGCCGAGCAGCTTGATGATGTTAAACCAATAATCGAATTGCGTGTGCTGTTTGCGGTCATCCACCAGCAGCACGTACAGCGCCCGCGAGGTGAGAAAGAACTGATGGGTCATGAATTGAATATCCTGCCCGCCGAAATCCCAGAGATTAGCCGCAAAGCTTTGGGCATTGTCTTTGACGTACGGAAATTGCCAGCCGGTTTTGACGGTGATGCCGACCGTGGATTTGTCCGCCGGATTGGGAATCGGATAGTTCTCGTCCAAGAGCTTTTGCATGAGCGAAGTTTTGCCCGCACCCGGCTCGCCCACCAAAATGAGTTTGGCTTCGAAGAGTTTTTGCTTGCCTTGCGCGACTTGCTGCGCAAAGAAACTGCGGACCGCCTCCATCCCGGCGGCGACAATTTCTTGGGGAGGATACTGAATCGGGTTTTCATGCAATACAACTTCGCCCGATTCTGCGGAACGATCATCATCCTTTTCTTTAAAATCAATCGCTTGAATATTTTTAAATTGCGTGATAAAAGCCGGAAGCGTTTGAAGACGGTTTTTACGTAAGTCCAGCAAAGTCAAATTTTGCAGTTTCGCGACACTCTCCGGCAGTTGCGAGATTTGGTTACTCTTCAAATATAACCAAGTCAAGTTTTGCAGCTTGGCGACACTCTCCGGTAGTTGCGTGAATTGGTTATTACTCAAATCCAGCCCAGTCAAGTTTTGCAGCTTCGTAAAACTCTCGGGCAGTTGTGTAAGTTGGTTGTTACTCAAAACCAGCCCATTCAAGTTTTGCAGCTTCGTAAAGCTCTCAGGCAGTTGCGTAAGTTGGTTGTCGCTCAAAAGCAGCTCAGTCAAGTTTTGCAGCTTCGTAAAACTCTCGGGCAGTTGCGTAAGTTGGTTACCACGCAAAATCAAAAAAGTCAAGTTTTGCAGCTTCGTGACACTCTCGGGCAGTTGCGTGAGTTTATTATGATCCAAATTCAACCAAGTTAAGTTTTGCAACTTAGCGACACTCTCGGGCAGTTGCGTGATTCGAGTAATACCCAAATGCAACGAAGTCAAGTTTTGCAGTTTGGTAACACTCTCCGGCAGTTGCGTAAATTGGTTAAAACTTAAATCCAGCGAAGTTAGGTTTTGCAGCTTGGCGATACTCTCCGGCAGTTGAGTAAGTTTGTTACTGCTCAAATCGAGCGTCGTTAAGTTTTGCAGCTTGGCGACACTTTCTGGCAGTTGCGTGAGTTGGTTGCGACTCAAATCCAGCGAAGTCAAGTTTTGCAGCTTCGCGACACTCTCCGGCAGTTGCGTGAGTTGGTTAGAACTCAAATCCAGCGAAGTCAAGTTTTGCAGCTTTGCGACACTCTCCGGCAATTGCGTGAGTTGGTTAGAACTCAAATGTAGCGAAGTCAAGTTTTGCAGCTTCGCGACACTCTCCGGCAGTTGCGTGAGTTGGTTAGAACTCAAATGTAGCGAAGTCAAGTTTTGCAGCTTCGCGACACTCTCCGGCAGTTGCGTGAGTTGGTTAGAACTCAATTCCAGCGAAGTCAAGTTTTGCAGCTTCGCGACACTCTCCGGCAATTGCGTGAGTTGGTTAGAACTCAAATCCAGCGAAGTCAAGTTTTGCAGCTTTGCGACACTCTCCGGCAATTGCGTGAATTTGTTATAACTCAAATGCAGCGAAGTCAAGGTTTGCAGCTTCGCGACACTCTCCGGCAATTGCGTGAGTTGGTTAGAACTCAAATCCAGCGAAGTCAAGTTTTGCAGCTTTGCGACACTCTCCGGCAATTGCGTGAGTTGGTTAAAACTCAAATCTAGCGAAGTCAAGTTTTGCAGTTTCGCGACACTCTCCGGCATTTGCGTGAGTTGGTTACCAAACAAATTCAGCGAGGTCAAGTTTTGCAGCTTCGCGACACTCTCCGGCAATTGCGTGAGTTGGTTAAAACTCAAATCGAGTGAAGTTAAATTTTGGAGCTTGGCGAAGGCCTCCGGCAGTTGGGAAAGTCGGTTACCACTCGAACGGGCCGAAAGATAGTTTCGTATCATGGCAATGACCTTCGGCAGTTGGGGAAGCTGGGTAATAGCCAAACCGAACGAAGTTAAGTTTTGGAGCTTGGCGACGGCCTCCGGCAGTTGGGAAAGTTGGTTAACCCCCAAATTGAGTGAAGTTAAGTTTTGGAGCTTGGCGATGGCCTCCGGCAGTTGTGTGAGTTGGTTATCACTCAAATCGAGTAGGGTTAATTGAGGAAAAACCTTTAATTCGTCTAAAGATGCTATTTCATCTTTGGTTAAGGTTAATTTAATCCCAGCGAGGTGAGCTGGTGACAGAAGTTTTTTGAATTTTTGATAAATAGAAAAATCCAGCGCCAAGCCCGGCACATCGGCGATCTCTTCCAAAGGGTTATCAAAGAGAACGAGCCAACGCAGCTTTTTGAGTTGGGAGATGCGAGTTGGGATGGATCGAATTTGATTGCTATTCGACGTAGAATTCAGCGAATACTCGACATTATTTAGCCAAATTTCTTCAAAGCTATCCTGTGCAAAAACTTCTTCTGGAATCTCAGATAAGTCTTCGTTCAAAAGGTAGAGCTTTGTTTCTCCCTCTTCCCGCGCGCGTTGTATGCGCGCGATAATATGTTTGGGTGTTTTGGACATGGTTGGTTGTCCCACGTGTGATCTTTCGTGTAACGTTGAACGTGTAACGGCTTATGAAGTTGGTCTCATCTGGTTTCAGTAAACTGCAATTCATTACTTTGGTGGATGCAAGTCGGCGGCTATCCAATGACGTCGTGCAATAACCAGAAGAGGACGATTGAGTTGCAAAGCCATCACCGTAGCGCGGCCACATGGGGTTTTGCCAATAATTTCCGTTCCATTAGAGCTCCACTCGAAGTGATCTCGCCAAACTTGTTTTCGAGGATTGAACAAACGCACCAATCGAGCAGTTGCCGGATCATGGGCATGAGTCTGCATACCCTTTATTTTGTTGCACATCACGCACGCCGGCCAGAGATTTTCTTCAATTGAAGAGCCGCCGGCGGCTTCCGGAATAATATGGTCAATCTCTAAAGGTGTGCCGGTTGCCGTGTCTGAGCATCGGCAATAACCACAGCGGTGTTGAGCCTGTTCGGAAATTCGCCGCCGCAGCGGTGCGGATATTTTGGTCTTGCTCATTAACTCTTTTCTCGTTCGATGGCCGTTGCCGGCGCATATCCGCGCCATTTGAGCAGGGCATACGCGCGCGCTTTTCGCAACATGAGCCGCTCGGACTCGGAAATGAGATCATCTAATGGGTGCCGTTCCCGGTCCGTCAAAGTTCCCGCCTGATTCTTCCGGAGCAAACGGCTCAATTTCCGCCGGCGTGGTTCAGGCAACGTGCTTCGTGCCACCTTCCACAATTGTGCATCCGCGAAAGACTCAAGTTCCGTCAATTCCCCGATCATCTCCGGCGGCAAGCCCTCCAGCGATGGAAGCGAAGATTTGATAACGGTTAATAAGATATCTTCGACCGGCCGCTTTATTGCCTTTGCCGTTCGCCAAGCCGATTGGTAAATGGTCTCGGGCAAGTTTAATGTAACCGGTTGATAAGTCATAAGAACTCACCTCGTTTCAGTTTGAAAAATGAAGGCATGAAAAAATATGTCACACGACTCTGTTGAAAATAGCGATTCGCAAGGATAAAGTCAATGAGGTTTTATTCAGTTGACAAATTCAGCGGAATAAGCTAATTTAAAAAGAAAAACGACATTGGTGAAATGCTGTCATCTTGGGAGCAATGAATTCTGTGCAATTGACCATCAAACAAACAACTTCGTTGGCTGAACATCTGCGGGCGCTTTATCCCGGCGCCTCCAATAATTCCCTCAAAAAATTGTTGGAGCGTGATCGCGTCCGCGTCAACGGCGCGATCACACGCATCGGCAAAACATTGCTGCAACCCGGCGACCGCGTTGAAATCGGCGAAAAACGTTTTGTCGCGCGCTTGCCGGAAGAGCTTGATATTCTCCATGAGGATGATCACCTGCTCGTCATCAACAAAAAAGCCAATTTACTCACGATAGCGACTAAGAAAGAAAAAGAAGAAACGGTTTACGCTTATCTTTCCGCTTACGTCAAAGCGCAAAAACCAGCGAACAAGATTTTCGTTGTTCATCGCCTCGACAAAAAAGCCTCCGGCGTTTTGGTGTTTGCGCGTTCGGAAGAAATAAAGGAAAAGCTGCAAACGCAATTCGAGACCCACGATATTGAGCGCATTTACATTGCGATCGTTGAAGGCCGCGTCAAAGACGAAAGCGGCACGATGCAAAATCTTCTCGCGGAAAATCGCGCGTATAAAGTTTATGTGACGGATGATGAGCAGGTGGGAAAACTGGCGATCACGAATTATCGCGTGGATAAACGCACCGCCGGATACACGTGGCTGGAAATCACCACGCAAACCGGACGCAAGCACCAGATTCGCGTGCATCTCGCCGGACTGGGGCACCCGGTCATCGGCGACAAAGAGTACGGCAGCAAAAAAAATCCGTTGCAGCGTTTGGGCTTGCACGCCAGCCGGCTCGGCTTCGTGCACCCGGTGACGGGCAAGAAAATATCATTTGAAGTGGACGCGCCGCCGGCGTTCAGAAAGATGTTTGCGCGTTGAATAAGGTCCGAGGTCGATGGTTCAAAGTCCGAGGTTACGCCAGTAGGAGCAATTGTCCTCATTGAAAATAAATCGGAGTGCCAAGCTTTAACTTGGCAATGCTGGAAGATAGGCAAGCTAAAGCTCGCACTCCATTACGGACAACACGATGAATTCAAAACAATGGCTGGTTTACATCCTGCGTTGCAAAGACGGAAGTTTTTATACCGGCATCACGAGTGATCTCGCGCAGCGTTTGCAGGCGCATCAAAACGGGACGGCAAGTCGCTATACGCGCAGCCGCCTGCCGGTGAAATTGGTTTATCTCGAATCCGCCGCCAATCGCAGCGCGGCAACGAAGCGGGAGTTGATGATTAAACGGATGCGTCGGAGCCAGAAAGAAATTTTAATGCGCCCGCATAAAAACTCCCCTGCGAGTCAGGAGCAGAAAGCGGCTAAAAAACAAACCAGTTCAATACCGCACTGAAAAGATAGCCGCCGACACTCGATCCTTCAAAACCGCTGGTGCCTCCAATCCCGGCGGAAGTAATTTCGAATCCCACCCCCAGCGACACATACTTGAGAAAACGATATTCCAAACCGGCGTCAAGAAAGAAACCACTGGCGTTGCGCTTGCCCGGCTCGCGGCCAAACACGCTAACCGGGCCGGTTTCGTTAATTTTAAAAAAAGCGAAGCCGAAACCGAAATGGTTCACCATGCGGCGTTCGCCGTAGGAAACGTAACGTACGCCGACGGTATACCATTTCTCGTCCCAATGCTGGGTATCCACCACGACATTGTTCTCGACGACGTTGGCATCTCTTTTAAACTGATGATATTTGACTGCGGCGTAATAAGGCGGGCGGATTTTAACCAAAGCGCTGGCGCCCGGCGTCATGCCGCTGCGTTTGTCGTAAATACGGCTGAAGCCGTCGTAACTGATGCGAAAAACGCCGGTATGGCCGCCGATAATCAGCCGATCAGGTCCACCCGTAAAGCTCTGCGCGGAAGCCAGCGTCGTCCACCAGCAAGCGAGCAGGAGCAGATTTTTGGGGCGCATTTTTCTCTCACTCCGTTTGGTCATGCAACCTTTTTCGATTTAGGGGTGTCTATATATCAGAAGCACTTTATAAAACTCGATTAGGACCGCAACCGTTCAGTTACAGGAAATTCATATGGAATCAACGGTTATTGCAATTATGTTGGCGAGTGTGGCGGTTTTTTGGAAAGCGCCGTTCGTGGTTTCTTTAATCCCCGTCGCCAAAACCTTGCAGCCGCGTTGGCGACAAATTGTCTTTGTCATTCTATTGCTCGCGGTGATTACGGCACAAACGCATACCGGCCCTTTGACGATTCCAGCCGCACGTTGCATGGGTGAAACTTATGCAACCGCTTGCCATGAAAGTCTAAAAGCTTTAACCATCATCACGCTCAATGCGCCACCGGTTTTTTGAAACTGTTTTTTGAGTGAGCGGTTGACGACTGAGCTGATACGCCCGCCATTTATAGAAAATCCCACTCCCCAACGTCACGCCGATGGCGTCCGCTAACGCGTCGGTCCAATCCATAAAGCGGCCCGGCACAAAATATTGGTGGATTTCATCCGACCCGCCGTAGAGCGCGCCGATGATGATTGCCAGCCATAAATTTTTTGGTCTGCACCTTTCCTTCCCCGCGATCGCGCGTAACAGCAAAAACCCCAACGGGGTGTATGCGGCGGCATGATGTATTTTATCATCCCAACTAAAAACTTGAACCGGAAAGGCCAGATCCGCAATGGATGATAGCGCGAACAATAAAACTGCCCATGCTATCGCCGGAGCGTAGCGTTGCAAAAAACTTTTCATTTTTAAAACAAAGTAAATTCTCGCCCGCGGAAAACGGCCTCCCCCGGAATTGCCGCCAATCACTTCTTCAGTTTTTTCTCAAAAAATGCAAAAGTTTTTTCCCACGCATTTTTGGCGTCCTTTGCATTGTAGGCTTTCGCATTATCTTCATTAATAAATGCGTGGCCGGAGTTCGAGTAAATTTGTATCGTCACGTCCTTGTCGGCTTTTTTACAAGCGTTTTTGAAAGCTTCAACGTCTTTGACCGGGATGCCGCGGTCTTTGCCGCCGAAGATGCCGAGCACGGGGCAATTGATTTTGTCGATCATTTCGGCATCGGTGACGAGGCGGCCATAATTGATCACCGCCGCAGCCAATTCCGGTATAACCAAAGCCGCCTGCAAAGAATAGCCGCCGCCCATGCACCAGCCGATGGCGCCGATTTTATTGTGCTTCACCTCATGGCGCGAAACGAGGTGCGCAAACGCCGCCTGCACGTCACGCGCGGCACGATCTTCCGGCAGGCCGCGCATCAACTCGTGCGCGGCATCCTGATCCGCCGGCAATTCGCCGCGATAAAGGTCGATGGCCAACGCGAGATAACCTTGATCGGCAAATTTCTTCGCGTTCGCTTTCATCCAATCATTCAACCCCCACCATTCATGAATCAGAATAACCGCCGGAAACGGGCCTTTGCCTTCGGGGAAGGCCATATAGCCGGTAACCGTTTCCTCGCCGCTTTTGTATTGCACCAGTTGGGTTTTTACCGCGGGCTGGGCGCGATGATAAATGAGCGCGGCTGACGTGAGCGTAATCAGGCCGGCTAGAACAATACCAGAACTTCGCATACTCTTCTCTTCCCGATAAAATCAAAACCTGTTCACAAGTTTTAGACGGCTGCCACACAGCCTGTGGTCATCAATCAGCAGCCAGGGATTTATGGTCTCCATGCCGGTTACGTTTTAAATTTTCAAACCGTTTGACCATTCATGCCATGCACCTATTTGCCGGTTAAATGTTCATCAACCGGCAGACGGAAACGGTTCGTCAACGCTTTTGATTGGAGGTTTTTTTCCGAACGCGAGAATGCGGGCTTGTTTACGCGGTCCGACGACCTGGTTGGCCGGATCTTCGGCTTCCGGTTGTTGGGAGTTATCGCCGGCTTCGGCGGGAGGATCGACTTTCTCAATCCGCACCGGCACGCCGCCCATGGTAAAATCGGCGCCGCGAATTTGTTCGTCATCGATGACCCACGTGAGCAGTTGCATTGGCAGGGCCAGCACAAAAAATTTCACGTGCCACCATCCGCGTTTGTAATCCGGCTCGATGCGTTCCACCCGCGCGAAAAAAGCCGGTTTGTTTTCAAAATGGACCAGAACGATATCGTTGGGCGCTATCGCTACGGGCTGTCGTGACATAGCATCTCCATATTTATTTATTAAAGGTAAATATCTTGCTGGTGAATGTCAAAGCTTTTTTAGAAGATGGGTGAACGCGGGTCATCCATCTTCTGGGTTGCCTGCCGCTGGCAGCGTCATAGCTGCTTTCGGCATAAATTGATGGCGGAGAAAAAATCTGGCGTTTGCTTTTGGATTATAAATCTGGCAACTTGTTTTCCGGGAAATATGAATGACTGGTAGAATCCCTAAAGTCAAAAATGTGCTTTGAATTTATGAAGATATTTTTATTTTGTCAAGCGTGAATCACGAATTTCAATGAATCACGAGTTTCAAATAGACTTGATGAATCATTCAAATCACTAATTTCCACCCAGAGGAGGAGTGCACAATGAAAAACGTTTACATTTCTTTTCAAGCGAGGCGCCTAAGCGTCGCTGCATTCTTTGTGATGATGGGGTTACTCATTGGCGCCACGAGTTTCGCGCAACCAAACACACCATCGAATGTATTCGTCTACGATTCCACCCTCTACAAAGCCATGTCATGGCGCAATATCGGCCCGTTTCGCGGCGGGCGAGTGTGCGCGGTGGCCGGCGTGCCAGACCAACCGCTCACCTACTATTTCGGCGCGACGGGCGGCGGGGTTTGGAAAACCGAAGATGCGGGATTGACCTGGAAAAATATTTCCGACGGCTTTTTTAAAACCGGTTCCGTCGGCGCGCTTGCCGTGGCCGATGCCGATCCGAACGTGATCTACGCCGGCATGGGCGAGGCGGCAATTCGCGGCGTCGCGACTTCGCATGGCGACGGCGTTTATAAATCCACCGACGCCGGCAAAACCTGGAAGCAAGTCGGACTCGAAAAGACGCGGCAGATTTCGACGATTCGGATTCATCCGAAAAATTCCGATCTCGTTTACGTCGCGGCGCAGGGCAGCATCTGGAATCCCAATCCCGAGCGCGGCATTTATCGCTCGAAAGACGGCGGCAAAAATTGGGAGTTGGTTTTGAAAGTGAACGACGGCGCGGGCGCGTGCGATCTGAGCATGGACGTGAACAACCCGCGCATTTTGTACGCGGCATTTTGGGAGCATCAGCGCAAGCCGTGGCGCGTCAGCAGCGGCGGCCCGAGTAGCGGCATTTACAAAACCACGGACGGCGGCGACACCTGGCAAAAACTCACCGAAGGTTTGCCGGACGCGATGATGGGCAAAATCGGGATCACGGTCTCGCCGAAAAATTCGGAGCGCGTGTGGGCGATCATCGAATCCGACAAAGGCGGTTTGTATCGCAGCGACAATGGCGGCAAGAACTGGCAGCTCATCAACAGCAAGCGCGTGTTGCGGGCGCGGGCATGGTATTACACCGAAGTGTTCGCGGACCCGCAGGACGAAGAGACGGTTTACGTGCTCAACGCGCCGATGCTCAAATCCATTGATGGCGGCAAAAATTTCCGGCCCGTGCCGACGCCGCACGGCGACAATCACGATCTGTGGATCAATCCCGCCAACAATCAAAACCTGATCAACGGCAACGACGGCGGCGCGAACATTTCATTTAACGGCGGCAAAACCTGGTCGCCGCAGGGCAATCAGCCGACCGCGCAATTTTATCGCGTCATCGCCGACAATCGTTTTCCTTATTATGTTTACGGCGGCCAGCAGGATAATTCTTCGGTGGCAATTCCGAGCCGCACGACGGAAGGCGGCATTGACCGCGAGCACTGGTATCAAGTCGGCGGCTGCGAGAGCGCGTATGTCGCGTTCAATCCCGATCGCCCGGATTTGATTTACGCCGGTTGTTATCAGGGCATCATCACCGAGTACGACGCGGCGACGAAGAAAGAACGCAACGTGATGGCCGATCCGTATCTCGGCCTCGGCAGCGATGCGAGAGAGCATCAGTATCGTTTTAATTGGAACGCGCCGATTCTCGTTTCGCCGCACGATCCGAATATGATTTATCACGCCGGAAATATTTTGTTGCAATCGAATGATCGCGGCCAAACCTGGCAGGAGATCAGCCCCGATCTCACGCGCAATGAAAAAGATAAACAGGGCAAAGGCGGCGAGCCGATTACCAACGAAGCTGCGGGCGCGGAAGTTTACAGCACGATTTTTTACGTTGCCGAATCGAAGCAGCAGGCCGGAACGATCTGGGCCGGCACCGACGACGGCCTCGTGCATATTACGCGCAACGGCGGCGCGAATTGGGAAAATATCACGCCGAAAAATATCGGCGAAGCGCAAATCAACGCCATTGAAATTTCGCCCCATGATCCGGCGACGGCGTATCTCGCGGTGACGCGTTATAAATTCGGCGATTTCACGCCGCATATTTTCAAGACGACGGATTACGGTAAAACCTGGACGCGCCTCGTGAACGGCATCGGGGCCGAAGCGTTCGTGCGCGTCGTCCGCGAAGATCCGAAGCGCAAAGGCTTGCTATATGCCGGAACCGAAACCGGATTGTACATCTCTTTCAATGACGGCAAGCAATGGCAGCCGTTCCAACTCAACCTGCCGGTGGTGCCGATCACGGATTTGACGATTCGCCATGATGATTTGATTGCGGCGACGCAGGGGCGTTCGTTTTGGATTCTTGACGATCTCACGCCGCTGCACCAAATGAATGATGAAGTCGCCAAGTCCGAATGGCATCTTTTTAAGCCGCGCGCAACGTATCGCATGGATGGCGGGAGTGGTGCTGCGCCCGGCGTCGGCAAGAATCCGCCGAATGGCGCGATGATTTTTTATTATTTCGCGACAGCTCCGGATACCGCTAAAATCGACGTGAAGCTCGACATTCTCGCGGCGAACGATCAGGTGATTCGCAGTTATTCGCCCAAACGCAAAGAGTCCGGCGGCGATGCGGAAGGACCCGGCGGCGTGCCACTGCCTCCGCCACTTCCAGTGAAGGCCGGCATGAATCGTTTTGTGTGGGACTTGCGCAACGAGAATGTCACGCGCGTGCCGGAACTTTTTGTTTATGGAAGTTTGCAAAGCTACAAAGTCGCGCCCGGAACGCACAAAGCGCGCCTCACCGTCGGGCAAAAAAGTTTCGTGCAATCATTTGAGGTCGTGCAGGATCCGCGCCTGCCGATTGCGCCGGCGGCGTTTCAAGAGCAGCAGACGATGCTGGCTTCCATTCGCGCCGGCGCCAATGACATTCATGAAACCGTGCAACGCCTGCGCGACGTGCGCAAACAAGTGAAGGATTTAATGGCGCGCACGAAAGAGCAAAAAGCCCTCGCCGATTCGGCCCAAGCGCTGGTCGAGCGCCTCTCCAAATACGAAGAACAACTCGTGCAGCCGAAACAGGAAACGTTTCAAGACGTCATCAACTTTCCGAATAAGCTGAATGCGCAATTTTTATATTTGCTGGGCGAGATCGATTCCTCCGACCCGCCGCTGACGAGCGGTTTGAAAAAACGCTTTGCGCTTTTGAACGCGGAATGGGAACAGCTCAAACCTGTGCGCAACCGTTTGCTGGAACAGGACGTGCCGAGATTCAATGCGCTGTTCCAACAAAATGCGATTCCGGCGGTGATCGTGCCAAAGCCGGCTTCCGTGACGACCGCAAGCGATGGCGCGCAGAAATAGAAAATTGCGCGTTTGGAGATATTGACCGGTCGCTATAATTCCGCCAATTTGTGATGAACAAATAATTTAAGCGACCGGCCAATTCCAATGACGCATTAAACATTTCCCGCTGATCAAATATTGCTTTCAAGGCGCCAAAGTGGTATATTGTAGCAGGTTTTTTCGTGGATTTCATTGACGGAGGCATTTATGTTGACTTCATTGCAGATTAAAAATTTTCGCCCCTTCCGGCATTTGCAAATCGAACGTCTCGGCCAGATCAACCTGATTGCCGGCAAAAACAACGTGGGAAAATCATCTCTTTTGGAGGCGCTGCGGCTATACGCGTATAGAGGCGCGCCGTTTTTGCTGTGGGAAATTCTTGCAACCAGAAATGAAATTAAGCGTGCTCCTGATGCAAGCCTGGAAAGCGAAGACAACGTCGGCGTGGTTTTGGATCGTCTGTTTTATGGACGTAATGGGAATGAGAAAGGGCCGGAGCCCGTTCAAATTGGACCAAGCGATTCCAGCGAAGACACTCTTGTTATCACTCGGGAATGGCGCCCGGAAAATGGCAATGAAAATTTGCAGCTTCGTGAATCATCCCGTGTTGTAGAGGCCGGAAAATCTCCCGAGCCCAATGTCTTGAGCATTCGTGTGGGGCCGGCTCCGATTTACTTTTTGCCGCTGGATGGATTTTGGGCGTTACGAAATCGCCGATGGGCGAGCCCGGAATCTTTGCCGGCGAAAGAATTTAACTGTTTTTACATATCTGCGGACGGCCTCAAAAAGACGGAAATCGGTTATTTGTGGGACAATATTGCACTGACGGATTTAGAGCAGGATATACTTTTTGCCCTGCGAATTATTGCTCCGGATATTGAAAGGCTGTCTCTGGTAGGCGATCTTATGAATAACCGCGAACGTAGCGCTGTTGTAAAAATGAAGGGTCACTCACGCCCAATCCCATTGAATAGCATGGGGGATGGCATGAATCGTATTTTTGGCTACATGCTGGCTTTGGTCAATGCCAGAGACGGTATCTTGCTCATCGATGAAATTGAAAACGGCATTCACTATTCCGTGCAACCAAACTTATGGGCGTCGATCTTCAATGCCGCCCATCATCTGAACGTGCAGGTCTTTGCCACGACGCATAGCTGGGATTGCATAACCTCGTTTCAGAAAGTTGCGGCCGAGAATAAAGAGAAGAATGGCATGTTGATTCGCCTGGAGGCGAAGCGGGAAATGACGAACGCGGTGCTTTTTGATGAGAGTGAGTTGAGCATCGTCAGCCGTGATCAAATCGAGGTGCGGTAACATGGCAGACAAGAATGTACTTTTAGTGGAAGGCAAAGATGATCTGCAAGTGTTGCGTCACCTGTTACGTCATCACCGCATTCCGGAACCTTTCATCAAAGAGAACGAAGGCGTCGATCGCCTTCTTGAAAGCTTACCGCAACAACTCAAGAGCAGTGAACTGGAAAGACTTGGCGTCGTTCTCGACGCCAACGCCAGTCTCGCCGGACGTTGGGAATCTTTGCGGAATATTGCGATAAAGTCAGGATATACGAATGTGCCGGTTCATCCTGATTCATCCGGAACAATTATCAAACAGCAGGACAAACCCGGCATCGGTTTTTGGCTCATGCCGGATAATACCATTCCAGGAATGTTGGAAGACTTCGTTCAGCACCTCGTTACGGAAAATGGTGTTTTATGGACTCTGGCCAATGACAGTTTGCAACGAATTCCCAAACCGGAACAACGCTTTCCAGACTCACATCGTATCAAAGCTCATATCCATACCTGGCTGGCCTGGCAAGAGGAACCAGGCACACCGATGGGGTTGGCAATTACCAAACGTTACTTCAAGGGCGATGCGCCTCTGGCGCAAAAATTTATTGCCTGGATTCGGCGGCTGTTTATCGAAGGCTAAGATTGCGAGTTTTGGTTTCGACACGGCAGTTATTTCCTAAAAAATTTTTCCAAAAACACAACAACAGATATAGGCATCGCCGATGTCAAGCTATCGCACGTTATTCGAAATCGGCAAAGCGTTGATCGCGGAGAGCGATATCGAGCGACTGTTGCCGCAGGCGATGGATCAAATCATCGCGCAAGCCCGCGCCGAACGCGGATTGATCGCCGTTTACGGCAGTGACGGCGATATTCAATTTTATGCAGCGCGCCATCTCGATAAAAAAGATCTCGATCGGCCGGACTTCGAGGTAAGCCGGTCGATCATTCAAAAAGTCCGCGCCAGCGGCGCGCCGGTGGTTCTCCAAAATGCGCTCGCCGATCCGCAGTTCGAGCAGAGCGAAAGCGTCACGCGGCTGCGTTTACTTTCAGTGGCCTGCGCACCGCTCGTGGTCAAAGATGAAATCTTCGGCGTGATTTATATCGACAATCGCGATCTCGCCGCGGTGTTTGATGAGAACACCGGCAATCTGCTCAATGAATTCAGCGCGCTCATTTCCGTGGCGGTGAAAAATGCGCTGGATCGCAAACGCTTGCTGGACACGAAACGCCAGTTGCTCGCGGAGCGCGATGCGAGTCGCGGCTACGGTGAAATCATCGGCCAAAGCCCGGCGATGCGAGAGGTTTTCAAGCTCATTAAAAAAGCCGCGGCGCTCGATCTCACGATTTTAATTACCGGCGAAACCGGCACCGGCAAAGAGCTGGTTGCGCGCGAATTGCATCGCCGCAGCTTGCGGCGCGATCACGAGATGATTGCGCTGAATTGCGCGGCGCAGCCGGAGAATTTGCTGGAAGACGAATTGTTCGGCCACGAGAAAGGCGCGTTCACCGGCGCCGATCGGCGCAAGCCCGGCTGGGTCGAAGTCGCCCATCACGGCACTTTGTTTCTGGACGAGATTGGCGAGATGAGTCCCGCGATGCAGGCGAAATTGTTGCGTTTCCTGCAATCCGGCGAATACAGCCCGCTCGGCGCGCGCGAAGTGAAACACGCCAACGTTCGCCTGATTGCGGCGACGAACCGCCATCTGCCGGAGATGATCGCGCAAAAAATTTTTCGCGAGGATCTTTATTATCGGCTGAATGAGTTTGAAATCAAACTGCCGCCGTTGCGCGAGCGCGGCGACGACATTTTGCTCGTCGCCGATTATTTTCTCGCGCGCCATGCCAGACAGTTTCATAAGGAGATCAGCGGCTTCAGCGACGAAGCTCGCGCGCTGTTGCTGCAACACGCATGGCCCGGCAATGTGCGCGAACTGGAAAATCGCCTCAAGCGCGCCATCGTGCTGGCGGAAGATCAGCTCGTTTATCCGGATGATTTCGATCTCGGTGTTTCCAGTGCCCCCGCCGTTCCAGCATCCGCGCCGGCAGACTCCAGCTTCAATCAGGAAAAGCAGAATGTGATTGCCGCCTTCGAAAAAGAATTTTTAAGCGCGCGCCTGCGCGAGACCAAAGGCAACATTTCCGAAGCGGCGCGCCGCAGCGGCATACACAAGAAAAATTTTATTCAGAAAATGCAGCAGCATGGGATGAAGCGCGAAGACTTTGTGTGATTAACGGCAGGTGGCGCAACATTTATGTTGCGCTTCAGGCCATGCCCGGATAAAACGCAAAAGGCGATTTTTTATGCGCAACCGATTTGAGGCAAAAAAGAAAATCAGATTTTACGGCGCGTTTGGATACATTTTCCTCGTTGGGTTGATGGTTTTGATTGCGGCCTGCGAGAAAAAATCTCCGCTTACCATTGTATCCCTTTCGGATGACAAAACTTCTTCACTGCAGTCGCCGGTAATCGCGACCGTGCGGGAGATCGGCGCGATTGGCAAACCCGCGACAGTGGCCGTGCGCGACGGCGGCGCTTCGGCGCTGATCGGCGGAAATTTGCTCTGGTATTTCGGCGACACGATTTTCAACCCGCCCGCCGTTGATGGCACGAATCTGCGTTCCAACACCGCGGCGCTGGCGAACCCGCTGCAGCCGCTGGTGACGAGCGAGCCGGTTGATGCGAACGGCGCGCCGCATCCATTCGTGCCCTTCACGCCGGATGAGCAGGCTTACAATGACGCTTCGGGGCAACCCGACGAACGATTTGCGCTGTGGCCCGGCAGCATTATTCGTGACGCGAACGGCAACGGTGTCGTCTTTTTTTTAAAATTAAAAGTACACCCGGGTTTTCTCAATTACGAATTTATCGGCGCCGGACTGGCCAACGTAACGCCGGGACAAACGAACGCGACCCGGCAGGGCAAACTGTTGTTCAAAATACCGGAGCCGACTTTTGACAATGCCGCGGTGCTGGGTTCGTACGTTTATGTTTACGGCGATATAAATATGACGAATAATTTCGGCGTCGCGCGCGTGCCTTTGGCGCAGGTGAAAACGCGCTCGGCTTATCGCTTTTGGAACGGCGTCAAATGGGTCGCGAATGTCAATCAGACCAGGGCGATTTTGAACGGCATTCCTGGGGAGATGACGGTGTCGTACAATGCGTATCTGCAAAAATATCTCGCGATTCACAGCGGCGCGCTGTCGCCGAAAATTTTTATGCGCACCGCGGACAATCCGCAGGGACCCTGGAGCGCGCCGGCGGAAGTGTTTACCGGCCGAACTTCGTCGTCCGGTTTTAATTATGCCGCGCGCGAACACCCCGAGCTGGCGCAAAACAACGGACAAACGATTTTCATCACTTATTTCAACCCGCAGGGATTTTTAGCCGGCGAGCTTTATCTCGTCGAGGTGACGCTGCAATAGTTGCTGTTGCGAATGGAACCGACCCATATGTTTCGGCGTATGCCGTACAACGGTGGCGGCAACGAGCCTTCCTAATTCAAAAACACAACGCCGGATGCCGGCAGGAAATTTTATTGATCAAACCAAACGTGGAGGAGGCCATGAAACGGCTAACCCGTTTTTCATTTCTTGTGATCAGCTTATGCTTCGTCGGCAAACCTGATCCCGCCTTTTCACAAACGGTATTTTGGGAGCCAGGTGGCGGACCTTTTGGCGGCTCATTCTACATGCTCGTCA